>Ga0209566_100113_pt1 | contig 109893 bp, 99 predicted proteins | sample Araplavi_mTSA_r2_2_FD_184287 | JGI IMG/M metagenome (GOLD analysis project Ga0209566, IMG submission 184287) | Arabidopsis root microbial communities from North Carolina, USA - plate scrape CL_Cvi_mTSA_r2 (SPAdes) (version 2) | ecosystem: Host-associated > Plants > Roots > Endosphere | place... | reverse complement strand
GCGATAGTTCTCGCCGCCGAGCACGCCCGGATAGACGAGCACGCCTTCCGGCGTCGGCTTCGGATGCTGGATCTTGGCGAACGGGATGCCGTCCCAGACGACGTCGCCCGTCTTCGCGTCCCAGGCGTACCACTGGCCCGACTTGCCGCCTTCGACGACGATCTTTTTCTTCTGCCCTTTGACCGTCGCGTTCAGAATCATCGGGGAGGCCGCGGCATCGTAGTCCCACAGGTCATGGCTGATCTCCTGCTTCGCCCAGATCAGCTTGCCCGTGGCGGCTTCGACCGCGACGACCGAATCCGTATAGGGATTATTGCCCGGACGGTCCGCGCCGTAAAAGTCGGGGGCCGGGTTGCCGACGGCAAAGTACATGATGCCGGTCTCCTCGTCGATCGCGGGCGGATTCCATACCGCGCCGCCGCCCTGGAACTTGCTGTTCGCGAGCCAGTCCTGCCCTTTGGGCGGGACCGTCCAGAACGGCGTGTCCCAAGCCGGGGTCAGATCGCTCGCTTTATAAGCGGCGACAAAGCCGCGCACGCCGTTGTCCCCGCCGCTGCTTCCGATATACACGTTGCCCTTGTAATAGACCGGCGCCGTCGTCTCGTAGTAGCCGCCTTCCAGCGTCACGCCTTCGATCGCATCCGACAGCTTGACCATATTGACCAGCTGGCCCGTCTTCTGGTCCAGCGCGACGAGCTGGTTGTCGATGGTCAGCATGAACACCTTGCCTTCGCCGACGGCGACGCCGCGATTGGCGATGATCCCGGCTTTGCTGAAGGTGGCCGCCTGCTCGGCCGGCGGCTTCCAGTGCCAGATCTGGCCGCCCGTGACGGCATCGAAGGCGAATACCTGGTTGCCCGAGGTCGTCACGTAGATGACGCCGTCGACGACGACGGGGTACGACTGATTGCCATTTTTGACGTCGGCGTCGAGCTTTTTGAACTCGGCGGACCAGATGAGGCCAAGATCCGATACGTTGTCCTTCGTGATCTCGGTATACGGCGCATGGCGCGTATTCGCGAGGTCGTAACCGTACGTCGGGAAATTGTCGAATTGCGTGCCCGTTACCGTGGTGGGTGCCGAGGCGCTAGCTGTGGCTGAAGCGCTGGCCGATGCGGTCGCCGAGGCGGTGGCAGATGCCGATGCCGAGGCGGGTGCGCTGGCGGAAGGCGAAGCGGCCGATTTCGATCCGCCGCCGCTGCACGCGCCGAGCGCCAAGCTTGCGGCCAGCAATGCGCCTGCTGTTGCGTATGACTTCTTCATCCGGTTGTTGCCCTCCTTTTTCAGTGAACCATGCCCAAAGCTGCCTCCTGTTGGCGGCGAGCCTTCTGCGGGCGTCACTGCTTTCTACCCCTCCCCTGCGATTTTCAAGCGACAGGAAGCACGATTTTTGTCGAATTATTGGAGATTAACGGGCGGGATTAACGGGTATGAAGGTTTTACGCGAGCAGGTAGGGGACTTCGCAGCCCTTGCGCAGGTCCTCGAAATATTCTTCGACAGAACATCTTAGGAGGTCATCCAAGCTATGAAAAAAGGGAACAAGAAAACGTATCTATTTTTCGCTCTCGTCGCCATTGCGGCCTTTTTTGTGCTGAGCGCATGCGGCAAAAACAACGACAACAACGCTTCCGTAAGCCCCGACGCTTCGGCAGGCGCGACCGCTTCCTCTTCAGCTTCCTCCTCCGCTTCGGGCGCTGCATCGGGAGGTTCGACGCAGGAGATTACGCTGCATGCCAAAAACTTTGAATTCGACCAAAAAGAAATCAAGCTGCATGTCGGCGATACGGTCAAGCTCACGCTCGAGAACACGGACGGCGTCCACGGACTGGAAGTCCCCGACTTCAACGTAAATATCAAAAACGGCGAAACGGCCACCTTTACGGTCGACAAGGCCGGCACGTACGATTTTAATTGCTCCGTTCAATGCGGCTCCGGGCATGACAATATGGTCGGACAAATTATCGTAGAGTAACTGCCGATCTAACGCCCGCAAGCTCGCGACAGCCAAGCAAGAGGACCCTTCCGCCAAAGCGAGAGGGTCCTCTTGTTCTTCTGTTTATTTGTTTGTCTGTTGCACTCCTCAACCTTGCGGCGCCATCAGCTTTATTTCCCCGAAGGCGGATGTATCCGTCCAGTTCGTAGACTCGCCTGCCCAAACTGTCTGGCTTTGTCGGCCGTCGCGAACCCGTTTGTGCTTTTACGGACCCTTCAGTGATCGAATCGCTTGGCGGCGTTCTTCAGAAACACCACGTTCTGCTGACTGAGCGCTTCGTGCAGCTCATCCATGCTTACTTGCTCCAGCGCGATGCCCTGATCCGCCGCGATCGAGGCTGCGACGCCGGCCGCTTGGCCGAGCGCATAGCACGTCGCCTGAACCCTCATCGACGACATGGCTACATGCGTAGCCGATATCGAGCGTCCCGCTACGAGCAGCCCTTGAACGCCCTGCGGCAGCAGGCAGCGGTACGGGATGTCGTACCCCTTCACTTCCCGCTCATCGGTGCCCGCCTTGCCGTCGGGACTATGAATATCGATCTCGTAGTTCGTTTGGGCCACCACATCGTCGAATCTGCGGCTGGCGAGGATATCGTCCTCGGTCAGCGTGTAATGGCCGACGATCTGATTCGTCTCCCTGACGCCTACTTGACCCGGAATATGGGACAGCGTATAGTTTTCGAACCCGTTGCGCTGCAAAAAGTCGGCGACGGAGAACGCTTGCCGCAGCGACTCCTTTTCTGCATAGCTGACGTCCTTGACTTTGGCTCCGTTCCCTCTCACGCGGGTCATGTTGACGAGCAGATTGCCCGGCTCGCTTTGCTCCCAATGAAGCAGCCTTCCCTGCGGCAGTTCGGGTACGCTTTCGTAATGATAACAGCCTTCCGGCAGCTGCCGTGCGACGGGCTGACCGGTATTTTGCATCATGAACATCAGCGTCATCGGCTGGGTCATCCCGTCAGCTTCGCGTCCCGAGGTGTAGTCGGCCCCCGCTTCGATGGCGACGCGCCCGTCTCCCGTGCAATCGATGAATACGTTCGCTTCAAACGCAAGCAGCCCTTCGCGTGAATTCGCGATCACCGCTTTGATCTGTCCCTGTTCGGTGACCGTCCCCGCGCAGCTGACGTGGAACAGCACCTGAACGCCTTCCTTTTCCAGCTTCTCGTTCAAATAGTGACGCAGACGGAACGGACTGTATTGGGGCCAGATCGAACCTTTATGATCGTCCGGAACCGCCTGCTGCGGCAGCACCTCCGAGACGATCTCGCGGTAGATGCCCGTTACGTTGCCGACCCCCATGAACACGCTGACATTGCCCAACGTACCCATCCCGCCCAATTGTCCGGATTGTTCGAGCAGCGTCACTTTTTTGCCGCGCCTTGCCGCTGCGATCGCGGCCGCCACTCCCGCCGGACCGCCGCCTACGACCAATATATCCGCTTTGTCGAAGACAGCGACGCTTTTCTGGAACGAATAATGATTCATTCGGACAACCTCCCTATGTTTCCGTAATATCCTCTATTATCAGATGTTTTGAAAACAGTCTACAGGGTGGATCCTACTATTTCCGGGCGGATGCTACTGAGATTTGTAAATCGATATGCGGCAGAATCAAGGTTACACCCTACAAAAAGAGCCGCGATTTCCACGGCCATGCGATTTCTGCGACATGATGATACTACCATTTATTTGAAACGAATGGGCATACTTTAATTCGTCTATTAATCGGCGGAGCCTTCCCGCCTGAACCGATCGGAATATGGGTTAGCCTTCATAAAAAACAATCCCCCGGCTCCGAAGAGCCGAGGGATCGTATGGGGCGGCGACGCGAAACGCCGCCGGAACTTCATTATACTTCTTCGATGCCGACCCAAGCGCCCCGCTCGATCGACAGGTCGACCGCTTCGAGCACCTCTTGGCAGCGCACGCCGTCGGCGAACGTCGGCGCGAACGGCGAATCGGTCGCGATATGCTGCAGGAACTCGTACACGATGTGTACGAAGCCGTGCTCGTAGCCGATGATGTGACCGGCCGGCCACCAGTTGCCTGCATACTTGTGCGACGGATCCGTCGCGAGGATCGTGCGGAAGCCGGCGAGCTCGGGCTCGTCCTCGCGGAAGTAAACTTCAAGCTCGTTCAGGCGCTCCAGATCCCAGCGCAGCGTACCCTTGCTGCCGTGGATCTCGAACGTGTTGTGGTTTTTGCGGCCGGCTGCGAAGCGCGTGGCGATGAAGACGCCCATCGCGCCGTTCTTGAAGTCGGCCAGGAAGCCGGTGGCGTCGTCAACCGTGACTTCGCCCATCTCGGACGTGCCCTTGCCGGACAGGCCGGACGTCGACGACGGAATCGGACGCTCCTTGACGAACGTGCGGCTGTGGCCGACGACGCGGTCGAACTCGCCGATCAGGAATCGGGCGAGGTCGATGCTGTGCGCGTTCAGGTCGCCGTGCGTGCCGGAGCCCGCGACTTCCTTCTTCAGACGCCAAGCCAGCGGCGCCTGCGGATCGACCAGCCAGTCCTGCAGATAGGTCGCGCGATAGTGATGGATCTCGCCCAGCTTGCCGCTGTCGATGATCTGCTTGGCCAGCTGCACGGCCGGCAGGAAGCGGTAGTTGAAGCAGATCGCGTGCTTCACGCCCGCTTGTTCGGCGGCTGCGAGCATCTCGCGCGCGTCCGCCAGATTCAGCGCCAGCGGCTTTTCGCAGAGTACATGCTTGCCCGCGGCGATCGCAGCCAGCGCGATCTCCTTGTGAGCGTCGCTTGGCGCGTTGATGTCGACGAAGTCGATATCTTCGCGCGCGACGAGTTTTTTCCAGTCGGTCTCATAGCTCTCCCAGCCGAACTTGTCGGCCGCTTCGGACACGCCCTGCTCGTCGCGTCCGCAGATCGCCTTCATGACGACCGGCGCTTCGAGGTCGAAGAACATGCCGACGTCCTTGTATGCATGGCTGTGTGCCTTGCCCATGAACTTGTAGCCGACCATGCCGACATTCAGCGTCTTTTTGTTTACGCCCACCACATTTCACCTGCGCTTTCCTTCAGAATGAGGCCGTTCAGGAAGCCCGCGGCTTTGGTGAAGCCTTCGTTCACGCTCATGATGCCGTCCTCGTGCTCGATGCTGATGACGCCGTCGTAGCCGACGAGACGCAGCGTGCTGATCAGATCCTTCCAGAACTCGTCGTCATGGCCGTAGCCGACCGTGCGGAACACGAACGAACGGTTCAGGATGTCGCCGTAGTGCTTCGTGTCGAGCACGCCGTTCAGCGCGGTGTTGCGCGCGTCGATCTTCGTATCCTTGGCGTGCACGTGGAAGATCGAATCGCTGAGCGCCTTCACGCACTCGATCGGGTCCATCCCCTGCCAGAACAGGTGGGACGGGTCGAAGTTGACGCCGATATTGTCGCCGGCTTCGCGGCGCAGGCGCAGCGCGGTCTCGGTGTTGTAGACGAGGAAGCCCGGGTGGGATTCGATCGCGACGCGCACGCCGTGCTTGCGGCAGAACGCGGATTGCTCTTTCCAATACGGAATCGCGACTTCGTTCCACTGCCACTCGAGGACCGTGAGGAAATCCGGCGGCCAAGGGCAGGTGACCCAGGACGGATATTTGGAGTTCTCCGATTCGCCGGGGCAGCCGGAGAACGTGATGACGGTGTCGACGCCCAGTTTCTCAGCCAGCTGGACGGTAGCGACGAAATCTTCGTGATCAGACTTGGCAACGCTTGCATCGGGGTGCAACGGATTGCCGTGCACGCTCAGCGCGCTGATCGTCATGCCGCGGGAATCGACCGCATTTTTGATGCGAGCGATCGCAGCTTCGTCATTCAGCACTTCCCGCGCGTTAACGTGCGCGGTGCCGGGGAATCCGCCGCAGCCGAGTTCGACGGCTTCGAGACCGGCGGCCTTGGCCGTATCCAGTGCAGCTTCCAGGTCCTGCTGGCCGAACAATACGAGAAATACTCCCAATTTCACGAGCGCTTCACCCAACCTTTCGAAAATGGAAATGGATTATGCCTTTGTTTATCCAGCAAACTTAGTTTACAGGAACAGTCGCCGGAAGTCATCTCCATTTTCGCGAGAAAAGGAATGACTTCCGGCGACGCGATGGAAATCCGTGTTAGCTCCAGGCGCTTAAGCGAAGGAAATCGCTTGCCCCTTGTTCGCGGATTCGTAGATCGCCTCGAGGATCTGCTGCACCACATAGCCCTGGCGGGCGGTGACGACAGGCGATTGATCGTTCAGAATCGCGTCGATCCAAGCGCGGGCTTCGCGCTCGGCCGAGTCGCCCGGCATCGACGGATCGAACTGGTTGCCCAGCAGGATCTCCTTGGTGTACAGCTGGCCGTGCTCTTCGCCGTTGATGCGCAGGCCGCCCTTCATGTCCGCGCCGGCCTTGGAGCCGTGAAGCGTCACCTTGGCCTCGTCGACGTCGAGCGTGTTGAGCGCCCAGCTCGATTCGACCCAGACGGTCGCGCCGCTTTTCATCGTGATCATCGCGAACGCCGAATCCTCGACGGTGAACGCCTCCGGATTCCAGTTGCCCCATGCATTGGCCTGGCTGCCCTGCTCCGCAAGCTTGCGGTAGGTCGTGCCGAGCACCGTCTTCGGCTCGTAATTGTCCATCATCCACAGCGCCAGGTCGAGCGCGTGCGTGCCGATGTCGATCAGCGGGCCTCCGCCCTGCTTCTCCTGGTCGAGAAATACGCCCCAAGTCGGCACCGCGCGACGACGGATCGCATGCGCCTTGGCCAGATAAACTTCGCCCAGCTCGCCGGCGCGGCAAGCGGCGTACAGCCAGCGGCTGTCGGCGCGGAACCGGTTCTGGTAAGCGATGCTCAGCTTGCGGCCGGTGCGCTCGGACACTTCCAGCATGCGCTGGGCGTCGACGGACGTCTTGGCCATCGGCTTTTCGCACAGCACGTGTTTGCCCGCTTCCATCGCCGCGATCGAGATCTCGGCATGCGTGTCGTTCGGCGTGCACACGTGCACGACGTGGACGTCTGGATCGGCGAGCAGCGCTTGCACGTTGTCGTACACGCGAGCGTCTGGCGTGCCGAACTTCGACTTGGCGTCTTGCGCCCGTTCCTGGGATACGTCGAAGAATGCGGTTATTTTGACTTCGGGAATCTTGGCGAGCGACGGCAGATGCTTGCCGAAGGCAATGCCTCCGCAGCCGATCATGCCTACATGAACATGCCTCAAAAGGTTGTCCTCCTTGAATGTTCGCGCTGTTCGAACTACAATTCAAGTATATCATTCATCCTCCAGAATCCCATGTGCAATGATGCGCGGTCGTTATGCGATTTTGGTCAGGGAGGCCTTTGCGGCATGCAAGCGAGACAGGAAAAAATCGAATACGAGAATCCCTTGCTGTCGATCAAGGTGTGGCAAGCGATCCGCAGCTCGGATATTGTCTACACTTGGCATCATCATCCCGAGTGCGAGCTGCTCCTCGTTCAGAGCGGCCGCCTTGACGTCGAAGTCAACGGCGAGACGCATGTCATGGGCGAAGGCGACGTCGTCGTGCTGGGCAGCTCCCAGCTTCACCGCGACCGGAGCTACGGAGATTCGCAAGTGCAATACCTGGTGCTGCAGTTCGATCTGCAGGCTTTTTTCGACCAAAGCACGATCTCGTATTTGCAATACTTCAACGAGACGAAGGTTCCGCTCAGCGCGATGAACTATTTGTTCAAGGAAAACGCCGATGCCAGGCGCGAAGCGGCCGCTTGCATCCTGGAGATCTACGAGGAAGCGCGCCGGAAGGAAGCGGGCTACGAGCTCGCGGTCAACCTGTTGATCAAAAAGATTCTGCTCGTCATGATCCGCCACGACAAGATGGGGCTGCTCGCCGGACAAGACCGCGTCGAACGCATCAGGCTGAAACCCGTGCTCGACTACGTCGAAGCCGGGATCACCGGCCGCGTCACCGTCGAGGACGCCTGCAGGCTGGCGAACATGAGCTATTATTACTTCGTGAAGTTTTTCAAAAAATCGATGGGCATCTCGTTCACCGAATACGTCAACTTCCGCAAGATCAAGACCGCCGAGCAGCTGCTGCTCACGCGCGACCTCAGCGTCAGCGAAGTCGGCGACCGCATCGGCATGCCGAACATGGCGCATTTCTACAAGATGTTCAAGCGCTTCAACCACTGCTCGCCCAAGGAGTTCCAGCGCAAGATGCTCGCTTGGGGCAGATAACCCCCTTCGCCGCATCGAATCGAACGACCCGCTAAGCTCGCCGATAGGCGATTCCTTAGCGGGTTTTCCTTTGTCGGTGCCTGGAGCGGCGCAGTTCGCGGGCAACGATTTAGTCTTCGTCTATCATTGTCGCCGCGCGCCGACGATCCTGCCTTTTATCCCTCGCTCCCGACTTGCCGCTCCGGGCGGCCGCTTCCTTGGCAATCCGCTTGCCGGCCCGCTCCTCCTTGCGGGCGAGCCGCTCCAGCTCGCGCCCCGTCTTCACGTAGTTGGCATACCGCCCCGGCTCCAGCTCGCCGCTCGCAAGCGCCTCCCGGACGGCGCAGCCCTGCTCGGCTTCATGACGGCAATCTCTGAACCGGCAAGCTTCGGCCAGCGCCTCAATATCCGAGAACGTCGAGTGCCACCCTTCCTCGGATTCCCATAGCTGGAGCTCCCGCATGCCCGGCGTATCCAGCCAAAGCGCGCCGCCCGGCAACAGGAAGAGCTCGCGGTGAGTCGTCGTATGGCGGCCTCTGGCATCGTCCTCCCGTATGCCCTGCACGTCTTGCTTCGACTCGCCCGCCAGCCAGTTCAGCAGCGTGGACTTGCCGACGCCGGACGAGCCTGCCGCACCGACGGTCATTCCCGGCGCCAGGTAGCCGGACAGCTCTTCCCGCCCTTGATCCAGCAGCGCGCTGACCGCAAATGCCGGCACGTCCGGCGCGATCGCCCGCGCTTCTTCGACAAAGCGGGCGGGATCCGGGCATAAGTCCGCCTTCGTCAGCAGCAGCACGGGCTGCGCGCCGCCCTCTCGAACGGCGATCAGGTAGCGTTCGATGCGACGCACGTTCCAGTCCTCGTTGAGCGAAGCGACGATGAAGACGGTGTCGAGATTGGCCCCGATGATTTGCTCGTCGGGACGGCTGCCGGCGGCGCGGCGAACGATCGCGGTCCGCCGCGGCAGCAGCGCATGGACGACCGCATGCGAATCGCCTCCCGGCAGCTCGGCGGCGACCCAATCGCCGACCGCCGGATAGTCCCCGGGCGTGGCAGCCGCGTACGCGTACTTGCCGGATACTTCAGCCAACCGGTCGCCCCAAGGCGTCGCGATCCGGTATTGATGGCTGTACTGCGCGACGACGCGCGCCGGTGCCAGCGCTTTGCCGGAAGGCGGCAGCGCCAGGTAGTCTTGTTCCCATTTTTCGTCCCAGCCGTAAGCTTCCATTTCGGGCCAGGCAGTCTTAGACATCATTTGCATGGATTGGATAACCCCTTGTCGTGTTTGATTTGAGTGTTAATTTGATTTTTTTGATTTGCTTTTTCGAGCTTGCAAATCAACATAAAAAGCCCCAGGTCTCCCTGCGGCGGACGGATCTCGACTACCCCGTTGTCCCGCCGCGCAGTCATCGCGCAGCCGGAACCGGTCATGCTTCAGGGAAATTTCGAGTATCCGTGCATAACAAAAAGCCGCGGAGACCTGGTCGGTCTCCGCGGCGCCAGCCGAGATGGCTGAATAAGCTTAGTCTCCTAAGCCGGCTCCGTTCGAGACCGATGCACATGCGACGGACGACAGACGGACAATCAGCGCTGCGTTGGACATTTTACATCAGCCTCCTTGTTAATGATTGGTTCCCATTATAAGCATGCGGCGATCGGAATGTCAATAAAAGGATCAAAGGGGGTAAGAAGTCGTATTTTTGCCTGAATTGGATTTTTATCGAAACCTTTTAAGGGGAGGTGGCGTCTTAACCTAAACGTAATACAACATTATGGATGAGGTGGAGAATTGAAACAGATCGGCTTCTTTGTGTTGCTCGCAGCTTTATTCTTCTGTTTTTCGTTCGCCGGACAAGCCAGCGCCCAGACCTCCGGGCCAACCATCATACTGGACGGGCAGTCGCTGTCACTCCAGAAAAAAGACAAGGTCGAAATTGTGAAGGGAAGCGTCATGGTCCCCATTCGCGTCATTGCCGAAAACCTCGGGCTGCTCGTCACCTGGAATCAGAAAACGGCGAAAGTGAACATTTTGTCAGGCAGCGGCGACATTGGTCTGACCATCGGCCGTACCACCGCCAGCATCGGCGATACGCGCGTGAAGCTCAACGCCGCTCCCGTTAATCGTGCGGGTACGACGCTCGTACCGCTTCGTTTCGTAGGAGAGGCTGCCGGGCTCGAGGTCGGCTGGGATAATGCGAAGAAGATCGTTACGCTCGCTTCCTCCGAGCCTTCGGAGCCTTGGACGCCGACCACGCCGTCACCGTCGCCGTCACCGTCACCGTCGCCGTCTCCAACGCCGACGCCAGGCACGTCTCCGACACCATCTCCAACGCCGACGCCGTCGCCGGGCAATTCTCCGTCGCCGAATCCTTCACCTACGCCTCCCTCATCATTCGGGGGATTGATTAAAGGCATCGGGTGGAGCAACGGCAAGCTCGCGATCTCGTTCAGCGGGAGCCTCGTGCCGAAGACGCATGCGGAATCTAATCCGGCGAGGATCGTCGTGGAGCTGCCGAAAACATCGTTCGATCCCGCATTTGCGACGCTGCAAGCGTACGATACTGTCACCCAGTCGGGCGAATTCGCCATCTCCGGCGACATGGATGCGACTAAGGTCAAATACGCAGTAACCGATACGACCGCCCAAATCGTGTCGATCACGGTCGAGCTGGCCGCGGACAAGCCCTACAGGGCCTACCAGGAAGCCGACGTCGAATCCAGCGTTTACGTGATCGACCTGAATCCGGAGGCGACGCCGACGCCGCCGCCTGTCAACCCGGGCAACGGCAAAAAAATCGTCGTGATCGACCCCGGGCACGGTGACGGCGATCCGGGCGGCATCGGTGCCACCAAAAAGCAGGAAAAGTCATTTAATCTGTCTCTCGCGCTTAAAGTGGAAAAGCTTCTGCAAAAGGAATCGGCCTTCCAGGTCGTCCTTACCCGCCACGACGATACCTTTATTCCGTTGTCGGACCGCGCGACGATTGCGAATTCCGCATACGCGGACGCCTTCGTCTCGATTCATGCCAATATCGCGCCAGGCAAGCCGAGCGTGCGCGGCACGGAAACCTACTACTATCAAGGCGGCGGCAAAGCGCTGGCCGACGTTATGCACAAGCATGTGCTGGCAGCGACGGGCTTCAACGACCGGAAGGTCAAGTATGCTAGCTATAAAGTGCTGCGCGAGACGGCGATGCCTGCCACGCTGCTCGAGGTCGGCTTCCTCTCGAATGCCACCGAAGAATCGATCTTGTTCAGCGACAGTTTTCAGAATCGCGTGGCGCAGGCCATCGTGGACGGGTTGAAAGAGTACTTTAAAGTGAAATAATTCGATCCGCGAATGACATGGAGACAAACGCTCAATTTTTTGTCGGCGGAAATAGGCGAATGGACAGTCCGAATCGGGCGCCTCACATATATTAAGGTTGTGGAAGTCACCACAATTTAAAGTCCGGAGGTGTAGCAAATGAGCGGAGTAGCTGGTGTAGGTTACGGTGGCGGCTACGGTGGCGGTGCCGCTTTCGCCCTCGTCATCTTCATTCTCCTCGTGATCATACTTCGTGCGGGCATCGGCCTGTACTAAGAGCTCTAACCTCTGGCCATCCTCCTGCAGCCCCGTCGCGCCCTTAGGCGCGGCGGGCTTTTTTCTTTGAGGCTGCTAACCGGCGATTCCTTCGTGCTTGGTCCGCTTCACGGACGGGCTTCGAAATACGTAAGGCGCGATCGCGACCGCCGGCACGAGCAGCACGATCCCGGTCAAACCGACGACCCCATAGCTTTGCAGCCATTCCGGCGCGCTGCCTGCCGTCTTGAATAACCAGCCGCCGATATTCGGGCCGACGAATCCGGCGATGCCGGTGAGGGCCGAGAATACGGCGATATAGATCGGCCGGTCGGTCTTAGGCGTATCCCCGATCAAAAAGTTGAATACGAGCAAATTGTAGCCGCCGAGTCCGATGCCCAGCAGCACGTGCGACAATCCCAGTACGAGGAGCACGGGGAGCGCCGCCATCCCCAACCAGACGATGCAAGCCAACGCGATAATGGGAAATGTCCAAAGCAGCAGCTTGCGCGCCGCGTATCGCGCGTTGAGGTTGCCCCAAAATATATAACTGACCATCATGACGATGTTCTGCAGCATGGTGATCAAGGTGACGTTGCTGTAACTCAGCTTCAATAAATTGAGCATCGCGTACGCATACAGCGGCACGACGACGTTTTGAATCAAAATAAAAAGGGTGATAAAAGCCGCAGCGGATACGAAGGGCTTGTCTCGAAAAGGCTTCAGCATCAGTCCTGCAGACAGTCCGCGCCCCTCGCTCTCGAAGGGCGGGTTGGCGTAGCGCGAGAGCTCGATGCCGTTCCAGACGACGCATACCGCGCAGACGGCGAACAGGATCGTGAACCCGCGACCGCCCGGCAACCATTGCATGAGCTGGCCGCCCAGCAGCAGCGTCAGGCTTGCCACCGCCCAATGGATCGTGTTGCGGATGCCGAAGTAGCGGCCGCGTACGGCAGGGGGCACGATATCGGCCATCAGCGATGTCCAGATGACGCCGCCGGCCTGCGCCAGCGTAAAGGAGCACAGAAATACGATGATGTAGAGCGGCGCCCAAGCAGCGGCGGGGAACAACAGCGGAATGAGTCCCGTGACGACCCACAACGTACGGTGACTCACGCCAAGTATCATCGTCACCTTGCGCCGGTCTCGCCAGCGCTCCATGGCAAACGCCATGAAGATCTGGGCCAGCAGCGCCAATGAAGGAATAGCGGCGATCAGCCCGATCTGTTCGGAGCGAAACCCCAGGAATAGCAAAAACGCGGTCTGCAACGGACCGCCGAGCAAGTTGCCGATGATCGTAGCGGGAATGCCTTCCATCAGCGAGGCTCGAAGCCCCCGCCGCGTGTCTGAATCGTTAATTCGGCTTCGCAGCATGCGCTGCACGTCCAGGCCGGCGAATCGCCTGCGCTTGGCCATTGGCAGTTCCCCCATGGTGACTCGATTCGTATAGACCGTCCATCCGCGCCGTCGGCTCCCGTATATCAAAAAACTCCGCGACGTACAAGTCGCGGAGCGCGCGTTCGTTCAACCCGATTCTACTCTCTTTCCCCCACCGATGGCAAATAAATCATGAACTCGGTTCCTTCCCCCAAACGGCTGTCGACCTGTACCGTGCCGCCATGGTTGCGGATGATCCGATAGCTAACGGACAGCCCAAGTCCCGTACCGTCCGTCTTCGTCGTGAAGAACGGATCGAACAGTCTGCTGAGCGTCTCTCTGTCCATGCCTTTGCCGTTGTCCGCGATGCTGATTACGGCGCAGCCGCGTTCCTTTCTGGCAGACAGACGAATCATCGGCCTGCGCTTGTCCGCTATGTCTGCAACCGCATCCATTGCGTTTTTCACCATGTTCAAAATAACCTGCTTGATCTGCTTCACGTCAATCGCGATCATCAGATAAGGATCGAAAATCTCGCAGATCAGCTCCACGCCCTGCATATGCGCCTCGCTCTCGGTGAGCAGGATCGTCTCCTTGAGCAGCAGGCCGACGAGCACGGTCCGGGTCATCGGCGCGGAGGGCTTGGACGAGTTCAAAAATTCGTAGATAATGTCGTTGGCTCTGTCGATCTCCGACAGGATGATCCTCGCATACTCCTGCTTGCCGATCGATTCCAAATACGGCTTCAGCAGCTGAATGAAGCCGCGTATGCTCGTGAGCGGATTGCGTATCTCGTGGGCGATCGCGGCGGCGATCTTGCCCAGCATCGCCAGCTTGTCGTTTTGAAAAGCGCTCTGCTCGATCTGTTTGTGCTCCGATACGTCCTTGATGCTTACGAGAATATCCCCGTCCAGTTCGTCGATTTGGGAGATGCTGATCAGGAGATAACGGCTCCCGTCCTGGAATTCGCCCTGCGCCCTGCGGTCGTACTTCAATTGCCTGTACATGCGTATAAAAATAAGCCGCAGCGAACGGCTCAAGCTCGGGTGGAACAATAGTTGGCGAAGACTCTGGCCGATCAACATGCGTCGGGGCGCTTGCAGCAGCCGGGCCATCGGCACATTCAAAAAGCGAAGCGTACCGCCCGGTTCGAACAATGCGATCCCGCTGTCCAAATGCTGCAAAACCGTCTCGAAGCGGCTCGGCCTCTCCTCCTGAAGCGGCACGGCCTTGGCCGCCGCCTGCTTCCAATCCTCGGGCAGCTGCTGCTCTTCCTTGGCGGCGGCCGCCTCGGAAAAGGGATGGCTGCCGAGAATCTCATGAAGAAACAGCAGGCTTCGATGCATGAGCGCCAGCCTGTCCTCGCTGTCCGCGTGCGAGACGAGCAGCCGCACATTTTCCTCGTGGTGCTCGAATATTTGCTCGGCCGGGACGCCGATGAGCAGGTCGAGCAGCTCGGTCAGATCGTATCCCTCCCTCGTGTCTTCGTGAAGCACATACTCCACGAGTACAGGGAAATATCGCGTTCTCCATCTCTCCATGCCCTTCTCCTCCAGGCTCGCCCATAAGTCATGTCCATCATAGTAAAGGATTGGGAATGCTGTCAATCAGAGAAGATGTCGAAAAACGCCCGCAAAAAACGCCGCATTCGGACAGCGACCATGAGTCAAAAGTCGCATATTCGAGTGCGGCGTTCGCGCTTGCCTATGCGGCAGAGTTAAAGCGCTCCGCCGGTCGTTCGCTTCATACGCAGCTTGTGCCGACGCTGGCTCAGCACGCCGAGCCGGCGCTTCAGCTGTCGTTCCCATTCCTCGTCGCCGATCTTCTTGGCGAAGGTCAGCAGGTCCAGCCCCATGTCGATCTGGTTCTGCACCATAAGGAGCGGGTCCTCCTCCTCGTTGTTCACCGAGTTTTCGTGCAGATCCTTGTCGGACTCGTCCACATAGTCATGGAAGTCTACCTCGGACGCGCCGTCGCCGTGCGCGTAGTCGGCCAGGATCTCGTATTCGTTCTCGACCAGATAATGCACCTCTACGCGGTGGCATACCGGACAGAACAGAATCGGCACGTTGTGAATTCGCGTGCGGTAGTGCTTAAGCGTTCCCTTCGTCCCGATCATGCTGGCTCCGCAACAGAATGACATCGACTTCCCCTCCTTTATGGACGCGTATGGCGTTGCCGGATGATAATCACTATATTCTCCTCGAAATCGGCAAATTCCTGCTCACCGATCCAAAGCCGATAAAAAGGCTGCTGCCTTGAGGATGCCAAAGGCGCATGCGGGGTGCATGCGCCTTTGGCCGAAACGATATTCGATTTACTTGGCGACCAGGTTCTTGTCGCCCGGCTTCCAGTTGATCGGGCAGAGCCCGCCGGATTGAAGCGCTTGAAGCACGCGGAGCGTCTCTTCGACGCTGCGGCCCACGTCGTTGTGGTTGACGACTTGGTACTTCAGTACGCCGTCCGGATCGATGATGAACAGGCCGCGCAGCGCGACGCCTTCTTCTTCGATCAGCACGCCGTAGTCGCGCGCAGCTTGCTTGGTGATGTCGGCTGCCAGCGGGAAGTTCAGCTGGCCGAGGCCATTGTCGTTCTTCGGCGTGTTGATCCAAGCGCGGTGGCTGTGGATGCTGTCTACGCTGACGCCGAGCACTTCGGTGTCAAGCGCCTTGAATTGGTCGTACGCTTCGGACAAAGCGACGATCTCCGTCGGGCACACGAAGGTGAAGTCCAGCGGGTAGAAGAAGAATACGAGCCACTTGCCCTTGTAATCGGTAAGGGACGCTCTTCCGAATTCCTTGCCGTCACCGGACACCGTCTCCAGGTTGAAGTGCGGGGCCTCGCGGCCGACCAAACGCTCTGCCATTGACCATTACCTCCTGAATATCCGACTGAAAAGCCGGGCCTAATTGATATTTACGATAGTATCATAGAGTGAGAATCAAAATCAAGCTGTACTCATTACTTGTTTGAAATGATTCTAATCTAACTCGCGCTTTATCGTTAATTGTCAGATCGGCCCTGTCGATTGCTTGGAGAGGTCGTCGATTAGCGTACCATCGCGGCGACGATCAGATCGCCCATCGCGGTCGTGCCGATCGCCTTGGACTTGTCGACGGCGATGTCGCCGGTCCGATGGCCTGCATCGAGCACTTGCTTGACGGCGCGTTCGATCACTTCGGCCGCCTCGGCATAGCCGAACGTCAGCTGGAACATGAGCGCCACGGACAGGATCGTCGCGATCGGGTTGGAGATGCCTTGGCCGGCGATATCGGGCGCGGAACCGTGGACCGGCTCGTACAGGCCGAAGCTGCCTTCGCCGAGCGAAGCGGACGACAGCATGCCGATCGAGCCCGTCAGCATAGCCGCTTCGTCGCTCAGGATGTCGCCGAACATGTTCTCGGTCACGATGACGTCGAAGCTCGACGGACGACGCAGCAGCTGCATCGCGCAGTTGTCGACGAGCACATGCTCAAGCTCGACGTCCGGATATTCCGGCGCGATCTTGTTCACGGTCTCGCGCCACAGGCGGCTCGTCTCGAGGACGTTCGCCTTGTCGACGGACGCGAGCTTCTTGCGGCGCTTCTGGGCGATCTCGAAGCCTTGGCGAACGATGCGTTCGATCTCTTGAACGTTATACACGCAGGTATCGACCGCTTCTTGTCCGCCTGCGCCCTCGCGGCGGAACTTCTCGCCGAAGTAGATGCCGCCGGTCAGCTCGCGCACGACGATCAGATCCGTGCCTTCGAGAACTTCGGGCTTCAGGGTCGATGCGTCCTTCAGGCAGTCGAACACGACGGCCGGACGAATGTTGGAGAACAGGCCGAGCGCTTTGCGAATGCCGAGCAGTCCCGTCTCGGGGCGCAGCTCCTTGGCGTTGTTGTCCCACTTCGGGCCGCCGACGGCGCCGAGCAGCACGGCGTCCGCGCGCTGGCAGATATCAAGCGTCTCCTGCGGCAGCGGGGTGCCCTTCTCGTCGATCGCGATGCCGCCGAACAGGCCGTGCTCGAGCTCGAACTTGTAGCCGAACAGTTCTTCCGTCTTCTTAAGTACCTTTATCGCTTCCCCGACCACTTCAGGGCCGATGCCGTCGCCGGCGATGACCGCTATCTTTTTAACTTCTGCCATAATCGTTAAATTCACTCCCGACTCGAATTCCATTCCGATTGCTAAGTTTATTTGTAGCACAGATTGACGGACTCGTCCAAAACATAAAAACTATGCTGTTTATAGATACTGTCTATGGGCCCCCTGCTTGCCGGACATCCGTAACCGATCGCTAAGCGTCACCGTCACCGCTCCGCGCTGCGGCCGCAACGCATTCGGCGATTCCCGCGGCATCGTTTCTGTCCATCACCGGCAGCGTAGCGTGTACATAGGGAAAACCGGCGGAGATGCCAATGACGTTGGAGAGCTCGTCCAACAGCAAAAGGTCCCGGCGATCCCGCAGCAGCACCCACTTCGGATAGTCAGCTCGCTTAAAGCCCTCCGCCAGGATCAGATCGGCAGGCGGCAGCCGCCGCGCCAATTCTTCGATGCCGCACTCGCCGCGGGTCCAGACGGCGGATACGGACGGCGATGAAGCTCCCGTGCCGGCAGCGCCTGCCTGGAGATGGAGCCATGTATCCTTGTCGGGCAGATCGAGGGCCGCCGCCTCCGGGGATGCGCCGCCGCTCTCCAGATGGCCGTGATGCTTCAGCGTAGCGACCGTCATGCCCCGGCCAGTCAGCTGACGGAGCAAGGCGCAGAGCAGCGTCGTCTTGCCGCTGCCCGAATAGCCGACGATCTGGATGATCGGGGGAAGCTTCGTCATTCGCCCAGTCTCTCCTTAGCGAGCCGATAGTCGTCCGGCGTATTCATGTTCAACAACAGGTCCTCGTCCGCCGCTTCCGGCTGCCATTTGCCGATCCGCATCGTCCGCATGGCCTCCATGACACGCTTGTTGCCGCTTCGCAAGGCGGCCTCCCACCTCTCATATGTCCTTCGGCGGTAGAGGGCGCAGAGCGGATGCAGCTTGCCGGCCGCTTCCGGCACGATCGCATCGAGCTCGGGCCGCCCGGCCATGCGCGCGCCTAGTTCCCGCCACACGCGCGGACCCGCGAGCGGATAGTCGCAAGCGACTACCAGCTGCAATGGCAGGGCGGACGCCGATATGCCCGCGCAAATGCCGGCGATCGGGCCGAAGCCGGCAACCTCGTCCCAAACGATGCGAACCTCTTTTGGCAAAAAATCATGCGCTCGCTGCCTATCGGCGACGACCGTCACCTCTTCGGCTACCTCCGCCAAGCTTCTGCATAGTCGAAGCAGCAGCGGCTCGCCGCCGAACTTCAGCTCTTCTTTGCGCGCTCCCATTCGTCTGCCCGCTCCGCCGGCGAGCACGATGGCATGGCAGCCTTCCAGGCGTGAGTACCCGATGTCGCTCATGGTCGACCTCGATGCCAAGCGATCTCCTCCCAACCCGGCAGCAGCAGCACGTCGATCATCGCACCTGCAACCGTATCGTGGCTTGACGGATGAATCGCAAGAAGCGCGTTCGCCTCGGCGATCGAGACCAGGCCGGAAGAGCTGTTCTCCGCGCAAGGACGCGCGATGAGCGCCCCGTCTTCCATCCAGACGATCCCTCGCAGGAACCGGGGAAATACGCTGCGTTTGATCATTCCGTCGGCCAACCTGGCCCGGCTTCTTCTAGGTTGGCCGCTGCCGCCGCCCATGCTGTCGATAGCCGGACGGGCCAGCAGCTCGAATCCGGCAAAACAAGCGCCCGGATTGCCCGACAATCCGATCGCGAGCTTGCCGCCTGCAATCATGGCGCTCGAAGCGCTGCCGGGACGTATCGCCAGCTTGCCGAACAACAAATCCGGCCCGGCTTCCCGAAACAATCCACCCATCACGTCCGTATCTCCCACCGATATGCCGCCGGAGACGAGGAGCGCGTCCGCCTGGTCCAGAGAATGCTGCAGAGCTAGACGGGCCCGATCCCGCTCGTCCGGCACATGCTCCGTATATACGACGCGGCCGCCTGCCGATTCCACTTGCGCCCGAAGCATCGACTGATTCCCGTTGCGCACCTGGCCGCGCCCCGGTGTCGATTCAACCGGCACGATATCTTCGCCCACCGTAACGATGGCGATCCTCGGCTTGCGGTATACTTGCGGCCGGGCGATGCCGAGCGAGGCCAGCACCGCAATGTGGCCGGCCCCGAGTCGGGTATGCTCGGCCAATAACACGCTCCCTGCCGCGGCTTCCGCGCCTGCGGCCGTCACGTGCCGTCCGACCGGTTCGGGACGCAAAAATACAGCTTGTCGCAGATCGCCTTCGCCATGCCGCAATGTCACCGCTTCCTGCATGACCACCGTATCCGCGCCCTCCGGCAGCTGCCCCCCCGTCCCGATGCGCATCGTCTCGCGATGGCCCAACTTGCCTGAGCCATCCGCTGTCGCAACTTGACCGGTCAACGTCAACAGCACAGGACTTTGCGGCGAAGCCTGCGCCAGGTCCGCGGCTCTTACCGCGTAACCGTCCACGCCAGAGCGCGTGAACGCCGGTATCGGTTCGCTCGCTCGCACTTCCTCTGCCAGCCTGAGCCCGAGGACGTCCGCCAGCGGCATTCGCTCCGCGCCCAGCGGCAGGGCATGAGCCAGAATTCGCCGCTGCGCCTCTTCGAGGGATAGAGCGTTCCCGCGACTTCCCATCTCATCGCACCTTCTTATTAAGGCAAATTATAGCGAACCATGTTGATGTCCCATCGATTCAGCCAGTCTTCCACACGTCCATGATTGTACCATTGTCCCCGCATTCAGCATAGGCGAGCTGACGCCTCTCATCGTATCATTCAACCAAAAAAACGCGCCGAAGGTCGAAGGATCGACGATCGGCGCGGTCGGGGACGCGAACGTTTTGTTGCTCTATCGTTACATTCTGCTTTATACGCCTACGCCAGCTTGCGCCAGCGCCTGGGACAGGCGGGCGATGCCCTGCTTCGCGCGCTCCTCGTCCGTATACGAGAAGTTGAAGCGCGCCTTGTTGAGCTCCGGCTCCTCGGAATAGAACGAGATGCCAGGCACGAAGGCGACGCCGTTCGCGACGGCGGTCTTAAGCAGATCGTTCGTGTTCATCCCGGACGGGAATTCGATCCAGATGAACATGCCGCCCTTCGGCACTTCCCAGCGCACGCCCGGCCATGCTTCCTTTTCAAGCAGCCCGACCATATGGTGCATGCGCGCCTCGTATTCGCGGCGAACGAATTCGATATGGGCGTCCAGATCGAAGCGGGTCAGCAGCTGATACAGCGTCTGCTGGTCCAGCGTGCTCGACTGCAGATCGGCCGCCTGCTTGGCTCGCGCCATGTGACGGATGATCTCGGGATCGGCCATGACCCAGCCCGTACGCAGTCCCGGCGCGACCGTCTTCGAGAAAGTGCTCGTATAGACGACGCACGAACCTGCCACTGAAGGCGCCAGCGAGAAGATAGACGGGTACGTCAGCGAAGCGTCGCCGAACTTCAGCTCGCCGTATGGGTCGTCCTCAAGGATGAGCGTATCCGTGCGTTGGCAGAGCTCCAGGACCGCTTTGCGGCGCTCCAGGCTCCAAGCCTTGCCGGTCGGATTGGAAAACGTCGGGATGACGTACAGCATCTTCGGCTTATACTTCTGCAGCTTGGCTTCGAGATCCGCGAGATCCAGCCCGTCGCTGTCGCCCTCGACGGACACGGTCTCCGCCCCGTAGGAGCGGAATACCTGAAGCGCGGACAGGTAGGTCGGCCGCTCGACGAGAATCGTGTCGCCCGGATCGATGTAGATGCGGGTGAGCAGGTCGATGGCTTGCTGCGACCCGGTCGTCAGCAGCATGTCGTCCGGCGTTACGACGCAGCCCTTGCGGGCCATGCGCTCGCACAGCTTTTCGCGCAGCGGCAGGTAGCCTTCGGTCAAGCCGTACTGCAGAGCCTTGTTGCCTTGCTCCATCACGCGTTGGAACGCTTCGGACACCGCAGCGACGGGAAAATGCTCCTCGGCGGGCAGCCCGCCGGCGAAGGAGATGATCGAATCCCCTTGCGTCAGCTTCAGAATCTCCCGGACTGCCGAGGAGGAGAAGCTCCCGAGCCTGGAGGAGTATCTAAAATTCATACGGGGTTCCCCATTTCTCAAATGACGGCGGTCCGTTGCTTCGAAGCGGCGGGCCTCCGCCTTCAATAGTCGAATATCAGATCAAGGTGACGTTGTCGCGGTCCCGCTTCACGCGGGGCGGTTCCTTGCGCTTTTCGACGAGACGGTTGAGCGCGTCCACGTATGCGCGCGCGCTGGCTTCGAGGATATCGGTGCTGACACCGCGGCCCTGCGCGCTGTATTCGCCCTGCTTCAACACGACGTGAACCTCGCCGAGGGCGTCGGTGCCGTCGGTGACGGATTTGATCGTGTAGTCGTCAAGCTCCACGACCTCGCCCGTCTGGGCGTTGATCGCATGGTAGATGGCGTCGACGGAGCCGTTGCCCTCTGCCGTATGCGAGACGATGCCGGCAGGCGTCTTCAGCTTGACCGTCGCGCTCGGCACGGCGTGGCTGTCGAACGATACGACGAGCTGCTCCAGCGCGAACACTTCCGGCGTCTCGATGATCTTCTCTTCGAGCAGCGCGAGGATATCCTCGTTGGAGACGTCCTTCTTGCGGTCGGCCAGGTCCTTGAACTTGCCGAAGGCGGCGTTGACCTGCTCCTCGGACAGTCCCTCGAAGCCGAGATCGACGAGCTTCTCGCGGAAGGCATGGCGTCCGGAGTGCTTGCCGAGCACGAGCTTGCTGTCCTTCATGCCGATCGTCGCGGGAGAGATGATCTCGTACGTCGTCTTTTCCTTCAGAACGCCGTCCTGATGGATGCCCGACTCGTGGGCGAACGCGTTCGCGCCGACGATCGCCTTGTTGTCCGGCACGGGCATGCCCGTAAGCTTGCTGACGAGGCGGCTCGTCTTGGCGATCTCCTGCAGGTTCAGGCCGGTAGTCGCTTGGAAAAACTCGCCGCGCGTGTAGAGCGCAAGCGCCACTTCCTCGAGAGCCGTATTGCCCGCGCGTTCGCCGATGCCGTTGATCGTGCCTTCGATCTGATCGGCGCCGTTCTGAATCGCAGCCAGCGCGTTGGCCGTCGCGAGACCCAGGTCGTCGTGGCAATGCGCGGAGAGTTGGACCTTCTCGATGCCGGGCACTTGCTCCTTCATCGTCTTGAAGATGTTGCCGTACTCGTACGGCGACAGGTAGCCGACCGTGTCGGGCAGGTTGACGACGGATACGCCGAGCTTGACGGCAAGCGCTGTCACTTCGACGAGGAAATCGAGCTCCGTGCGGCCGGCGTCTTCAGCGGAAAACTCGACCTGGGAGAAATGCTTCTTCGCAAACTTGATCATCGCTTCGGCCGTCTCCAGCACTTCGTGCTTCTCCATGCGCAGCTTGTGCTTGCGGTGGATCGGCGAAGTGGCGAGGAAAATATGGATACGCGGGTCCTGGGCGCCCTTCAGCGCCTCCACGACCGCTTCGATATCCTTTTCACGCGAACGAGCCAGGCCGGTAACCGACGCATTCTTCACGGCGCGAGCGACCGCGTTCACCGCGGCGAGGTCGCCGGGGGAAGCGATCGGGAAGCCGGCTTCGATCCGGTCGATGCCGAGCTTTTCGAGCTGCAGGGCGATCTCGACCTTTTCCTGCGTATTCAGGTTGACGCCGGGCGATTGCTCGCCGTCCCGGAGCGTCGTATCGAACATATAAATTTTACGCATGGCAGAGCCCTGGGGCCCGCACCTCCGATCGTCATGCAGATGAGAGAAAGAGAAGGCCGATTTGCTCCGACCTTCTCTCTGATTATAACACGCTGGCTTGTCTTATTTCTTGATCCAGTGCATCAGGCCGCGCAGCTGCGCGCCGACGACTTCGATCGGGTGCTCGGCTTCGATGCGGCGGGTCGCCGTCATGAACGCGTTGCCGGATTGGTTCTCGAGGATGAAGTCGCGAGCGAACTTGCCGGTTTGGATGTCCGTCAGAACAGCCTTCATCGCCTTCTTCGTCTCGTCGGTTACGACGCGCGGGCCGGTGACATAGTCGCCGTACTCGGCCGTGTTGGAGATCGAGCTGCGCATCGAAGCGAGGCCGCCTTCGTACATCATGTCGACGATCAGCTTCAGTTCATGCAGCACTTCGAAGTATGCCATCTCAGGCGCATAGCCGCCTTCGACCAGCGTCTCGAAACCAGCCTTGACGAGCGCCGTGGCGCCGCCGCACAGAACGGCTTGCTCGCCGAACAGGTCAGTCTCGGTCTCTTCGCGGAACGAAGTCTCGATGACGCCCGCGCGGGTACAGCCGATGCCCTTGGCATAAGCCATGCCGATCTCGAATGCCTTGCCCGTGCCGTTCTGGTGGATGGCGATCAGGCCCGGAACGCCGAAGCCTTCGACATAAGTGCGGCGAACCATGTGGCCCGGCGACTTCGGAGCGACGAGCAGGACGTCGGCATCCTTCGGAGCGACGATCTGGCCGAAGTGAACGTTGAAGCCGTGGGAGAACATGAGCGCTGCGCCCTTCTTCAGGTTCGGCTCGATCTCTTCGCGATAGACGCGCGCTTGCGTCTCGTCAGGCATCAGGATCTGAACCACGTCAGCCTTGGCTACGGCTTCGGCGACCGGGAACACTTCGAAGCCGTCGTTGCGTGCCGCTTGGGCGGACTTGCCTTCGCGAAGGCCGATGATGACTTGCAGGCCGCTGTCGCGCAGGTTTTGCGCTTGAGCGTGGCCTTGGCTGCCGTAACCGATAACTGCGATCGTTTTGTTTTGCAGGGCGCCGAGGTCGGCGTCTTTTTCGTGGAACAACTTGACTGCCATTGATAAGATCCTCCTTAAAATGTGAAGCTGGGATGTATAGGCGACCCTCATGGAACGGGCGTCCCAAGAGAGAACCCGGTCGAATAGCGGTTCTCCCCTCGAACACCCGCTCCTGAAGGATTGCGGATGATGGAAATATAAAGCCTAGGCAATCCGACGCGCTTAGCGAGCGCTCCCGCGCGACATCGCGGTCACGCCGGTCCGCGACAGCTCGCGGATGCCGTACGGCTTGAGCAGCTCGATCATGGCGTCGATCTTGTCGGTGCCGCCGACGACTTGTACGATCAGGCTGTTCGGACTGATGTCGACGACGGAGGCGCGGAACGTCTCGACGATGCCAAGAATCTCCGGACGAGCGGAAGGGTCCGCGCTCACCTTGATGAGGCCGAGCTCCCGGGCGACCATCGGGCCGCTGCCGATATCGACGACCTTGATGACGTCGATGATCTTGTACAGCTGCTTTTCAACCTGCTCGAGCGTATGATTGTCGCCGGTCGTGACGATGACCATCCGGGACAAGCCCGGCTCCTCGGACGTCCCTACGGTGATGCTCTCGATATTGAAGCCGCGGCGTCCGAACAGGCCGGATACCCGCTGCAGCACGCCGGGCTGGTCGTTCACGAGAATGGCGATCGTATGTCTGGTGTTCATTCGTCATCCCCCATCAGCATTTGATCGATCGTAGCGCCTTGCGGAACCATCGGATAGACGTTCTCGTGCTTGCGGACGATGAACTCGACGACGGCCGGTCCGTCATGCGCGAGCGCGGCTTCCCATGCGGCGCGGGCTTCTTCCTTGTTCGACGCGCGGAACGCCTTGACGCCGTAGGCTTCGGCGAGCTTGACGAAGTCCGGGCTGCCTGCGAGGTCGATGTGGCTATAACGGTTGTCGTAGATGAGCTCCTGCCATTGGCGAACCATGCCGAGCACCTGGTTGTTCAGGATGGCCACCTTGACCGGAATGTTGTTGATCGCGCAGACGGCCAGTTCCTGCGAGCACATCTGCATGCCGCCGTCGCCGTTGATCGAGACGACGGTACGGTCCGGGTTGCCCATCTGGGCGCCGATCGCCGACGGGAAGCCGAAGCCCATCGTGCCGAGGCCGCCGGAAGTGACCCAGGAGCGCGGCTTGTTGAACGGATAGTACTGCGCAGCCCACATCTGGTGCTGGCCGACGTCCGTCGTGACGATCGCATCGCCGTTCGTCGTCTCGTGAATCATGGAGACGACCCACTGCGGCTTGAGTTCCTCACCGGAGTCGTTGTAGGCGAACGGCTTCGCCGCCTTGCGCGACGCGATCAGCGCTCGCCAGTCATCGGCCTTCGCCGCGTATTTCGCGCCGGCGACCGCCTGCTGCAGGACTGCCTTGACGTCGCCTACGATCGGGATGTCCGTAGGTACGTTTTTGCCGATCTCGGCCGGGTCGATGTCGACGTGCACGATCTTGGCGTTCGGCGCGAAGCCGGCCAGCTTGCCCGTCACGCGGTCGTCGAAGCGGGCGCCGATATTGATGAGCAAGTCGGACTCCTGAATCGCCATATTGGCGGTCCAAGTGCCATGCATGCCCGGGAAGCCCATATGCAGCTCGTGACCGCTCGGGAACGCCCCGAGTCCGAGCAGCGTCGTCGTGACCGGGATGCCCGTCTTCTCGACGAAGGCGAGCACTTCCTCATGAGCGCCGGAGTAGACGGCGCCGCCGCCGATTAGAAACACCGGACGTTCGGCCTGCTCGATCGCGCGCAGCATCTTGTCGACCTGCTGCTTGTTCGGCTGCACGGTCGGATTGTAGCCGCGCAGCTTCACTTCCGTGTGCGGCTTGAACAGCGCCTTTTCGTTCGACACGTCCTTCGGAATGTCGATCAGCACGGGACCCTTGCGGCCGGAGTTGGCGATATGGAACGCCTCGCGGATGATGCGCGGCAGATCCTCGGCCTTGCGCACCAGGTAACTGTGCTTCGTGATCGGCATCGTGATGCCCACGATGTCGGCTTCCTGGAAGGCGTCCGTACCGATCAGCGTCGTCGCGACGTTGCCCGTGATGACGACGAGCGGCACGGAATCCATGTAGGCGGTCGCGATGCCGGTGACGAGGTTGGTCGCGCCGGGGCCCGACGTCGCGATGCAGACGCCGACCTTGCCGGTGCTCCGCGCATAGCCGTCGGCCGCGTGAATCGCGCCCTGCTCGTGGCGGGTCAGCAGGTGATTAAAGTCCTCGAAGCCGTACATCGCGTCGTAAATATACAGAACGGCGCCGCCCGGATAGCCGAACACGCAGTCGACACCTTCGAGCAGCAGGCTGCGCAGCAGCATTTCGGAGCCCGTAATGACCTCCTGCTTGCTCCATTTTTCGATCAATTGTTCCTTGGACTTCAGCGTGGCACTGTTCGCGACCATCCTTCATCCTCCTTAAGTAGAATCTTCTATAGATCAGTATACTGTAAATCAAAAATAAAAAAGCCCTTCGTCCGAACGTCTGTTAAACGTTCAGGGACGAAAGGCTGTTCCTTCCGCGGTACCACCCGGATTCGCGCGCGATCTCGCGATCGGCGCCTCATCAAGTATGCCGCCGGTCCGAGCGCTCGGAGGACGTCCACACTTCAGGCGCGATAACGTGCGCCATTCCGAGACTCCTTAGTAAGCTGCATGCAGCCGTTCGGGAGACCAGCTCCGAGGAGACCTTGCGTACAGGGTTATCGGCATCGGTCTCAGCAATCCCGACGCTCTCTGAGCGATAGTGCCCACCCGCATCTTCCTCTTCAACGCTGTTCAAGATGAATCAATGTAGTACTCATTATATGCTCCGGTGAAGCGTTAGTCAAGACAAGGATTAAAGTCGCAGGGAATTCCACTTTTGTCCAATTTGAACTTCGCATCGCACGTTGTCGCGTGCCGTGTCTATGGGCCTTTGAAGCGCGAACGCTTCCCCGGGCGCCTTGCGCTGCATATGTCCATTCGCGGAGGACGAGACGCCGATTGCCGTCATATGATGGTCCATCATACGCGCGGCGCGCGGACGGACCGGGAGGTGATGCCTCATGATACGCTGGTTGAAGCGGGGCGATCAAACCGCGATCGTCCGGATCGTCCGGCGGGAGCTGATCCCGCTCTCCCCGCATCCGCATCCGGAAGGACGGAAGCTGCGCAAGGAGATTGAGACGCGGCTGAGGCAAGGCTCGACGCTCATCGCGGAGGAAGCAAGCCGAGTTTGCGCCTTTCTGCATCTCATCATACAGCAGCAAACGCTGTTCGTCGACCTGCTCGCCGTGGACAGGACCAGCCAGAGCAATGGCTACGGCTCGAAGCTGATGGTCCGGGCGGAGCAGCACGCGGTCGGCGTCGGCTGCCGTCGCGCCGTGCTCTATGTCGACCGCGACAACGACCGCGGCATACGGTTCTACGAACGGCTCGGCTATGCGATCATCGCCTACCACGAGTCGCTTCAATGCTATGAAATGGTTAAGCGGCTCGCCGCTTAGCCGCATACTGCCGAGTCTTGCAAGCGGATTTTCCGCAAGGTCGATTACACTAGGTCGCTTACGTCAAGGCACTTACATCAAGATCCTTACTTCAAGTCGCTAATCCCTTCGCTCCAGCCGCAACGGCATCGCCTGCAGCGGAATGGCGCTCTTGCCGGAACGAATCGTCTCTGCCTGGAACGAGCCTTTGTAGGCGAAAATCGCCCCAATGATCGGATTGCGCACCGATACCGAGATGCGGTAACAACCGTCCTCGTCGTCGTACCATTCGCACACGTCCGCAAACCCGGTGAGCGGCGCAGGGAAACGGAACCCCAGCGGCCCCTCGTAAAAACGCTGCTCGCCGGAGCGGATTTGAATGCCGCCGTTCGGGGCCGCCCAGACGTCCAAATCGACCGCCAAATGCTGTTTATTTCCCAGGTAATCCACGATACGTTCCCTGCCCTCGCTGTAAATCATCGTTGCGTCGAAGCGTCTCAGCGCCTTTGCGAAACGGAACGTTCGGTTGATCGTCAGCGTCTCCCTGCCGATTCCGTCCATGTAGGCGTAATTTTCGATGGCAAACGGGATTTGCCGGCCTTGCGCAGGAAACATAATGTGCCGTGACGCGCCTACCGCGAGCGGAAGCGCCGCCCATCTCGCGTACCGCACATCCTCCATCGTGCCGCGTCCAATGGACGCGACGCCATCCCCGCTCGAAAAACCGAAGCGCTCGCGGATTTTCGGATGCAGCTTCGCGAATTCGCGCTCTCCAAGCGCCCGTTCGAATATGGAATTCATCGCTACGCCTCCTCGTTGGACTGCATATGGACGAGCATCGGACGCCTGCGACACCGCTTGGCAGACGGCAATCCTTCGCGCGTCCAAAGCGCTGTCGCCGTCGCTCCGAGCATGGCAAGCGTCAAGACGGCCGGATTAAACGGCGCCCGCAGGCAATCGGGAGCGATCGCGATCGCGGCCGCCGAGAGCGCGAACATGAGCGCCGCTTGCGCCTTGAGCGCCGCAGGACGCCGGCGGAACAGCAGCCATGCGGCGAGCAACAGCTCGCAGACGCCGAGCGCCCCCGCTGCGATCCGCTCGAGTCCGTTAAACCAGCCAAGCGCCAGCAGCATATCCATTTCACCGCTTTCAGGATAGAGCAGCTTCGGCACCAAGCCTTCGTAAGCCCAGCAGACCGACAATACGCCGACGGCAAGCATGTGCAGCTTGGCTCGCAGCAGGCTGGCCTCCGGCGGCACGCCGCGGTCGAGCCAAAGGCGCAGGGCGTCGAAGCTCCAGGCAGTCGCCCAACCGAACAGCGGTCTGAACAGCAGCTTGTCAAGCCAGCGGCCGGGAAGCCCGAACCGCGTAGCATAGTCGAAGCGCGTGGCGAACCGCACGCCGCCGCCCGGCAGCGGCGTGTACCGCCAGTACCCGCCGCCGTGTCCGATGAGCGACAGCGGATGCGTCGTGCCGAAGGCGAGGACGGAGGTGCGGACGCCCGAAGGCGCGTTGGCGGGCGCCCGGGACCTTCCGGTGCCGCGAATGGAGAGGCCGAAGCCGATCCGGGTCCGATACAGGAAGGATTGATCGTCTTCGGGGGACGCCTTCGGCAAATAATCGATCTCCGAGAAACGGAGGTCCCACCGCTGATGAAGCTTAGGCTGCTGCGTTTGGCGCCACAGCGCCTCGATATCCGACTCGACGTCGATCTCCACGTAAATCGGACGGCCCGCGCGGCGGCGCTTGTCCTTCGATCGTCTCAAAGAGTGCCACCACCTTCCGGGCTTTCGCCGCCGTCTGGCGCTGCATCCTCGCCAATGCGGGCGGCGTGCATGGGGCTTCGCAAAGATGCGCGAGCGCCTAGCGCGTCCCAGCCTTCCGTATCCAGCAGCCTTCGGCGGATCCGCTCGTCGGGCGCCGCCGGGCAGCTCGCCGCGGCGCTCCGCCTTGCGAACCGATGCCGCCGCGCGGCGATGGCGTCGTATGCCGCATCCCTCAGCTTCGCAGGGACGAGCCGAAGCGCTGCGCCGACGACCGGCCAAGGCGGATCGAGCGCTGCAAGGGTGCGCACCGCAGCCTCGGAGCGGGTCCAGGCGGCATCTCCGCCGATTAGCACGAAGCTTCCGCCGGGCGGCAGCGCGATGCCCAGCCGCGACTTCGTTTCCCGCCCGGTTGCCGAATCCAGCGCGGCGAAGCGCAGCCGATCCGCCCGGTCCCGCTTCGCCGCAAAGCGGGTAACGCCCCTGCACATCGCGCAAGCCCCGTCCACCAACAGCAGCAGCCGATCGTCCGGCAACACCCCGCGTTCACTCGGCAGCGTCTCATTCGCGGACTTTCCCGTCCCGACATCCACGATCCGATCGACGCGCCGCCGCGATGACGGCTTACCGCCTGCCGCGACCGACTTCCTCATTTCCGACTTTTCCGTCTTATCCGTCCTTTCCGTCCTTGCTGACTTATCCGACTTTACCGTCCTTTCCGGCTTTTCCGTCCCTACCGGCATTTCCGTCTTTGCCATCCCTTCAGACTTTTCTGGCTTTTTCGTCATTTCCATTGTTACCGCCTCCTCTTGCCTCACGTTCCTCTCTGACACTCATTGTAGAGGTGCACGGCAAAACGGATCAGGTCTAACTTCGATAGTAGCAGTCCGCCAAAGGGGACTATAAAAAATAGGCCCCCGGCGGATCCGCCGGGAGACATTGCTTCCGATTCGTTATGTTGCCTTCGTTATGTACCTTCGTTAATAATGCCTTCGTTGTATTGCCTTCTTTGCCTTCTTTGCCTTCTTTATAATGCCATCGTCATGAACACGCTGTACGGGTCCTCTTTATAATCCGCGAACGGGCCGCAGTACGCAAACCCGAATTTCTCATAAAGCTTGCGTGCCGGCACGAAGGATTCCGGCGACCCCGTCTCCAGGCTCAGCCTGTGGAAGCCGCGGCGTCTCGCTTCTTCAATAATATGGCCGAGTATGCGCGCCGCGACGCCCTTGCGAAGATGCGCGGATGCGGTCCGCATCGACTTAAGCTCTCCGTGTCCGCCGCCGAGATCCTTGAGCGCTCCGCAGCCCAACAGCTGGTCGCCGTCCCAGGCGCTCCAGAACGTAATTTCCGGCTTCCTCAGCCCGTCGAGATCGAGCGCGTGAATGCTCTCCGGCGGCGTATCCTCCGCCATCCCTCTCAGATGCTCCTCGAGCAGCGCCGCCACCTCGGGGCCGGACAGGTCGTCCAGTTTGATTTCCATCTCCACCGCTCCTCTATCTGTATAGACATCCTTCGCCTCTATTTTGAATTGTCGTCCCGCTTCTTGTCCAGACCTCCCTTGCGCACTTTTTCCACCGCTTCTCTGCCGCTGCGGACGCCAAGCTTCTTCAAAATACGATTGACCTGGTTTTTAAGCGTGCTCTCCGCCTTGAACAGCCTGCGCTCGATCTGCGGATGCGTATAGCCTTCTTCCAGCAGCTCGAACACCTCCCGCTCCGCAGCGGTCAACGGCTGGAGCTGCTCTTCGCGCTTCAAGCGCCGCAGCTCCTTGAGCAGCGCCTCCATCGGCTCGGGATGGTGATAGGCGCTCCGGATCACGTGCGGCAGCTCCTTGAAGCGGGACTTGTCCAAGTAATGGATGGCACCGGCCGTGAAGGCGTCCGTCATCGTGCGCTCGGACGCGTCGGACGTCAGCATGATGATCCGGACCGGTCGAAGCTCCGACAGGGCGAGCGCCGTATAGATCCCGTCGCGTCCCGACGCAGTCAGATGCACGTCGAGAAGCGCCACGTCGAATTCGATCGAAGCCGCCAGACGCAGCGCCTCCTCCGACGTGGCGGCCGCCGCCGCGACCATGAGGTCCTCCTGCTGGTTCAGATAGACGCTCATCGCTTTGATCCAGTCCGGATCGTCCTCGACGAGCAGCAGCCTGATCGGCTTCACGGCCTTCCCTCCTCTGATCTTCGTACGCCCGGCAATCTTAGCTGAACCGTCGTGCCGCGTCCCGGCTCGCTGTCGATCTCCGGCCTGCCTCCGCATTTGCGCGCGACCTGATGGACATAGGACAAGCCGAGTCCGTAGTTGTCTTTGCCGGGCTTCGTGCTGTAGAACGGTTCCCATACCCGCTCGAGCAGCCCGGGCGGCATGCCGGGTCCGTTATCCCCGACGCTTAGCACGACTTCCTTGCGCACAAGATGCGCCTTCACTTTCAGCAGGCCGCCGCCGTCCATCGCGTCCGCCGCGTTGGCGAGCACATTGCCCAGCGCTTCCCGCAGATGCACCGGGTCCGCGAGTACGGACGCACGTCCATCGTAGTCTTCGTCGATCGCAACCCCTTGCTTGGCGAAGCGCTCCCTCAACGGATCGAGCGCCTCTCTCATCAACGCAGCGGGATCGCACAGCTCGGGATTCCAGGCAAAGTCGCGGGTTTGGCTATGAATACGGCCCGCCATTTCCAACAGATGGCTTGCCGCCCGTTCGATGACCGCGAGATGCTCCCCTGCCGCCGGATCGCTGCCGGCAGCCGCACGCAGATTTTCGACGCTGATGGCGATCTTGCCCGCTTCGTTCTTGATCGAATGATTCAGCAGGCTTGTCCCCATGCCGGCCGCCTTCATCGCTCCCGCCAGCGAGTCGTTCTCCACGCGCACCTTCACGCCGAGCACGCCGTAGACGAACACGCACAGCAGCGCGATCGCGAACGAGTAGACGATGAACACCGAGACGTATCGGAAAAAATCGAACGACGGCCATACCGTCTTCGCTATGTTGATAAAGACGAGAACGCCAAGCAGCGTGGGGACGGTAATGATCGCGGTGACGATGCGGCTCCTTCGGCGGTTCCGGTCCCTTTCCCTCGCACAAGAGGCGACGAGCAGCCAGCAGGCTATCAGATAATAAGGCGCCGTCCAGATCAGCAGCAGCGGAAAATTCGGCGTCAGACGCTCGAAAAGCAAGCTCTCCAGCACGGTCGCGAGTGGCGGGAGCAGCAACCAGCCTTGCAGTCGATGCGCGTGGGCCAAAGCCGCGGCACGTCCGCCTGCGTAGACCAGGCTGAACACGAGCACGCCGTAGGGCGTTAGTGTATGGTTGAGCAGTTGGGCGATCTTGTAGGCGGTGCCAAAGCCCGGCTTCGACAGCCATTCCTCCGCGACGCCGCCGAGCGACGCGCACAGGAGAAAGAAGGCCGCCCAGCGGTTGCTCTCGCTCCGAAAGTTCGCGGCCAGCAGCACGATCGCCGCGGCCGACAGCAGCGTGAGATAATAAAGCATGACTGCTCCTCGCCAAATTCATGCGCAGGCGACACGCCCGAACGGTAATGCCCGACGGATCCGGCGGACGGCCGCCTCGCATGAAAGTCGTTTACCGCTGATTATACGCGAATTAAAACCGCTCGGACACCACTTTCGCCTGTGTGAACAACAGCAGGTAATCGCGTCCGCCCGCCTTCGAATCGGTACCCGACATGTTGAAGCCGCCGAACGGATGGGTCCCGACGAGCGCGCCCGTGCACTTGCGATTGAAATAAAGGTTGCCGGCGAAAAACGTGCGGCGCGCCTTCTCCAGGTTTGACCGGTCGTTCGAGATCACCGCGCCGGTCAAGCCGTAGTCCGTATCGTTCGCGTGACGGAGCGCCTCGTCGAACGAGGCTGCCTTCGTGAACGCGACGACCGGGCCGAAGATCTCTTCCTGCGAGAGACGTGCGCGGGGATCGACGTCGGCGAATATCGTCGGCTGGACGAACCAGCCTTCCTCCGCGTCTCCGCCCCCGCCCAGCACAAGCCGGCCTTCCGTCTTGCCGATGTCGATATACGCCATGATCTTGCGGTACGCCTTGTCGTCGATGACAGGTCCCACATCGGTTGCCTTCATCGCAGGATCGCCGACGACCAGCTTCTTCGCGCGTTCGACGACTTTATCCAGCACCGCTTCATATATATCTTGGTGTACGATCGCGCGCGAGCACGCCGAGCACTTCTGTCCGGAAAAGCCGAAAGCCGAGGCGACGATCGCCTCCGCAGCCAGCTGGAGATCCGCGCCGCTGTCCACAACGATCGCGTCCTTGCCGCCCATCTCGGCGACGACCCGCTTGATCCACTTCTGTCCGGGCTGCGCCTTGGCCGCGCGCTCGTTAATGCGGAGGCCGACGTCGCGCGAGCCCGTAAAGCTGACGAAGCGCGTCAGCCGGTGTTCGACCAGATAGTCGCCCACCTCGGCGCCAGGACCCGGCAGGAAGTTCACGACGCCCGGCGGCAGGCCGGCTTGCTCCAGCAGCTCGACGAACCTCGCCGCAATGACCGGGGTCGGGCTCGCCGGCTTCAGCACGACCGTATTGCCGCAGACGACCGCTGCGCACGTCATGCCGGCCACGATCGCGAGCGGGAAGTTCCAGGGCGGGATGATGACGCCGACGCCGAGCGGCATATAATAGAGCTCGTTCTCCTCCTCCGGCGACGCCGTCAGCGGCTGCGGCCTGGCAAGACGCTGCATCTCCCGCGCGTAAAATTCCATGAAGTCGATCGCCTCCGCGGTGTCGGCATCGGCCTCGGCGCGCGTCTTGCCGGCTTCGAGCGTCATCCAGGCGGAAAATTCGTGCTTGCGGCGGCGCAGCATCGCCGCAGCCCGATACAAGTACCGGGCCCGCTCGTCCGGATCGACGCGCTGCCAGTCTCCATAGGCGGCCGCGGCGGCCTGGATCGCCCGCTCGGCCAATTCGCGATCCGCTTGGGCGACGACGCCTACGACTTGGCCGTGCCGTGCCGGATTGACGGACGCTTCCTTGCGCGCCGTGTCGATCCGCATGCCTCCGATGACGAGCGGATACGTTTTGCCGAGATCGGCTTCCGCCGCGCGGAGCGCCTCCTCGTAGGCCGCATTGTGGCGCTCCTCCTTAAAATTCGTAAACGCTTCGTTCCGGAATTCCGTTCTCATTCGCAGATAGCCTCCTTGGGTAACGGATGGATGGCGACAGCCGTTCTCCCCCATTCTATTCACGACCGACACGCGAAAGGAGCGACGCCCATGAATCTCGGTTCGACGTTGTACCGCAAGACCATGCTGGCTATCGCGGGCAACCCGACGGTAAAAAAGCTATCCCTCAAATACGGGCGCAGGCTGGCCGGACGCTTCGTCGCGAGCGATCATCTGCAGGGCGCGCTGCAGGAAGTGGCATCGCTGAACCGTCTTGGCATATCGGCCACGATCGACGCGCTCGGGGAAGGCATCCGGCACCTCGACGAAGCCCGAACGTACCGAGACGAGTATTTGAAGCTGCTGGACGCGATAGCGGATACCGGCGTAAATGCCAACGTCTCGCTCAAACCCACGCAGATGGGACTTGCGCTCGATGCGGATGCTTGCTACCACCATATTCAGGCGATCGTCAGCCGGGCCCAAGAACGCGGAAATTTCGTCCGCATCGATATGGAGGATTCGTCCTGTACGCAAGCGACGATCGACATGACGATCCGGCTGCATCGCGAGGGCCTCACGAATGTCGGCACCGTCTTGCAGGCCTACCTGCATCGTACAGAGGGGGATGCGACGGACTTGCTGGACCGGCAGATCCGCTTGCGGCTCGTAAAGGGCGCTTACCGGGAGCCGGCGAACATCGCCTTTCAGCGCAAGGAAGAGATAATCGCCAACTTCAGAAAAATCATCCGCCTGCATCTGGATCGCGGCGCTTATACAGCCATCGCGTCGCATGACGAGGCGATCGTCGGCTGGGTGAAGCAGTATGCGCGGGAACACGGCATTCCGAAGGACCAATTCGAATTTCAAATGCTGTACGGCCTCCGGATGAAAGACCAGGCGCGGCTTGCCAAGGAAGGTTACCGGGTGCGCTGCTACGTGCCCTACGGCACGATGTGGTATCCGTACTATACGCGCCGCCTTGCGGAGAAACCCGCCAACCTGTGGCTGGTCGTAAGGCATTTGCTGCGTTGACGATCAGGCATGACGTCATTTCCCCATCTCTGGAAAGGTTCGTATCAGGAGACGGCATGTCCGTCCCAAATAAAAGAAGCGAAAACGGCAATCGCCGTTTTCGCTCCCCGATTATTCCACGAATGGCAAGCCGGTTACCACCAGCCGCCGAAACCGCCAAAGCCAAAGCCGGGCCCGTAGCCGAAGCCGCCATAGAAAGGGGCCGTGCCGATGGCGAGCAAATCGAACAGAACCAGCGGGGCGATAAAGGCTTTGGTCTGCACCTTTTTGCCGCTTCTCCGCTCGAGAACCAGCGAATTGCCTTTGATCGCGACCAGCTTGCCGTATACGACGGAACGGTCTTTGCGTACGGCATAAATGTGCTTGCCGACGAGCTGTTGCGCTTGCGCCTTAGTCACGCGTGCCATGCGAACTCCTCCCCTCACCGTTGATCCGTTCATTATATGACGGCGAATGCGGCGGGGGCTGTACGCTTGTACGCCGGTAATTGCGGAGTTGAACCGGACTCGCGAGGCGGTTTACGCAAAAAACGCCGCCTCCCGTTAGCGGGAGACGGCGCTTCAAACGCGAGCTTTACGCGTTGATCTTCTCTTTGGCAGTGCCGGCCAGCGAGTTGAACGCGGTAATGTCGTTCACGGCCAGGTCGGCGAGGATCTTGCGGTTCACTTCGATGCCGGCCAGCTTCAGGCCGTACATCAGCTTGCTGTAGGACAGGCCGTTCTGACGAGCGGCAGCGTTGATACGCACGATCCACAGCTTGCGGAAGTTGCGCTTGGTTTGGCGACGGTCGCGGTATGCGTACGTCAGGGACTTCAGAACTTGCTCGTTGGCTTTCTTGAAGAGGCGGTGCTTGGCGCCCCAGTAACCTTTAGCCAGCTTCAGGACTCTATTGCGACGGCGGCGCGTTACGAACCCGCCTTTGACTCTTGCCATTTGAGATTACCTCCCGGTGAATGTGTAAGTCCGCTGCGCGGCGCAGCGAATCGGATCGATTACTTCAGGTTAGCCAGTTGCTGCTTCATGCGGCGAACGTCGCCGTCGGCCAGCAGGGGCTGCGTGCCCAGAACGCGCTTTTGGCGGCCGGACTTGTGGGACAGCAAGTGGTTCTTGTAAGCCTTGAAACGCTTGACCTTGCCGGTGCCGGTGATCTTGAAGCGGTCCTTCAGGCTGCTGTGGGTTTTCATCTTAGGCATCTGTATTTCCTCCTGTCGTCAGTGGGTGGCCTTGGGGGCCAAAATCATAATCATGCTGCGGCCTTCGAGCTTCGGCACGCGTTCGATGACGCACAGGTCTTCGCCCGTGGCTTCTTGCGCGACCCGCTCGAGAATCTTCTGACCGATGTTGGCGTGGGCAATCTCACGACCGCGGAACCGCACGGAGCACTTGACCTTGTCGCCTTCTTTGAGAAACTTGATCACGTTGCGCATCTTGGTCTGATAGTCATGCTCGTCGATGTTCGCACGGAACCAAACTTCCTTCAGATCGACGATCTTCTGATTCTTCCGGGCTTCCTTCTCTTTCTTCTGTTGCTCGTAGCGGAATTTGCCGTAGTCCATGATGCGGCATACGGGCGGCTTCGCTTGCGGAGCGACGTTGACGAGATCGAGATTGGCGTCGATCGCCATCTGCAGAGCTTCCCTGAACGGCTTGATGCCGATCTGTTCGCCTTCAGCGCCTACCAGACGTACTTCCTTCGCCCGGATTTCCTCATTGATTTGATGATCCTTGCTAATAACGTTCCACCTCCATTAATGGAAAAAGGTCGTCGTTGCAACCTGGGCAACCGGAATTTCAAGAAGAACATAAAAAATGCGGGCATTCTCGCCCGCATTCCGCTCGCTAACGTTGGGTGGCCGCCGGCGACGAGCAAGCTCGCCCGGTCGAACCGGATACGTAGGCTACGCTGACCAGCCGGCGTCCGCCGAACAGGTGAGAAGCGGGAGCTTCTTCTTGATAGCACTGTTATTTAAACAGTTACCGAACTACTATAGCACGCCCTGCCCAACCTGTCAAACCCCTTCGGCCGCGCAGGACGCGCCCCTTTCGATCTACATCTGCTTGCCTTGGACTTCCTCCAGGCGCAGTACGCGCGTATGCTCCGTGTGGCTCCACTGCTTGTTGTTCTGGGTGAAGAACGCCCAGAACGTCACAGGCCACCACGAGAAGAAGAAGATCGGGAACGTAATCAGCCTGAAGTACAGCTTCCAGCTGACCTTCTCGAGCAGCATCGAGAGCGGCAGCTGCGCGTAGATGTACAGCGAGATCGGCACCGCGATCCAGGCCGGCGCGACCGAATAGATCGAATCGAAGTGCGACGGACCCGGCAGCAGCAGGTCGAACCAGAGCGTGAACGTCAGCAGGAAGCCGATCAGGAAGTTGTACGCGTTAAAAATATAGATGGCGGCGTCGATCTTCACCCAGCTCCGCTCCCGGATGCCTTGCCACAGCGTAGGCAGCATGTAGCGACGGGTGATGTCGAAGTGCCCTTGCATCCAGCGCAGGCGCTGGCGCGAAGACGCGCGGAACGTGATCGGCTTTTCGTCGTAGACGCGGGCGTCGAAGTTGAACTTCGGCTTGATACCACGCTGAATGCACCGGACGGTGAACTCGAGATCCTCGACGAGGCTCGTCGCGCCCCAGCCCATTTCCTTCAGCAGCTTCGTCTCGAACGTCATCCCCGTGCCGCCGAGGAAGTTCGACAGGCCCAGATTATAACGCGGCAGCTGCCACAAGCGGTTGCAGAACCAGTAGTTGATCCCGTTGGCCGCGCTGACCCAGCTGTCGTGCGGGTTTTTCGTATCCAGGTAGCCTTGGATGACGCGGTGGCCGTTGCACAGGTCCTCGTTCATGTACTGAAGGAAGTCCGTCGCGACGAGGTTATCGGCGTCGAACATGACGACCGCGTCGTACTGGCGGGGCCTCTTCCACAGCTCCTTGAGCATCCATTCGATCGCGAAGCCTTTGCCGCGCTGCGCCGGATTGTTGCGCTCGCAGGCGTAGACGCCTTCATAACCGCGCACGATACGGGCGGTGCCGTCGGTGCAGTTGTCGCAGATGACGAAAATATCGAACAGTTCTCGCGGATATTTCATTTTCAGCAGGTTTTCGATGAGGGCGCCGACGACGGTCTCTTCATTGTGAGCGGCCACAAGAAGGGCGAACGATTTGGTCGGCTCGTGCGTGATCGTTTCCTTTTTGCGGTACCAGCCGAAGAAGGACAAGATCACCTGATAGGCTCCGATCAGGAAAAAGAATACCTGAACGGCGAGCAGCAGATTATTGAACATGTGCGGTATTACCCCCTGGACCCCTATTTTTCATGACTCTCTCTTTGTTTGGGCAGTCTTAGAAACGCATAGGCTTGATTGTCTTATCTTCGCTTGCGATTGTCAAAAGGGCCATTTCCGCTTAATCGGCCTTATGAGGCGAAATAAGCAGATCTGCCGCTTCCCGCCTCCTTCGCGGTCCGGAATGCTCCGCGGGTAACCGCATTCGCGCCGTATTGCTCCGGATGATTGCCGAAGCACGCAAATATCTCCATAGAAGTGTACCCATCGCCTCCCGATGTAAAACCATCGCGGCGCCGCAACCCGACGCGGCTTTCTGCCCCCCTAAGCATATAAGACGAAATGGGGCCGGCTTCGGTTGCCGGGTGATTAGACTCATTTTTCGCGCAAAAAAACCTTCTCCCTGCCGGAAGAAGGCATATAAACCGCGGCGATTCCCGTCGAATCAGGCGTCCGCCTCGGGCTCTTGTTCCTGCGCCGTCTGACGCCGGAGCAGCGCTTCCTCGGCGCGACGCTCCTGTTCGGCGTGCTCGGCATCCAGCCGCTCGCGGTGTTCGGCCAGCGCGCGGGCGCCGATGACGGCTTCAAGCCTGTAGATCGGTTGACCTAGGCCTACGAACTTCGTCTCGTACTCCGTCATGACCAGATCCTCGCGCAGCTCTTCGCGATGCAGGTGCAGCGAGATGTTCCGAAGCTGCAGCCCCGCGTCGGCGAAGCTGTTGAGCGAAAATTCGAAAAGGCTGAGCGAGTCGGTCTTGAAGTGAATTTCCCCGACGTCGGAGAGCAGACGCTTGTACTTCATAAGGAAGAGCGGATGCGTCAGCCGGCGCTTGCCGTGCTTGCTCTTGGGCCAAGGATCGCTGAAGTTCAGGTAAATCCGCGTGAGCTCCCCGGGCTCGAACATGTGCTCGAGAAATTCCGCATTGCCGCGGACGAGCGCCAGATTCGGTACGCCGTCCTCTCCCTTTTCCCGCCATACGGCGCGGGCTTTCTCGCTGCCCCGCTGAAGCAGCTCATCGAACATGTCCATACCAATAAAGTTAATATCGGGATTTCTCGCGCTCATCTGGGTAATGAAACGGCCCTTGCCCATCCCGATCTCGATCATGATCGGACGGTCGTTGCCGAAAAATTCGCGCCAGCGTCCCCGAAGCTTCTGGGGCTCCAGTACGACCAGGTCCGCCTGCTCCTCAAGTCCTTGCTTAAACTTTCTCCCGCGCAATCGCATGTAGATCCTCCCGTATCGCCGATAATAAACCTTGCCGCCCTCCATTGTGCAGGCTGAGGTCGTCGTTGTAAAGCTGCGTTCCGTTCTTTTAGGCGCCCGACTCGGCCAGCTCTTGCAAAATCTTCTTCACGTTCTCCTCGTGGTACTGCCGCTGGTTGCGCGGGAACGGCGCCTCCGCGACAAGCGCAGCGAGCGCCTCCTCGTCGCCCGAGGGCGCCAGACGGCGAAGTTCCCGGATGTAATGCAGATCGGATGCCTGCCGCGACCGCATCTCCGCGGGATCGCGGGTCGGCGAGCCGTGGCCCGGTACGAATAACCCAATCTTATGACGCGAAAGGATCAGATCGAGCTTAAGCAGCGTTTCCTCGTATTCGCGGCTATCGTGGGAGATGAAGGGGAATTCCGCATCCGATAAATAATCGCCCAAAATGAGGACGCCGTGCGGCTCCACGACCGTCATCATGCCGTCGGGGTTGTGGCCCGGCGCCTGGTAGCAGACGAGCCTTGTCCGGCCGAGCTCCAGCACGGTCCCGTCGCCGTCCATCGCATAATCCGTTTGCGGATAGGCGATCTCGTATGGCCGCTTGATGTAATTTTTGTCGTCGAAGTCCAGGATTTGCTCCAGGCTGCGCTCCTGCTCCGCCACCGGACTGCGCGCGAACGCGCCGCTGGCCGCGACTAGCGCGCCGGGGAACGCTTTCCAGCCGATGATATGGTCAAAGTCCGAGTGCGTGAACAATAGTACGACCCTGCGCTGTTCCCTTACGCGCTCCACGAACGAGCGAATCTCTTCGACTTCCCGCGGCAGCCAGCACGGGTCCGTCACGACGACGTGGTCATCCGTCACGATGACGGTCGACGTCGTTTGATACAGCTCGCTAACGAATACGTTTACCGCTCCGTCCTTCAGCTTCAGCATCCGCCATCCTCCTTAAACCATTCTGCCTCAGTATAAGCCAACCGTATCGGGAGATAAAAGCCGCTGTACCGGCAGGCGGATGAACGGCAAAAAAACGAGTGGCCGGCGACGCGCAATAGACGGATGAACTGCAAGGGGATGAGCCACTTAAGCATAAATAAAAGCCGCCTTCCCCGGCGGGGATCGGCGGCCTATAAAAGGTCTGAGCGGATTAGTTCAGCGGACGGGATTCATCGATGTGGTAGTGCACTTCGAGCGCTTCCTGAAGCTTCTTCTTGGCGGATGCGCCTACGCCGTGGTTGTTGTTGAACTTGATGCCGGCCAGCGCCATCATTTCCTTGACCGTAAGTTCTACCTTCATGGTGTCGTCCCCTTGCGGGATGCGTACGGACGTGTTCATGCTCTTCACTCGCTTTCTTGACTTGGGTAATTGGGATTAGCTTATCCGCGCTGATGCGACTGTATCCGACAGACGGCTTAAAGTGGGTTCATGTCAGATTCATTTGTTGATCTGACGCACTTTTAATATAACATGATGATGTTAGGTTTAGCAAGCGGGCGAGTGCCTTAAAGGCGCCTGAATTCAAGAAAACTTCTTTATCGGAATTCCCTCTCCCTGCAAAAGGAATGAATGAAAATGGTGCGTAAGGCCATTTTCAGCTACAATAGAAGGTACGTAAAATAAAAGCGCGCAAGGAGCGGCGATCGAACATGCCGATCATTGATCATACGGCCGCTTCCGGACCGGGGCTCGCGCCTTCGGAATGGAGCGGCAAACGATTCCATACCTGGAATCACGAAATGCGGAGCCAGTTCGGCACGAAGGTGTTCAAGGTCATGCTGGACGCCGGCTTCACCTGCCCGAACCGCGACGGCTCGATCGCGGCCGGCGGCTGCACGTTCTGCAGCGCGCGCGGCTCCGGCGACTTCGCCGGAAGCCGCAGGCAGGACCTGGTCACCCAATTCAATACGATACGCGACCGCCAGCATCTCAAGTGGCCGGAGGCCAAGTACATCGGATACTTTCAGGCCTATACGAATACGTACGCGCCGCTCGTGACGCTCAAGGAATACTACGAGGTCATTCTGGAGCAGCCGGGGCTGGTCGGCCTGTCCATCGCGACGCGCCCCGATTGCCTTCCCGACGACGTCGTGGACTATCTGGCGGAGCTGAACGAGCGAACCTACCTCTGGGTCGAAATGGGGCTGCAGACCGTTCACGAGAGCACCTCGCAGCTGATCAACCGCGCCCACGACACCGCTTGCTATCTCGATGCCGTGGCGCGTCTGCGCGCGCGCGGTATCCGGGTATGCACGCACATCATCTACGGCCTGCCCGGCGAGGACGAGGCGATGATGATGGAGACGCTGCGGCAGACGGCGGCGATGGACGTGCAGGGCATCAAGATTCACCTGCTCCACCTGATGCGCAAGACGCCGATGGTGCGGCAGTGGCGGGACGGCCTGCTGCGCTTCCTCGAGATGGACGAATACGTCAAGCTGATCGTCGATTCCCTGGAGCTGCTGCCGCCGGACATGATCGTTCACCGCCTGACGGGCGATGCGCCGCGGGATCTCTTAATCGGACCGATGTGGAGCCTGAATAAATGGGAAGTGCTGAACGCCATCGACGCCGAGCTGGTGCGCCGCGGCAGCTGGCAGGGTAAGCACTGGAAGGGACGCTGAGCGCATGGGCTTCCTATCGGTGCTGACCATGGCCCAACGGCTTGCGGCAGAGCGCACCCCGCCGGGTTCGATCGCGGTCGACGCCACCGCCGGAGGCGGCGTCGATACGCTTTTCCTTGCCCGCACCGTCGGTCCGGGCGGGCGGGTGTACGCCTTCGACGTGCAGGAGGAGGCGCTCTCGCGTACGCGTGCGCGGCTCGCCGAGGCGGCCAATGGAGCCGGGGCGGCGCTGGGGGACGTGACGCTGCTTCGCGCGGGGCATGAGGAGATGAGCGCGCGCATCCCGTCCGAGGCGCACGGGCGGGTCCGCGCCGTCATGTTTAACCTAGGCTACCTGCCGGGAGGTACCGCCGGGGAGGGCGCCGCCGGTCCGGTCATCACGAAGCCGGACACGACGGTGGCCGCGCTCGATGCCGCCCTTGGGCTGCTCGCGCCGGGCGGGATCGCGACCATCGTCGTCTATCCCGGCCACGACGGCGGGCAGGACGAGGCGGAATCGGTCGACGCGTGGGTCGCGGCGCTGCCGGACGAAGCCGCGCAGGCGGTGCTGTACCGCTACCCGAAGCGTCCCAGCTCGCCCTACCTGTACGCCCTGGAGAAAAAATAAGAGGAGGCTGCCAGCATGGCTGTGAGAAAAATCGAGCACGTCGGCATCATGACGCGGGACCTGGAGCGTTCCATCGCGTTTTACGCCCAGACCGTGGGGCTCGTACATACGGATACGCTGCTTCATACGAATGGGGTGATCCGCCTGGCATTCCTGTCGTTCCCCGGAGCCGGCGAGACCGAGCTTGAGCTGATCGAAGGCTACGACGGGACGCTCGCCGGCGATGGGCGCGTCCACCACGTCGCCTTCAACGTCGACGACATCGAAGCCGAGTACTCGCGCATCTCGATGCTGGACGTAGAAGGACTCGACGCCGAGATCACGACGCTGCCGAACGGAAGCCGCTATTTCTTTTTCCGCGGTCCGGACGGCGAGTCGCTAGAATTTTTCCAATCGACCAGAGGAGGCAACCAAGCATGACCCAATCGACCAGACCTTACCCGCTTCACTTCAAACCCGAGTTCAAAGAACGCGTATGGGGCGGCCGCGCCCTTGAGCAGTTCGGCTTCGACGTGCCTCCGGGCCATATCGGCGAAGGCTGGATGATCGCCGACCACCCGAACGGCGTGTCGCACGTGCAGAACGGCGAGCTGGCCGGTCTCGGCCTTGACGAGATCCGCGAGCGCTTCGGCGCCGAGTGGTTCGGCGCGAAGGGCGCCGTCGCCGGCCTCGGCCGTTTCCCGCTGCTCATCAAGCTGCTCGACTGCAACGACGATCTATCCATTCAGGTGCACCCGAACGACCATTATGCCGGCCTGCCCAAGGGAGAACTCGGCAAGACCGAGATGTGGTACGTCATCGACGCGGCGCCGGACGCCAAGATCATCTACGGCCTGAAGCCGGGCACGACCCGCGAAAAGCTCGCGGCGGCGATCGAGGAAGGCAAAATCATGGACTCGCTGCAGGAGGTGTCCGTCAAGGCCGGAGATACGTTCTACATCCCGGCGGGCACGGTGCACGCGCTCTGCGCCGGCGTCCTGGTCGCCGAGATCCAGCAGAACTCGGACACGACCTACCGTCTCTACGACTACGACCGCCCGGGCCTCGACGGCAAGCCTCGCGAGCTACATATCGAAGATTCGCTGAACGTGACCGACTACGAGGGCGCAGGCGCGAGCCGCATGTCCACGGCCGGTACGCCTGCTGGCGAATGGCTGCGTCTTGCCTCCTCCCCTTACTTCGAGACGGATAAGGGCGTCGTGCACGGCGATTGGGAGCTCGCGACGCCGTCCGACAGCTTCGTTATCCTCATCGCCGTTCAGGGCAACGGCCGCATCGACTGGGCTGACGGCAGTCTGGACATCAAGGCGGGCGACTGCCTCCTCCTCCCGGCCAACCTCGGCGCGTACAAGCTCGGCGGCGACATGACCGTATTGCGCAGCCAGCTGCCTTAATGCGCGGCCAGCTGCCTTAAAGTGCGGCAAGCTACCTTAATGCGCAGCCAGCTGCCTTAAAGCGCGGCCGCTGCAGTGCCGCGTCGCCAGACCATCCCCGCGTTCCTGACGGAGCGTGAAAGGAAAGATCAAGGCATGCTGAGACAAATGCTGATTCTGTCGGGCTTGGGCATCGCGATGTGGGCGCTCGCGACGCTGTTTTTCATGTTGTTCGGCGACTGGGTGCTCGTCCCCGCGGGCGGGCCGCAGTTCGGCGCCTCCCTGTTTCTGCTCGAGGCGCTGACCGCGCTCGTGATCATCGGCGCGGCGCTCGTCGTCCGCCTCCGGCTGTTCCGCCGGGCGGGCTCCGCCACCCGGTTCGGCTTCGTCGGCGCGGCCATCGGCCTGCTGGCGGACACGTTCGTCCTGCTCTACCGGGACAAAGTGCTGTCCGATCTCGATGAAGGTCAATACCATGCGTTTACGATCTGGATGACCCTCGCGTACGCTCTGTTCCTGCTGCTGCCCGCCCTCGTAGACCGGCTCGTCCGCAGCGGACGAGGCAGCTCGGAGCCGGAGCGAGCGGAGCACGGCTGGTCAGGAGTACAGGACGAACAGCCAGCGCAAGGATTGGAGTAAGACGCCGGCGGCAGGCTGATGAGGGCTTCAGGCTAAGGCGCGCTTCAGGCTGTGCGTACCGGACGGTATCCAAGCGCATTTGGACGATGGGAATGCGTTTGCCCTTGTGTGCGCACCCGAGATTCGCTTCGCATAGAGCGGGCGCCGTCCCGACGAGCCCGAGCAGCGGATATTTTTCCGCCGCCCGGGCTCGTTTTATGTTTTCCAGCTCATCTTAAAGGAGCGTCTATCTATGGATTCTATCCCATCCGCCGAACAGCACCGGCGTGAGGCGCCTGCCTCCGTCGCTTGCATGGTGATTACCGTATCGGATACCCGCACTTCCGATACCGACAAGAGCGGGCGGCTTATTCGCGAGCTGCTCGAAGCGCGGGGACATGAAGTCCGGGCTGCGCTCATCGTCCCCGACGATTATGACCGCATCCGCGAGCTGCTGCGGACGGCAGCGGACGATCCCGCCATCGAAGCGGTGCTGCTGAACGGCGGCACCGGCATCGCGGCGCGCGACACGACGTACGAAGCTGTCGCCAGTCTGCTTAGCAAGGAGCTGCCGGGCTTCGGCGAGATTTTCCGCATGCTCAGCTTCACCGAGGATATCGGCACCGCCGCGATTCTCTCGCGCGCGATCGCCGGAACCATCGGCCGCACGGCGGTGTTCTCTATGCCCGGTTCGACGGGCGCCGTGCGCCTCGCGATGACCCGGATCATCCTGCCGGAGCTCGGCCATGTCATGCGGGAGATCTATAAGGACGATCCGAAGTGATCTCTCTTCGAGGCTGCACGAACCTGCGTTGACAAGGGCGCCGCTCGCGGCAAAAAAAAAGGCATTGCCAAACGCCATAGCGGCGCAGGCAATGCCTTCTCCTTTTCCTTTCCTTTTCAGTACTGAACGATTAAGCGACTTGCTTGGCGGCCTGCTCGTCCGGCGCCTTCGTGCGGCGAATGAACAAACCGACGACCAGCGCCACGATCGCGACGATGAACCCGATCCAGAAGGCGTCGTGCAGGCCGGCCATCAGGCCGGCGACCTGCGCGTCCGGCGCGGTAGGATCCTCTGCGCCTGCCAAGTAGTTTTTGGTTCCCGTCGACATGATGCTGATGAACAGCGCCGTACCGATGGCCCCCGACACTTGCTGGAGCGTGTTGAGGATCGCGGTGCCGTGCGGGTACAGATGCCGCGGAAGCTGGTTCAGCCCCGTCGTCTGGGCCGGCATCATCACCATCGAGATGCCGATCAGCATGACGATGTGGATGAAAATGACGTAGCCCTTGGAGACGTCCGTGTCGATGCCGGTGAACATCCATACCGACAGAGCGGTCAGCGCCAAGCCGGGAATAACAAGGACGCGAGGGCCGAACTTGTCGAACAGCTTGCCCGACACAGGCGCCATGATCCCGTTGATCACGCTGCCCGGCAGCATCAGCAGGCCCGACTTGAAGGCGGTCAGCAGAAGCGCGTTCTGCAGGAACATCGGCAGAATGGTCATCGTGGAGAACATCGTCATCATCACGACGAAGAGCAGAACCGTCACCAGACTGAACATCGGATACTTGAAGGCGCGCAGATCGAGGATCGGCTCCTTCACGACCAGCTGGCGCCAGATGAACAGCAGCAGAGCCAGGCCCCCGGCAGTCAGCGACCAGACGACTTCCGTATCGCTCCAGCCGCTCTCGCCGGCCTTGCTGAAGCCGTATACGATGCCGCCGAACCCGATCGTCGACAGCAGAATGGAGATGATATCGACCTTAGGCTTCGTCAGATCGGTGACGTTGCGCAGGAAGAAGGCGGCGAAAATGATCGAAAACGCGGCCAGCGGCAGAACCAGGTAGAACAGCCAACGCCAGTCGAGCGCATCGATGATCACGCCCGACAGCGTCGGGCCGATCGCCGGCGCGAACATAATGACAAGGCCGATGAGGCCCATCGCGGCCCCCCGTTTTTCGACCGGGAAAATGACGAGAATCGTGTTCATAAGCACGGGAAGCATAAGCCCGGTCCCCATCGCCTGCACGACGCGCCCTGTCAGCAGCACGCCGAACTCGGGCGCGAATGCGGAGATCACCGTACCGATGAAGAACAGCGACATGGCTGACAAGAACATCTGCCGTGTGGTAAACCATTGCTGCAATAGCGCCGTGATCGGCACCAGCACGCCGATGACGAGCATATACGCGGTGCTGAGCCACTGGATCGTCGTTGCGCCTACCTCGAATTCCTTCATCAGATCCGGCAGCGCATTCCCGAGCAGCGTCTCGTTCAGAATCGCCACGAAGGCGCCGATGATGAGCGAGATGACGATAGGTCCCCTGCGAATCTTGCTTAAATCGATTGTCGCCCCGCCGGACGACGGTGATGCCCCGTTCATGGATAAAGCCTCCTATCCGAAGTCTCTTTGTCTACACTTGTATATCTATTTGTACAAGTGTTAGTCTTTACTATACAATGCGTTCGCCGTCTTAGGTCAAGAACCAAATCCGAATAAATGTAGTCTAATCTACAATGGGGGCATTAATGTATATGAAAAACGGAGGCTCGACGGATCTGCGCGTGCGCCGTACGCGCAAGCTGTTGTGGGAAGCGCTGATGGCGCTGCTGGGCGAATCCGGCCGGTCGTTCGAGTCGCTCACCGTCGGCGAGATTTGCGAGCGGGCGATGGTGCACCGCACGACGTTTTACAAGCATTTCGAGGATAAATATCATCTGCTGGCGGCAGGCTTCGAGGACCTGAACCAGGAGCTCGCAGGGATCGATATCGAGGAACGCATTCGTCGGCCGATGCAGATGCTCGAGCGGAGCGGCCATCAACGCCAATTCCGTACGATCATGAAGTCGGACGAGCAGTCTTCTTCGGTCAAAAGCCTCATGCAGCGAATCGGGTCGAGCTTCATGATTAACGATCTGAAGGAGCTCGAGCGAAGGACCGGCCCTTTCCCGGTGCCCGTCGAGATCATCGCCGCCTTTTACGGAGGCGCGATCGCGGGCCTCGGCGCGTGGTGGGTCCAGCACGGCTCCGGCGTATCCGCCGAGACGATGGACCGTTACCTCGGGGAGCTGCTTAACCCGGCGATTTTTAACCGGCCGCCGCTTTGATCGCGAGGGTAGCGATCCTTTGCCCCGCACACAGCCTCTTGGCTGAACAAATCCGTCAATAGCCCGAGTTCATGCCAAACGCCGGCAGAAAAAAAGGATTGCCCGCACCTCGCGGACAATCCTTTTTTGGTTTAAAGCTTATGGTTCCGGCCTTTACGCCTTTAAGATATCTTCGATTCGCGCCAATTCTTCTTGCGAGAACTCGAGGTTGTTCACGGTCGCGACATTGTCGTCGATCTGACTGACCTTGCTCGCACCGATCAGCACCGTCGTGATGCGTCCGCCGCGCAGCACCCAGGCGAGCGCCATCTGGGCTAGGCTCTGCCCGCGCGCCTGCGCGATCTCGTTCAGCTGCTTGACCTTCGCGATGCGCTCCGGCGTGATGCTGCCCTCATTCAGGAACACAGAGGCGCCTGCGGCGCGCGAGTCCGCCGGTATGCCGCCCAAATATTTGTTCGTGAGCAGCCCCTGCTCCAGCGGCGAGAACGCGATGGAACCGACTCCCTCCTCCTGCAGCAGGTCGAGCAGCCCGTCTTCCACCCAGCGGTCGAACATACTGTAGCGCGGCTGGTGGATGAGCAGCGGCGTGCCCAGTCCCTTCAGAATGCGGATCGCTTCAGCCGCCTCGGGCGCCCGGTAGTTGGAAATGCCCACGTACAGCGCTTTGCCGGAGCGAACGATATGGTCGAGCGCAGCCATCGTCTCTTCGAGCGGCGTGTCCGGGTCGGGGCGGTGATGGTAGAAAATATCGACGTAGTCCAGGCCCATCCGCTTCAGGCTTTGATCGAGGCTGGATACGAGATATTTGCGCGAGCCCCATTCGCCGTACGGACCCGGCCACATGTAGTAGCCGGCCTTGGTGGAGATGATCAGCTCGTCGCGGTACGGCTTGAAGTCGGTAGCCAGCATCCGGCCGAAGTTCTCCTCGGCGGAACCGGGCACCGGACCGTAATTGTTCGCGAGATCGAAGTGCGTAATGCCGAGATCGAAGGCGCGACGCGCGATGGCGCGGCCGTTTTCGTAAGCGTCGATGCTGCCGAAGTTATGCCACAGCCCCAGCGAGATCGCAGGCAGCTTGAGGCCGCTCCGGCCGGTGCGATTGTACTTCATCGTTTCGTAGCGCTTGTCGTTCGCTTGATAAATCGTCAAGTGATCCATCTCCTTATATTTGAGAAAAGTTCAGCCGCCGGCTGCGATCCGTTGCGTCCCCGGGAGCGTCGTCAGCCGCGTAGGCCCCGCTTCGCCGCCATGGAAAACGACAAGCGTCGTCTCCCGCGAGCGGTCGATTCGTCCTTCGCGCTCCCAAGCGTCATAGTCGAATGGCAAGCTGTCGATCGAAGCCATTTTGACCAGCTCGCGTTCCTCGACGCCAAGTTCTGCGGCCGCCCGCTTCAATCGGGCCGTCCAGTCGTCCTTGCCGAGACGATCTTCCCACCAGATCTTGCGCGGCTTGTACTTGTGTTGAAGGTAAAAGTCGATCTTCAGCAAGCCTAGCGTCACGTCCGGGTCGAGCGCGGGATGACCGTCGTCCGTCAGGAACGCCGACAGTCTCACGAACAGATCCTCCAGCTGATGGCCGATCCGCTGCCAGCCCTGCGCCTCCCAGTAGTCGCCGAAGCGCTGGAAGAAGTCGAACGGTGACGGGTACGCCCGATGCACCAAATATACGATCGTGCGGTCCATCCGATGCGCGTTCCAATATTTCTCCAGGACGTCCTCGACGCGCTTGATGCGTACGATGTCTGCGAACGGCATCAGATCGTTCCCGAGCATCTCGTAGGGTGCGCGTTCCATATACACGTATCCGAACTTTTCCGCATCCTGCCTGAGGCCCGTACCTCTCAGCATTTTCAAAAATCCGAGCTGCAGCTCCTCGGGCCGAAGCGCGAACACATCATTGAACGTTTTGCGGAACGTGTCGTAATCCTCGTGCGGCAGACCGGCGATCAGATCGAGGTGCTGGTCGATCTTGCCGCTCTCCTTGACCTTCGTGACCGTACGCACGAGCTTGTTCCAGTTCTGGCGCCGCTGAACCGCCAGGTTGGTCACGTCGTTGGTCGACTGGACGCCGATCTCGAAGCGGAAAATGCCCGGCGGCGCGTGCTCCGCCAAATAGTCGAGCACCTCGGGACGCATGATATCGGCCGTGATCTCGAATTGGAAGACGCAGCCCCGGTGGTTCTCAATCAAAAAGCGGAACATCTCCAGCGCATAATCCCGCTTGATATTGAACGTCCGGTCGACGAATTTGATCAGCTTCGCCCCGCTGTCGATCAAGTACAAAATATCGGCCTTCACCCGGTCCATGTCGAAGTACCGGACGCCGACTTCGATGCTCGACAGACAGAACTGGCAGCTGAACGGGCAGCCGCGGCTCGTCTCGAAGTAGACGACGCGATTCGCGAGACTCGGCACGTCCTCGGCGAAACGATACGGCGATGGCAGCGTCGACAGATCCAGCTTCGGGCGTCCGGGATTGACGACGATCTCGTCTCCCTTGCGGTAGGCGAGCCCGAACACGAAGTGGAATTTCCGGCTCCCGCTAAGCTCGCGCAACAGGTCCCGCAGCGTTTCCTCGCCCTCGCCCATAATGATATGATCGACGGCGGGAAGCCGCCGCATCCAGTGCTCCGTGTCGTAAGAGACTTCGGGACCGCCCAGCACGATCGTCACGTCCGGCAAAATCTTGCGTACCATGTCGATGACCGCGATCGTCTCTTCAATATTCCATATGTAGCACGAGAATCCGAGGACGTCAGGCTGGCGGCCGAACAAGTCGGAGACGATCGACATCGGCGGATCCTTGATGGTGTACTCGGCGATCTCCATCGGAAACTCGTCCTGGCTGTAAGCCTTCAAGCAGCGCAGGGCTAGCGACGTATGGATGTATTTGGCGTTCAGCGTCGCGAGGACGACCTTCATGCTTGTCCTCCTCTCATGTAGAAAGCATCGTTCTGCTATCTCTATTGTAAGGGATTGCGAAGGCTGTGTAAAAGCCGTTTCATATCAGTCTTGTCCGCACAGCGCAGGATTCCGGCACCAGTAAAAATAAAAGCGGCAGGCCGGTCTACCCGGACTGCCGCTTTTTGCTTGCGATGCTTAAGCTCGATGCCTTTGTTCGCTTGCGAAGCTCAGGCTTCGAAGCCGTCGTTCGCGATCACGCTTTGGATGAACTTGTAGCTGTCCTTCGGATAACGCTTCAGGGTGTTGTAGTCGGTATACACGATGCCGAAACGCTTGACGTAGCCTTCCGCCCACTCGAAGTTGTCTAGGAGCGACCACGCGAAATAGCCCTTCAGCGGTACGCCGGATTCGATGAGGCGGTGGCATTGAATGAAATGCTTTTTGAAGTAGTCGGCGCGCTTCGCGTCATGCACTTGACCTTCCGCAGTCAGTTCGTCCTCATAGCAGGCGCCGTTCTCGGTAATGTAGATCGGGATGTCGCCATAAGCTTCCTGCACCCAGGACAATACCTTGTACAGCCCGTCCGGATACACGTTCCAATCCATGAAGGTCTTGTCGAAGCCGACCTGTACTTCCTCGCAGTCGAACAGGCCTTCGCCTTCCTTGTACCGGCCGAAGCCGCCGCTGTAGAAGTTCACGCCGATGAAGTCGATCGGCTGCGCGATCGTCTCCATGTCGCCGGGCTGGATCGGCACCTCGACGCCCTTGCCCTTGAACCAGTCCACCATAAACTGCGGATACTCGCCCTTGAACGTCGGGTCCATGAACCATTCATTGTTATAAGCGCGATTGCGATGCGCCGCGGCAACGTCCTCCGGCTTCGTGGTATAAGGCTCGAACCAGTACAGATTGTGCGTCGTGCCGATCTCGCCCGAGATGCCCAGCGCCCGGAATGCCTTGACCGCTTCCCCGTGCGCGACCATGCAGTTGTGCGCGACGTTCACCGCAAGCTGCAGATCCGTGTTGCCCGGCGCGTGAGCGCCGATGTAGTTCGACAGGAACGACACGCACCACGTTTCATTGAAGGTGATCCATTGCTTGACCTTGCCGCCGAACGCCTTGAACGCCGTCTCGGCGTAACGGACGAACGCCTTAATCGTATCGCGGTTGTCCCAGCCGCCCTTGTCCTGCAGCGCCTGCGGGAGGTCCCAATGGTAAAGAGTCACGCAAGGCTCGATGCCGGCGGCGAGCAGGCCGTCGATCACCTTCGCGTAGTAGTCGAGTCCCTTCTGGTTCAGTTCGCCGTCGCCGTCCGGATAGATGCGCGGCCACGCGATCGAAAAGCGGTAGGCCTTTACCCCGAGGTTTTTGAGCAGCTGGATATCTTCTTCATAGCGGTGGTAGCTGTCGCAGGCGACATCGCCCGTATCGCCGTTCACGACTTTGCCCGGCGTACGGGAGAATGTATCCCAAATCGACAGCCCCCGCCCGTCTTCGTTATAAGCTCCTTCGATCTGGTAGGAAGCCGTAGCCGTTCCCCAGACGAAGTCTTTCGGAAATTGGATCGAAGCCATTCCGCAACTCCTCCGCACCTCATATTCATACGCATCTATGCGCCATGTAAAACGTTTTCCATCACCTATTTTAACGGAAAACGCCTCATACGCCCATACGATAAGCTGTGCGATATTGGCGCTTATTTATTCGGATTGGCTTCGTCCGGCAGCCATCGAGCCTGTGGCTCGGTTCCGTCGCGGAACGCATTGTTCTTTGGAATATCGGTCGGGTCCCGTCCTTGATCTTGTTGATGGCGTTTGGCCTTATACGTTACAATCGAGGAATATGTGCGTCTATATAAAAGGAGAGAAACCGCATGACTTCCTACAAGCTCATCGCAATCGATCTCGACGATACGCTGCTGAACGATAAGCTCGAGGTGACGGCGGCGACGCGCGACGCGCTTGCCGAAGCGGTATCGCGAGGCGTTCAAGTCACGCTGGCCACAGGCCGCATGTTCGCTTCGGCCAAGCAGACGGCGGGCCAAGTCGGCCTGAACGTGCCGATCATCACCTACCAGGGCTCCCTCGTCCGCAATCTGCTCGACGAACAGGTTCTGTACGAACGGTCTGTCGATCTCGAAGCGGTCCGCAGGCTGTATGCCTATACCCGGGCGAACAAGCTGCACCTGCAAACCTACATCGACGACAAACTATATTCCTTTGACGACGGCGACAAACTGGCCGCCTATGCCAAGCAATCGAACATCCCTTATATCGTCGAAACCGAGCTTGACGCGCTGCCTGCCGGCAACCACACGAAGCTGATCATTATCGACGAGCCGGCCAAGCTCGACGAGATCGCGCCAGAGCTGCACGCGCTGCTGGGTCCGGACGTTCATATCACCAAGTCCAAGCCGCATTACCTGGAATTCACGCACCGCGAAGGCACCAAAGGCCATGCGCTCCGGTTTCTGGCCGAGCACTATGGCTATTCGATGGACGAGACGATCGCGATCGGCGATTCCTGGAACGACCGCGAGATGGTCGAGGCCGCAGGACTTGGCGTCGCGATGGCGAACGCGGTGCCCGCGCTCCGCGAGATTGCGGATTACGTAACCTTAAGCAACAATGAAGACGGCGTAAAGCATGTGATCGACAAGTTCGTCTTGAACGCATAAGTCGTTCGTTCGCAGCCACAACGTTTTTACGCAGCAAAAAGGCTTCCGTCGCTCGTTTTCGAGCTTGCCGGAAGCCTTTTACGTTTTGCGCCGTTCGGCGTCTCTTTCCTTTTTGCGCTTCTCCCGAAGCAGCCTGTGCATATCGAGCTGGTCCTGCAAGTAGTTCGCCTCTTCCTCCGTCAGCACCTCTTCTTCGCCTCGGATCACGAGCCGGTTCGGCTCCGCCGCCGGCTGTTCCTTGTCGATGCCGGTCAGCAGCCAGTCGAGCGATACTTCGTAAATGCTTGCGAGCTCGCGCAGGATTTCATTGTCGGGCTGAGACCGATTGTTTTCGTATTTCGATATGGTCGTGAAGTCGACGCCCAGCGCGCCGGCGACTTCATTTTGCGTCATATGCTTCTCTTGCCTAGCCAGCTTCAAGCGTTTGCCGAACGTCAACGTGCTGCACCCCGCGCTTTTTGCTCCAGTATAAGAGATTTGAAATCCCGCCCGAATACACTTGCATATAATTCAAGTTGTTCCTTGAATTTCTGACAATTTTTATATAATATAGAGGTCGTGACATGAAGAAACGTCAAATGGAGGCGAATTGCATTTTTATCCACGATCAGCCTTATCCGCTCTATTATTGGATCATAAGCCTTACCATCATACTTCTCCTGGTCGGATTTCTCGTATACAGCGAACGCAGAAAAAAAAGGCCGGACCAGGAGGAAGAGGCCGATTGAACGAAGAGAAGCCGCCAGGGATCGCTCTGGCGGTCGTTCATACCTTTGGAAAGGTATCGGTGTTGCCGATGTCGGTTAGGTGTCGGCGAAGCCGGCAAAATGAGCGTATCCCTCTCCACATCAAAAAGGACGAAAGGCGCCGTTCGCCCTTCGTCCTCTCACTCCTTCTTAAACTCGCTTACTACCGTTTGCTCCCGTTCACTTACCTGCCAAAACCTGATACCACACGCCCCGACTGCTGTACAGCGTCTTTTTGACCTCGCCCCATCCGCCCAGATAGCCGATATTAAACAAACCGGCCGGCGTCTTGTACTTGTCCGCATAGCGTTCGGCGACCTTCTTGTTCACCGGCCTGAACCCGTGCTCCGCGAACACGGCTTGCGCATCCGCGCTCTGCATGTACGCCACCAGCGCTTCGGCGGCTTCGCGGACGCCGTGCTCGTCGGCGTTGGCGTCGACGACGCCCGCCGGATTCTCGATCAGAATCGTGTCCTCCGGCGTCACGATATCATATTTTACGCCCTGCGCCACGCGTGCCAGCAGCTCATTCTCGTAGGTGACGATCACATCGCCGACCCCGTACTCGAACGCCGCCATCGAGGCGCGCCCGCTCTTGTCCATCGACTCGACGTTCGCGTAGACGTCTGCCAGGAAGGCCTTTGCGGCCGCAGGGTCCTTCTGTCCTGTCTCACGCTCCGCCTGCTTCAGCCCGGCGCCGTAGATCGCGTTGATATCCCACTGCGCGCCTCCCGATACCTTGGGATTCGGAAAGAGCACCTTCACGCCCCGCTTCGCAAGATCGGCAAAGCCGGCGATACCCAGCGGGTTGCCTTCCCGCGCGCCGAGCACGACGATCGAGCGCGTGATCATGCCGCCGGTCCCCGTCTTTTTCCAATCCGGGCTCATCAGGCCGGCCTTGACGATCTTGTCCATGTCGCCTTCGAGCGAGAGCACGGCGACATCGGCCTTGAAGCCTCCGACGATCGATCTTGCTTGGGTTCCCGAAGCCTCGTAAGACTCCTGAAAGCGCAGCTTTTGTCCCGTCTTGGCCTGCCACTCCCGGCCGAATGCGGGCAAAATCTCCTGCAGCGCGTCCTTCGCGACCGAGTACGCTCCGATGACGAGCGTGGCCGTCCCGCTATCCTGCGCGGTCCCGCTCGGGCTGGAGGCGGGGCCATCCGCCGTCCCCGTGCCGCCGCATCCGGCCAGCGACAGCGCGAGCGCAGCAACCGCAGCCAGCAGCCCTGCGCGCAGCGACTTCCCGGCGCCCCGCAGCCGCTTCGTCCTGTTGTTCATGAAGATCGTCAACCTCCCCGGTGCCTTCGAAGGCTCCCGCATATGCAAGCGGAAGGCAGCCCTCGCGGACTGCCGTCGCTTCACGTTAAATGTAGACGAAATTCTGATCCGCCTTAAGCTTGTTCTCCATCACCCAACTGTCGTTGTCGTTGAACAAGTAAGCCCGGTGGACCAGCACCTGCACTTCGTCGCCCGGATGCAGCACTTCCTTCTCGAGCGAGCGGTAAGTCACGAGCTTGATGCCGCCGACTTCCACCTCGACGAGCCATTCGCTGCCCCGGAAGTGAATGTGGCTCACGCGTCCGGACTCCGTAGCCGAGAGCAACTGCGCGAACTCTTCCTTGCGCCCGATCTCGATATACTCCGGCCGGATCAATCCCTTGGTTCCCGCCGATACGGCCGCATCCGCGAATCCGTGCAGCGCCCCGATGTTGTCGACGATCCGCGATTCGCCGATGAAGCCGGCGACGAACGGCGTCTTCGGATCCTTGTAGATCTCCCAAGGCGAGCCCTTCTGCTCAAGATTGCCCTTATTGATGATCATGATCTCGTCCGCGACCTCGATCGCCTCGTCCTGGTCATGCGTGACGAAGATGGACGTAATTCCGAGACGGTCGATCATCTCGCGCAGCCAGGAGCGCAGCTCGTGGCGGATCTTCGCGTCGATCGCGGCGAACGGCTCGTCGAGCAGCAGCAGCTGCGGCTCCGGCGCGAGCGCACGCGCGAACGCGACCCGCTGGCGCTGACCGCCGGAAAGCTGGTGCGGATAGCGGGACTCGAAGCCCTTAAGCCCGGTGAGCTCCGTCAGGGAAGCGACGCGCTCCTTGATTTTCGCCTTGTTCCACTTCTTCACTTCAAGCCCGAAGGCGATATTCTCGCTCACGGTCATATGCTTGAACAACGCGTAGTTCTGGAAGACGAAGCCGATGCCCCGCTCCTGCGGCGGCAGGTCGTTGACGCGCTGGCCGTGGAAGACGATGTCTCCCGAGTCCGGCGATTCCAGTCCCGCGAGCATGCGCAGGATCGACGTCTTGCCGCCGCCGCTCGGACCGAGCAGGCCGATGAGCTGGCCTTTGGCGACGCTGAAGCTTACGTCCTTGACCGCTTGGAAGCTGCCGAACGTTTTATTGAGCCCCCGTACCTCGACATGCATCTTCAATGCACTTCCTTTCGGGATTTGGACCATTCCATAGTAAGTAACAGCAGGACCGATGCGGCGGCGAGCACCAGCGCGACCGTGTTGGCCGCCGTCAGGTCGAAGTTCTCGACGTCTTGATAGACGAGCGTCGTAGCGGTCTGCGTCTTGTTAATGATGTTGCCCGAGACGACCAGTACCGCGCCGAACTCGCCCAAGCAGCGGGCTATCGTCAGAATGACGCCGTACACGACGCTCCATTTGATCTGCGGCCATGTGACGCGCCAGAAGGTCGTCCAGGCGTACGCCCCCATCATATGAGCCGCTTCTTCCTGCTGGCTGCCGATCTCCTGCAGCACCGGCATCACTTCGCGGATGACGATCGGAAAGGTGACGAACAGCGTGGCGAGGATCATCCCCGGCCAGGCATAGACGATGTCGATGCCGGCCTTGCCGAGGAGTGCGCCCGCGGCGCTGTCGGGACCGAGCAGCAGCACGATCATGAGGCCGCCGATGACCGGCGACACGGCGAACGGCAAGTCGACGATGCCGTTCATGACCGCCTTCAGCCGCTTGCCGAGCCAGGAGGCGCGGACCATGTACATCGACAGCATGACGCCGAAAAACGTATTGATGAGGGTGACCGATACAGTAATGATTCCCGTCATGAGCAGCGCGTGCAGCGCTTCGGGCCGCGAAATGCCCGCCGCAAAGCCGCTCCAGCCGTCGTCGAACGCGCCCTGCACGATCCGCAGCAAGGGAATGACGAGCAGCACGGCGAAGACGATCACGGTCAATCCGATCCACAGTCGTCTCATCGTCATCTTGCCCGCCTCCTTCGGACGAGATTGACCGTCCATAAGATGAGGAGGGAGAGCGTCAGCAGAAGGACGGAGACGGCGGCCGCGCCGGCCGGGTTGTCGCTCTCGATCTCGCCGAAGATATACACCGAGGCGACCAGCGTACGGCCGGGAATGTTGCCGGCCACGAGCACGACCGCGCCGAATTCGGCGAGCGCGCGGGAGAATGCGAGCATCGCGCCGCTCACGATGCCGGGCATCATGCAGGGCAAAATGACGCGCATGAACGTGCGGGTCCGCGAAGCGCCCATCGTATAGGCGGCCTCCTCCTCGGAGGCATCGAGCTCCTCGAGGAGCGGCTGGACCGCGCGGATGACGAACGGAAAGGTGACGAATACCATCGCGACGACGATCGCCGGCTCATGGAACAAGATCGTCGTGCCGAGCGCCTCCGCCCCGCTGCCGATCCAGCTCCGCGGGCCGAGCAGCAGCATGATCATCAGGCCGATGACCGCGGTCGGCAGCGCGAAGGGCAGATCCACCAGACTGTTCAGCAGGCTTCTGCCGGGGAAGCGGTATCTGACCAGCACCCAGGCGGACATCGTCCCGATCAATGCGTTGACGATCGTCGAGATAATGGCGAGCTTCACGGTCAGCAGCACGGACTTCCAGGCCAGCGCCTCCGTGATATTGTCCGCGAAGGCCTGAAGGCCTCCGGATAACGACTGGCCGTATATGCCGGCGATGGGACAGACGATGAGAACGATAAAATAAAGCATGACGGTGCTGCGGAATCCCCAGCTCCACCATCGGCTCTGCAGCATGTTGGTCACGTATGCGAACCTCCAGGATGGGCTTTGTTGCCACTCCATAATTCCTATTAAATTAGTTGGTATTCATCTAATGTAGCAGATCGCCCTTTGATTCGTCAACGCTAATTTGGTATTTTGTCATGTAGAAGAAGAGACGGCGGCAACGCCGCCCAAGAGGAGGAATTCAAGATGCTGTATAAGGAAAAGCTGCGCACCGCCTCGCGCGACGAGATCGTCGATATCACGAGACAGGCGGCGGCGCTGGTCGCCCGGTCCGGCATTCAGGAAGGCTTGGCCGTCATTTATTGCCCGCATACGACGGCAGGCATTGCGATCAACGAGAATGCGGACCCCGATGTCAAGCGCGACGTGCTGATGAGGCTCGACGAGGTGTATCCGTGGACGCATCCGAAATACAGGCACGGCGAAGGCAACACGGCCTCCCACCTGAAGGCGATCACGACCGGCACGTCGCAGACCGTCATCGTAACCGGCGGCCGACTGCTGCTCGGACGCTGGCAGGGCGTCTACTTCTGCGAGTTCGACGGGCCGCGGGACCGCGAGTATTACGTTAAAGTGATCGAAGGCTGATGTGCGAAACGTACCGCGCCGACGGTACGGCACCTTCGGAACAAACAATACGTGCGCGATTTGAGCTGACAATTCGCACGTTCGTGATTGACGATTCGCTCCATGGTAACCTTTTGCATGGATCGCCGCGTTCAGGCTTCCGTCTCCGTAAAATACCGCGCCTCGCCCCGGGTCACGACGCCCTGGCCTTGCGTGAGGTCGGTGATCCATGCCTCGAAGCGATCGGCCTCGGGCTCCTCCGGCAGGCAGAGCACCCGAACGCGGTCGGTAAACCCGACGTCGCCCACCCGAACGCCTCTGCCGCGCAGCTCGTTTTCCAGCTTGCCGTACCAGGTGTAGTCGACGTCGACCTCGATCTCCCGGTGAAGAACCCGGACGATCGGTCCCGCCGCATCGATTCCGGCTACGGCGCCGTCCGTATAGGCGCGAACGAGGCCGCCCGCTCCGAGCATAATGCCGCCAAAATATCGCGTGACTACGACGACCGTGTTTTTCAATCCCCTGTTTTTGATGACTTCGAGGATCGGTCTGCCCGCCGTCCCGCTCGGTTCTCCGTCGTCGAGCGCCTTCTGCCACTGGTCCCGCTCGCCAATCGAGTAAGCGGAGCAATTATGGGTGGCGTTCCAATGCCGCTTCTTGATCTCCTCGATAAAGGCGACGGCCTCCTCTTCGCTCTCCGCCGGCTTCGCGTGTCCGATGAAGCGCGATTTTTTGATGACGATCTCCCGTTCCCCGTATTCGCCTACGGTCGCATAACGCGCAAGCATGCTGCCTCTTCCCCTTTACCATTTCCTCATGGTGCTCGTCCAATCAGTTTAACACGTGATCGCGCAACGAAAAAACCGCCTCCGGACGGCAGTCCGAAAGCGGTTCGTCTTCGAGCGTTAAAGACGCGCTTCAAGCTCTTTCTTCTTTTCCTCGAAGCCCGGCTTGCCGAGCAGCGCGAACATGTTGACCTTATAGGCTTCGACGCCCGGCTGGTCGAACGGATTGACGCCCAGCAGATAGCCGCTGACGCCGCAGGCGATCTCGAAGAAGTAGACGAGCTGGCCGAACGTATGCGGCGTCAGATCCGGCAGCTGAACGACCAGGTTCGGCACGTTGCCGTCCGTGTGCGCCAGAATCGTGCCTTCGAACGCCTTTTTGTTGACGAAGTCGAGCGTCTTGCCGGTCAGGAAGTTCAGGCCGTCCAGATTGTCCGCGTCGCTTCGGATCTCGATCTGATCCGCCACTTCGCCGACCTGGAGCACCGTCTCGAAAATGATGCGGTTGCCTTCCTGAATGAACTGCCCCATGGAGTGCAGGTCCGTGGAGAAGTCGACGGAAGCCGGATAGATGCCTTTGTAATCCTTGCCTTCGCTCTCGCCGTACAGCTGCTTCCACCACTCGGACACGAAGTGCAGGCCCGGCTCGTAGTTGACGAGGATCTCCACCGTCTTGCCCTTGCGATAGAGCGCGTTGCGGATGGCGGCATATTGATAAGCCGGGTTCTCCGCGAGATTCGGGTTGTTAAGCGCCGTAGCCGCTTCCTGCGCGCCCTTCATGATGGCTTCGATGTCGATGCCGGCGGCGGCGATCGGCAGCAGGCCTACGGCGGTCAGCACCGAGTAGCGTCCGCCGACGTCATCCGGGATGACGAACGACTCGTAGCCTTCGGCGTTCGCCAGCGTCTTCAACGCGCCGCGCGCCTTGTCCGTCGTGGCGTAAATGCGCTTCTTGGCCGCATCCTTGCCGTACTTGCGCTCAAGCGCTTCGCGGAAGATGCGGAACGCGATCGCCGGCTCGGTCGTCGTGCCCGACTTGGAGATGACGTTGATCGACCAGTCCTTGCCCTCGAGCGCCTGCAGCAGATGCGTCACGTACGTCGAGCTGATGTTGTTGCCCGCGAAAAAGATCTGCGGCGTCTTGCGCTGCTCCTTAGAGAGCGTGTTGTAAAAGGAGTGCGAGAGCATCTCGATCGCCGCGCGGGCGCCGAGGTAGGACCCGCCGATGCCGATAACGACGAGCGCTTCGGAATCAGATTGGATCTGCTTCGCAGCGGCCTGGATGCGGGCGAACTCCGCCTTGTCGTAGTCGAAGGGCAGGTTGATCCAGCCCAGGTAGTCGGAGCCTGCGCCCGTACCGTTATGTAGCTGCTCGTGCGCGAGCTTGACCGCCGGCGCCAGATTGTCGATCTCGTGTTGACCGATGAACTGCAGCGCTTTGGAGTAATCGAGAGTAATGCTCTTTGCCATTATACATTGCCCCTTTCAAGGTTCGATGGTCGCGTCCGGAAGGCACGTAGCTTTAGAATAACCAAATTTCGCCTCCGGTACAAGCAATCGAACTTTGGCCGCTAAGGGGCAATGCGCGTACATCGGCGCACGCGAAGCAAAGCGGCTATTCGAACGAACGATGTGCCGGCCAGGAGCCTTGCATCTTGCGCAGCTGAACGATCTGGCCCAAATGGTAGGCGTCATGGCGAATGATGCCGCTCGCGTACACCCAGGCCTGAGTCTTCGGAATCGGCTGCTCGAGCGCTTCTTCGCTCCGCTTGGCCAGCAGCTCCCGAACCGCGGCATGCGCTTCCAAGAGCTGTCCGACCGCTTCGCTCCATGAGGGGTTGCCGAGCACCGCCGCCTCGAACGTATCGTCGTTGGTCACGTCGCCGGGGCCGACAGGCTGCGCCTCCCCGCGAAGGTCGCGCAGCAGCCTGAGTTTATAGAACAATAAATGATGCACGTTCTGTCGGATCGTATTGACGGCGAAGCCCTCCGGCTTCCAGTCCGCCTGCTCTTCGGTCACGCCACCAAGCGCATCTTTGATCGGCGGGAACCAGTCCTCTTTGTCGAATCCATGATCGAAGCTGTAGAGCAAAAGTTCGCGTTTGCTCATCTTTATCTCTCCTTCGCCAACGGGCCGTTTAATGGTAACCAAACCCATAATACCATACTGGTTACCATCTACCCCTAGAGCGGGATCATTCAAACGAAGCCGGGTCCCTCGCAAGCAGGAACACTGCCGATGCGGCAGCGCCAAGCTCGAGCTCGATCGCATCCTCCCCAAGCCTGACGCCCTTTGCTTCTCCGCCGTACAGAGATTGGGCACGGGAGACATCCGCGCGCTTAAAAGGCAGGCGATCCCAGCCTATCGCCCGCTTCGCGGGACGCTCGGCGTCGTAGTTGAAGCAGGCGAACCAGAGGCCCTCGTCTGTCTGCAAGACAAAAACGTCCGCAGCGCCACCGCCGGCGACCCCGTCCACGGGCAGGAACGTCCTGCCTTTGCGCGCCAGCGCGACCGCCTCGCCGCTTGCCAGCCAGTCGCGCGCCCTGGACGCGGCTTCGGGCATGCGATAGTCGTCGCCGAGCAGCAGCGAGGTGCCCGCGATGACCGAGGCATGCAGCCGGCTTTGGCCTTCGGCCTCCGAGGTCGCGACCTGGTTGTGGCTCTTGTAGAGCACGGTATGGTCGGGGTCGTTGAACCGATACAGCGTATCGTTGACCCACCAAGCCGACGTGAGCGCGTTCAGCATGTATCCCGTGTCGCCGATCAAGCCGAACGCGTCGCAGGAGATCCGCCGGCTGTGCGCGTAGCCGTGCGGGAACAGCGGCGCGATCGACAGATTGATGAAAAACGGGCGGCCGATGCGCGCCGGGTCGAGCGCGTCGCGAACGACGGACATCCCGTAGTTATACGCCTGAATGCCGGTCTCGATCTCGGGCAGATAATGGCTCCCCTCCATCGCGCCGTGCGTCAAAAAGTCCAGCTTCACGTAGCTGAACCCGGCGTCCACAAACCGTGCCAACTGCCGGCGAATCGACTCGACGACGACCGGGTGGGTCGGGTCCATCGCGTAGGCGCCGTCGAGCGTCGGCAGAAGCGCGCCGGCTTCGTCCTTCAGCAGCAGCTCCCGGTAGACGACGCCCTCGAAGCCCTCGACGGGCTTCTCCGGATCGCGTCCCCAGTACGCGAACGGCGTCGCGTAAATGCCGGGCTGCTGCCCGTTCGCGCGTACGCGCGCCACGCATGCTTGCAGTTCCGCTTCGGTCAGATGGTTCCAGAAGGCGTCAAAGTTCACGAACACGGCGTCGTCCTCGCGAAGCGCGCCGCCCCCTTGGAGCGTCTCGCCGATGAAGTCCGAGACGCGCATGTACACATCGGCGTCGAGCTTGTCCATGACGGCCGACCAGCTGTTCCACCCGAAAGGCACGCCGCCCTCCCAGGGCAGCGCGGGCGCGATCTCGGCGTTCGCTCGACCGTAAGCCTCAAGGCCCTCCCGGTAGTCGTCGTACTTGCCGACGAAGACGAGCGGCGAGCGGATCTCGCGTCCCGACACGGCGCCATGGCGCTGCGTGTCGCGGGTGTGCAGTCCGGTCGCGCCGCCGTAAACGCGCAGCCTGGCGATCTCGCCGGCAAAGGTCCCCGCGGCTTGGACGCCCGTCTTCCATATGTCGTGGGAGACGGATCCGAAAACGAAGCCGCGCCGGCTGGCCGGATGGTAAACCGATGTCACCTCGTAGCTCTCCACGTCGCAGGGAATCGGATGCGCCACGTACCGGACCCATTTGTCGTTGTCGAACGGCACGAACAGCACGCGAAGCTCCTTGTCGCCGGCGCGCGCTTCCGCCTCCTCGCCGAACGACAGCACGGAGCCGTCGTTGCGCAGCGCGCACAGCGGGCTGATCTCGCGCGTCGACCAGGACGTCTCGCGCGAAGCGGACAGCTCCGTTAGCGCATAAGGCCGCCCTGCCGTTAGGACGAAGCGCTGACGCAGCACGGGACTATCGGCATCCGGGCCGCGATGCTCGATCGTCCAGGCCAGCGTGCTCGCGCTTGCCGCGGATTCGGTCGCGTTCGCAAGGACGGAGTCCGGCAGCAGCGCATGGCTCGCCTCGTGCGCCGTCCGCCACATCCGGTCGCCGAACGCCACCTCGCCATGCGTATCCAGCACCGCCGAGCCGTCCGCCCAGCGATAGGCGGTCGTACCGCTCTTCAGCTCGTTTTCGACTCGCATCACGCCGTTGTCTGCGACGAACCGCGCGTCGTCGTTTTCGATGATCCAGCTTTTCATTCACTTAGCCTCCCTCGGACGCGGAAAAGGAGCGGCATCGCTGCTGCCCCATTTCCCGTTCCGTTTTATTTCCAGAGCGACAGGCGCTCCTGGTAATTGTCGTTGATGACCTTCTCGACCTTTTCGCTGCCCGCCGCCTTCATGTCCGCGAGCATCTTGTCGTACGTGGCGTTCGCGTCGGCTTCGCTCTTGGCGATGATGACCTTGGTGACGGACTGCGTCATCAGGTCCTGCACCTTTTGCATCGTGAGCGCTTCAGGCGTACCGCCCTGCGGGCCCAGATTCTCGTAGGCGTCGTTGTCGTAGACGGAGTCCGCCAGGTTTTTGATCGCCATCTTGTCGATCTCGTTGCGGTCGTAGCGGCCGGCCAGATCGTAAGGCGTGCCGTCCGTGCCTTTGCCGTTCTTGATGAACCACGTCCACTTGCGGATGCCGGTCTGCTTCACGAAGCCGCTCCAGTCGTCCTTGAAGCCCTGCAGCGTCTCGGGACGCGGCACGTGCTTGCCGTCCTTCATATCCCAGTCCTTGCCCTCGATGCCCCACATCAACAGGTATTGGCCTTCCTCGCTGGCCAGGAAGTTGATGAATTTCATCGTGCGCTCGGGATCCTTATTCGCCTTCGTAATGCCGATCGCATCCCAGCCGAGCGAGCTCTTCGGGCTGTAGGTCGTCTTCGCCGGGTCGACGCCGTCGGCCACGACCTTATAGGCATAAAATTCCTTCTCGACGCCGCCGGCCTTTTTCAGCGCGGCATTGGCGTCGCCCAGATCCCAGTAAGCGCCCGTCGAAGCCAGCACGGCGCCGGACGAGAGCTTTTGCAGCCAGGACTCCTTCTTGTTGATGGCCCAGTCCACATCGATCAGGCCGTCGCGGTACAGCTTGTTCATAAAGAGCAGCATCTCGCGGTACTTGGGATCCGTCACGTCGAAATGCAGCTTGCCGTCCTGCTCGTAGTAGGACTTCAGGCCGAACATACCCTTGAACGTCCCGAACGTGGCGCCCATATTGGAGCCGTCCATCGTGAGCGGCACCGAAGGCTTGCCGTTCACGTTCGGATATTTCTCCTTGAAGCTCCGCAGCAGCGCTTCGAATTCGCCGGCGGTGAACGGCTTGCCGCCCTCTGCCTTGTCCGGCGCCAGCTCCTTCAGCAGGTCCATGCGGATGTTGAAGCCGCCGTTCGGCTCGTCTTTTTCAAAGCCGTACCAGTTGGACAAATAATAGTTTTTGCCGTCCTTGTAGCGGGTTTTGTTGAGCATGTCGCCGTACATGCTTTTGACGTCCGGGCCGTACTTCTCGATCAGGTCGTCAAGCGGGATCAGCGCGCCGGCCGCAATGTATTTGTTCACGATGTCGCCGCCGCGGTCCATCAGCACGATGTCCGGCAGATCGCTGCTCGCGAGCATCAGGTTCAGCTTTTCCGCCGGGTTGCCCGTGGGCTGCTGAATCTCGATCGTTACGCCGGTCCGCTTCGTGATCTCCTGCGCCACGGCGTTGTTGAAGGCGTCGCCCGTATTCTTGTCGAAGAAGGTAAGCGTGATCGGCTTCTCTGCCGCGCTTGCGGACGGGCTTTGGGATGCGTCGGCAGATGATGAAGCGCTTCCGCTTGCGGTCGGGCTGGCAGACGAAGCATTATTGGTATTGTTATTGCCGCAGGCGCCCAGCATGGAAGCGAGCAGCGTGAAGCCGGCAGCGTAGACGATCGATTTTTTCAGGCTGGTCATGGTATTTCCCCCCGAATGATAGTTGGATGATCAAGCATAACACCGTTTGAAACCAATGGCACGCCGGCCTTCTCCGCGCAGCCGCCCACCTCCTCTCATGGCCGCAATGCCCATCAGCTTTTGACCGCGCCGAGCGTCATGCCTTTGACAAAGTAGCGCTGCAGAAACGGATACACCAGCACGATCGGCAGCGTGGCGACCATCGTCGCCGCCATGCGGATCGTCTCCGAGGAGACCGCCATCCGCTTCGCGGAATCCGCGAGCTGTCCCGACGAAGAGGTGAATTCCTGCGTCTGGTACTGGTTCAAAATTTTCACCAGCACCGCCTGCAGCGTCTTCAGATCGGACTTATAAGTGAACACGTACGAGTCGAACCAGGAATTCCACTGGTTGATGGCGGAGAACAGGCCGATCGTCACGAGCACCGGCAAGCAGATCGGCAGCACGACGCGGGCGTAGATCTGAAAATCGTTGGCGCCGTCGATCTTGGCCGACTCCTCCACCTCGGCGGGCAGCTCCTGCATGAACGACCGGACGATGATGACGAAGAAGACGTTCATCAGGTTCGGGAAAATGTAGACGGCAAACGTGTCGATCAGGTGCACGCTTTTCAGAATCATGTAATAGGGAATGAGGCCGCCGCCGAAGTACATCGTGAAGATGAAAAACAACGAGATGAGCTTGTTGCCGACGAGGTCCTTCTTGCTGAGCGCAAAGGCCAGCAGGCTGATAACGAGCACGGTCAGCGGCGCGCCGATCGCGGTTCGCATAAGTGTCACCTTGATGCCGGTGAGAATCTCCTGATCCTTCAGAATTTCCTGATAGCTCTGCAGGCTGAACGATCTCGGCCACAGGTACAATCCGCCTCGCACCGCGTCGTCGGCGCTGTTCAGCGAGAGCACGAGAATGTTCCAGAATGGGTAGAACGTGACGAGGAACACGAGAATGAGGAACGCGTATACAAAAGCCATAAATAGGCGGTCTTCCGACCTTTTAATAAGCGACACGGCGCGCGCCTCCTTTCCGCTTGCGAATCAATAGAGCGATTGCTGGTTCACCTTGCGCGACCAGGCGTTGACGGCGACGACGAGGATAAACGCGATGACCGACTTGAACAACCCGACCGCGGCGCCGTACGAGAACATGCCGTTCTGCAGGCCGTACCGGTACGTGTACGTATCGATGACGTCCGAGTAATCGAGCACGGTCGTGTTTTGCAGCAGGTACTGCTGATCGAAGCCCGCGTTCAGCACGTTGCCGACGGCGAGGATCGACAGGATGACGATGGTCGGTTTCAGCGAAGGGAGCGTGACGTTCCACATTTGCCGCCAGCGGCTCGCACCGTCGACGCGCGCGGCCTCGTACAGCTCCGGATTGATGCCCGCGATCGCCGCCAGGTAGATGATGGCGTTGAAGCCCATGTCCTTCCACGTGTTGGAGACGGCGATGATGCCCCAGAAGGCGTGACCGTTTTGCAGAAACTGGATCGGCTTGTCGATCAGATGGAGCGCCATCAGCAGTTCGTTGATCGCGCCCTGGGAGGACAGCAGCGTCACGATGATGTTGGCCGCAATGACCCAGGAGATGAAGTGCGGCAGGTAGCTGACCGTCTGCACGAAGCGCTTGAACAGTCCGCCGCCCACCTCGTTGATGAGGAGCGCGAGCAGGATCGGCGCCGGGAAGCCGATGAGCAGCGACAGCAGGCTCTGGGCGAGCGTGTTGCGCATGATTTTGTAGAAATCGCCGTTTTCGAAAAAGTAGCGGAACCACTGCGTGCCCACGAACTCGCTGTGGAAAAACGAGCCGAAAAACGAGCCCCCGCCCGGCGAATAGTTGGTGAAGGCCATATAAAGTCCGAACATCGGCCCGTATGCGAAAATGAGCGTGCACAGGAAGGCCGGCAAAACCATCAGGTACAAAATCTTTTGCTGCTTCATTTTTTTCCATTTGCCCGTCCTGCGGCTTGCAGTGATCGCTGGCGACGACGGCTTTTCCAAGCTGGCTTCCATAGGTCCCTCCCTCTGGCGATGCGGCACGACCGTTGCTTGTTGTTGCGGCGGCGATTTCATGCATGCGCTCCGTTGATAGGTTCATTATAGATTCGTGCGGGAAGCGGTTTCTATAACTCGTTCCTCGGAAACGCAACGGTAAATAACACAGTTTTACCGTCGCCGGATCGTTGATTTGGAGCATAAAGTGCGGGGGCGCCGCTTCGGACGAGGAGGCGCCATGAAGAGCAGCGCTGCGAAGACTTAGGTGACGCTAGAGGTGAAGCAAGAGGCGCAGCGGCTCTATAGAGAGCCACTTAACCGGACGGTGCCGAAGCAGGGATGATGTGGCTCTGCACAGAGCCAGATTACGGGGCCGAGCTGACAACCGGGGCAATGAAGCTTCATGCAGAGCCACTTAGCTGGACCGCGCCGAAAAAGAGACGATGAGGCTCTATACAGAGCCAGTTTGCGGGGCCGAGCTGACAACCGGGGCAATGAAGCTTCATGCAGAGCCACTTAGCGGGACCGCGCCGAAACTAAGACGATGAGGCTCTATACAGAGCCACTTAACGGGACCGCGCCGAAAAAGTGACGATGAGGCTCTGTACAGAGCCACTTAGCTGGACTGTGCCGAAAAAGAGACAAAATGGCTCTATACAGAGCTACTTAACGGGACCGCGCCGAAACTAAGACGATGAGGCTCTGTACAGAACCACTTAACGCGACCGTGCCGAAAAAGTGACGATGAGACTCTATACAGAGCCACTTAACGGAACCGCGCAGAAAACAGAAGCAATAAGGCTCTATACAGAGTTACTTAGCTGTTCCCCTCCACCAACCAAGGCTAGAGGGTCTGTCTAGAGCCACTTAGCCGGGCCGCGCTGCCAACAGCACGAAGAGGCTCTATACAGAGCCTCTCCGCTGGAACAGTACGATCCACAGTAGGTGCCGAATTCGTGCTTCTATGGACGAATTAATGCGTAGAGCAGCTGGGTCGCCTCTGCACGCGTGGCGTCTGCCTGCGGCGCGAAGCCGCCGGCGCCCCGGCCCTTCAGCAGGCCGAGTCCCGCCGCCTCGCTCACAGCTTCAGCCGCCCAGGGCGAGATGTCGCCTGCGTCTGCGAACGTTCCCACCGGAGCAGCGGCAGGCGCTTCTGCATCCGCGCCCGGGGCGCCGCTGCCATTCGATGGATGCGCCGCCCTCCAGGCGTAGGCGCGCATGAGCATGACGGCGATCTCCTCGCGCGAGATCGGCGCGTTCGGGGCGAACGCGTCGGTATCCCTGCCCGTCGCGAGGCCCTGCTCCTCCGCTGCGGCCACGTAGCCCGCGTACCAGGAGGCCGGATCGACGTCCGCGAACGGACTCGCCGCCTGCTGCGGCGCGATGCCCAATCCGCGGACCAGCAGCGCGGCGAACTCGGCGCGCGTAACCGGCGCGCCCGGGCGGAAGTCCCCGTTCCCCGTGCCTTCGACATACAGCTTCGCCGCCATCTCTCCGATGACGCCAGCCGCCCAATGGTTGGCGGGCACATCAGCGAATGCGCGACTCATCTCAAGCACGGCGTAAACGCCCGGACCGCTTATTGCGGCCGTCACGCCGCCGTTTGCGAGCTTGCCGGGAACGTAGACCGGCTTGCCCGCGTCGTTTAAGCGATACATGCCTCCTCGCGCAAAATCGAAGCCGTCGGCCGCCCGCAGCGTCAACTCAATCGGGGCACCGAAGTCTGACACCGGTTCTGCTGTGCCGCCTGCAGGCGCGACGGACAGATTTAGCTTGATGATCGCGCCCTTCAAGACGGCCTGCGCATCCGTAGCTGCACCAGCGTGCTCTGCCAAATCTGAAGCCTTAGCGTTCTCTATCGGCGCCAGGCCGACGATAATCTCGCCTCCCTCCCGTTGCGCGGCCGGCAGGCGGTCAAGCAGATGCTTCAGTACGGCGGCAGGCAGCCCCAGCGAGAGCGCGCCTCTACGAACGGTCAACCCTCGCTCGGCGAGGGAGGCGGCTACCTTGCCGGGCAGTACGAGCTCGCGCACGTCGTCCTTCAGCTCGGCGGATGCAGCGCCTTGCGCTCCGTCCTGTCGAAGCATGGCTTCAGTCAGCAAGAGCCTCCCAGTCACCGTTGTCACTTGCGTACCGGAATTGCCAGGCTGGTTGCCGGTCTGATCGCCCGGATGCTGACCTGGTTGCTCTTCCGGTTGTTCGCCCGGCTGCTCCCCAGGTTGCTCCCCAGGTTGCTCCCCAGGCTGTTCCCCCGGTTGTTCTCCCGGTTGTTCGCCCGGTTGCTCACCAGGCTGCTCCCCCGGTTGCTCTCCCGGTTGTTCACCAGGCTGCTCTCCCGGTTGTTCTCCCGGCTGTTCCCCCGGCTGCTCTCCCGGCCCAGCCGTCGCCGTCAACCGCAGCAGCTTGGACGCGGCCGGCGCCAGCGTCAACTTCAGCGTGCCCGTCGCTTCGGACGTGTCGCCCGTCCATAGATCCTTCGCCGCGTACGCCAGCGAGGCGTCCAGCCCGGCGCGGCCGAGATCGATCGTCTTTTCCGCCGCAGCGCTCGCGCTGAAGTTGAATACAGCCAGGTAGTAGTCCCGGCCGTCCTTCAGTACGAAGGCATCGGCCGCATTCGCGCCCGTGTTGCCCTCGAGCGGCCGGAACGCCTTCCCTTTCAGCGCCAGATCGATGACCTCGCGGTTGTCGTACAGCGCCTCCATGTAGCTTTTCGCCTTCGGATCGTTCACGTCGTCCGAGTCCAGCAGCACGGTGCCCGAGATGACGCCCGAATTGACGCGGCTCCGGGCCTCCTCCAGGCTGTCCGCGCGCGACAGCGCCAGATGATCCGGGTCCGTGTAGCCGTAGATCGTGCCGTTTTGCCAGAAGCCGTACGTGAGCGAATTCAGCTCGTACTCGGTCTCGTTGATTTTCCCGTACGTGTCGCAGGAGATCCGCCTGGCGTGCGCGTATTGGCTCGGAAAGATCGGAGCGATCGATTCGCTGATGAACATTTTCCCATCGAGCACCCGATTCACATACGCCATGCCCTGATTGTAGGCCTGGATGCCGGTCGTGACGGCGGGATCGTAGTGCTGTCCCTCCAGCGAACCGTGCGTGAGAAAATCGAGCTTGATATACGTAAAGCCAAGCGACTTGAACTTGTTCAGGTAGTAGTCCATGCGCAGCTTCGCGCCCGGATGCGTCACGTCGAGCGGATACGCGCCGTCGAGCGTGGGCAGCGGCTGCCCGTCTGCGCCCTTCAGTACGATGTCGCCGTACGTGTACTGCCCATCCGAGCCCTCCACCGGCTGGCTCATATTGCTGCCCCAGTAGACGAAGGGCGCCCAATAGATGCCCGCGTGCTGGCCGTTGGATTTGATCTTCGCCACCGCTTGAGCGAGCTGCGAGTCGTTCAGATTATCCCAGTACGAGTCCATGTTGATATAGACGTTGCCGTCGTTGTTGAAAGCGGTCAGCGTGTTCTTGAAATAGTCCGAAACGTCGAGCACGTTCTGCAGGGTCAGCGAGCTGCCGTAAGCGCCCCAGCTATTCCAGCCGACGGGCACGCCGTCCGGCAAGTCTGGGCCGAGCGCGAGCCTCGGCGCGACGATCGCATTTGCGTCGCCGTACGCGGTCAGCCCGTCGCGGTAGTCCGCATACGCGCCGACCATCACGGTCGGCGACGACAGATCGTTTCCCGAGATGCTGCCGTGCGGCTGCGAGTCGCGGGTCGCCGGCGTGGCCGCGCCGCCGTATACCGTCAGCGCATTCAGCCGATCGGACGCGCCCGTCCAGTCGATGCCCGTCTTCCAGATGTCGTGCGTCACGGAGCCGAGCACGAGCCCGGCGCGCGTCGAGGCATTGTAGATCGCCGTCGCCTCGTAGCTCGTATCGGACCGGTTCATCGGCTGCGACTTGTAGCGAACCCAGGCGTCGTTGTCGAACGGCACTGTCAGGACGCGGTTGTCGGCGCTGACCCCGATATCGACGCCGCTCTTGCGCTTCAGGGCGATCGGCGCCATATAGTTCGACGTCAGGGGCGCGTCGCCCGTCGCATCCAGCCGAACGAGGAAGTACGCTTTATTTTCATAGATTTTATAAACTTGCTTTAACGCCGGCTTCCCCGGGGATGTGTGGACGACTGCGATCTCGATGCCTTTTCCGAAGCCGTCCTCGATCTGACTCGGCGCGCCGGCGATCTCGTGATGGGCATACGCGTTCGTCTCTAGCAGCTCGTCGCCCAGCTTCAGGGCGCCGTACACGCCCGACATATGCTGGCCGAGCTTCCAGTCGTAGCCCGTGTAGCCGGTCTTGGCATTCAGGCTGACATCGTAAGCGCCGTTTGCGATCATCAGCCCGTACGTATATTGCGTCACGGAGATCCCGCCGTAATCGGTCGTCGCGCCAGGATCGCCGAGCGTGCCGAGCTCCTCGTCCGGCGTATCCGACTCCGACGCCTTGGCAGGCTCCACGACGATACGGTCGATGTCCGGCGCGTACCAGTCGCCGTCCGAGATGGCGATCATGTTCACGCCAACCTTTAACGGAAGCGTCACGTCGACAGTGCCGACCGTGTCCCAGTCGGGCGTTTTCGGCGGCTCGATGTACTGGTCGGCGCCGTCGTTCGCTCGGATATGGAAGCCGCGCGGATCGCCCGAAATATAAGACACGCTCACCTTGTAATCGCCGGTCATCGGCGCAGCGATTCCCGAGAAGACGAGCGAGCTGCCCTGATACAGACCGCCCACTTTTTTGCCGCTGGAGGCAGCCGGGCTATCCGAGACGCTCGCGTTGCCGCTCAGAACGTTGGCCTCATCCTCCGCTTCATAGCCGACCGTGAAGGGAATGACTTCGATCCGGTCGATGTCCGGCGAATACCAGTCATGATCGGAAAAAACGAGCGCATTGCCGCCTTTTCGCAGCTCGACCTTCGCGTCGTACGTCCCGACCGTGTTCCAATCGGCCGTCTTCGGCAGATCCAGCATGTTGTCCGCGCCGTCGTTGACCTTCAGGTACACCGGCCGTTGATCGCCGGAGATATAGTAGATCCGGACGAGGTAGACGCCGGCTCCCGGCGCATCCACGTTATTAAAGGTCAGCGAGCTCCCCTGGTACATGCCGCCGACCTTTTTGCCGCCCGAGCTCACCGGGCTGTCCGAGACGGACGCATGCCCCGTCAGCGCATTGCCCGGCGCTTCCGCTTCGAAGGTCGTGCCGGTCAAATCCTTTTGCCAGTCGTCGTCCGGCACTTCGGTACCCGGGTCTTGATCCTCCACGCGATCGCCGACGACGATCCGGTCGATATCCGGCGCGTACCAGTTGTTGTCGTCGATCAAAATCTCGTTGACGCCGGCCTTGAGCGGGAGCGTCAGCTCATAACTGCCCACAGTGTTCCAATCCGCCGTTTTGGGCGGGTCCTCGTACTGCTTGGCTCCGTCGTTGGCGCTGATATTGAACGACCGCTGATCGCCAGAAATATAATACACGGTGATCTTGTACGTTCCGTCGGCGTCGACCGCGACGCCGTTGAATTGGACGGAGCTGCCCTGGTACAAGCCGCCCACTTTCTTGCCGCCCGAGGCGGCTTCGCTGTCCGAGACCGCCGCGTTGCCGGTCAACAAGTTGGCCGGCGACTCGGCTTCATAGACGTTAGCCTCTCCGGCCAGCGCGCGGGACGCGAAGCCGCCGCCCCCGCCGGCTGCAAGGCAGACGAGCAAAAGCAGCAGCAAACCCTTTTTCCACAAGCGCAGCAACATCATTTTCCTCCTCCGTATTTCTTATTGAAAGCGTTAACGCGGTCCGCGTTGGATTCATTATAGGGACGCCTCCGAGTCCGATTCCATAACCCGATTTACGAAAACGCAACGCTAATTAACGCACTTGCGGTCCCGGGCATTGTTGAATCGGAGCATACCTCTTAAAATAAAACCTGTAACGGGAGTCTGAATGCGGAGGCGCCGGACATGTATAACATCTTGCTGGTGGACGACGAAAGACTAGAATTGGAAGCGATTGCAGAATACGTCAGGTGGGAGGACATGGGCATCGCCGTGGCGGATACGGCCAAAAACGGCCGGGAGGCGCTTGAGAAGATGAGCCTCTGCAAGCCCGACATCATCCTTACGGACGTGCGCATGCCCGTCATGGACGGGCTGGAGTTCGCGCGCAAGGCCAAGCAGCTGGACAGACAAGTCAAGATCGTGTTCCTGAGCGGACACGACGAGTTCCAATATATCAAGGCCGCGCTCTCCGTCGAGGCGGTCGGCTATTTGCTGAAGCCGGTCGATCACGAGGAGCTGGCCGCGGTCATGCAGCGGGTGATCCGCAAATGCGAGGAGGACAAACAGCTGCTCGGCTCCGCCGAGGGGTTGAAGGAGCGGCTCGTCCGCTCGCTGGCCTTCGAGACCGATGCGGACGGCCGCAGGGACTGGATCCAAAAAATCGAGAGGCTGCCCCGTCCGCTGCCTCTGACCGGTCGTTATATGGTCGTTTATGCGAGCATTCACGCCAAGACGGAACGCACGCGGCCGGCCGAGCTAATCGCCGACATTCAGCGCGAGCTGGCGCGACAAGGCGAGCGTCATTATGCCTGGTACCTCGACGAAGAACGGTTTTGCGCGATTTACTATTTGCAGCCGACCTCCGGGCCGGAAAAGCGGGACGAGGCGACGGCATTTTGGCAGGCGATGAGCGACGCGTTCAAATCCCGCGGCGCAGCGACGCTATCCGTGGGACTCTCGGGGGAAGGTCGCCATCTGATCGAACTGCACGACCGCTTCGAGGAAGCGAAGCTTGCGCACGCGTCTCGCTTCTATGACGGCGGCCGTGCCGTATATGCACACGAGACGTTCGAATCCCTAGGGATGCCGACAGTCGATCCTTCCGCTGCCGCGAGCGGCATCGGATCGTCAATCTCCAATGGAATGCTGGACGAGATCGATCGGCAGATTGCCGGCTTCCTGGCGCCTTACGCGGCGAACCGGACGCCTCGCGAGATCATCGTTTCCGATACCGCGCACCTGCTGTCCGAGCTCGAACGGCAGTATGCCTCGCTGCTCGAAGCGACCGAAGGCGCCCGCGAACGGCAGGAAGCGAATTGGAAAAAAATCATGGAGCCCGACTCGCTTGCGGAGCTTCGCGCGCAGCTCTCCGCTTGGTGCAGGGCGCTCGCCGGCATGATCGAGACGCGCGACAAAGACAGGCACATGCCGATCGTGCAGCGCGTCATGGAAGCGATCGACGAACGCTACAGCCAGCCGCTCACCGTCGAACAGCTGGCTGCAGAGGTCTACCTTTCCCCCAACTATATCCGCACGCTGTTCAAAGAGAAGTCGGGGGAGACCATTCTGGAGTACCTGACCAAGGTGCGGATCAAGCGCGCGGCTGAGCTGCTGAAGGATCGATCGCTCCGCGTGCACGAGATTTCCAAAGCGGTCGGCTACGAAAACGTTTCTTACTTTTGCTCGCTGTTCCAGAAGCACCGGGGCGTCACGCCCAACGATTATCGCAAAAAACTGCTCTAGGAAAGGAACGCCATGCGCAGATTTCTGAGCCGTAACCTGACGTCGCCGTTTTTAAATCTGAGCATGCGGGGCAAGCTGTTCTCCCTTTTTCTGCTCGTCGCCTTCATTCCGCTGCTGTCGTTCGTTTTTTACTCCTATCATACGGTCAAGAGCCAGCTGATCCGGCAGACGTTCGCAAGCGCCGCGCTTATGACGTCCCAGATCAACAGCAATCTGGAGAATAAGCTGGACAACTACAACAAAATATCCGCTTCCCTCTATCTGGACGAGACGCTGCAGGATTATCTGGTGAAGTCGTACCGGGACAACGCCGATTTTCTCGATGCCTACCGTTATATCGACAATGTCATGAACAATGTGCTGACGACCAATCCGGAGGTATTCGGCATCGCGATCTATACGACCAATGACTCCATGCATCTTGACGATACGTTCATCAAGCCGCTGACCGACGTCATCGAGCAAAAGCCTTGGTTCCACAAGGTGCAAAACACGTACGGCAACGTCATCTTCACCATTACGCCGGCTCAGCCGGCCGATCCGCCGCGCAAGGCGACGCCGCCGATGTTCACGCTCGTCCGCTACTTGAATTACAACAGCCTGAATTTTCCCTATGGCATTCTGGCGATCGACATTCAGGAATCCGAGCTGTACGCGCTGATCGACAAGGAGGACAAAGACAAGGACATCTACATCGTCGACGAGCAGGGAACGATCGTGTCCGGCAAAGACAAAACCCGTCTGAACGCGAATATCGGGCAGTGGCTCACGCTGCCGCAGCAGACGAGCGGATCGGGCAAGTTCGAGACCGTGTACGAAGGGGAAAAAGTGCTGGTCGTCTATAATGCGATTCGTAACGGCTGGAAAACGATCTCCATCATTCCTTACAGCGGGTTCATGGAGGCAGCGAACCGGTCGACGCACCGTCTGCTCGTCATCGCCTCCGTCTGCCTGCTGCTCTGCATGGTACTAATTTATGCGGTCGCACGGCTCTCGACCAAACGCATCGAGACGCTGCTCAAAAATATCCGGCGCCTGGAACGGGAAGACTTCGATCTCGTCTCCATGAAGATGGGACACGACGAGATCGGACAGATGTCGTTCGCCCTGAACAAGATGGCCGCCCGTCTCAAAAATCTGATCAACGAGGTGTACAAAAAGGAGATCTCGAAGCAAGAGGCCGAGCTCGGCATGCTGCAGGCGCAGATCAATCCGCATTTCCTGTACAACACGCTGGCGTCGATCTCCGCGCTCGCCATGAAGAACGACGACCGCCGCACGCAGGACATGGTCTCCCATCTGGCCAAGTTCTACCGCATCTCTTTGAACAAAGGAAAAAGCATCATCTCGCTGAACGAAGAACTAAAGCTGACGCAAAACTACATCGCCATCCAGCAGATCCGCTATCAGGATCTGATCCATATCCATTACCGGATCGAAGACGATGTCCGCAGCTATCCGACCGTGAAGCTGACGCTGCAGCCCTTTATTGAAAACAGCATCCGCCATGGACTGTGGGACGACAACTATGGCATCGGCATCGTGATCAAGGCGTATCGGCAAGACGGCGACATCTTCCTCGAAGTCATCGACGACGGTATGGGCATGCCGTGCGGCAACCCCGTCGGCGGCGCCTCCCTGCAGGAGCTCGGTTACGGCATCTTCAACGTCGACCAGCGAATCAAACTCGCGTTCGGCGCGGCATACGGCGTCTCCATCTACAGCCGTCCCGGCATCGGCACGCAGGTCGTCGTTCGACTGCCATCCGGCGGCATCGCAGACGGTTAAGCGGAGCGGACGGATCGATCTGGCGCTCGAGATGAACGGATCGTTTGACGCGCACAACATTAAAGGCAGCATCGGAAGGGTAACCTTGCCGATGCTGCCTTTTGCGATGCCATAAATTTTAAACGCGCTTGATGCGCCAGGTGACGCTTTGGAAGTCGCCCTCCAGCTCCGGTACCAGAAGACCGGCGAACATCAGCTGATCGCCGCCGAACCGCTCGCCGGTGCCGACGACCTCGTAGTCTGCGTTCGGATCGAGTCCGGCCAGGCGCAGCCAGTCGATCGGCTCGTTCGGTTGGGCGAGTACGCGGAAGAACGCGACGAACGCCTCGGACTTGTCGGCTGCGACGACCATCCAAGCCGTATCGTTGCCTTCGAACGGGCTCTTCAGGCGATACAGGTCGCCGAACTGCACGAGCTCGCGCAGCTCCTTGTAGGCCGCGACCTGCGCTTTCACTTCTTCCTTTTCCTCCGGCGTGAACTTGGTCAGGTCCAGCTCGTAGCCGAAGTTGCCGGACATGGCCACGTCGCCGCGCATCTTGAGCGAAGTCATGCGGTGCACCTGATGATTCGGCACGGCGGACACGTGCGCGCCCATCGAGCTGATCGGATAGACGAGGCTCGTCCCGTATTGGATCTTGAGCCGGCATACGGCGTCCGAGTTGTCGCTTGTCCATGTCTGCGGCATGTAATAGAGCATACCGGGATCGAAGCGCCCGCCCCCGCCGGAGCAGCTCTCGAACAGAATGTGCGAAAACTTCGAGGTGATCGTCTCGAGCACGCGATACAGGCCGAGCATGTAACGGTGCGCCGTCTCGCGTTGGCGCTCGGACGGCAGCAGCGCGGAGCCGATCTCCGTCATGTTGCGGTTCATGTCCCACTTGACATAACTGATCGGCGCCGAAGCGAGCACGCCGCCCACCGTATCGATGATGTAGTCGCACACGTCCTCCCGGGAGAGATCGAGGATTAGCTGACGGCGGCCTGTCGTTCTGCGACGCCCTTCGACGTGCAAGCACCAGTCCGGATGCGCGCGGTACAGGTCGCTGTCCGGCGAGATCATCTCGGGCTCGAACCAGAGGCCGAACTGAAGGCCGTGTCCGTTAACGCGCTTCGCCAGGTCATCCAGTCCTTGGGGCAGCTTCTTCAGGTCTACCTTCCAGTCGCCGAGCGACGTCGTGTCGTCGTTGCGATAGCCGAACCAGCCGTCGTCGAGGACGAACAGCTCGATGCCGAGTCTGGCGCCCTCCTCCGCGATCGCCGCGATCTTGTCGGCGTCGAAGTTAAAGTAGGTCGCCTCCCAGTTGTTGACGAGCACGGGACGCGTACGGTCGCGGAACTCGCCGCGGCTCAAGCGGCTGCGATACAACCTATGGTACGTGCGGCTCATGCCGCCGAGACCTTCGTTCGAGTAGACGAGCACCGCTTCCGGCGCCTGGAACGATTGGCCCGGTTCCAGCAGCCATTCGAAGTCGAACGGATTGAGGCCGATCGATACGCGCGTCGTGCGGAATTGATCGACCTCTGCGGACGCGGCGAAGCTGCCGCTGTACACGAGGCTGAATCCGTAAGCGTCGCCATGCTCTTCGCTTGCGCCCGGCGACACCAACGCGACGAACGGGTTGCTCTGGTGCGAGCTCGAACCGCGGCGGCTCTCGATGCCCTGCTGGCCTTGCGTCAGCCCTCGGCGGACGATATTCCGCTCATTGGCCCAGGCGCCGTTCAGGTGTACGAGCTCGAAGGCGTCATGCTTGAAGTCGATGCTGGCGCTCAAGGACCGGAGAACGCGGACAGGGTTCGCGCTCTCGTTGACGAATCGGACGGAACGAGCGATAGCGTCGGAATCGCGGAATACGGTATAGCTGAGCACCGCGAGCATCCCCGAGTGCTTGTCCTGCAAAGTCAGCTCCAGCGTTTCCGCCTCGTCGTCGGACTCCGCGTACGTCGAAGGCAGTCCCTCCAGCTTCGGCTTGCCGGCAATAATGCGATAATCGCGGTATACCAGCTCGGCGACCGTCGTGCCGTCGGCCAGCGCGAATTGATAGGCGGGATTGCGGAAATCCCCCGAACCGTAGCCCGGATATTCTTGCGGAAGCGAGTCCAGCGACACCTTCATATTGTGCGGCAGCGGGTTCGGGCTGAAGCTCGCTCGCTCGCGCAGCGTGACGCTGCCTGGCCACGAAGCGTTGCGGAGCTTCGGCCCCCAGTACACATGCGCCGGGTAGAGACCTTCGACTATAGAGAATATATAACTCGTATTCGGCGTCTGCAGATGAAACGTATTTTGCGCCTTGTCGAATAAAATTGCCATGTCGGCCTCCTTCGAATCCATTCATCTATCCAGATAGCATACCGGATTCGACCCTGCGGATACATGGAATAAAGACGTTTTTATATGTTTTTATGTGTGCATCCGAATGGCGTTTTCGATGCTTGTGAGGATGGATTTCGCGCCTGCATAAGTTCATGCGAGTAACATTCGGCTACAGATGATCGTGAGGGTGAGGACATTATGGTTCAATAGCCCTGCATGCCGCTGCGGGGCTGTAGAGGAGCGTGAGGGCATTGCGGGTATCAACTGCCTTTGCGTGCGACTGTGGTGTAGTGGAGGATCGTGATGGCATTGCCGGTTTCAATAGCTCCACATGCGATTGCGGTGTTTTGGAGGATCGTGAGGGTATTGCAGGTTTTAATTGCCCTTGCATGCCGCTGCGGGCTTTTGCACGCTTGTCCGGACGGCACTTTTCATGGGCAGCTCGTTCTCCTATAATGAAGGAATCGGAACGAATTGTGGGAGGGAAATCAATATGCCAACGATCGCATTTATTGGTCTGGGTACGATGGGCTTGCCTATGGCTGCGAACTTACTTCGCAAGTCCTATGCCGTGACCGTGTACAACCGAACGCCGGGAAAGGCAGGCGAGCTGCTGGATCTTGGGGCTGAGGAAGCGTCCACGCCTCTGGCTGCCGCCAGAAACGCGGACGTCGTCCTGACGATGATCAGCAACGATGCAGCCGTCGAGGACGTGTATTACGGCTCCGAAGGCATATTCGCCGGTTTAAAGCCCGGCACCGTTCTGATCGACAGCAGTACCATCTCCCCCGCACTCGTTCGCAAGCTTGCGCAGGACGCGGCTGACGCATTTTGCGACTTTTTGGACGCGCCGGTGACGGGCAGCAAGCCGGCGGCGATCGACGGCACTCTATTGTTTATGGTTGGCGGAGACAAGCAAGTCGTCGAAGAACAAAAGCCGTTGCTGCTCGCGATGGGCCGCGAAGTGCTGTACATGGGTCCGAGCGGCAGCGGGGCGGCAGCCAAGCTTGCTCATAATACGATCGTCGGCATCAACGCTGCCGGCCTGGTCGAAGGCATGGCGATAGCGGCCAAGGCGGGCATCGACGCCTCCTCCTTCCTGCAGGTCGTTCAAGGCGGCGGTGCCGCCAGCAAACAAGCGGATCTCAAAGGCCGCAAAATTATCGAGCACGACTTCAGCGTTCAGTTTTCGCTTGCCCTGATGCTCAAGGACCTCAAGCTGTCGTCCGCGTTGACAGACGGACTGGGCGTGCCTACGCCCATGCTTGAAGCATCCAAGAGCTTGTTCCAGGCCGGTGCGGCAGCCGGTTACGGCGAAGAGGATCTCGCTGCGCTAGCCAAGCTGTACGAGCAGTGGATCGGCTCCCGGATCGGGCGAGACGAGGCCGCTGCCGAGGAAATCTCCGCGACGGCCGAGGCTTCATCCAAGTCAGCCGAGACGGATGCCGATCGTCGCAAGCAGAAGCGCGTCTCCCTGAACATTCCGCTGATGATCTCCATCTATCAATGGGAGCAGGCGGGCTCATTCGCCGGTCAGAGCGTGGAAGCCGTGCTCAGCGACGTGTCCGAAGACGGTCTGCAGGTCGCATCGTCGATCCCCTTGGAGAAAGACATGTTCGTCGTCATCCATTTCCAACAGGAGACGAGCCTGCCTCCGATGACCGCCCGCATTATTCGGATCGAGCGCAAGGACGGGCTGTTCCACTACGGCTGCCTGCTATCGGGACTGGCCTTGTACCAACGACTGCAGCTAAAGGAGTATATCGAATCGCACGCGTGATCGATGCGAATAAGGATCTGGCACAGTCTTATTGGACGTGTACGAGCCGATTTCTCACAAATAAAGATGCGGTATCGTCTTATTTGCCGAGTACGAGCCGATTTTGCACAAATAAAGATGCGGCATCGTCTTATTTGACGAGTACGAGCGGATTTCTCACAAATAAAGATGCGGCGTCGTCTTATTTGACGAGTACGAGCGGATTTCTCACAAATGAAGATGTGGCACCGTCTTATTTGCCGAATACGAGCCGATTTCTCACAAATAAAGATGCGGCATCGTCTTATTTGCCGAAAACGAATAGTGGTTTTGCCACTGCCCCCTGGATGGAGCCTGCGGTGAATAGAAGGCACGAGCCACGATGCGTCGGAGACCCCTGGATGGAGTCGCCGATGCTTTGGAGCCACGTTGCCACTGGAGCTACTGATCGCAGAAGCCACCGCTGCGCAAAAAAAGCCTTCGTCGCCACTTTCGTGGCTGCGAAGGCTTTTTGCATGCCGACACTTGGATTAAGCGTCGAGATAAGAGCAGACGTAGTCGGCGACCTTCGTCACCTTCAACTTGAACTTGGCATTGGCGGGAACGGTGAATTCGCCGGTGCCGGAGATCGAGATCCACTCTTCGCTGCCGGGCAGCTGAACGGTCAACTCGCCGGCCAGAATTTCCATGACTTCCTTCTGGTCCGTGCCGAACTCGTATTCCCCAGGGAGCATGATGCCGAGCGTCTTACGGGTGCCGTCTGCGAACTTAACGGTGCGGCTCGTGACTTTACCGTCGAAGTAGATGTTGGCTTGCTTGACGACGCTGACTTGATCGAATTGGGACATATATGATAGCCTCCTGCATCGTATCGATGCGCTTTTATTGTGCAAAGCGTTAACGCGCGTATCCCGCAACAAAGCCGGCCGCCGTCTCGGGGGCCGGCTCTGTTGCAAAGACTCGCTTGCTTAGATCAGCCTGCTAAGATCAGCTTACTAAGTTCAGCGTGCTAAGGTCAGTTAGCTTAGATCAGCTTGCGGAACTGCTCGACGACGTTCTCGACCGTGAATCCGTACTCCTTGATCACGCGGTCTCCCGGCGCGGAAGCGCCGAATGTGGTGATGCCGAGCACTACGCCGCTGTCGCCGACATAACGCTCCCAGCCGAACGGCGATGCCATCTCGATCGCCAGACGCGCCTTCACGCTCTTCGGTAGGACGCTCTCGCGATACTCCGCGGATTGCGCTTCGAACAGATCCCAGCTCGGCAAGCTGACGACGCGGACGTGGATGCCCTGTTCGGCGAGCGCCTTTTGGGAAGCGACGGCGAGCTGGACTTCGGAACCGGTCGCGATCAGGATGCCTTGCGCTTCGCCGGCCGCTTCGGACAGCACGTAGCCGCCCTTCTTGATGCCTTCGCGGGCCAGCTCCGCCGTACCTTCCAGGATCGGCAGGTTCTGGCGAGTCAGTACGAGTGCAACCGGATTGCCGGTGTTCTCAAGCGCGTAGGCCCACGCGGCAGAAGTCTCGTTGCCATCACCCGGACGCAGCACGGTCAGGCCGGGAATGACGCGGATCGAAGCGAGCTGCTCGATCGGCTCATGCGTCGGTCCGTCTTCGCCGACCGCGATCGAGTCGTGGGTCAGGACATAGACGACCGGCTGCCCCATGATCGAAGCGAGACGCACGGCCGGACGCAGGTAGTCCGTGAAGACGAAGAACGTGCCGCCATATACGCGCAGGCCGCCGTGGAGCGAGATGCCGTTCATCGCGGCGGCCATGCCGAACTCGCGCACGCCGAAGTAGATATTGCGGCCGCTATAATCTTTAGCGTTGTAGACCGGAAGCCCCTTCAGATGCGTCATCGTGGAGCTCTCGAGGTCGGCGGAACCGCCGACGAGGTTCGGTACGTTTTTGGCCAGGCCGTTCAGCGCGTTGCCCGAAGCGACGCGGGTCGAGAGCGGCTTGTCCTCCGTGGTGTACTTCGGCAGGTCCGCGTCCCAGCCTTGAGGCAGCTTGCGCGCCAGCGCGTCCTCGAATTGGCTTGCCAGCTCAGGGTAAGCGGACTTGTACTTGGCGAACAGCTCTTCCCAAGCCGCATACGCTTGCTCGCCGCGGCTCTTGACCTCGGCAAAGTGCGAGCGGACTTCGTCCGGCACGAAAAATTCGGGGTGATCCCATTCGTAGAACGCCTTCGTCAGCTTGGCTTCTTCGGTTCCGAGCGGCGAACCGTGCGGGCCGGCGTGACCGCCCTTGCCGCCCTTGTTCGGAGAGCCGTAGCCGATGACCGTCTTTACTTCGATCAGGGTCGGCTTGCTCGTCTCGGCCTGCGCCTCGGCAATCGCCTTGGCGAGCGCTGCGAGGTCGTTGCCGTCTTCTACGCGCAGCACCTGCCAGCCGTAGCCGTCAAAGCGCTTCGCCACCGATTCGGAGAAAGAAAGGGAGAGCTCGCCGTCAAGCGAAATATCGTTCGAATCATAGAGGACGACCAGTTTGCCCAACTGCAAGTGGCCGGCAAGCGAAGCCGATTCGGAAGAGATGCCTTCGGACAGGTCGCCGTCGCCGCAGATCGAATACGTGAAGTGATTGATCAGGTCGTAACCTTCGCGGTTGTATGTAGCCGACAGCTGCGCTTCCGCCATCGCCATACCGACAGCCATCGCGATGCCTTGTCCAAGCGGACCCGTCGTCGCGTCGACGCCGGCCGTATGCCCGAATTCGGGATGCCCAGGAGTCTTGGAGCCCCATTGGCGAAAGTTCTTCAGCTCTTCGATCGGCAGATCGTAGCCGGAGAGGTGCAGAAGCGAATATAGAAGCATGGAGCCGTGACCTGCGGACAGGACGAAGCGGTCCCGGTCGATCCAGCTCGGTTGGGAAGGATTGTGCTTCATTGTTTTCGCGAACAGCTGGTATCCCATCGGAGCAGCGCCCATCGGCATGCCCGGATGTCCGGATTTGGCTTTCTCGATCGCGTCGATCGCAAGCGTGCGGATCGTCGTCACGGAGAGCTGTTCAATCGATTTTGCGTTTGCTGTCATTTGGAAAACGACCTCCTAATCAATGCTGCGTGATTCATGCGTTAGTCCGTTAAACCGGTGCAGTTATGGCCTTGCCTATTGTACCATGGGGGTAAGTGCATTTGCCACTTCGGTTGGTACGAACAAGTCAGGCCCCCGCTCGGCCGGAGCGGCGAAGCCTGACTTCAACCGGACTTAGATATGGTTTTCCGTGCCAGTCCACTTTATCCGCGGCAACATGCTACCTTCCGGGGGCGAATGCTTAGATAAAGGCAACCGTCTTATTCTGATAAACGACCAGGCGGTCCTCGATATGCCACTTGACCGCTCTCGCCAATACGATACGTTCGATATGACGGCCCATGCGCTTCAGCTCGTCGACGTTGTTGCGGTGGCTGACCCGCTGCACGTCCTGCTCGATGATCGGGCCGGCATCCAGCTCCGCGGTCACGTAGTGCGCCGTCGCCCCGATCAGCTTGACGCCGCGATCGTACGCCTGGTGGTAAGGCTTGCCGCCGACGAACGCCGGCAGGAAGGAATGGTGGATGTTGATGATTCGGTTCGTAAAATGCTCAATGAACTTCGGCGTGATAATTTGCATGTACCTGGCGAGGATAACCAGATCCACCTTGCCCGCGGTCAGCTCCAGTTGACGCTTTTCAGCTTCGGCCTTGGTCTCGGGCGTCACGGGAATATGGTGGAACGGAATGCCGAACGATTCTACGAGGGTTCGCATGTCATTGTGGTTGCTGATGACCATGCTGATCTCCGCGTCGAGGTCCCCGGCCTGCCATTGCCAAAGCAGCTCCAGCAGGCAGTGGTCCTCGCGGGAGACAAAGATGGCGAGCCGCTTGCGGCGGACGGCGCGATAAACGCTCCAACGCATTTCGAAGCGGTCGGCGATCCTGGCGAAATCCTCCTGCAGCGCCGGCAGGTTCTGCTCCAGGCCGCCGAGGTCGAAGGCGATACGCATAAAAAACATGCCGCTCTCCGGATCGGTCGTATACTGGTCCGATTGCAGAATATTCGCGCCCTGCTCGTAGAGAAACTGCGAAACGGCGGCGACGATTCCCGGCCGGTCGGGACAAGAGATCAGCATGCGGGCGCGGTTCGCGTTCTCCTCGCGGCCTTGGCTGTCCTGCGGTTGATAGACGTTCTGGGTCATGACGGTTTCCTCTGCCTCTCTATCGAAAACTTCTTTTCCTTAAACCTTGGCCAGCCATTCTCTGCCTGCGAGGTAAGCCGTCAGACGCTGATTGACCGCCTCTTCGCTGTAGTCCCCCGACAATACGCGATGCTCCATCGCGAGATCGTACAACCGTTCGAGCGGCTCGCGCGGATCTGCTTTGCGCGCTTTCGCATCCGACTTAAGCAGTTCCCACGTATTCAAAACGAAAGAGCGATGATCGATGTCCTGCTTGCCGAAGAAGTGATGCAGCCGTTCCACGTCCTCCAGGAATTCGCCTCCGAACCGCAGATCGACGTCGCCGCGCAGCAGCGCGATCTCCGCCTCGTACATCGGGCGTTCCTTGCCGGCAGTTTTGCCGATCCACGGCGTCTCGAGGATAAAAGGCTTGCCCGCGAGTGCCGGATGGCTCACGACATTGTTGATCGCGTCGTACCCGATCCAGCCCGAGCCCACCGGCGTATGGCGGTCCTTGCCTGCGCCGCGGGGATTTTTACTGTCGTTCAGATGGATGACAGCGATGCGGTCCAGCCCGATCGTGCTGTCGAATGCCTTCAGTACGCCGTCCAGATCGTCGACGATATCATAACCGGCATCGTGGACGTGGCATGTATCTAAACAAATCGTCAGGCGGTGATTGTCGCGTACCCGCTCGATGATCGAAGCGAGCTCTTCGAAGCTGCGCCCGATCTCCGTTCCTTTGCCGGCCATTGTTTCCAGCGCGATGTTCACGTTCGTGTGCTTGGTCGCGTCGAGCACTTCGTTAAGCCCTTCCGCGATGCGCGCGATGCCGTATTCCGGATCCTTCTCCGTATAGGCGCCCGGGTGAAGCACGATATTGTTCACGCCGATCGCGTCGGTACGGCGGACTTCCTCTTGAAGGAAGTTCACTGCGAGCTCGAACGTATCTTCCTTATAAGAACCGAGGTTGACGATATACGGCGCGTGTACGACGATCTCGCCGATTCCTGCCGCAGCCATCGCTTCCTTGCCCTCGGGAATGTACAGACTCTCGATAGGCTTGCGCCTCGTGTTTTGCGGCGCTCCCGTATAGATCATGAACGAGCTGGAGCCGTAGGACTTCGCTTCGTCCGTCGCCGTCAGCAATCCCTTGTCCGAAAAAGACACGTGGGAACCGATCTTCAGCATGGCTTTACTCCCCTCCGTTTGCGGCGCCCTCGTAGCCCGGGGCCGTCCAATGAAATCAAACCCTATTGTAGCGCGAACCTCAAAATAAATCTATAAGATGGGACGCTGCAATACGGATTAACGGCGTTTTCATAGAAACTTTAAGAAGTTGAGGAAGATCCGCGCGGCAAAGCGATTCGAACGGTTCCGGGTGGGCGATAATGATGGGATGGCGGGCCAATAGCGCTCCGCAATCGCCGACCTTCGCAATGCAAGATTTTTTAAGTTCAAGGCTTGCCTCTTTCGCGGGACAGACTTCGCGAAATACGATATAATTTCGTAAGCGAGGTGACAACAGATGAAATCCAGTCCAGATTGGTTTATGTACTTCATCGCTTTCTGGGGCGTCGCGCTTGTCGTGTTTATGAGCATCGGCGGTTTTTTCATGTTCCGCAAGTTTCTTAAAGTGCTGCCCAAGGCGGACGGCAAGTCAAAGCTTGATTGGCAGAATCATTGGGTCGAATTGAGCCGACCGCTGTGGAACGACGAGTCCAAGGCGATTCTGGATAAGCTCGTCTCCCCGGTCCCCAGCGCCTTCCGCGATATCGCCAAGCATTCGATCGCCGCGCAAATCGGACAGCTGGCTGTCGAGAGCGGCGAAGGCAAGGTGACCGAGGAGCATTGCATCAAAGGCTATATTATGGCGACGCCGAAGCGCGATCACGCCTTCCTGATCAGCTTTCTTGACAGCAACGGCATCGATTATTCGCCGTACAGGCATCTGCTGGATCCGGAAAAAACGAAACCTTTGGCCCCTCCCGTCGTCTAACTTAATGCAGGTTCTCCCGGACAGGGAGACCGCACGACAGTTTCGGAGGTGGTCTTGGTATGCTCAATCAACTGAATCGGTACGGTAAAAATTCGGCCTGGGCCGTCGCCGTCTTGGCCATGCTGCTCATGGGCTCCGCCTGCAGCAACGACAAGAGCGGAAGCGATGCTTCCCCTTCGGCCAGCCTAACCGCATCTGCGTCTCCATCATCGACGCCTGACGCCTCGCCTTCCGCCCAGCCGGAAAGCAGCGCTCCCGCATCGCCCTCGGCAACGCCGGCCGTAGAGCAGGAGGAAAAAGAGTCGACGGGCACGTACAACGGCCAAATCGACAACCATTCGATCGAGATCGAAAGCGCCGACGGCGTTCGCGCCTATCAGATCGACGATGCGATTTCGGACAAGCTGTCCTCGTGGGACGACAGCATCAAGGTGAAATTCAAGTATAAGGTCAATCAGATCAAGGGCGATAACGAAACGATCGAGCAGTACGTTATCACCTCGATCGACAAGCAATAATCCAAGCCAACTCAACGAGGTGAGACCATGCGCGCAGTGCTGTGCGGCGGCACCGGATTTATCGGAACCGCCTTGGCCGAAGCCCTCTCCGCCCGCGGAGACGAAGTATGGATCATAACCCGGAGCAAGCCTGCGGCGCCAGCCGCAGGCTTGCTTTATGCGACCTGGGACGAATGGCTGGCGGACCCGAACCTGACGGGTCCGGCCGAGGCGATCGTCAATCTGAGCGGAGCGACGATCGGACGCAGATGGACGCGCGAAGCGAAGCGGCGCATCGTCTATTCGCGAACGGAAGCGGCGGGACGCCTTGCGGACATCGTGAGATGGATGGAGCGTCCACCGGCTGTTCTTGTTAACGCCTCCGCCATCTCGATGTACGGTCATTCGGAGTCTGCCGACGGGCGGTATCCTCAGCCCTTCGACGAGAATTCGCTACCGGTCCGCACGGACTTTCTGAGCGATACGATCGTGCAATGGGAAACGGCTGCGGACCTGATTCCGGTTCCCCGGATCGTCAAGCTTCGTATTGGGCTTGCGCTCGGAAATGAAGGCGGGTCCTATCCGATGCTCAGCTTGCCCACCAAGATGTTCGCGGGAGGCAGACTGGGCTCGGGCAGACAAGGCATGCCGTGGATCCACATCGAAGATATCGTAGGGTTGATCCTCTTCTGCCTGGATAACGATGCGATATACGGCCCTGTCAACGCCGTCGCGCCTGAACTCGCGGACAACGACACTTTCGGCAGGGCGCTGGCCAAAGCGCTGCACAGACCTTTTTGGCTGCATGCGCCCGCTTGGGCGATTCGTGCCGCGCTAGGCGAGATGTCGGCACTGCTGCTCACCGGGCAATTCGCCGTTCCCCGCAAAGCCTTGGAACACGGTTATACGTTCCGTTATCCGCGTCTAACAGACGCGCTCAGGCAATTAAGCGGACGGTCCTGATCCGCCCGGCGCGTGAAAGCGATAGATCGAGCCAGCCACCTGCAGGCAATCGCCGGAATCGAGCGTATAGGTCTCGTATGGCGCCATGAGAGTACCGTTCAGCCAACTGCCGTTGCGAGAGCCCAAGTCTTTGGCCGCCCAGCGGCCCTCCTGCCGCAGCATTTCCAAATGCGCGCGGGATACGCCGCCGGACTCGTCGACATGCTGCGCAGCCTCGCGCGAACGTCCGATGATCAGGGAGTCCGACTTGAGCGAGATTCTGCACGGCAGCTCCGCGGACTCCCAATCCAGATAACACGGAGCGCCGGCATCCGCCTTCGTCGGAGCCAGCAGCTCCGTCGCATCCCGCTTGGCCGGCAGCCATTCGGTCAACGGCCTGAACTTCTCCTCGTTCGAATCGTCGGCGGGCTTCCATTCATCTCCCCCTCGGAACGGTACGAATCTTCCGGAAGCCCCATTGGAAGCGACCCGTGCCCGATCTGTGTGATCTCCTCCCGCAATCTGCTTGGATTCCCAGGCATGCGCCTGCGATTTGGAATCTCCCTCCGCCCTAGGGTGCTCCCGATCCTCGGGAAGTCCCCCGCCCGCGACATGGGGATACGTTACGAAGCGTTCATCCGTTTCGCTTTGACCCGGTTTTCGAAAACGGTTTTTCATTCCTTCCCCATCACGATCGCGCCGATCGCTGTAACCTGGCGTCGCTCTGTCCTGCGAAGCCTTGGATACGGAGCGAACGGCCGGCTCGAAGCCGTTGCCTGCAGCGTCAGCCAAGGGCTCCGAAGAATTATTCAACTCAGACTTGCGGCTCCAGCCGTTCCACAAATACAGGCACAGCCCGAAGCAAGCTACGGATGCGCCCAATGAAAGTATAAGCCCCTTGGATCCCGGCGACTGAAAGTAGAACGTTTTCCAGGCGATGCCGATCGCGATCAACGACAGCACGATCAACCATGTTCGCCATCTTGACGCGCTCATGCCCCCCGGAATCGCGTAGGTGCGGAATTCGTCATGATTTCGTATCTCACCTTCATCTGATGAATCCGCTGCGGCTCCCAACTTGTCCGGATCGATGCGGAACCACGAAGACGCGCCTCCTGGTTGCTCATATTTACGTACCGCCTGCGGCGCGTGCTCCTCCGGCATGGAATCCTGCGAAGGCATCGAAGGCCATCCGGCATGCAAAGGCTTATTCGCATGAAAAGCGGCTTCGGAAGGCTCTGGATTGTTGTGGAATGTCGCGACTTCCCCTACAGACTTGAGTCCGCCCATTTGGACGGCCCGTTCCTCCGCGCGCTCGCACAAGTACTGACGGGCGTAACTTCGCATCGCAGAAGGAACGAACTCAGTCGAAGAGGCCATCTCCAGCATTTGCTGCATCGCTTTGCCGTCAGGATTTTCCGTGCGCATCATCCATCTGACGACGAGACGCTCCAGACCGGCCTCTTCATCCGCTTGCGCTCCGCTCGCCGCCAACGGAACGTAAGAAAATCGTAGGTCATGCCAGCCGTCTCCTACGAAAATATAGTCGTCATTCAATAACAGCTGCCTGAAATCAAGCATATGATCGTGACATTGCTCCGCGGTCTCGGCAAGCTTGCACAGAGCAGCCATCGCATCCGTCATCGTCCATTTGTCCGTACGAAGCATCTGGCTTAGCATCCTGCACCCCATTAACCGGTAGCGCAACCGAATCTCTCCGTCGATCTCTTCGACGGCCAGAGGCAAGAGTCCCGGTATCGCGTTCGCCTCCAGCATGCCCAACTGCACGCCGTCCATCTCTTCTCTTCGCCAGGGCTCCGGTCGTTCGAGCGTCATCCACAATCCGCGATGCTGCTCGAATCTAGTATTCAGTTCCATTCGTCTACCTCCTTTTTGACTATTAAGCGCGCTCGCAATCAGACCATGCAAGCTACCCCCCGTTCAACAAAAGGAGCGCATAGGCCGGCGCAACGGCAAGCATAAAGGGGAACTTCGCTCCCCTTCCTTTAAGTGCCGGATGAGTTCCCCACGGCCACTTGAACTTAAGGGCCAAGGGGCGTATAAGCGGTATTCGGAAACAAATAAGAACGACCGCGATCGCTCCCGCGATCACCAACGATACGGCGGCCAGCTGCAAAACCGCCGCGGCCCCGGCCCAAATGCCGAAAGCGGCAAACCACTTAACGTCTCCCGCTCCCAATCCCTTGGCGACATGCAGCAGCCACAATGGAAACAGGCCGGCGGCAAATCCGCCTAACGACCATATCAACCGATCGGCGCCGTGAACGGCGAATTGATAAACGAAGCCGCCCACTGCGAAGCTCGCGCAAAGCAGATTGGATATCTCCATTCGCCGGATATCGGTCCAGCAAGCAAACAACAAAAGTACGATGGTGGCCCCCCATGCGATCTTATCCATCACGATCCTCCTTTGCCTGCAGTTTTAGATTGGACCTCAAAGGTTTGTTGCAGGCTCCCCCCATCGTAGGTAGCTTCCCATGCCCAGGCGCCGGGCGTGGTGTTGCCGGAAACGAGCCATGTCCAGGATACTCTGCCTGAGGCATCCGCGGTCGCCACGCCCAAATGTCTCGCTTGGCTAAGCCCGCTTTTATAGACGACTTTCAGATCGACGGAAGCGCCCGGTTCGGCCTTCAGGACCAAAGTCACTCTCCGGCCGCGCTGAACCGGATTCGGATCCAGCGACACAAAAGAAAGAGTCCCCGCACCGCTTCCGTCCTCCCGTTCGGCGGCTGCCAGCCGCTCCCCTCCGATCCATGCCCGCTCGCTGGCGGAAGCCTTGAGTCGAAGCGGCCTTCCCGACCATGGAAAAGAAAAGGGGAGCTTGTATTCGGCTTCAAGCGTAATAAATGCTTTAGAATCGTCGTCCCGATCGGGCAACCGTACCGCTGTGAGCTTCATGCGCGAAGCAGGCAGCCCCGCGACGCGGAGCCGCTCAGCCACGCGGGGCTCCAGTACCTGCTTGGCCATGAGTGCGTCAGGCGACCAGTTCCCCGCAGCGAATTGCCCGGCCCAATCGGATAGCGGCGCTGGCAGATACGATGCGAACTTGCCTACCGTCTCCTGCGCGCCTTCCAATTGCGCCTTCCAGTTCGCTCCTGGCTTGTCCTCCGACGCATCGCCGGCTGTCTCAAGGCTCTCGGCTATCGGATACCAGATCGAAGCTGTCTGCCTGGCCGTCTGGGACAATGCTCCCTGCAGCGCCATGGCGACGACAGAAGCCTGGATGAGATAAATCAAGAACAGAACGCAGATCAGAACGAGCGGCATCGTCAGCGCAGCTTCAAGCGTCAAACTCCCTTCGCTCGCATTCCGATCCTTATTGATAGGCATTATCCGCCGAATACGTCGTCTCATAGCGGTTCCCCTTCACCGTCCCGCGCCAGGATACGCTCCTTCCGGCAAGCCTTGCGGCTCCCGGCAAAAACCACAAGCGGATAGAGGAGACGCCTCTAACGCCTGCATAAGTGTAGGCCTCCTGGAGATCGACGTTCAGCCGGTCTTCGATCAAGGCGATCCGGCGTGCCGTCTGCGCATCAGAGCCTCCGTGCATCAAAAGGAACAAACGGATGTAATCCCTGTAGAAAGTTTCGATTTTCGCATACTTGGACAGCAAGATGACGCCCTTGTCGAGCAGGTCGTTGATATCTTTGACTGCTTCGGTGATACCGTAGAGCGTGGCCGCTGCCAGTATGACAAGCGGGTGTCCGTATGAACGGCACTCGATAAACCCTTCCATCGTCCGAATCGCCAGCCGCAGCGCAAAGATCTCTCCGTATGCCGCCGCTATGTTCGCGGCCGGATTGTCCAGTCCGTAGAGGATATATTCGTTCTCCTGCTCGTGCGGCATGAGCAGGCCGTCGCCGCCCCCGTGCAGCATGTCCCGCACGGCGGCCGGCTTCGCCATCGTATAGCGCGCGTACGAATATTCCGCAAAATAAACCGCATCCCTCAGCCCGTTAACGCCGTCTCCCAGCGCATCCAGCCAGCCGTCCGCCGACGCCAGCGCCTGCTCGCGCCCTTCGGCTGCGCCTGCGGACGGACGACTCGAGGCAGCTTCCTCCTGTCCGTTATTCCAGGACTGATTGCGCGTATAAAGCTGGCGCAGCCGTGCAAACGACTGCTTCTCTTCTGGCGTCGAGTGCAGCCCTGACAACGTGCCCAAAAAGGCAGTCGCTCCCGACCAGGCGCTCCGCGAGCGATTTTCCAGGGCCCGTCGTTCCTCGTCGCCCGCTCGCTGCGTCCTTAGTTGTTCCCGGCGCTCGGCCGTCACGCTGCCAGCAGCTCCGTATTGCCCGGTGAAGTCGGAGAGCAGCGATTGAAGGCTGTCCGCCCCTTCGCGAAGCGCGGCATCCGCTCCGGACGATGCGACTGCGCCCGACAGAACACCTGCATATGCAGTTCCTTCCGCCCCCAGTCGGCCGCCGGCATCGCGCAAGCTTTCCAGCTCGCTTCGGTAGCGCGACCAATAATCTTCCGGCAGAACCATGTCGGCCGCGGTTTTCCTCAGCTCCCGAATAGATCCCGCTTCGCCTTGGCCGAAGTTGCCAGGCCCTGTCTCCGCCGGCCATTCGGCTGGCGTCGCGACGGCCGACTCGGCCTCGGACGCGATTCTAGCCATCTCGTCGTTCGCCTCTTTCGCTTCCTCCACCGCCAGCATAGCATCGGCGACGGCCGATTCTAGCATGGATGCCGCAGCCGCCGATTTTTCCCGCAGCTGACCTGCCAATCGTGTCATACCTTGTTCGTACGCGGCAATTTGCGCGGCGTACAAGGGCCCTTCGTAAGGAGGGGCCGTCGGAGGCGTCGTCGGAACAGACGGAGAAGCGCCGGGCGAAGGCAAGGGGCCGTTTTTCTTCTTTTCTTCCTCCTGGCGAAGTCGCTCGGCCTCGCGCTGCCGCTGCGTTTCGGCTCTGGCCGCGTCTTCCGCGCGCTTAGACAGGTAATCGCCGTACATAAGCGCTGCATCGGCAATATCTCGAACTTCGCCGGCAGAGCGGCTGCCCGTCATGGAAACCGGCGGGTGCGGAACGATCTCTCGAAGCCCGCTTGCGAAGCTGTCGCCGGCTTCCGTCTGACGCTCTATCGCCCGATCGAGCGCCGCCTCGCGCTTTTCGTAGGCCTCCCGAGTCGCCTCCAGCAAATCCGAGGTTTTCCGCGCTTCCTTCATCAATGCGGGCAACCCTTTGAAACGCGAAGCCAGGTCCAGCGTCAGATCGATCGGCGCTTTGTATTTCATTTCTTCCAGCACCTGTCTTTTGAACACGTCGTGCGAACCGAGCGGCCGGCTCTCCACGACCTCCACGTCGCTCCAAGCCGTATCCAAAAGGCGAAACGCCTCCGCATCCTCCGGTTGCCGGTTTCCTTCCAGCACTTCAGCCAGCAAAGCCTCGGAGGTGCTGCCGCCGAAGGCGAACAAGCCGTAGCTGTCGTAAAGCAGCGGATCATATGCCGAGAGCACGGCCCTTGAACCGGCTTTTATCGCGAGCTCCGCTTGCAAGCGGAAGGCGGCAATTCGGCCGAAGTCGATCAGCGTCCCGGTCAGCAGGATCATCGCCGCCATTACCGCGGACAGATAAATAGAGACCGCTCCCGACGTTCCGCGTGCCAGCCCGTCAGGTTTCAAAGCAATCAAGCGCCTCCCCCTCACTTCCGTAGATTATCAGCCCATTAAAGCGACTTAACTTCACCCGTTCGCATTGTTGCGCTCGTCCCCGGCTCTCTTGAACGGTTGTTCTCTTTAGCTTCTCGGACAGGAGCGCTTCAGCCGCTTCGTTTTCCCAAGATCGAGCCGGCTTTGTCGAGGTATGGCTTTGCGCCGCCTCCCTCGCGCTTAGCTCTTGCCGCGTAATAACGAACCAGATCAAACGTCCGTATCCACTCGGCCGGCTCCGTGACCGGAGACGCGGCAGCAGCTGCCGCAATGGAAGATCCCCTCATCCGTGCGAGCGGCTGCAATTCCCCGGGATCAGCCGCGGACGCCTCGATCTCCCGTCGCAAGCCCCCATGCTTGTAGTTGATACTTCCTCGCCAATTCATGCCAAGCGCGTTGGCGGCCGGATACAGCTTGCGCAACGCCAGGCTGTCCCCCGGGTCCGCCGTTCCCGGGTAGTTCAACGTATCTGCGCTATCTCCGTCGGCCCAGCCGAATAACCCTTTAATCAGCGCATCGTCCGTCAATCGCCAATAGAGACGCTCGTACCTCCCCGCTTCATATGCGCCCGTTGCATAATCGCTGTCCGCATGGCTCCAATTGAATGCGGTCCGCTCCGTCGATATCGACGACTTATAACGGACGATCGCGCTCTGCGCCGTGTAGAGCGCATAGAACACGAGCAGAAACGTAACGATCAGCAGCATCGGCATCACCATGCTCGCTTCCAACGTGTACGACCCGGACGACCTTCCCGAGATCGCGAAGCAAGCGCGGCGAGCGATCCTGCCCAAGCCGCGTCGAGCGATAGCCGATGGTTTGTGAATGCCCGCTCCTGTGCGACCGGTGCCCGTCACTTGCGCTTACCCGAAGAACGAGTCGGACTTATCCTCGACCTTGCCGAACAAACGGTCCAGAAAATCCAGTATCCAATCCCTGAACAAAATGGCGATTGCGATGATTACCGCCGCGATCAGCACGATCTCCAGCGTGCCAAGCCCCTCTTTGTCCTTCCAAAAGGCGTTCAATTTGCTAGCAGCGAAAGCACCGAATTTTACAGCTTGACGTTGGAATTTCATAGTGAAGACCTCCTCGAAATTTATCCGTTCGCCATCAGCAAGATCGAAGGCGTACCGACCAGAACCAGAATAATAAGAAAAATAACGGCGAGCGGAAAAGCGAGCCTCGACGAAGCGCGTTCGCCGAGCGTTTTTGCAGCCGCCTTGCGCTTCTCCCACAATGCGTGCGACAGCTCCCGCAATGCAGCTACAAATGTGTCGCCGCCCCGCCTGGCGTTCATTAACAGCGTCGTGGCGAACATCCTTGCCTCGGGCACCGCACATCTTCTGCCGAATTCCTCCCAGGCAAAAACGAACGATTCGCCCCGCTTCATCGCGGCAACTGCCGACTGAAGTTCGGCGTATAGCGGATGCTCGCTTCCCCCTCGGCCGCCCGGAGATCGTTCGAGACAGCGGTCGAGCGCACGGAGCACGTTTTCGCCTGCGTTCACCATCAACAGCAACCGATTGAGCAACTCCGGCAGCTCCATTACGATTTGGAGTTTGCGCTTGTCCAGCTTCCCCTGCAGCTCCTTTCTCTTCATGAGAGGGAGCAGCACGGCCGCCAGCGCGCCGAGTCCCGTCAGCGCCGTGCTGTCCGCCAGCCAGCCGAGCATGGCGCCCCCCAGCAGCGCCCCGTATGCCTGGCCGGCGGATTCGGCGGCATGCCGCCGCATGCGTGCAGGCACCTCCCGGCCTCCGGACAGGACGATCAGCGCCGCCTGTTCCCGTTGAAGCTTGGGAACGAGCCATGCCCATACGCGTGCGCGGCCGAGTAGCGCGGACATCGGATCGTACAGCACATGCCGCGAATTGCCCCTAGCACGCTCTCGAATCGCGTTCGCCAGCAAGGCGACGTAGCCGCCGGACAGCAGCATTGCCCATAGACCAAGCACCACGTGCCTCATAGCCGGATGTCCATGATGCGCATCATCCATACGCATACGGCGGCCAGCGTCCCCAGGCATAAAGTGAGTACGAGCAGGCCGCCTCCGCGATATAACGGCTGCATATAGTCGGCTGCGAAAAAACCGAGCAGGCCGACGAAGCCAAACGGCATGCCCATCATGAGCCTGGATTCAAACTTCTTCTGGGCGATCAACACCGCGACCTCAAGCTCCACCTCGAGCTTTTCTCCGATCAGACTCGACGTGCGCCGCATCACCTCGACCAGATCGCCGCCCGATCGCTTGCAGATGCGGAACGCCTCGGCGAAGTTTCCGATCTCCTCAACCCCGCTTCGGACCGCCAGATCGCCCAGGGACTGCTCCAAGGGCTCCCCGTTGCGGAGCCGGTTCACAATGGCCCGAATCTCCTGAAGCAGCGGGGCGTCCCGGTCGCCGATCAGCATCGCCATATCCTCTTCGAGCGCGGCGAACGCATTCTCGACGGACCGTCCAGCCGACAGAAGCGACGACAGCGTCTGCAGCATGTCCTTGAACTGAAGCCGCAGCCGCTCTTGTCTTCTGCGCTGCAATTGCCTGCCGAGAATCTTAGGTCCCCACAAGCCAAAAGGCGTCGCGAGCAGCGCAATCAGCGGCTGGCGATACAAAAGCCATACGGCCGCGAAACCGAAGCCGGCGGCGACGACAATCGCTACGATTCGCTGCGTCCGACTGAGCGCGTACATCCGGTAATCGGTCATCTCCGATCCGCCCCCTCCCCCTCGCGCTCTTCGAAGCGAAGCTTGCGTTCGTTCTGCAGGGCGCCGACCGGACGCAGCTCTCCCCGCCGGCCGCCGTCTGTCTCTTCATGTAAAAACAACGGATGCAATCCGACCTCTCCGTCCCGCAGGCCGGACACTTCGCTAATCTCGACCACGCGTCTGCTGCCGTCCCTGAATCTGCTCAGGTGAACGATGACGTCCAGCGCCGAAGCCACTTGCTGCCTCACGACCGGCACCGGCAGCTCCGAGCCGCCCAGCACCATCGTCTCCAGCCGCGAGAGCATGTCGCGAGCGGTATTGCTGTGACCGGTGGAAAGGCTCCCCTCGTGCCCGGTATTCATCGCTTGCAGCATTTCAAGCGCCTCCTCGCCGCGAACTTCGCCAACGATAATCCGGTTCGGCCGCATCCGCAGCGAAGCGCGAATGAGCTCGCGCATGCCGATTCGGCCTTTGCCTTCGGTGTTGGCGTTGCGCGTCTCCAGCGACACCAAATTAGGAATGCCGGCGATCTGCAGCTCGGCCGCATCTTCGATCGTGATGATGCGCTCGTCGGACGGGATCCAGCTCGCCAGCGCGTTCAAAAACGTGGTCTTGCCCGAACCCGTGCCGCCGCTGATGAAAATGTTGTACTTGGCCTTCACAAGCCGGCGGAGCAAGTCCGCCGCTTCGACGCTCAGCGCGCCGATCTTCACCAAGTCGTCCATACCCAGCGGACGGCTCGGAAATCGCCGGATCGTAACCGTCGGGCCTTGCAGCGCGATCGGCGGCAGTACGACATGCACGCGCGAGCCGTCGGGCAGACGGGCGTCTACGATCGGCGAAGCTTCGTTCACGATGCGGTTCACCTGTCCGACGATCGACTGAATCAGGTCCTCCAGCCGTTCGCGGCTCTCGAATCCAAGCGGTACGCGCTGCAGCCTGCCTTGCTTCTCGATGAAGATCCGGTCGTGTCCGATGATCATGATCTCGGTAACGCCGGGATCCTCCAGCAATGGCTGCAGCGCATCGAGTCCCCTGAAGGAGTGGAACAGTCTGCTCACCGCGGCGCCCCGCTCCTCGGAGGTCAACCGGCCCAAATGCGGCAGCGCGAACAGCTCGCCTTCGATGAGTCCCCGCAGCTCGCCGTCGCTCACGGCCGAATCCCAAGCCAGCCGGGACCTCACGCGCTCGCGTACCGACGCGATCTCGTCCGGCTTCAGCCCTGCGCCAACCATGGATATCCTCCCTTCGCCGCCGTCGCCCGCTCTCGAAGCAGGTCGCCGTCGCGGCGCCCCGATGGACGCAGCGGATAACCGGTCCCCTCATGACGACGCTCCTTGCGGACATGCGCATCTTCCGCGCCGGCGAAACCCAGCTTGTCGAGCAGACGCTCCACGCCTCCCGCGAAAGCGGCGGACGAGAGCAATTCTCCAATCTCAGTGACGCGCTTCCACTGCGGAATATAGGGAAGCGTGACCCACTCTCCGCCGTTCGTCAGGCGCGACGCTCCCGACGACGGTTCGCCGAACGCCTTGTTCAATATGAACGTCGACCGGCCGGGAAGATCCGGTATGCCGCCGCCCCACTCTCCGAGCATAGCCTCGGTCTTGTGCAAGAGCTGGGCATCGTCGGCGGCCACCCACAAGATTCGGCCGCTCAGCTCGAGCAAGCGCCGCTGCCATTCGCCGAAGCCGCCGTCCGGATCGACGAGGATGAGGTCGAAGCCGCCGTGCAGGCGAAGGGCATCGAGGAGCGCTTCCAGCCGCTCTGGCGTCATCGCGATCAGCTCGGCCGGATTGCCGGAAGCATCCAGATAACCCCCTCCGGTCGCCGAGGATCGCATCCCAAGACCGCGAATGCGCTCGGCTGCCGATGCGGGATGAGCGGTCAGCTCGTACAACAGCCGAGACAACTCGTCCGGCTCCCGCTGGCCCGACAGCGACCCGGTCGCGCCGAGCGCCTCCAGATTGAAGTACAAGACGCTGTACCCGCGCTCGGAAGCCTGCTTCGCCGCGTTCAGCGCAAGCGTCGTCTTGCCTGCGCCGCCGCCCGCCGAATAAACCGTCCATAGCTCGGCGCCTTCGGCGGGGCGCGCGCTCTCGGCGGCCGTGAGCCTGCGAATCTCGGCCGCAAGCCGCGGAAGCGATTGATATTGCCCAATGGCAGGCAGGCCCTCGTACGACCCCGACGACATCCCTTCGACCAGCACGACGATGCGCGCTTCGCCGATCGGCGCGCGGCGGACGGCGTCCAGCATCGAATGCTGAACGACCAGGATGTCAGTGCCGCCGCGCCGATCCTGCATATGCCGCTCCAGCGCCTCCGCCTGCGTGAAGGCGCCAACTTCCAGCTGCGGCTCCCGCTCCTTCAAATAGAGCGCAAGCCGGCTGGCATAACCGGGCTGTGGCGCGGCTACGACGAGCCGAATTCCCATTATTTCAAACCTCCTTCGCTGGCATGACAAAAAAAAGCACCGCCAACTCCGATGAATGATTCATCGAAATTAGCGGTGCTTCCGCATGCCGAACGTTTGATTTACGTTTAAGTTAACATGCCCGACAGCCGGCGTCAATCCTTTTCCCAATCAGTTCGACGCCGCCTGCACGCGGCTAACCTCCGACACCGTCCGAGCGAGCCTGCGCTATCGTATTAGGCCTTGCCCGGAATCGGCAGCCATGCCAGCACGCGCTGGATATTCTCGTCCCAGTAGCCCCAATTGTGATCGCCCGGTCCCTCTTCATAATCAAGCGGAAGTCCGAGCGCGCGCGCATGGTCCCTGAACCGGACGTTGGCCGCGTACAGGAAATCCTCCGTGCCGCAGCATTGATACAGCTTAGGCAGCGAGACGCCGGACGCGACGGCTCGGTCCGCAAGCGCGAACAGATCTTCCTCGGAGCCCTCAGCCTCTTCCTGGCTGCCGAATATCCATTTGTACTCTTTGTCCGCGTACGGATTCCCCGGCGTGCCGAACGCCACGATATCCATGGCGCCGGACAGGCTGGCGACGGCCGCAAACTTCTCCGGCGCGCGCAGCCCCAGCTTCATCGCGCCGTAGCCGCCCATCGACAGGCCCGCCGCGAAGCTGTCCTCGCGTTTGCCCGAGATCGGGAACAGCGATTGCGCGACATGCGGCACCTCTTCGCTGATGAACGTCCAATAGTCGAGCCCGCTTTTCATATTCGTATAGAAGCTTCTGTGAACTTCGGGCATGACGACCGCGATGCCGTATTCGGCCGCATAACGCTCCACGGAGGTGCGCCGCAGCCAGATCGAATGGTCGTCCGACAAGCCATGCAGCAGGTACAGCACAGGATACTTGTCTCCGGCCGCCGCGGTACCGCCCGCCTCGACGCCGATCCCGTAGCTCCGCTCGGGAATTACGACATTCATGCTCATCGACAGTCCCAGCGTTTGCGCAAAAAAGCCGCATTGAATCAGTGCCATCGAATCTCTCGCCTCCAGCAATAGTCAGCCTCATTGTCTTTCTTCTACATAGTAGAAGAAAAACGGGGCTCTCTGCAAGAAACGCTTACAAGCGGCTCAATAGTAGGCGGTAAGGTCCACCTTCGCACCGGTTTTGGCGCTTTCGATCGCGCCGAGCACCATCGCCATGCTTTTGACGTTGTCTCGGCAGTCCGTCTCGGCCGGGCGGGCCTCCGCCAGCGAGGCGAACATCTCGTCGAGGCAGCCGGCGTGACCGGAACGTCCTTCCCAATCGAACGAAGCTTCTACGCGCTCGTAATCCCGGATGAACTTGCCTTCCTGATCGCCCGCCGCGACGACTTCGGCATAAGGCGCGCCGACGCCGTCCCAGACGGCCGTGCCGCGCTCGCCGTTCACCCGCCACTGGGATTCCCAAGAGGTTGCTGCGCCTTCTGCGCACCAGGAGCCTCTGTAACAGAATACCGAGCCGTCAGACATCTCGAAAATGCAAATCGCCGACGCGTTGCCCGCATACCAGGAGCCCGAGGGGTTGAATTCATGGCAATAGACCGATACCGGATCGGCGCCCGTGATAAGGCGGGCTTGGTCGAACGTGTGAATCGCCATGTCCAAAATGAGCGGGCTGTCCATCGCGTCGCGGAACCCGCCGAAGTGGGCGCCGATGAAAAAATCCGCGCCGACATAACCCGCCTTGCCGATCGTGCCGCTCTGCACCAGCCCCCGCAGCGCACGGATATTGGGGTCGTAGCGCCTGTTCTGCATGACCGCGTAAGATCGGCCCGTCCGGTCGGCGATGCCAATGAGCTCGCGTGCCGCCGCCATCGTTTCCGCCATCGGCTTTTCTCCGAATACGTCCGCCCCCGCGTTCAGCGCCGTCGAACAGACGCTGAAGTGGCTGGCCGGGATCGTAACGTCGAATACGAGATTCGCGCCCGTCTCTGCGAGCGCCTGCGCCAGATCCGTATAGGTCCCGCAGGCCAGATCGTACCTGTCCGCCATCGCCTGCGCGAATTCCTGTTTGATGTCCACCAGCCCCACGATCTCCGCATCCTCGCGCGCCAGCGCGTATTCGACCCAGGTACGGGCCATGCCGCCGCAGCCGGCCACTACGATCCTATGTTTGGTCATCGCGTTCGCTCCCCCTTTATACCGGATTCGGCACGAACTCGCCGCCGCGGCTTCGTTTCAAATAATTCAATGCATGCACTTGCCCCGTCATCTCGAGCTCGTCTTTGTAGACCGGGTCATGCCAGCCTTCGATATCGATCGTCCCTTGATACCCGGCTTGACGCAAAATCGTGATGACGTCCGACCAGTTCGTGTCGCCGAAGCCCGGCGTGCGGTGCCAGACGAACGGCTTCGGTCCGTGAACGCCATGTTCTTTGACGACGTCCCAAGCGATCGTCGCATCCTTGCCGTGCACGTGGAACACCCGGTCAACCCACTTCCGCAGCTGCGGGATCGGATTGATGAGGCTCACCATCTGGTGGCAGGGCTCCCACTCGAGACCGATGTTGTCCAACGGCACGCTGTCGAACATCATCTCCCAGGCCGTCGGATTGTGCGCGATGTTCCAATCGCCGCGCTGCCAGTCGCCGCCCATGTCGCAATTCTCGAATGCGAGGCGTACGCCCCGGTCCGCCGCGCGTCGCGCGAGCTCGCCGAACACCTCGGCGAACTTCGGGATCGATTCGTCGATCGGCCGATCCGTCAGCCTGCCCGTGAAGCCCGATACGATATTCGCGCCGAACAGGTGCGCGTGGTCGATCAGTCGCTCCCAGCTCGCCAGCGTATCCGCATTGTCGCCGTGCCCGGTCAGCGGATTTCCGAATACGCTTACAGCCGAGATGACGATATCCCGGTCGCCGATCGCTTCGCGCACCCGCTTGGCCGTCTCGGCCAGGTCGGCGCCGGCCGTCGTCTGCCAGTACGTCAGGTTGAAGGATTCAAAGCCGTAAGGCGCGATCTGCGGAATGACGCGCGCGGCGTCGCCTCCGCCTACCAAGGTGCCGATCCGGATGCCCGTATGCTTAAAGGTCATTGTGCTCCACTCCGATCCTGAGCTATATTAGTTGAACTAGGTCGATTATATCGTTGTAAAAGCGTATCCGCTCTATACGATCTTGCGTTTTATTAGCCCGATCTTGGGACTGGAGAGGAGGCGCGATGCGACCGTGCATCCCCCCGAATTAAGAGAGGACACCTATCTAAGCGACGGGGCGTATCCCGTCAATCTGTTCCGCAATGTCTGCCCGGCGGGGTCGGTCGGCAGAAGCGCGCTCTACCTGCATTGGCACGATCACTTCGAATGGATCTATATGGTGTCGGGACACGCGATCTTCCACATCGACAGCCAGCCGTTCGAGGCCGCGCCGGGCGATCTGCTGCTGGTGCCGTCAGGCGGGCTCCACGTCGGATATGCGCTGGAGGACGGACCGATCGAATATTGGTCGATCGTGTTCAATCGCTCCCTGCTCCAAGGGCTGGCGGTCGATCCGCTTCATGAACGATATCTTGCTCCGTATGCGGAAGGAAGGCAGCGTTTTTCGGTCAAATTCGGTGCGGACGCGTCTGACTTCGAGCCGCTGCGCCGAGCCGTGCAGGAGATTGGATCGGAATACGCGCATAAAAAGCGTGCCTACGAGCTCGTCGTTAAGGCGAGACTGTACGAGATGTTCGCGCTGGCGGCACGTTTTTGCATGCCGGAACGCGAAGGCGAGCAGGCGGACCGGACCGGCCGGCGCATGGACCGGTTCAAGTCGCTCGTCCTGCATATCGAAGCGCATTATGCGGACAAGCTGACGATCGAGGGAGCTGCCAAGCTCGTCAATCTGAACCCCTATCATTTCTGCAAAGTGTTCAAAAACGCGACGGGCCGAACCTTCGTGGAATTCGTCAACCAGCATCGCATGAATGTCGCGGACCGGCTGCTGCGGGAGGGCGAGTTGACGGTGACCGAGATTGCCGAGCGCATCGGCATCGCAAATCCCAACTACTTCACCAAGCTGTTCAAGCAAATCAAGGGCGTGACGCCGTCCGAGGCGAGAAAGCGGGGAGATCGGTAAATGAACGATAGCGAGAGGCACGCGAAAACGAGATAACTGGGAGACGCCTAAAAGCGGAGCACCCAGGTATTCTCTGTTATCGGCTGCCCGCGAGCAAGTCTTTGAGCGCATCGATGAAGTGCGCCGCGCGCTGATTTAAAGCTCGTTTGTCCTTAATCCCCATTGAAGAAAGATCATGGCCGGGGTCCAATACGAGCGGCTGCGCGATGACGTCGTCAAGAATGACCTTGACCGTCCGGATCGCCTCGTGCGACAGTTCGGTCGCGGCGATGCCGTTAAGCGCTTTGAGCATCCCGATCAGATGCTCCGCGTATTTCAGCTTTACGACGCTGTCCGCGCTCAACAGATGCCGGGAAGCGAACCGGACCGCGAGCTGCAGGGCCTGCGGTTCTTTGTGCGTCTTGGCCGCCTCCTCAAGCGCGGCGACGGCCGCCCAGTCCCGAATCGACAGCGATTGCGCGAATCCGCCGATCATTTCTTGGAGCCACTCGGTCTCCAATGCGGGCGGTACCTCGTATGTTTTATACGTCTCGAGCATCCCTGCGCGATACATCCGGATCGTGCTGCCTCCGTGCTCTATAAACATTCGTTTCGCCTGCAGTAGTAGTTCCGCGTCCATTCGTCGAACCGCCTTTCGCCTGCCGTCCTGCCGCGCTCGAGTGCGTCGGCGTCGGGACAGCTTAAAATCCCATACTTGAAGCCTACCTTATCCATTACGCGTGCTGCAAGCGGCATGCAAAGAGGCCGGCGCCGCTTAAGCGGCTTGCCGGCCTTTCTCGTCCATGCATACGCGATTGCGCGTTCTTGCCAACTATCCGTTCCTATCCTTACGGTTGCGCGTTCCTGCCAACCATCCATGCCCATCCTTACCCGGTCGCTCGTTCTTCCGGCCCTGGGCCCTTAACCGCTCTGCCGTCCACGGCCCCTTGCCGGTTCACGCTGTCAATGCGCGTTTGCGCGTTCTTTGCCCTTGTCCGCCTCGCCCGCGTTTTTGTTGGCGGCTTCGCGATCCTGCTGCATCTCCTCGACCGTCTTCACATGCAGCCGCGCCGCGCCGCGATAGCCTTCCCGCGTAGGCAGCAGGTCGCCGGAAGCAAGGCGCGCCTTCGCCTCGGCGATGGCCGTGCCGTACTGCGGCAGCCAGCGCTCCTGGGCGACCAGCATCTCGTCGACCATCTGCCAGATCTCCTTCGGATTGCAGACGGCGCCGACGAGCGGGTCCATCATGAACGCCTGACGCAGCAGCTTGTCGTCGCCGCGCACCGCCGCCTCGACGGCAAGGCGCTGAACGGAGATGCTGACGTTGCAGACGGCGGCCGGTCCGAGCGGCAGGTCGCCGATGCGCGGCATGGAGATGCCGTTGCGGTCGACATAGCCCGGGGCTTCGATGACCGCATCGTCCGGCAGGTTGGCGATGACGCCGTCGTTGATCACGTTGAAATGCCCGCGGTAGACGCGGCCGGTTTCCAGCCCCTCGATAATGTAAGAGCCGTGCTCGTGACTGCGCTCGCCGGCCTCGTACTTCAGCGCCGGATCCTTCATCCAGTTCGGAAAGTCGGTCTCGAACCAGTTGCGGCCTTCGGTGCAGACGCGCAGGTAACCGCCCGTCTCCCCGTTGATCCAGCTGCCGAGGTCGATCCAGTCGTTGATTTCGTCCGGACGCTTGCGGTACCATGGTACGTATTCGCTCAAGTGGCCGTTCGACTCCGTGCTGTAATAGCCGAAGCGGCGCAGCATGTCGATGCGAACCTTTTCCGTGCGGCTGAAGTCCTCGTGCGCCTCGAACGCTGCCAGCAGCTTGCCTGTCAGGTCTTCTCCGTTGTGCTTGATCTGGATATACCAGGTCTGATGATTGATGCCTGCGCAGACGATGTCCACATCCTCCATCTCGAGGCCGAACGCCTGCGCGATCTGCCAGTGGCCGCCCTGAACGCCGTGGCACAGGCCGATCGTCCGCACGCCGCCGTATTTGTTGCAGGCCCAGGTGAGCATCGCCATCGGGTTGGCGTAATTGAGCAAGGTCACGTCCGGCGCCGCGACCTCGCGGATGTCCTTGCAGATGTCCAGCATCGCGGAGATGCCGCGCTGGCCGTACATGATTCCTCCCGCGCAGAGCGTGTCGCCGACGCACTGATCGACGCCGTACTTCAGCGGAATGTCCACGTCTGTCGCGAACGCTTCCAAACCGCCCACGCGAATGGTGCAGATGACGTACTTGGCGTCTTTCAGCGCTTCCCTGCGTTCGGTCGTCGCCGATATGCGGATCTTCAGTCCGTTTTCCTCGATATCCCGCTGGCAGAGCTGCGTCACCATCTCCAGGTTATGCGGGTTGATGTCCGTAAACGCAACCTCGATGTCCGCAAATTCGGGCACGCTCAGCAGGTCCCTCAGCAGTCCTCTCGTAAAACCGATGCTTCCCGCGCCGATAAACGCAATCTTAAACGACATTCCCCATCAGCCTCCTATCGCATTCGGCCTGCCCGATACCGGTCAGGTCCGCATACTGTCATTTTAAAGAAGGCTTCGGTGAAGCGTTATCAGAATTACAGCCGATTCGCGGCACCGGATGTGCAAAATTACAGCTTTTTAGCAATGTCCCACTTGTGCCGGTCCTGCGATGTGCGGTACTCCACCGGCGTCATGCCTGCGTGCTTCTTGAACAGCGCGTGGAAATAGGAGCGGCTCGCCACCCCTACGTAATCGCAGATGTCGGCGATGGGGATGTCGGTTTGCGACAGCAGCATCTTGGCACGCTCCATCCGGTGGGCCGTCAGATACGCGGTAATCGGCTGTCCGACCTGCGACTTGAACAGACGCTGCAGATAGCTCGGATGCAGGTTTGCCGCGCCTGCGATCTCTTTCAGACGAATATCCCTGTCGTAGTTCTCTTGCATGAACGCGATCGCCTGCTTCACGTACAGGTCTGCCTGCGGCAGTCCGGCCGCGCGGCTGTCCGCGAGCAGCCTCGCGATGCGGAACAGCACCTGCGCCAGCAGCAGCTGCGCCAGCGCGCCCCCGTCGCCGCCCTGCAGGTCGAGCTCCAGCACCAGGCTCTTCAGCGCATGAAGCACCTCGTCGGGATCGCTCAGCGTGACGCTCGGTCCCGGAGATCGAAGCAAGGCGCCGAACGATGCGTCTTCGGCCGCCAGTCTGCGCAGCGACGGGACCACGCCGGCTGCGGAGGCGAGATCGAATTCGACGTTGAGCATGCGGCACGCGCCGTCGACCTGAAGCCGATGAGGAACGTTCGCATTCAGGACGATGAAGTCCCCTTTGCGCAGCTCGCCGACTGACTCGCTGCCGTTCCCGGCGACGACCGCCACCCTGCACGCGCCCGACATGACATACATGATCTCCGTCGAATCGTGCGTATGCAGATCCATCCGGTAATCCGACCATTCCTTGAAATAATAGGCGTGCACCCGGGGTCTGTACTCGCCGCTCTTCCAAGCCTCGTGGAACAATCCTCTGTGCTCTGCCATGCGCGCTTCCTCCCCGTGCGGACTGCACCGGCCCGCCGCTTCTTCACCGCATTCGTCGTGTTGGGGCGCCCGGGTCTACCTAGTCTCGTCCTATCATATCTCACCGCGTACGCGAAGTGGAAGCCGCGCCCGGAATCGCGTATACTGGAAATAACGCATTCATCGACAGAAGGTGACTTTCTATTCATGGAAGAACAGAATGACCTGATCAAGCTGAAGCAAGCCTACGCCGAGCTCGGACTGCCCGAAGACGCGGACCGGGAAGCGCTCGACAACCGCTATTACGTGCTCATGCGCAGAGCCCGCACCCAGAAGATGCGCGAAGGCGGCGAGGCGCCCGCCGGAGAGCGGGTCGACGAGGACAAGGTCAATGCCGCATACCGCTACATCAAGGACTACGAGGAAGAGCAGGCCAAGGCCGCATACGCCCGGGAGACTTACGGCGACGATCCGAAGAAGGCCGCGCGGGCCGTAAAGCGAGCGCACTTTTTCCATTACTACAAGTTTCATATTCTCGGCGCCATCGTGCTGCTCATCGCGATCGGCTACGGCATCAAGAGCTATGTCGATCACAGGCACGAACAAGCCGAGCTTGCGAAGCTGCCCCCCGTCGACGTATCGGTCATGTTTTTCGGCAATTATTTGTACGGCGACGGCATCAATCCGGATACCAAGCCAATCGATGCGGACATTCTGAAGCAGTTTCCGGATTGGAAGCGCGTCGTCTCGCAGATCACCTACGTGCCTGCGGAGACGCGCAGCGAGCAGGACATGGCCCTCATGCAGAAGAGCATGCTCGTGTTAATGACGGACAAATCGGACGTGTACATCGCGGACAAAGTCAACTTCGACAAGCTGGCGACGCAGGGGGGACTGATACCGCTTGACGGAGATGGTTTTCCCGTCGGCGTCCAACTGAAGTCCAAGACTGAAGACGATACTTCGGAACGGGTATACGGCATCGACTTGAGCGGCTCGGCGCTGATGAAGGCGCTTGGCATCCAGGGCTCTACTGAGTTCATCGCCGGCATCCGGATCAATGCCAAGCATCCAGATCAAGCCAAAGCCTTTATTCGCCACTACCTGGGCGGTTCCTGATCCGTTCGCACGACGAAGCCCTTCCAAGCGTCCGCACGACGAAGCCCTTCCTGGCGCCAAGACGCCGGAAGGGCTTTTTCCATTCCTTGGTTTAGCCTTGCAGCCGCCGGGTAAAAAGACATACGTTCCACTCAATAACAGGAGGCGATCCATATGTTCGTTCACGGCAAATGCATCGGCCGAACGTTGTATGTGAAAACCCGCTCCGGCCGCTGGGTCCATCTTAAATCGCTGAAAACCGTCTAAGACGCACAGCCGAATCATTACGGTTTAGGCCGCCCCTTCGAAGGGAGCGGCTTTTTGATTGGCTATTATTCCTTTGCGGTCCGCGATTCGTTATTTTTCTCATGGGTATAAAAAAGGTATCACTTTCAGAGCGGAGGTCCAACATGTCTTCCACATTTCTCTTTTTGCTGTGCCTGATGGACGTCGTCGCCGCTTCGGTGCTCCTCGCGACGGGCATCAGCTCCGGCGTCGGCGTCACGATGCTGGTGGCAGGCTGCATCGTATCGCTGGTCGGCGTGTTCACGATCGTGCAGGCGGCATCCCCCGCGCAGCGCGCAGCTCGGCGGACGTACGGCCGGAAAAGCTTGTCGCGCTAAGCTTTCGATAGCGGAATTCGAACAATGCCGCAAAAAAGGGTCGGCCCCCTCGCGAAGAGGGGGCTATTTGCTGTTCAAAGGGGCGTTTCCCGTATAATATAGCTATATATCATCGATAGGAGGCCGCCTATGAGCAAATGGCTGATGACCATCGTATACTTGGCGGTTTCTGTCTTCCTGACGCGCCTAATCCCTTTCTCTTCCTTTTTCCGCAATCTAGATACGATGGTTCACGAGTTCTGCCACGCGATTACCGCCCTGGTGCTCTCCGGCCAAGTGCTCGGCATCGAGCTTCATCCGGATCACAGCGGTGTCACGTACACGCGGCTTGCATCGTCCTGGTCTTCGCTCCCAGTGTCAATGTCCGGCTATATAGGCGCTTCCTTGTTCTCTCTGCTGCTGTTCGAGCTACATCGACGCCGGGCGCAGCGGCTCGGGCTCGGCCTAATCATCTCCGTCGCGGCCGTCATGATCGTCCTGTTCGTGCACGGCGGCTTCGGGCTCGGATGGCTCTCGGCGTTCATCTTGTTGACGGGTGCGATGCTGTTCGTCGGTCCCAAGGTCCGCAGCTTTTATTATCTCCTGCTGGCGTTTCTGACGCTCGAGGAGTCGGCGCTCGGCCCGATCTCGCTGGCCATCACGGCGCTCGGCAGTCCTTCTAAAGCCGGCGATGCTACGAATCTCGAAGGCGCCACGGGCGTCCCCGCCTTTTTCTGGGCGCTGCTGTTCGCCGTCGTCGCGCTGGCCTGCGCGACGCGCTCCCTCCAGCTGTTCATCCGTGGCCGAAAAGAAGAAAGGGGCTGTCCCAAAAGCCCTTCTAAAGTGGAAGCAGAAAGCTAAAACGAAGCCAATACAGTGGAACGGGACGAAGCAGATGAGTTTCCTGCTTCGTCCCGTTTGCGTTTTTGGTCTATGGCTACTTTCTTGAGCAGGTTATGGGCAAGGCAAAGCCATCCGACCTCGAGGCTTACCTTGTCCAAGCCTCGA
>Ga0209566_100112_pt1 | contig 111585 bp, 97 predicted proteins | sample Araplavi_mTSA_r2_2_FD_184287 | JGI IMG/M metagenome (GOLD analysis project Ga0209566, IMG submission 184287) | Arabidopsis root microbial communities from North Carolina, USA - plate scrape CL_Cvi_mTSA_r2 (SPAdes) (version 2) | ecosystem: Host-associated > Plants > Roots > Endosphere | place... | reverse complement strand
TTGAGCGGATGAACAAGAGGGGCATCCAATACATTGAGGTGAACAAAGACAAGACGCTGTTCGATCTTCTGGTGTAATCGGATAGTACTTGGATGATAGAAGTGTTCGAGGGTTCAAGTTTGCACTCACAGTACGCGAGGAGTGGACAATCGGTGTTGAACTCGCTGGACGATACGGGTATATTTATTAACAAAGTGTGTTAGGGCAAAGAAAGGTTGATGACTGGTGGACAATCCGAATCCAAATCATAGCTCCAACTTTATACGCAACATCATTGTTGATGACTTGAAGGAAGGCCGCGTAAACGATATCGTTACACGCTTTCCGCCTGAGCCGAACGGCTACTTGCATATCGGACACGCGAAGTCGATATGCTTGAACTTTGAGCTGGCGCGTGAGTTCAAAGGCCGTGCGCATCTGCGCTTCGATGATACGAATCCGCTGAAGGAAGATACTGAATACGTCGAGTCTATTAAAAAAGATGTGGAGTGGCTCGGCTTTAAGTGGGACGGACTCTTTTTCGCGTCTGACTACTTCGAAGAGATGTACAATCGTGCAGTATTGCTGATTAACAAGGGGCTTGCGTACGTAGACGATCTGTCTGCGGATCAAATTCGCGAGACACGCGGTACGCTCACAGAGCCTGGACAGAACAGCCCGTACCGGGAGCGTTCGGTAGAAGAGAATCTTGATCTGTTCGCTCGTATGCGGGGTGGCGAATTCGGCAACGGCGAGAAGGTGCTTCGTGCCAAAATCGACATGTCGTCACCGAACATTAACTTGCGTGACCCGGTTATTTACCGTATCGCGCACGCTACTCATCACAATACAGGCGATGCATGGTGCATCTACCCGATGTATGCATTCGCACATCCGCTTGAGGATGCAATTGAAGGTGTAACGCACTCGATCTGTACGGTTGAGTTCGAGGATCAACGTCCGTTGTATGACTGGGTCGTCGAGCAAAGCGAGATGGAGAAGACGCCTCATCAATATGAATTCGGGCGCTTGAACTTGACGAATACCGTAATGAGTAAGCGCAAGCTGAAGCTGCTCGTAGACGAGAATGTTGTAGACGGCTGGGACGATCCGCGTATGCCGACTGTATCCGGTCTTCGCCGCCGTGGATTTACACCAGAGTCGATCCGTACGTTCTGTCGTGAGATCGGGGTAACAAAATCGAGCGGTGTTATTGATTTTAAATATTTGGAGCACTTCCTGCGTGAAGACTTGAAGCTGAAGGCGCCACGAACAATGGGCGTATTGAAGCCGCTTAAGGTCGTCATTACGAACTATCCAGAAGGACAAGTGGAGTGGCTGGATGCGGAAGTGAATCCGGAGAATCCGGAAATGGGCGTTCGTCAGATCCCGTTCTCTCGCGAGATATACATCGAGCAAGATGACTTCATGGAGAATCCGCCGAACAAGTACTTCCGTCTGTTCCCAGGCAATGAAGTGCGCTTGAAGCATGCGTACTTCATCAAGTGCAACGACTTCGTGAAGGATGAGAACGGCAATGTAGTAGAGATCCATTGTACGTACGACCCGGAGACGAAGAGCGGAAGCGGGTTTACCGGCCGCAAGGTAAAAGGGACCCTTCACTGGGTGGATGCTACACATGCAGTTCCGGCTGAGTTCCGATTGTACGAGCCGCTCATTCTTGATGAGCAAGAGGAAGAGGACGAGTCCGCGTCCTTCTTGGAGCGCATTAACCCGAACTCCCTCGTGGTGGAGCAAGGCTTCATCGAGCCGAATATGAAGGATGTGGAGCCGCATGACAAGTTCCAATTCTTCCGTCACGGGTACTTCAATGTGGATCCGAAAAGCTCAGAACCAGGCAAGCCTGTGTTCAACTTGACGGTATCCTTGAAGAGCTCGTTCGCATTACCGAAGCAGTAAGAAATAACGGGGGTGACCTTGTGTCCCCTATAGCGCCGCATCTTGACGCGATAGACACCTGCTGCTGTGCTGTATGATCGATAGTGAAACAGTGCATCTAGCAGGCGTGAAGATGAAGGAGGTCTTTCGATGAAAGGCAAAGTCGTATTACTAACATCAGATACAATTGGTGCTGCTGAGAATGGCCTTGGAGCAACGATTCTGGAGACATTCCTAACACTTGTGAAGCAGCAGGAACAGCTTCCAGCCGCAGTGTTCTGCATGAATCGCGGAGTGCTTGCGCTGACTTCTCAATCGCTCGCATCCTTGCAGCTTGCTGAGCTGGAGAAGCTCGGTGTGCCAGTGCTTGCTTGCAAGACATGTGCTGATCATTATGGAATTGCAGACAAGCTGGCAGCAGGGCAAATCTCTGGCATGGGTACGTTCGTCGAACTCGCAGCCAGTCATGAAGTGCTGACTATTGGATAGCGGCTAGGCTTACGTTGTATGACAGCAGCTTGTTGAGGAGCTGACCATAAGACCGGATTCTCTGCGGAGAGTCCGGTCTTTGTCGTTGATATAAGGAGCAAGGGCTCTATCTTGTAATAGAGCCAGATGTATAAACAGGCTGAATGAACTTATCAATGGGTGTGGAATAATAGATTTCCCTCATTCATACGAATGATCACGAGATCACGTTAAGGATGGGGATGAGGATGGCTGTAGGAGCGAGATTTATTAAGGTAGCTGCTTTTTATTTCGTTATCGGCGTACTTGCAGGACTGATTGCAGGCGCAACGAAGCAATTTCAATATGCGTCACTTCATGCACATATCGGCTTGCTGGGATGGGTATCGCTCGCCATCAGCGGACTTGTATACGTGAAGTTCCCGAAGGCGGGGGATAGTTCGCTTGGCAACGTGCATTTCTGGCTGCACAACATCGGACTTCCAATTTTCCTCGTTGGATTAGCATTAGCGGTTAATGAGGTAGCAGCGGCGACGGTCTTGTTAATCGGGGGCGGAGTGATTTCAGTGCTGGCGGCTTTGGTATTTGCCCTTAATGTATGGAGTAATGTGAAGTCATAAGCTGCTTGTACGTGAAAGATGATGCGTGAGATGATGTCGGAGTCCTGAGAGGGAATGGAGTAGCATCTTCATCATGTATACAGGAAGAACAGGAAAGGCAGGATCAGCGCTATGAACTGCACCTCCAATCGCTAGATGGTGTCTAACAATTGGGGTGCAGTTCACTACCGATCCTGCCTTTCTGCCATTTATGCAACCTATTATCCGATCCCTATTCCTATAGACGAACTGCGGTAGATACCGATTCAGCGATAATCTCATCGGCAGTAACTTCGCGTCCTAGCGCACTGGACATATAGATACCCTGGCTGATCAGCATCGTATTCAGTGCCAGCTCTGCGGTAGGAAGCAGCGGTACAATCCCGTTCAGCGCTGCAATCCAATGACCTTGGGAAGAATCATAAGCCCATTCATTCGGATTAAGAAGGTGTCTGCGACGATTCATCGCTTGGACGTCCACTATTGCATTGAGATCCATATCTGACACAGTATGATGGAAGCTGAACGGGTGCTGTCCTTGGCTCGTTTGGTATGGCATGCGAAGTCCGCCCTTGGAGCCCACTATGCTGCTTCCTTCGAAGCCATCCAAGTAGATTGCCCACGCTTCGATGATATCGAGCGTTAAGCCTCCCTCGAATTTTACGAGACCGAGGCCGAGCTCTTCAACGTCGAATTTGCTAGTTTCCCGGCGTTCCTGGAGCATCTCCATCTCTTGATAGGTCTGTCCGCTAATCCGTGTTATCCGAGGCATACCAAGCAAGTAAAGCAGCTGAGAGATATGGTATACGCCCATATCGTATAGGGCGCCTCCAGAAGCGATGGATTTCTGCGTGAAGGACGGAGTGCCATAGCCGTCAACATAAGGGCGTCCACGACGGCGGAAGCCCGTTGAACGAGCGTGGTACAGCTTGCCTAGCTGCCCATCCTCAATTAGCGTCTTTGCGGCCTTCGTCTCTGCGTTATATAAGGTAGCCAGCTGGATATGCAGCTGGCGTCCGGTTGCCTTAGCAGCTTCAAGCATGGCTGCACCGTCATAATAAGAACCGGCAATCGGCTTCTCGCAATATACATGCTTGCCTGCTTCCAATGCTGCTATGGTGATTGGCGCATGGAAGTTGTTGTGCAGGCATACATCAACAGCCTCGATATCATCACGCTTCAGCAGCTCGCGGAAGTCCGTATACACATGCGGGACTTGATACTGCTCGGATACTTTCCGAGCTTCTGCTTCATTCACATCGCACACAGCAACGATTTCTGCACCGCTGACGCGGGCGTATTCATCCAGATGATGCTTGCCGATTTGTCCGACGCCAATGATGGCAATACGTTTTGATTCCATCGTTCTCCCCCTTGGTACTCTGTTCTAAGCAGCTAGGCTGCATCTGCATGCGGGAGCGCTGTTGCGGGGGCGCAGCGTAACAGGAATTACACGGAGCTCTCCCTGTTAGGCGGGCAATGAAGCCAGATGACCCTTCAGCTTCCCGATAGCCTCTTCCATAGCAGTTAGCTGTTCATGTGGCGCATTGTACTCAATTGCCCAATACCCGTCATAACCAGCGTTCTTCAATGATGCCAATCGTTCCTTGGCCTGCGGTGATTCAATCAAGCGATAATCAACATGGGTATGTCGTACCCATGGCGCAGCCTGCAGGTCGCCTTCCGCGGCATAAGCGTCTAATGTGTCCGATGACGTCATGCGAAGCGAGAAGGAATCTCCCGTAGGCTTCCATCGCCCAAGATGAAGCAGAATTCCGTAGTTCGGGTGATTTACTGCTTCAGATATGCGAACCAGCGTGTCAGGTTGCAGCGCACAGCCGGTATGATTCTCAGGCCCAACCCAGTACCCTCCCTCAGCAGCGCGCTGTGCGTACTCACGGTATCGCATCGTGATGTATTCAAATGCCTCATCGCTGAGCACATCATCTCCATGGTGAACAGCATCAATACGTACAGACTGTGCCCCCATGATTTCGGCTGCGCGCAGATGGGCAAGTGCATTCTGATGCAGTGCCTCGCGTATTTCTGGATCGGGATCCCAGATGTGAGCACGATCAACCGCAATATTCACGAGAGCCATCTCACGCTCCATAAGTGTGTCACGAATTCGCTGCAGCATATCATCATCCGCAACCTGCCATAGCGGGCGTGTCGTATCTGCAAAAAAGGCGTTCCAGAAATCAATGGACTGCAATTGGTACCGTTTATGGACAGTTGCAATATAAGCGAAAATATCCATCTTGCCCTCAACTCGCAAATTATTGAACGAAAATCCGCCAATAGATAGTTTCATGCTGTTCCTCCTTATGCGAAAGGTGATGAGCTTGCTTTCGTATCTTGGGAATAATGAACTTGAAACACGGTATTTCATCTGTGAGAAGGTATGGGAAGTGAGTTTGATTCGAGAGTAGCAGATTGTGTAAGCGTGGACAATGTGCTAAATTCGCCATAATGACACCGTTTTCATGTTAAATGAATACTTGAACGCTCTGTACCTTCAGAATACGGACGATTGCAAATTTTGAGATGGTACCGAGAAAATAAAAAGCCCGCAAAAGATGCGGGCTGAAGAATGTCTCGTAGGATGACTATAGAACGCGCTTGGCACCGACATACGTGCGTTTGGACCATGAAGATGACATGCTGGTCACTACGACTTGGTATGCACTGCCTGAAGAAGCATTCAAGTATTGGTTATTGCCGATATAGACACCAACGTGAGAGATTGTGCTGCCGTTGTTAGCGAAGAAAACGAGATCTCCTGGCATTGGATTGCTTACGCGATATCCGACATTATACATCTCACGGGATGTGCGCGGCAGCGATACCCCATGCTTGCGGAATATATATTGAATATATCCCGAGCAGTCGAAGCCGCTAGGTGTTGATCCGCCCCATACATACGGTACGCCGAGGTAACTGCGTCCGGTGTTGATGATGCGAGAAGCTGCGCTTTGTACAGAAGCGGTCGTGACAGACTTCTTTTGCGGAACGCGATCGACGCGAGGAATACTCTTCAAATAATCGGGCGTCCATTCAAAATCCAAATCAAAAGCGTTCATCAAAAAACGAAACGGAATATATGTATTATCTCTGTATGTCCAAGGCTTTCCACCCATGTCGATCGTCTCGCCATTCACATCGGCAGAAGCGCTGTCTGTACGGAAACGGACAGTCGTCGTACCATTCGAGAATTCAATGTTGTTCACGCTGGAGTTGACAGCGGACCAAGACAGGGAGTAACCCATTTGCTCCGCGAAGGCGCGGACTGGGACATACATATTTTGATTTTCATCAATAATGGGAATAATATCGGTAAATTGTAAGGCATTACCGTTGACGTGGATCGTGGCTTGCTTAGGCGCGTCGGCAGCAAAAGCTTTCGTACCTAGTGTGCTATCTGCAAACAGCAAGCATCCGATGACTGCGCTTGCTGCAAGAGCAGTCCGTATGGCGGTTTTCACTACATCTCCTCCTCGGTTGTTAAAAATGTAAATTGATTACTAAAAAATCGACAAAACCAGACTAACATAATTTTAAAAAAGCTGGCAATAGTCTGGAAGTATTAAAAATGACAAAACTGTAACTAAACTGTAACCAAAGTGTTAACCCTTATACAGCAAGGGATTTGAGGAAATTGAACCGAATACGAAATGTAAAAAATAATAATGGAAATGTAAGTAGATGTTATTTCTGTTGCAATTTATTCGAAATTCGACTGGAAACAGGCGTAGCAAACTCAGGCCTGGCGCGGAGAACGCTGTAATAGTGAAATAGAGCAGAGGAGAGGTGACAGTCTTGCAAGTCCATGTAAAGGAAATGAAACCACATGAATGGATCGGTAGTTGTGGCAATAATCAAATCATGATCAGGCAACAGGAAGATTCGTCTGGATCTGCTTCATTAAATAGGCCCTTCGACCTATGGATGATGAGCTTAGCATTCGCGGTTGCGGAGTCGATTCGCAGTTATACAACGGAGAAAGCATGGGATTTACAGTCCCTTCAAGTCGATGCGGTGGATGAAGTGAGTGATCAGGGCAAGCTCCTGTACGTTACATTTCACATAACAGCAGCTGGACTTCAGAAGGAAGAACGCGACGAAGTATTCAGTGCAGTGCGGACTACTTGTACACTGCTAAGACTGGTGAACAAAGATATTGAAATGTATTTTGCCGATCGGCTTGCGGACCTATGAATGAAGCCGCAATAAAACCCAGTACCCTCTAATAGGATGCTGGGTTTCTTCATACACCCTCAATTGGAATATATTAATAATTCTAAAAGATATCGTTTGTGTCGTATATATGTAATCATAGAGGTAGGGCGAAGATCCATCTCATGCAACAATAGATTCACACTTTGAGTTATGTTCAATATATTGATTATGATATTATAAAGCTTGAAGACACGCAGCTGAATAGGGTGATTATCCTTAGCTGTGAATGTGAAGTATAGGAAAAAGAAAGCGGTACCGAACCGCTACCGTGCTCGTGTGCCGGCAAGGGATGGAGGTATAGGCCTTGTTGAAACCGTTTCACCAGATGTATCAGAAGCACTTTAAGAAGAAATTATTCAATAAATTAATTGCGATATATTCACTCATTGCAGTTGCTTCCTTAGTGACGGTATCTGTGTTTGCCTATGAGTTCTTTGCGCGCAAGGATGTCAGCAACGCACTCATGGAGCAGCAGCGCACGGTAGATACCATTAACCGATACATTGATCAGAAGAATGATCTAGCCCAGGCGATCGTCCAGCAGGTGTATCAGGATAATCTGCTCATCCAGGACACCGTCTACTTGCTGAATGAGGGATATGAACAATATATCCGCTATCGCTTGGATGCCTACAGCTCGAGCAACATGTTCTATGTGCGCAAGATGCAGGAATTCTTCATGCTCCAGTTCTGGAAGGATCCCGATTTGCAAAATATTAATCTCATCAGCCCTACGAAGCAGTTCGCTTATATGTATACAAGTGATGGAGTGAAGGGCGGGCTCTATGACTGGAGCCAAGATCCGCAGATGAATACGCAGTGGAAGATGAATCGCTATGGTGAACGCGTCTCTTCTTATACGAATCAGAGTAAAAAGGAAGAAACTTCAGCCGATATACAAGATATACCGTTACTGCGCCACTCGGATCGCTTGGTCGATATGCTTGACCAAGATGGATCCAAGCGATTAGAGAAGCAGGCTCAGGCTTCTATTCCTACAAAGACCAATGTGATTAAGTCAGAGTCGGAGAAGCTGCCGCTTATCAGCTTCACGAATCGAGTGAGCAGTCCAGAATCTTTGCTGACAGCAGGACACATTACGATTGATTTCAATGCGAACGGAATTGGGCGTCAGATTGGGTATTCCCTTCGAGGTGAGCAATGGATTGTACTGGATCAAAAAGGTGAGATCATCTATCCGGCTTCCCAATCACAGGGGACGTCGACATGGGCCGATGTTGAGGAACTGTCCAAGCTCGAGCGCAATAAGCCGCAGTCGATTCAGGTAGATGGGAAGTCCTCCTATGTAACGGTCTCTCAGACGAATAAGCTGGGACTGTATGTCGTAGGCGCATTGCCGGAGGCAGCCATTACCGATCATTTGTCTGGACTGAAGAATACGATTGGCATTGTGACGATACTCTGTATATTTGCCGTTCTGATGGTGACCTATTTATCGGTACTCCATTTATCCCGCCGTACGCAGACGATTGTGATGGCGATGAAGAAAGTGCAGGAAGGCAATTTGAACGCAAGGTTGCCCGTTACGCGTGAAGATGAGCTCGGTCTCATCGCGGGTAGTTTCAATCAGATGTGTGAGGATTTGAAGCAGTACATTAATAAGGTGTATAAGTCCGAATTGAAGCAGAAACACGCGGAACTGATAGCGCTGCAGGCGCAAATTAAGCCGCACTTCCTATATAACACGTTAGAGGTTATCCGGATGCGGGCAGTATCCAAGGGCGCTCATGACGTCGGGGAAATGATCTACAGCCTGGCAGCGATGTTCCGTCATATGGTCAAGGACAAGACGATCATTACCGTGAACGAAGAGATTGAGAACTGCCGCCGATACTTGGAGCTGACCCGAATACGATATCGAGACAAGCTGCAATTCACCATTCATATGGATGAGCGGCTTGGCGGCTATAATACGATGAAGCTGTCGGTTCAGCCACTCATCGAGAATTATCTCGTACATGGCATTGTCTTGGATCGGAAGGATAATCATATCCGCATTGAGGTTACGCAGCACCAGGGAGATCTGATCATTCGGGTGAGCGATAATGGCAAGGGGATTGAACCAGAACGGCTGCAGGAGATTCAGAATGATCTGGAGCAGCCGCAAATCCAGGATCACGGTTCGCTTGGTCTGAAGAATGTGCAGGAGCGCCTCCGCATTCTGTATGGGAATGAATATGGATTGACGATAGACAGTACCTTGCATGTAGGTACGACGGCAACCGTTCGGGTGCCGCTGCAATAATAGCGTGGTGAACACTTCTAGTACCACTTCATAATGGAAAGCAGACAAACTTTCGTGTGACTAGGGTTGGGGGGATATAGATGTACGATGTATTCTTAGTCGATGATGAGCCGTTTATTATTGAAGGATTGCAATCTATATTAGAGTGGAATGATTACGGTCTCCGTATTGTTGGGCAAGCGGAGAATGGAGAGGCCGCCTGGGACATTCTGAGAGATCACCCTGTCGATTTGGTTGTGACTGATATTATGATGCCGAAGATGACAGGCTTGCAGTTGATTGAGAAGGTGAAGCAGGCGCATCCGCATACACGTTTTATTATTTTGAGCGGGTACAATGAATTCGTCTACGTGAAGGAAGGCATTAAGCACGGGGTTGAGAACTACTTGTTGAAGCCAATCAACATTGATGAATTCCGATCTACGCTGGAGAATACAGTTCAGAAGCTGGATCAATCCCGCATGCATCATATGGTGGAGCTGCACAATCGGGACATTCTGCGCGACAACGTGCTGTTCCGCTGGCTGCGTGACCGCATTCATATGGAGGAGCTGCAGCAGCGTGCGGATCTGTTGGATATTCATTTCGTGCATCCTTATTATATGGTCGTTCTTGTTCGTCCTGAGGTTCGGAAGGACAATGAAATGGACTATATGAAGCAGGATGAGGTTGCTTCTCAGGCGAAGCATCTGTTGGATGAGAAGTTCGGTGGATTTTGCGTGCGCGAGTGGGACGGAGAAACGGCGATTGTTCTTGGCTTATATAATCGCGAGGACAAGCAGGAAGCGATAGAGAAGCTGGTGCAATGGAAGGCAGAGACGGAGCAGAATCTGCAATCGGTGCTGGAAGTCACTGTCGGCAGCGTGCAGGAGGGGTATGCCAAAGCCTCTGTCAGCTTCGATCATGCGAAGCAGGTGCAGCCATACCATCTCGTTCGAGTAGATGACAGTATTATAGATTGTGATGAAATTGAGAGTTATCGATCCTCGCGTCCTTCTTCGGTACAGCCGGAGACGGAACCTTACGTGAAGCTGCTCTATGCACGAAATAAGGAAGGGCTGCGCGAACAGCTTGAAACAGATTTCGAGCGTTTGTCGGATACGGACGGTGTCACGCCGCGCGACATGCGGAACTTCGCTGTAGAGCTGCTCATCGCATGGAAACAGTCTGTGAAGGGGTCAGCGGTGCTGCAATTGAATGATGAACGCGATTGGTTCGATGACGTGTATCATATTCAGACACTTGATGCCTTGAAGGATCATGTTCTGCAAGTGGCGGCACATGTGATTGAATTGATGAGTGAACCGGAGGACATGAGTCCTGTCGTCAGACAGGTGCTGCATGATATCCAAGAACGCTACGCGGAAGAACTTTCACTTAAGACACTCAGCCAAGTGTATAATATTAACCCTGTATATCTGGGGCAGTTATTCCAGAAGGAAGTCCAGTCGACGTTCTCTGATTTTTTGAATAAGACACGGATTAACAAGGCGAAGGAAATGCTGACAGGAACAAATTATCGGATGACGGATATTGCAGCCAAGGTTGGTTACTGGGATAAAAGCTACTTCTACAAGCAGTTCAAAAAGTATGTTGGCATTTCTCCAAAAGAGTATCGAGAGATCCATAGTGCAGCGAATGAATTGGCATAATAACCAGCATTGGAAAGGGCATCCATGGCGAAGTGACGCTGTGTAAGCCCTTTCTTTATTTTGTACACCAAATCTAAAGTTTATTGACTATTGGAAGCGCATCAGTTGAGTTACCCTATAAGTACAACATAGCAACGGGGGATGATGGGATGCAATTCATCAAAAATGCCTTTCGGAGCTTAAACCGCAATCGAATCTTTCTGCTAATGGTTCTTCCGGGAGCCTTGTGGTTTTTGTTCTTCTCCTACCTGCCGATGTTCGGAACTGTGATCGCTTTCAAGGACTATCGTTTCAGCCGAGACGGCTTCCTTGCCAGCTTGCAGCAAAGCGAATGGGTAGGTTTTAAAAATTTTGAATACCTTTTCAAAACGAATGATGCTTATGTCATCACAAGAAACACGATACTATACAACGTAGTTTTCATCGTTATCGGTCTTGTATGTGCCGTAGCAATGGCAATCATCTTGAGCGAAATTGTGAATAAACGGTTGGCAAAATTGTATCAAACCGGGATGTTCCTGCCTCACTTCTTGTCTTGGGTTATCGTCGGTTACTTTACATTCAGCTTCTTGAGTGTAGATAAAGGGGTAATGAACCAATTCCTTACTTGGATGGGCAAAGACCCTGTATCCTGGTACTCCGATACGACGTATTGGCCTTACATTCTCGTCTTCCTGAATATTTGGAAGGGTGTCGGTTACTCCAGTGTTGTATACTTGGCAGCCATTGTTGGTATCGACAAGACGTATTATGAAGCAGCGATGATTGACGGCGCGAACAAGTGGCAGCAAATTCGCCACATTACGCTTCCAGCGATTACACCGCTCATTACGATTTTGACGCTGCTCGCCGTGGGACGTATCTTCTATGCAGACTTCGGTTTGTTCTATCAAATTCCGCGTGACTCCGGTCCATTGTATGCGGTAACGAACGTAATCGATACCTACGTATATCGCGGTTTGAAGGCGACAGGGGAAATTTCAATGAGTACGGCAGCTGGCTTGTATCAATCATTAGTCGGATTCATTCTTGTCATGACCTCGAACTGGATCGTTCGAAAATTCAACAAAGACAATGCGTTGTTCTAGGCTAGGGGGGAATGACTTTGCGTAAGACTAAACATCGCGACGTTCATGAGTTGTCCAGAGGTACTAACATTTTATTCAATATTATCGCCGGTGGATTCGCTCTACTCTGTGTCTATCCGTTCCTTTTCGTTATCGTCATCTCGTTAACGGATGAAGAATCATTGGCACGTAAGGGATACACACTGTTTCCTGAAAAATGGAGCTTCTCGGCTTATGAGTACATTTTCAAGGCTGGGGATCAGTTGCTCAATTCCTACGGTATTACGATATTTATTACGTTAATTGGTACGTTGATTAGCTTGGTTGTTATCAGCTTGTATGCTTATGCGATATCTCGCAAAAACTTCGAGTACCGGGGATTCTTCTCCTTCATCGCATTCTTTACAATGCTGTTCAACGGTGGTCTCGTACCAACGTACATGGTCATTACGCAAGTGTTGGGGTTGAAGGATTCGATCTGGGCGCTTATCTTGCCGCTCATCATGAACGCGTTCTACGTACTCATCATGCGTACTTTCTATAATACGACGGTACCAGACGCGATTATCGAATCTGCTAAAATTGATGGTGCTGGTGAATTGCGGGCATTCATTACGATTGTACTTCCAATCTCATTACCGGGGATTGCCACAATCGGCTTGTTCGCGACACTCGGCTTCTGGAACGACTGGTTCAACGCTTTGCTCTATATCGACAATCCGTCGCTCGTACCATTGCAGTCCATGTTGATGCGCATTGAGAACAGTATGCAGTTCTTGCTGTCGAACGCACAATTGAATTCTTCCGGTCAATCGCTCGAAATGCTGCGGACATTGCCGCAGGAAGCAACTCGGATGGCGCTTGTCGTACTGGCAACATTGCCAATCGCATGTGCGTATCCATTCTTCCAACGCTACTTCGTTCAAGGCTTGACAATTGGTGCGGTAAAAGAATAACTCTTTACCCTATGGTTATTCCCGGATGGCGGCGATGATCATTGCCGCCTCTGGAAATAATATAAACATTCAGCGTGGTACAAAAAGGGGAGGTAACAAAATGGCTAAGGCAAAAAAAATGCTGATGATGACATTCTGCCTCATCATGGTCGCATCTTTGGTTCTCGCAGGTTGCGGAAATAAAAAAGATGAAGCGGCTGGCACAGCAGGAGACAAAAAAGACGAAAAGCCAGTAGAACTGATCTGGTACACGATCGGTACTCCGCAAAAAGACGTTGACAAGGTAATGGAGAAAGTCAGCGAGTACACGAAAGAAAAAATCGGCGCTACAATCAAAATGAAAATGTTCGACTGGGGCGATTACAACCAAAAGATGCAGGTAATCGCCGCTTCTGGGGAACCTTTTGATATCGCTTTCACGTCCTCATGGGCATTTGATTATGTACAGAACGCGAAAAAAGGCGCGTTCTATGAACTGGATGAGCTGTTAGACAAATACGGTCAAGATATTAAAAAGAACGTTCATCCATCCTTCTTGGAAGGTGCTAAAATCGAAGGTAAAACATACGCGATTCCTGTAAATAAAGAGCTTCCAGCTCAAAAAGTATTCCGCTTCAACAAGAAATATGTTGATAAGTACAACATCGACATCAACTCCATCAAGACTTTGGACGATTTGGAGCCGGTTCTTGCAAAAGTAAAAGCAGGCGAGCCTGGATTATATCCGGTGTCTGCTGACAAACAATTCAAGTTCGGCGTTCCTTACGACTTGGTTAACGAAAATTTGCCAATCGGCGTAGCATTGACGGATACGAACGACTTGAAACTCGTCAACGTTCTGGAACAACCAGACATGATGAAGAGCTTCGAGACGATGCATGAATACTACAAAAAAGGTTATGTAAAGAAAGACGCGGCTACAGCACAAAACGGCGATGAAATGAAAACGGGCAAATGGTTCGTCGATATGCCAGACACGCAACCGTTCGCAGACAACCAATGGTCACAAACGCTCGGCTATCCAGTTGTATCTACTCCTTACACAGAGCCTTATGTTTACAACTGGTCTGTAATGGGTTCGATGCACGGTATTTCCGCGAACTCCAAGTACCCAGAGAAAGCAATGGAATTCTTGAATTTGCTCAACTCTGACAAGTACTTGCGCAACCTGGTGAACAACGGTATCGAAGACGTTCACTACAAACGTATCGACGATAGCACAGTAGAATACTTGCCTGCTAAGACAGAAGGTTACGATATGCCAGCATTTACACTTGGTAACTTCTTCATCTTGGATAAGTTGCCTTCTGACCCTAAAGACAAATGGGAACAATTCGCGAAATTCAACGATTCTGCGAAAAATGCGCCGCTTCTCGGCTTCCACTTCAACGCTGACAGCGTGAAAACAGAGATTACGGCTTTGACAAACGTAAAAGAAGAGTTCTATGCATCTCTGTATACAGGTTCTGTAGACCCTAAAGTTTACGTTCCAAAAGCAGTTGAGAAATTCAAGCAAGCTGGCTTGGACAAAGTAATGGCTGAAATGCAAAAACAATTGGATGAGTGGAAAGCATCCAAGAAGTAATCAATATCGGGCGTGATTGAATTTCGCCCAGCAGCAGATTTGACAACTAGAGCATGACGACAACATCGTGCAAAGCGAAATGAATAGCCCTTTGTATCCAATCAGGTGGAGCGCTTCGCTTCACCTGATTGTGTACTATTTTGGACAAATAATTGGTTGTTTTTTCACATCCTAATCATTACAATATAATTGATATATTAATCATCTTATTTGCTATAATACAAATAATTCACTTGCGTTGTGATCATAAGTGAAAAGGAGAGAGCCGACATGGAACGTCTACCACAAGCCGTGCTTCGCGTGATGGAAGAAGCAAAGACTAAATTGGCCTATAACCCGAAATTGATGGAGCAGTTCCTGAACTGCTTCCCAAATACGCTGCAAACAACAACTAAGCTGCATGAAGACGGTACATCCTACGTCTTTACTGGAGATATTCCAGCCATGTGGCTGCGCGATTCCAGCGCTCAGGTGCGCCAATACATGCCGCTTGCGAAGGACGATGCGGATGTGCGACGCGTCATTGCCGGATTGGTGCGCAAGCAGCTGAAATATATTCAAATCGACCCTTATGCAAATGCATTTAATGAACAAGAAGTAGCACTGGATGAAATTCATCACCGTGACCAAACGAAGCTGAACGGCTGGGTATGGGAACGCAAGTATGAGATTGACTCCCTGTGCTATCCGCTTCAATTGTCCTATTTGTATTGGAAAGAGACAGGGGACACTTCCCTATTTGACGGTGAATATAAGACGGTTGCCCATATCATCATGGATCTGTGGACGACGGAACAGCGTCACTTTGCGCAATCGCCATACCGCTTCGAGCGGATGGATTGCCGCAAGACAGATACGCTCAAGAACAATGGCATGGGTATGCCGGTCAACTATACAGGCATGACATGGTCAGCATTCCGTCCAAGTGACGATGCGTGCACATTTGGCTATCTGGTTCCTTCCAACATGTTCGCGGTTGTTGTACTGCGCTACTTGGAAGAAATCGCAACTACAATATATGAAGATGCGCCGTTTGCCGCGAAGGCTCACGCACTGATGGAAGAAATCGACGAAGGGATTCAAGCGTACGGCATCTTCCACCACCCGAAATACGGCAAAATCTATGCTTATGAAACAGACGGCTTCGGCAACTATAACCTGATGGACGATGCGAACGTGCCTAGCTTGCTCGCGATTCCGTACCTTGGTTATACAACGGCAGACGATCCAATCTATCAAAATACACGCCGCTTCATTCTGAGTGAAGAGAATCCTTACTTCTACTCCGGTAAAGCAGCGAAGGGTATCGGCAGCCCGCATACGCCGGATCAATACATTTGGCATATTGCCTTGTCGATGCAAGGCTTGACAGCAAACTCGCAGGAAGAGATTGCTTCCCTGATCGAGCTACTCACAACGACAGATGCAGGCACAGGTTACATGCATGAAGGCTTCCATGTGGATGATCCTGCACAGTTCACACGTGAATGGTTCGCTTGGTCGAACAGCTTGTTCTCAGAACTGATTTTCCGCGAACATTGGCTTAAAGGGGAATAAGCAATAAGCAAGCCAATTGCTCATGTAGCAAAGTCAGATCATTAGGAATACTGGCACCTCTATCACACACATCATGGAAGAGAGGGAAACAACATGACAAAAAAGACAGCCCATATCATTTCTCATACACACTGGGATCGCGAATGGTATATGCCTTACGAGTATCATCACACTTTATTGATTGAATTGATGGATACGCTCCTTGATACACTCGATAACGATCCAGGCTTCAAGAGCTTCCATCTGGACGGACAAACTATCATGTTGGAAGACTACTTGCAAGTTCGCCCTGAAATGAAGGAGAAGCTGACGAAGTACATTCAAGAAGGCCGCATTCATATCGGCCCTTGGTACATCCTGCAGGATGAGTTCTTGACAAGCAGCGAGGCGAATGTGCGCAATATGCAAATCGGTCATCGCGATGCGAAGCAGTATGGCGGCAACATTTCCAAGGTTGGCTACTTCCCGGATTCATTCGGTAATATGGGCCAAGCGCCGCAGATTTTGAAGCAATCCGGCATTGATGTGGCTGTATTCGGCCGCGGTGTTAAGCCAACTGGATTCAACAACCAAGTATCGGAAGATGCAGCATATGAATCGCCGTTCTCCGAGATGATCTGGGAATCCCCAGACGGCTCGCGCGTCATCGGCATTTTGTTCGCGAACTGGTACTGTAACGGAATGGAAGTACCTGTTGATGAGCCGCAGGCAGTCGCTTATTGGGACAAGCAAATTCCGAATGCGGAGAAATTCGCATCTACACGCCACTTGTTGTTCATGAACGGGTGTGACCACCAGCCGATTCAAACGGATCTGTCCAAAGCAATTGAAGTGGCGAAGAAGCTGTTCCCGGATGTGGACTTCGTTCATTCCAACTTCAACGATTATGTAGATGAGCTTCGCAAGGAGCTGCCTGAGAACCTTCAGACAGTACACGGCGAATTGCGCAGCCAACGTACAGACGGCTGGTATACGCTCGTTAATACAGCGTCCTCTCGTGTGTACTTGAAGCAAATGAACGCAGAGAACCAGACGCTGCTTGAGAAGGTAGCAGAGCCGCTTGCGGCAATTGCGCACCAAGCAGGCAAGCCATACCCACACCACCTGTTTGTGTATGCGTGGAAGACATTGATGCAGAACCATCCGCATGATAGCATTTGCGGCTGCAGCGTGGACGAAGTGCACCGTGAAATGGTGACACGCTTCGAGAAGTCGAAGCATACAACAGAGACAATTATTAATGAAACGGTAGACAGCCTGCTGAAGCAGATTGATACATCTGTATATAGCGGCAAGCAAGCTGTGCCATTTACCGTATTCAACTCGACAGGATACAATCGCGACGGCGTAGTGGAAGTGACAATCGAATTGTCTCGACGCTACTTCCGCGAAGCTCATCCGATGAAGCTGGCAGCGGAGATGAAGAAGGATCCAATCGTACCAGGCGCAGTTGTCGACGCAGACGGCAACGTGCTGGATTGCGAATGGGAAGATGCGGGCGTAGTCTTCGGCTATGACTTGCCGAAGGATAAGTTCCGTCAGCCGTATATGGCGCGTGCAGTGAAGGTGCGCTTGCAAGTACAAGACATCCCTGCATTCGGTTATAAGACGCTTGCTTGGGTGACTGGCGCATCGAAGGAACAAGGGGCTAGCCTTGTGACAGGCGAGTTCACACTTGAGAATGATCGTTTGAAGGCAGTCGTTGCGGAAGATGGTTCGCTTACGTTGACAGACAAGTCGACAGGTCATACGCATGCTGGCCTGAACGTATATGAAGATGCAGGCGACATCGGGAACGAGTACATGTTCCGTATGCCTGCAGGCTCCAAGCCGCTTACGACGGCAGGGCTGAAGGCAGAGCGCAAGGTTGTAGAGAATACGCCATACCGTGCGGTAATCGAAGTTGCGCATAACTGGAGCATTCCGGTATCCGCTGACGATAAATTGGAAGAAGAGCGCCGCGACATTGTGGACTTCAACCTTCGCAAGGCACAGCGCTCGACTGAATTGGTTACATTCCGCATCATCACTCGCTATACGCTCGATCGTGGTGCGAAGCGCGTTGATGTTCATGTAACGATGGACAACAAGTCCAAGGATCACCGCGTAAGAGCGTTGTTCCCAAGCGGCTTTGAGTCCGAGACACACTTGGCGGAATCGATCTTCGAAGCGGCACGCCGCAACAACATTCCAGCGAAGGAATGGGAGAACCCAAGCAACGATCAGCATCAGCACACATTTGTCAGCGTAAGCGACGGCAAGCTGGGCTTGACGGTTGCAAACAAGGGCTTGTTCGAATATGAAGTATCGCAAGACAACAAGAACACGATTGCGGTTACACTGCTTCGCTCTTCCGGAGAGCTTGGTGACTGGGGTTACTTCCCAACTCCAGAAGCACAGTGCATCGGCGTTCATACGGCTGAATATGCAATCATCCCGCATGCTGGCGACGTAGTTGCTTCTGGCGCTTACGCGGAAGCACATTCGTTCCAAGTGCCTTGGGTTGTACGCCAAGTAGAAGTACAGGAAGGCAAGTTCCCAGTGAACCATGCATTCCTGGCATGGAACGGCGAAGGCGTAGCGTTCTCCTCCTTGAAGATGGCAGAAGAGACAGGCGACATGGTCGGCCGCTGGTTCAACTTCAAGCATGAAGAAGCTGCTCTGAACGTATCGCTTCCAGAAGCTGCGAAAGGCTTCTATCGCAGCAACATCATGGAAGAAGTTCAAGAGAACATTGCTTCCACGAATAACCGTGAAGTAAGTGTTGCCTTGAGCAGTGCGGAGATCTTCTCGCTCGGTATCCAAAAATAATACGCATGATCATAGAAAAGGCGCTTGCGAAAACTCGCAAGCGCCTTTTTTTGTTGGCGAATGAGCATGAACAGCAATTTATATTTATTTTGTGAGTAGGAAAATAACCCCTTTACAAAATAAGTTTTATCGATAAAATAAATTTTAACGATAAAAATAAACTTAGTGGAGGGTTCCCTATGAATTTGCTCTTGAAAAACCGGGCATTCCGTTTTTTATGGCTTGCCCAAATCATTTCTGAGCTTGGTGACGGCATTACACGGCTCGTTGTTATCTTTCTTGTCGCTCATTTATCGAGCGATCCGCTGGCTATTAGTCTTGTCGTACTTGCTAATGTTCTGCCAAGCATGCTCCTCGGAACATTCGTAGGCCCGATCGCCGATCGCTTTAAGCGCAGCCACATCATGATGGCCGCTGATATCTACCGCGCGATCATTGTTATGCTGCTTATCACATCCCAGCACAATTTATACGGAATTTATGCTTTAGTATTGCTGCAAAACATCGGCACCGTGTTTTTTGAACCCGCACGTGCTGCCATTGTGCCTAGTCTTATTGGGAAAGAGAACATCCCACAGGCCGTTTCCTTCTCGCAGGCCACTTATATGGCTATGCGGCTAGTGGGGCCATCGATTGCGGGGCTGCTAATTCCACTAGGTCATTTTGACCGGCTATTCCTTTTTAATGGACTTACGTTTATGCTGTCTGCTTTGTTTATTTATGCGATGTCCAAAGCAATACCTACTCCTGATCGAACCCATGAAGATATCCAAGATGAACGCGGGGTGCGCAAGCAGTCAGCTGCTGAGAAGGAACCGTACTGGAAATCCTTGAAGGTGGGGCTGCGCACGATTTACCGCCACGATGGATTATTTGCACTACTCCTGCTGCTTGTGCCGATCATGTTTGTCATAGGTGTTATTAATACGAATTTGAATGCGGCCTTGCTGCAAACCTTCCGTATTCCAGCTGAGCATTTTGGCTTTATTTCCAGTATGGTTGCCGTAGGCAGCATATTAGGGGCGCTCGCTGCACCTTATCTCATGAAGCGAATGGCTTCCAATGTTCTACTGCTCGGGGCAGTCGGGGTTATCGGCCTGTTCTGCTTGCTCATTGTTCCGTTGCACTCGCTGTACCAAGCGAGCGGGGTTCTCAGTGTATATGTATGGTCGATTGGTCTTGGCGTATCAATGGCCTGCACGAATGTGCCGCTCAGCAGTTTGTTTATTACGATTATGCCAGATGAAATGAGAGGCCGCGGATCAGGCATATTCGATTCTGTGTCGCAAGCCGGCACGGTTCTTGGCATAGGCATAGGCGGGTTATTCGCCTCTATGTTCGGCGTATTGCTTGCCACCGCGCTTGCCGGATTGCTGCTTATTCTTGTCGTTGTCATTTTCCCTCTGTTAAAATATAACCAAGCACTTCGGACTACGAACGAAGCGAGAATGACGGGAGGAGACCTGGCAATGTCTTCTTCAGACTAAGGGAGGGGACAGCTTGCAAGAGCAGCGAGTAATTAACGATGTCGAGCTGTTGAAGATCATGCTGGATCCACGCCGGATGCAAATATTGCGGTTTGCACAAGACGAGCCGATTACGGTGAAGCAGATGGCAGAGATAATGGATGAGAAGCCATCCAGACTGTATTACCACGTGAAGAAGCTGGAGGAGGCTGGGCTGCTGGAGCTCGTTGAGACGAAGCAGCAGGGGAATCTAATCGAGAAGTATTATCTTGCAAATCAAGAGAAGCGTAGCTATACGTTGGGGAAGGAATTATCACAGGAGCATTCCAGTCTGATTGTACAAGAGCTTCTGCGCATTACCCATCAAGGTATAGATGTAATCGAGGACGGAATGGGAAAAGGACAGTACGGAGAGGACTTGCTTGCGGAAGCAAAGATTGCCTATTCGTCCATGACGCCGATGGAATGGGCGGAGAAAGCGTATTATGTACAGCAAGCAACCTCAGCTAATTACACGCCGCCACCTTTCAATCCAGACGAGTCCTCGATTGCTAATGATGAACAATTGCGAGAGCAGACGACCAAGGATGAATACGTGTTCGTCATGCTCAGCTACCGCCTAAAAGATGTCCCGAACCGGGAATCTGTCGATAGTAACGAGAATGATTGATGGATGATTGACAGATGATTGACGGAAGTCTTTGTTCCAATTTGGAAAGATGTTGAGGTTAATCGAATATGCAGAAGAACACCCACCCTCCATGCTTGAGATGAGCAGGAGGGTGGGTGTTTGTTTTTGGAGGTGTGTGCGGTGAATGTAATGCTCCTCCAAGTTGTGTATGGAATCGGTTAGAACAGAAATTCGTTACCCACCGATGATCGTAAGTTCCTTCGGATAAGACGTTAACACCTCAACACCGTTTGCGGTTACGATCACATCATCCTCGATGCGCACGCCAGCCACCTTCGGCACATAGATGCCCGGTTCAATCGTGAACAGCATGCCCGGTTCAAGTACATCCTCGTTGCGCTCATGTACAGATGGGTACTCATGGACATCGATGCCGAGGCCATGACCGAGACGATGGGTGAAATAATCTCCGTAGCCTTTGTCCGCAATGACCTTGCGTGCCGTACGATCAAGGCTGCCGAACGTGACGCCTGGCTTCACAGCCTCAATGGCTGCCATGTTCGCGGCGAGCACCGTATTGTAAATTTCCTTGCAAGTATCATTCGCTTCACCTACGGCGAATGTGCGCGTAATGTCAGAGGCATACCCGTTCGCGTACACGCCCATATCGAACAAGAGCAGTTCACCTTCCTTGATTTTGCGGGAACCTGGTGCTCCGTGCGGGAGTGCTGCATTCTCTCCAGCCAGCACCATCGTGCTGAAGGATGGGCCGTCTGAACCAAGCTTCTTCATCAAATATTCAAGCTCTGCCACCATTTCGATTTCACTCATGCCTACTTTAACTCGGCTTACGCCCTCCAGCAGAACAGCTTCGACAAGTCGAACTGCTTCTTTCATGCGAACGACTTCTTCTTCCGACTTAATGACACGCATCGCCTGCAGGATTGGGCCCGCATCTACGAAGCTTTTCGCTGCTGTGGCACTCGTTAATGCTTCATAGCGCTGTACGGACATATGTCCCTTCTCGATCGCGAAGCGAGCTGCCTGCTGTGGCAGATGCTGCTTCAGGATGTCATAAGGGTTGTCTGTATCTGTATGGGTAGCAATCTGTTGCACCACAGATACAGCGGCTGCTTTGTCCCCGTCCAGTACAGGTACAATCAGTGTTGGTTCGCCCTGTTGAGGGACTACGATTCCAAGGAAGCGCTCATGCGGATCACAAGCAAAGCCAGTCAAATAATAGACATGTTTCGGATCGGTAATGAGCATCACGTCAATGCCGCTTTGCTCCATGGCGGAATGGAGCTTGTTCCATTTATCATTCATCGAAAATCTATCCTTTCGTTCGGTAGTATAAGGTAGTCTAGGATCATTAGCCAGGCATCTATTCTCGAATGTACCATGACCGATTAAAAAATGCGAATAGACAAAATACAAAAAAGGAGTATTATATATAATACAGACTGATTATTTTCATGTGTTTTCACAACATGTGTTTTATACTGTACTAGTATTATGCCAATTATCGCCATGAGGAAAGGAATGACCGTCATGAACAATACGAAGACTCGCACGAACCATCAAGCAAGCGAACGCGTTGAAAACCATCGAGTTGATTCCGTTATCCATTCACAATCACCCACTATGCGTGGAGCAGACATTGTCGTAGACTGCCTGAATCGTCAAGGCGTCACTCATATATTTGGAATTCCAGGGGCTAAGGTTGACAGCGTTTTTGACGCACTTGTTGATCGTGGCCCCTCTTTAATTGTGTGTCGGCATGAACAGAACGCAGCGTTCATGGCTGCCGCGGTAGGGCGATTAACAGGCAAACCTGGGGTGTGCCTGGTGACATCTGGTCCAGGGGCATCCAACTTGGCAACAGGTCTTGTTACTGCAACGGCGGAAGGAGATCCAGTGGTTGCCCTAGGTGGCGCTGTATCTCGTGCAGATCGCTTGAAGCGGACACACCAATCCATGGACAATGCAGCACTGTTCCAGCCGGTTACGAAGTACAGCGCAGAAGTGCAGCATCCAGACAACCTGCCGGAGGTGCTGACGAATGCCTTCCGTGCAGCGACCTCGCCGCGTCAGGGTGCAGCCTTCGTCAGCCTGCCACAGGATGTAATTACTAGCCCGGTAGAGGTATCGGCGATTGGGCCATTGCCTTCGCCACGGCTTGGAGCGGCTCCTTCCGAAGGAATAGCCGAGGCGGCTGAAGCTTTGCGTAGTGCCCGCATCCCGGTCATTCTCCTTGGGATGCGGGCAAGCTCGCCGGAAGCAGTCTATGCGATTCGGCAGTTGGTCGCACATACCAACATTCCGGTTGTAGAGACCTTCCAAGCGGCAGGTGCCATCTCTCGCGAATTGGAGGCTCACTTCTTTGGCCGTATCGGATTGTTCCGCAATCAGCCGGGGGATGAGCTGATTGAACAATCGGATGTTGTGCTGACCATCGGGTACGATCCCGTGGAATACGATCCGAAGTTCTGGAATCATGATGGCAAGCGCCACATCATTCATCTCGATGATGTCCAAGCCGACATTGATCATGATTACCAACCTGAGATGGAGCTGCTCGGAAGCATCAATCGTACCGTGCAGCAATTGACGAAGCACTTGGCCGGCTTGCAGCGGACGCCAGAAGCGAAGGTGCTGTGCGATTCCTTGCTCGCGAAGCTGGTAGAGGCGTGCGAGCCGCCGCAGGAGGTGAAGCCGGGAACGGTTCATCCCTTGCAAATTATTCATGGTCTGCGCAGCGTCATCGATGACAACGTTACGGTAACGTGTGACGTGGGCTCTCATTATATATGGATGGCGCGTTACTTCCGCTCTTATGAGCCGCGCCGCCTGCTGTTCAGCAATGGCATGCAGACACTTGGCGTCGCCTTGCCTTGGGCCATCGCTGCTGCCTTGGTTCGTCCGAATGAGAAGGTGGTATCCGTATCAGGGGATGGGGGCTTCTTGTTCTCTGCGATGGAGCTTGAAACAGCCGTACGCTTGAAGCTGCCGCTTGTCCATCTCGTCTGGAATGACGGCACGTACGATATGGTTGCGTTCCAGCAGCAAATGAAATATGGCCGAACTGCAGGTGTCGAATTCGGCCAGCCGGACATGGTGCAGTTCGCAGAGAGCTACGGAGCCACTGGCTACCGTGTCACGGATCCTGCCGAGCTGGTGCCGACACTGAAGAAGGCGCTTGAAGCAGAAGGGCCTGTCGTTATCGACATTCCGGTCGATTACAGTGATAATATCGCGCTTGGAGATACGCTGCTCCCAGACCAATTCCACTAAGAATGCATCTGGCAGCGTAAGAAAAGTACAGCTTGCTACAAGGAGGAACAGAAAAGATGAATGCCGTATTGGAACATCCAGTCAACGAAACATTACGTCCATCGGACTCATATACAACAACGGAACGAGAAGCGGAACACCGCTCAGAGCAGCCGAGCACCATTTTCCAGACATCTACCATGAGCGCCCTGCTCGACGGTGTATTCGAGGGGAGCATGACAATGGCTGAGCTGAAGCAGCATGGCGACTTCGGTATAGGCACATTCAATGAATTGGATGGGGAATTAATCGCCTTCGATGGAGACTATTATCGCCTGCGCTCCGACAGCAGTGTAACGCAAGTGAAGCCGGAAGACGGAACTCCATTTGCTTCCGTAACGTTCTTCCAGCCAGTCAAGACATTCCGTGTGAACCAGCCAATGAGCCGCAGCCAGCTAGAGCAGCTGATAGACAGCCTGCTCCCGAGCCTGAACCTGTTCTATGCGATTCGTATTGACGGGGAGTTCGAATGTGTAGTAACACGTACTGTTGCGAAGCAGAAGCCGCCATTCCGCCCGTTCTTGGAGGCAATCGAATCTCAGCCAACATTCACATTGGAGAAGAAAAAGGGAACTGTAGCAGCGTTCCGCATGCCGGCATTTGCTCAAGGAATAGCTGTAGCGGGCTATCACCATCACTTCGTTGATGATGCGCGCACAGGCGGCGGGCATGTGCTGGACTTGCAGCTTAAATCAGGCATCGTGCAGATAGGCAAGCCGTCAGAGGTGCATATGCATTTCCCTGAGACCGAAGCGTTCATGAACGCTGACCTGACGAGCCGCGATCTCGATGCAGAAATTGCGAAGGCAGAAGGTTGATCCGATAGTCAAGCCTGCTGGTAAGCAAACGTAGAACCCGCACGTTGAACGAACGAATCGTACCCCCGTACAACGTACTCGTACATTCATAGTACCCGTACAACGTACTCGTACATTCATAGTACCCGTACAGTGTGTATTTGAATTGCAGCATCAGCGAGTACATGAGTAAGTTTACAATATGCCAAGAAGGCCTGAATGGGAGAGAATGGAGCCCGTTTGGGTCTTTTTTTATTAAGGAGACAAGGTTGTGTGTGATGGCTAATGAAGGGTAAATCCCCTGATGCCTTGATGGGAGTGGACATCAGGGGGCGGATGATACTGCACTTTGAAAGAGGCGGCAGCCTTAACTCATGCGGGCGACAGTAAACGATGTGGCAAGCGTGGAAATTTCATTGGACAATTGCGCTGCGCTTACATCATGACGCAATTCCACAGCATAACAGAATTCGTAGAAACCTCCGAGTGTGGCTTTGAAATTCGTTTCCCAATAGTTCGTCATTAACCAAGCATAGGTAGACGGCTTAGTGTCCAGCGACTGCTGGGTATGAACAAGTCTGCGACCATGCTCAAGCGATCCCAGTTGCAGCAGCGGTGTATCGGGCATAGCGAGAAGCAGTGTAAGCTCTTCGGACTGTGAACCTGTATAGTCTGTCACTGGAGGTTTATCGCTAGGATCAGCTGAATTAGGATGCGATGCATGCGTATGATTGCACCATGCCAGACCTTCTTGAATGCACGTATAATCCAGGCACGTGCCTGGCAGCTGATCGATCCATGGACGTACGATGGCTCCTGCTTTCTCTACATACAAGGTATCTTTGTGATGTTCGCCAGTCGTGAACGGCAGTGCGACATATACGTTCTCGGGAAGCCATACGCTGTCTTTGTGAAGCCGAACAGATATCTCGACCCGATTCGATGCAGCATGTACCTTCAGGAATAGTGCGTAATAGCTCATTCCTTCGATCACGTAAGTCAGCTCTATTGTCGCATATAACGGACCATTCTCGATTGGACGTGCACGGACGAGGCGACCGGTGCTTCGCTCTACGTTTATACCCTTGCGATTGCGTCCCATCCGGCTGCGAACAGCCCAGACTTGGCTCTGATCGCTTGAATCAGCAGCCGGAGTGACCTCGTAAATGGGTGTGAATGCACCGTGCTCGCGATTGGCTGCCAGCATCTCGCATCCTGTTTGTTTATCGATCCAAGAGATAATGCCCTCGTTTTCCTTCCATTCAATCCGTACATAGGGTGATTCAATCGAATGCTGAGCAATACGAATAGGACCATGTGCAGACTCTTCTGCATGCAAGTCCTCCATATCATAGACTCGATCACTTCCCATCAGGCGGGTATTGGATGTTGTCAGATTTGTAGGGCGAGCTGGTGCCTTACGAAGGTTCAGGAAGCACTCTTCACCTGGACTGAGCGTGACTTGAACGACAACGGACTGTGGGTGAGGGGACTGGTGCGGAAGCACATTCCCGGTTCCTTCATGTACGACTTCCAATCCACCTTCGAATAGAGCAGGCTCCCATCCGTCCAAGGATAGGGTGACAAGCTTGGCAGCGGGGGCATGCTCTGTGTTCACAATGCGATAGCGGAATGGACGCTCAGGATATAGAGGTGCAGCACCTTGCGCGAACAGCACCTGATCAAGCGCTTGGTGCGCAAGGCGGCTGGCCTCGGCTGCATAGGCCTGCTTGCGTACTTCGAGCAGCTGTACGTTCGGGTGCCATGGCTCATAGATGGAGGAGTGGTAGCCCCATGTATGTTCCGCATACATGACAAGTGCTTGCTCGACTTGATTCAGCTTCGAGATGTCCACGATGCTAGCCTTAGGATCGAGGCGCTTCACCTTGCGCAGTGTGCGCTGTGCGTCACGGAACAGCTGTGTATGCATGGCAGTTGAGCTGACGCCGTCAGACCACCAATCCGGCCAATCTCCTGTATAGACCGGTAACTGGTCTACATCTTCCTGCTTCAATCTAGCAAAGAAATCATGAAGCGTCGTCATCTCGATGCGTATCGAATCGCCGTATTGAGCGTTCCAATTACGAATGAATTCCATAATCCGGCCGTTGGGTGCAGCATTGTCTGTGCCTAGACCAGACAGCATGACCGGCACAAAGTCATAGGGATATCCTTCTTCCTCAAGCCGGCATACATAACGGTGCATACGGATGCGGGCAATCTCGTCATGATGCGCATCGATTAATTGGTTATCGAACTCGTCTTGGATCATATACTTGCCGAGTGCACCGGGACATAAGCCAAGTTCGTTGCCGAACATGTAGTGCTCTCCGTTCCAGACGAGCAATCTCTCGCCATTCGGCGCCTGCCACCAGAAGGGCATCTGCTTGCGGCCAAGTGCGAACATGCCGTGGTGGGTGTGGATGCAGCTGAATAAATGCTTGATGCCATTGTCGAGGAGGCTCTGGGCATACCCCCATCCATAGCCGTTAATGTCAGCAGTCATCGCTGAGTCCACATGATGCCCGATCGACTCTGCGTATGTCTGTGCTTTACGATGAATGCTATGCAATAAGGAATAGTCCGGCAGCTCCGTCATATTCAAATACGTCCCGGACAGCTCGATGCTGCCGCTGCGCACAGCCTCCGCGAATTGCTCGCGCTCCTTCTCCGAAGCTTGCTCCAAGAACCGTTCCACTGCCCAGAATGTCTCGCAAGTCCAGCGGAATCCCCTCCATTCCGGCTTCATTCCGTTCGATGCTTGCTGTACAATGTTCAGCGCCTGTCGAATAAATTCGACGTGATAGCGCTCGATCTTCTCCTGGCGTTCTGTATATCCAATGTCCGTATGGGAGTGGTGTATCGCATAAATGGTCCAAGTCCGCTTCGGGGAGGGGGTTACCGCACGTGCGATATGCTGTTCGATGTTCATCATGTAAGGCCTCCAATTCCATTTCAGCTAGGTAACAAGTAATGAAAGAAACCTTCCGCTCCATTCCGGCTTCAGAAGGTCAGTGACATGGCAGCGAAGAGCAGAGATTGTGTACCCCTGTCTTCTCTCCTGTATGCCCTCATTGTAAGGAATGGTGGGAAGGTTGTATTTGGACTGGTTGGCTTTGTTTTTGTAAAATACGGACATCATTATGCGTTCGGACGTTGACTCGGATCTGTATCGGGACGAGCGCGATGGAGATCACGGCGACGGTAACGTGCAGGAGATACTCCGAGGAGCTGAGTGAATACTCTTGTAAAATAATGCACCGACTCGAAGCCACACTGCTCAGCGATATGTTTAATGGCTGCATCAGTATCGAGTAGAAGCTCCTTCGCCAATTGGATGCGCCGTTCTTGTACATAATGGACGAACGTCTGACCGCCATGCTGCATGAACAGTCGGGATAGATGACGGGGAGAAATGTGCAAATGCTGTGCCACGATCTCAAGCGACAGCGGTTCACTAAGGTTATCCGCTAAGTACAGACAGGCTCTGCGGAACAGATCATTCGTGCCGATAGACATGTTCGCGGCGCCTATGGACACTTCCGGGAGCTGGTAGGTATGCGGCGCGAATAGCGGCAGCATCGAATACAGCAGTGCCCCAGCTGTCGATTGCAGTACCGCAATCGGGTAAGCGGCTTGTCCCTGCCCATTCGCGTTATCGAACATGTACAGCAAGGCGCCCCACAGCGCTGCTGTTGCTGACTTCTCAGCTGAAGGAATAACAGGGACGGCATCTTGCGCCAGTACTTGATAGGCACGAGCGTAAGCATCTGCCGAATCTGATTCGATGATGTCGAAGGCGACGTAACATAGCGCAAGACCCTCGTCACTGCGAATCTGATGCCAGATGCCAGGTCGGGAACAGAAGGCGGTTCCTGAGGATAGCGGATAATGCTTGCCATCGTCGATATATTCTCCGCTCCCTTCCATGACGTAGCACATTTCAAAAAAAGAATGTCGATGCAGCGTGTTATGGTAATGTTGGGGCATGAAGCCCCAGTAATGGACACGATAGCGCACAGGCCCGCAGTCGATCTGGGTGGCGTATATATTGAGCGCATGATTTGCTTTTTTGTATGCTATAGGACTCGCATTCATTATATGTACTCCTTTGTGTACCATACGTATGTCTAACATGATGCTTGGTTGAAATGCAGCTGCGTAGCGAAGTTCTGATTCTTCGCAGTATGGCCCTGATCTCTCTTAATCCTCCTTATTTGGCGAAAGGATATGCTTGCCAATGGCAAAGAGGAAAATTCCTACGTAAGCACCTACTCCCAGATACCACGAAAGAGTTTGATTAGCATCCTCCTCTAGCTGTGCTAGCAGGGTAGCTTGATCGGTAGAGACGAGAATGGTTTTGTTCTCCTTGAGCGGGACGAGCTGTCCCTCTTGCACGTGGACGGCAATAATTGAGCTTCTGCCAGGCCGAATGCCTCGATAGGCACATCTATTTTCTTTTGAAAAAATTCCGTCATTGCATATCAGGTATATTTCTTCCTGAATCTCCGCTCCATATACCATCGATGGTGTTAATATAAGATGTCCGGTCAGCAGCAGCCATTCATTAGAACGAATCGGGTATCCAGCTACAGCTGCATCTTTTGCGAGCCAGTTGTTAATCTCATCGGGAGTACTAGGATAGTCTCTCCTTTTGTTGGGGACGTAAGTTTCTCTTTGCAGCAGTGCAAATGCAGGCTGAACGTAATCGGAATCTCCTGTTGGAGCCGCAGCTGTCATTTTTCCTTCAATAATTTGATAACCGTTCTGTGACAAATCGATCGTCGTTTTTGGCTTTATATTTTCCAGCTTCGAAATCAGGCTGCGAGTCTCCCTTTCTTTACCTGTTCCCAGTAGGAAAATAATGATGATAATCAATGCTAGGGAGGCTACGACAATAAGATCAAATAGAAAGCCTTTATTAAGTGTTTTTTTCATGGTTTCTCCTCTGATTTCTTCCCTTGAAAATGTGAAGATCAACTGTAAAGTGAGGCAACAATTGGAACTGTCTCTTTGCTATGACGTTTGTTACAATAAAATTTACCAGTATTTTAGTATCTAAATAAATCGGTTTTACGAACAAAGTATGTATGCAGTTGAATCGTATCAATTTACCGGGCAATTGAGTTCGAATTCACATAAGTGTCACATATAACGCTTTCAGCAGCCATGTTGTTCACAATTCGTCACAGCAATTGATCGTCCGGTTATGGGACAATATGGATGGAAGCTGGAAATCATCATATGGAGGGGACGGACGATGTTGTTAACGGCAGAACAGCTGGAACAGTGGAGTGGTGATACCGTGGAGCGAATGGAGACGCGCAAGGCAGCTTATCAATTGCTGGCTGATTTCCTGGGAGAAGTTCCAACATTAGATGTCATCATGGCATGGCGGAACGGGCAGGAGCTTAAGTTGTTGTCATCCAGTTCCGAAGGAGCCCAGAAGCTGTGCAGTATGCTCACGAACATGTCGATTAACGAAATGTACGCCGTATACTCCTCGCTGCGAGACGAGTATTTGCGCTTGTTCGGCTCTTCAGGCCAGCTGCCTGTAGCGCCTTGCGAGACCATGTATCGTGCGAGCGAGCAAATGTTGCCTAAGTCATACGCTCATGATGTGCGGCAAATGTATGCTGAATTCAGTTTGTATTTCAAGAAGATGAACGGAGAGCCTGACGACCATATTTCCATAGAATTGGAATTCATGGCTGTTCTCATCGAGAAGATGATGAACAATGTGGCCTCGAAAGAGCGTTATGAGCGTTATATGAATGGCCAGCGCGAATTCGTGTTGGATCATCTGAAGAGCTGGGCGCCACGCTTCGCAGAGGACTTGGCACAGCATGCTGAACATCCAATTTATAAGGCAATTGGAATGCTGCTAAGAGAGTTCATCGCTAAAGAAGCCGCATGGGCAGAACAGATGAAGATCGCATAGTTGCACATTCTGTATCGATATTGATGCAGTAAGATAGAACGAAATCGAGATCTATGCATATGACAAGGGACCTTTCCACACAAAGGTCCCTTCTTCTCTATACGGACTTGCACGTAATGCCGCGCCAATAGATCGTCCAAGCGGCTTCAAGATTGCTCTCGAATCGGCTTACGCCTCCGTACAGAAGCTGTACGAACAGCCCGTCCAATATCGAGATGAATGCCTTGGCTGCCTGCTCGGGATGAACACCGTGAATTTCTTGTGAGCGCAGCGCCTGTGCCATGCGGGGGATGAGCCCCTTCTCCAGCCGCTCGATGAAGGAGTGCATGCGTTCAAGGACAGGCTCTTGCAGCGATGGAGGCGGGAAGAAGGCGACCCGCAGCATAAATTTGAGCACATCATACTGGCTGTACCGGTGACGGTAGGAGTCAAGCAGCAGCTTCAACTGATCGTAGAGCGGCAAATGCTCATGCTTGTGGAAAAAGTCCGTGATCCAGTTTAACTCATCGACAAATACAGATTGCAGCACGTGCAAAAACAGATCTTCCTTGCTCTTATAATGCGCATAAATAGATGGCTTCTTGATACCGACTTCCTCGGCAACTTTGGACAAGGAAGTCCCGGCATAGCCATATTTGGCAAAATGGGATAGAGCGATAAGTTGAATGCGGTTGGCAGTCAAAGGGAAACCCTCCATTCTTCGCTGTTCCATAACTACCTATCGTTCGTTCGACGAAATTATGTCACACGGTTGAAATCGTTGTCAATGACATATTTGAAAGCGGAGAATTCGGGTATAGTAATTCAATATGGATTGTTCTTCCTTCACCTCTTGATTAAGACATATTGCAGGATTATATAGTAGGATGCTGTATAAGGATAGAAGCATGTTAGATACAGATATTTAGAGATGGGGGAGCATGCGGATGAGGAGAGCATTGCAGGTAGGTTTGTTTCTGATCTTATTGATGACGCTAGGTCTATACATAAACGATACGTTCGGGCATACCATCGCTACATCCTTAAGTATTATGACGACACTCGCGGTCATCACGCTTGCCGTTATTATTTTTATGGAAAATCGGCATCCTTCCAGCACGGTTGCATGGATTCTGGTGCTGGCACTCGTTCCTGTAGTCGGATTTATTTTCTATATGCTATTTGGTCAAAATTATCGCAAGCGGCGCCGTTATGCTCGCAAGGCTGTCCAGGATCGGCAGGGGTATGCCTTCATTGATAATGAATCGCTGACACGAAGGGAGCAGGTATTCGCTACCTTCAATCCTGATGAGCGCCAGCTTCTGCGACTGACGAGCCGACTTAGTAAGAGCCCGATATCCTTCGGCTCCGATACGCGGATTTTGAACAATGGGGAAGAGACGTTCTCTGCGCTCATTAAGGAATTGAACCAGGCGCAGCATCATATTCATATGGAGTATTATATCTATCGAGATGACGACATCGGACGATCGCTTAAGCGAATACTGATTGATAAGGCAGCTGCTGGGGTTAAGGTTCGCTTTATGGTGGATGCGGTAGGAAGCATGCATCTGCCGAAGACATTCTTGGCGGATCTGCGCAATGCCGGGGTCGAGGTGGCGGTGTTTGGTGCTGTGAAATTCCCGCTGTTCTCGAATCGGGTGAATTACCGGAACCATCGCAAAATTGTTGTCGTGGACGGCAACGTCGCTTTTATCGGCGGATTGAATGTAGGAGATGAGTATTTAAGCCGCAGCAAGACGTATGGCTTCTGGCGCGATACTCATATGATCGTCCGAGGCGAAGCGGTGAAGACGATGCAGATCATTTTCCTACAAGATTGGTGCCATACGACAGGATGCAAGTTGTACGATCCAGAATACTTGACTCCACAGCCTACGGAGTCGGCCTCAGGCGCGGTCCAGATGATCGCAAGCGGCCCCGATCAAGAATTCAAAACGATGAAAAATGTATTCTTCTCGATGCTGACTTCGGCCAAGAAATCAATCTGGATCGCAACGCCTTACTTTATTCCGGATGAGGATATCTTTACAGCCTTGCGTGTAGCAGCGTTGTCTGGTGTGGATGTGAAGCTGTTGTTCCCGGCTAAGCCGGATAAGTGGCTGCCGTTCCTGGCATCGCACTCCTATTTCCCGGGACTCATGGAGGCGGGGGTTCGCATCTATGAATATGAGAAGGGCTTCCTGCACTCGAAGCTCATTATTGTGGACGGAAAGATGGCGACGATCGGAACGGCCAATATGGATATGCGCAGCTTCCACTTGAACTTCGAAGTGAATGCACTGCTGATGCGTACAGAGAGTGTTCAGCAGCTCGTAGAGGAGTTCGAGCTTGATCTACAGTCGGCCGCACCGATCGTAGAAGAACAGTTCGCACGCAAAAAAGTGTTCACGCGCTTTCTTGAATCGGCCGCACGTCTATTCTCACCACTGCTGTAGGCCTAAGTGGACTACAGTGGTAGTTGGAATAGATTGACTCTATGTGTGGTTTGTGGCATGATTAGGTAGAACTCCTTTTGAGAACGATTTTCATTATCTATGGAATGCGGGAGGAACGATCATGTCTGTATTGAACACACGCTCTCTTACGTTATCGTACGGGGAAACCTCTATTATAGAAGATTTAACGGTTAGTATACCTGAAGGCAAGATTACGGTGCTGATTGGCAGCAACGGATGCGGCAAGTCGACGCTGCTTCGCTCCCTTGCCCGCTTGCTGAAGCCTACGCTTGGTACGGTTCTGCTGGATGGTAAAGATATTCATCGTTCCAGAACGAGGGAAGTTGCGCGTAAGATGGCGATCTTGCCTCAGGGTCCAACAGCGCCAGAAGGGTTGACGGTTCATCAGCTTGTGAAGCAAGGACGTTATCCATACCAGACCTGGCTGAAGCAGTGGTCGGAAGAGGATGAGCGGCTTGTACGCCATGCGCTCAAGGTGACAGGCCTTGAGGAATTGGCTGATCGGCCAGTAGATGCCTTGTCCGGCGGTCAACGACAACGGGCGTGGATCGCCATGACGCTTGCGCAGAATACGGATATCGTTCTGCTCGATGAGCCGACAACGTATTTGGACTTGAGCCATCAGATCGAGATACTGGATTTATTGTATGATTTGAACCGGAATGAGGGCCGTACCATCGTGATGGTTCTTCATGATTTGAACTTGGCTTGCCGGTATGCGGATCATATTATAGCTGTGCGCAATAAGGGCATTCATTCACAGGGAGCTCCAGAAGATGTGCTGACGGTCGACATGGTGAGGGACGTATTCTGCATGGAATGCATCGTATGCGATGATCCGCTGTTTGGTACACCGATGTGCGTGCCGCGAGGCAAAGGGCGCATCTGCGGTGAACGTTGTGAACGCAAGGATGAGTGCGCAGCGAACACAATGCTGCAATCAAGTGCTGTATAAAGGAAATACGGAACTTTAGAAAGATGTGGACGGGGAAATCTAAGAAGCTGTTTGGCGTTGCCAGACGGCTTTTTTTGCACCCTTATTGCCCCTTCTTTTTCCAACTGATATGCTTGGACTATTAATTATGACATATGATCATCGGAGGGACATTCATTTGTGGAGCAATCGTAACGTATGGATTGTGCTCTGTGGCGAATTTATTGCCGGCCTGGGGCTTTGGACGTCCATTATCGCGAATTTGGAATTTATGCAGCATTATGTGCCATCAGACTTTATGAAGTCATTGATATTATTCACTGGCCTTCTCGCAGGTGTGCTCATTGGGCCATATGCAGGGAAAGTGATCGATTCGCATCGCAAGAAGAGTGTCCTTATCTGGGCGGGTATCGGACGGATGATAAGTGTTTGCTTCATGTTTCTCGCCATTGCACAAGGCTCGGTCTGGTGGATGATTCTATTTGCAGTGTGTCTGCAAATATCCGCGGCATTTTATTTTCCGGCGCTTCAATCGGTCATTCCACTTATCGTTCAAGATAAAGATCTTATCGCATTGAACGGAGTCCATATGAACGCATCTACGATTGCCCGTATTATCGGAACGGTGGCAGCCGGTATGATGCTGTCTGTCATGAGCTTGTCTGCCTTGTACACGGCATCGCTCGTCGCCTATGGACTTCTGCTTGTCTCCACGTACTTCCTTGATATTGATGAGGGGGCTAAGGAAGACCGCAGCCAGAAGCGTAAAGAGAAGCAAGGCGGCGGATTCAAGGAAATTGTCCCGATGCTCAAAGGGATGCCAGTTGCTCTTATGGCGCTCTGTCTATCGATTATTCCAGGATTCTTTATTGGGAGCTTCAACTTGATGGTCATTAATATTAGCGAAATGCATCAGGATACGCAAATTAAGGGCTGGCTCTACGCAGCTGAAGGCGTTGCCTTCATACTGGCTGCATTCTTCGTGAAACGCTTATCCGGTCAGCGCGATCTATTAAAGCAATTGTTCGCACTGTCCTTCATTATCGCAGCTGCGCAAGGGCTGCTGTTCTTCGCTCATGTGAAATGGATGACGCTTGTGGCGTTCGGGCTCTTTGGTTTTGCAGCTGGATTCTTCTTCCCCTTGTTGTCTACGTATTTTCAGAAGTCGATTCCGAAAGAACTGCATGGCCGCTTCTTCTCATTCAGGACGATGCTGGATCGGGTCATGTTCCAAGTGGTGCTTCTTGCGGCAGGGTTCAGTCTGGATACGATAGGCTTGCCTTACATGGTACTGATTTTCAGCGCGCTATCGCTAGCTATCCTTTTGTATGGAATGGCTCATACCGTTGGCTCGACGTCCAAGCGCAAGCAGGACACCGAAAAATCAGCGATTTGAAAGTAAGATATTCGTAAATGGGCTGTGTACAGGAGGGTTCCCAAATGTTCCGTAGAAGGAATATGATGGGAACTTTTTCTGTATGAGAAAAGGAGAGTGTACACCCCTTGTGGAATAGGATGTAGGGAAGTATCGATTTTGAGGACAGAGGAGGACGGAACATGAAACGGTCAGAGGAAATTATACAGACAGCGGAACGATTCGGAGCGAGGAATTATCATCCGCTTCCTGTCGTAATCGAGAAGGCAGAAGGAGTGTGGGTTGAAGATCCAGAAGGGCGCCAATACATGGATATGTTAAGCGCTTACTCTGCCTTGAACCATGGTCATCGCCATCCGAAGCTGATTGAAGCTCTTGTGAATCAGGCGAACCAATTGACGCTGTGCTCACGCGCCTTCCATAGCGAACCGTTATCTCGTCTGAGCGAACAGTTGGCAGCATATACAGGCAAGTCCAAGATACTGCCTATGAATACGGGCGCTGAAGCAGTTGAGACTGCTCTCAAGGCGGCACGACGCTGGGCATATCGCCATAAGAGCATTCCGCGCGACCAAGCGGATATTATCGTATGCAGTGGCAACTTTCATGGTCGTACCATTACCGTTACCTCATTCTCTTCCAGTGAAGAATACAAAGAAGACTTCGGCCCCTTCACACCAGGCTTCACGATCATTCCATACGGCGATGCCGAGGCACTGGAAGGTGCAATTACGCCGAACACGGCTGCATTCCTCGTTGAACCTATTCAAGGAGAGAATGGAATTGTAATGCCGCCAGATGGGTATTTGCGCAAGGTGCGAGAGATTTGCACCTGTCATCATGTGCTGTTCATTGCAGATGAAATTCAGACGGGATTCGGACGAACCGGCAAGCGCTTCGCCTGCGATTGGGAGCAGGTGATACCGGACATGTACATTATGGGCAAGGCACTTGGCGGAGGTGTGCTTCCGATTTCTGCTGTAGCAGCAGACGAAGCGATCTTATCCGTCTTTGAGCCAGGTTCGCATGGCTCAACCTTCGGCGGTAATCCGCTAGCTTGTGCGGTGGCCTCAGCGGCGCTTACCGTACTTGACGAAGAAGAGTTGGCAGAGCGCGCCGAACGGCTCGGGGCATATTTCCAGAAGCAGCTTGCCAGCATATCCAGCCCGATTGTGAAGGAAATTCGTGGTCGTGGCCTGCTGATTGGCATGGAGCTAACGGAGGGGGCCAGGCTCTACTGTGAGGCTCTTATGCGTCTTGGTCTGCTCTGTAAGGAGACGCATGGCACGGTCATTCGCTTTGCGCCGCCGCTGGTCATCACGGAAGAACAGCTGGATTGGGCAGTAGAGCGTATTCGCAGTGTGCTGGTCTCAGGGGCGATTATTGCTTGAACAACAAGAGGGTGACAACATCGCAATCTGCTTACTCAATAGAAGGTTTAAGTCATGCCTATTTAGTTAGAGAAGGTAATAGATGTGATCATAGACGCAGTGAATAAGTAGAAGTTCGAACGGATATTCCAGGATTGTCATATCGAAGGGAGCGATCAGTATGACAGCACAGGACAGACAGATGAACATGCCATTATCTATTATTCAAGTACCATTCGGTCTAGGGGCAGGACGGCGTGGTGCGGAGTTGGGACCGGAATGCCTGATGCAGATTGGACTGGTGCGGCATCTCAATCAATTAGGGATTACTGTGGGCGAGGAACGCCGTGTGGGCTGTACGGCTGCCGCTGTACATTCGGAGGCAGCAGCAACCGCAGCCCCGGTACGCAAGGCCAAGTATGTTGATGAAGTCATTGCGATGAGCGACGCCTTGTCCGAGCAGGTACAGGCATCTATAGAGTCGGGACGCTTCCCTCTGGTGCTGGGCGGAGATCATAGTATCGCCATTGGAACCTTGGCAGGCCTGACACAGCAATATCAGCAATTAGGTGTGATCTGGTTCGATGCACATGCAGACTTGAATACAGAAGAGACTAGTCCGTCAGGCAATGTGCATGGAATGTCGCTGGCTGTGGCGCTGGGACGAGCAAGTTTGACCGAAGGTCAATGGAATTGGCCTGGCAAGTCGCTAAATCCGAAGAACATTGTACTTGTTGGCTCCCGAGATTTAGATCCTGGCGAGCGCTCCTATATTCGTGAGCAAGGAATTGCATGTTTTACGATGCATGATATTGATCGCTATGGCATGCTGCATGTGATGAAGGAGGCCATCCGAATTGCCAGTGATGGCACAGACGGGGTTCATTTGAGCTTCGATGTAGATAGTGTGGATCCTGTTGAGGCTCCGGGAACGGGTACACCGGTACGGGGTGGGGTAAGCTATCGGGAAGCCCATCTTGCGCTCGAACTTCTGCATGAGTCTGGTATTGTGACTTCCGCTGAATTCGTCGAGGTGAATCCTTCGCTGGATACAGACAATCGCACGGCACGGCTCGCGCTGGAGTTGATTGGCACCCTGCTTGGAGATCGAATCCTATAGGCTTAGACCCTATTGTTTTCGCATGACATGAACAGTTATACGATGGCATCCAAGTGAGGGCAGCATGTAGAGAAATTATTATAACAATTCGTGTCCACATTCTGATCCTTTGTTGTTCCGAAGCAGGGTTGTCATCCGGCGATAGCCCTGCTAGGATGAGTTTTGAATAAGCTGGTATTGGATGGTTTTAGCCGTAGAGAAAGCTGCCGTGATTGCGTACAATATAGAAGGTAGTGGAACCTAAACCTAGTACGGAATGATAACGACAGCATTGCAGCGCATTAGCAGATAGGTAAGAAGCAGAAGCGGATCTTATTGCATCTCAATCCTACGCTGTTCGTGCGCTAATAGCTATGTAATGATAGATCGTGACCAAGCGTGTGCATGATGAGAAGGGGATGTCGACGAAGGGGGAAGCGCGATGAAATATCGCAGTGTATTTGACATTATCGGACCAATCATGGTGGGGCCATCCAGCTCGCATACAGCGGGAGCTGCGAAGATTGGTCGATTGGCACGAAGTATTTTCGGCAGACAGCCGAAGCGGGTTCATATCTCCCTATACGGCTCATTCGCTGAGACTTACCGGGGGCATGCGACAGATGTTGCCATTGTTGCGGGTGTGCTCGATTACGATACGAACGATGCAAGATTGCCGGACTCATTGAAATATGCAGAAGAGGCAGGAATGGAAGTTATCATTACACCTGAGGAAGCTGTACCGGAGCATCCCAACACTGCCCGCATCCGGATGACGGACGAGCACGATGAGATGGAGGTTGCAGGAATTTCAATCGGTGGCGGGAAGGTTGAAATTACAGAACTTGACGGGTTCCGTCTGAAGCTCTCTGGACAGTGTCCTGCGATACTCGTTATGAACCATGACCGGTATGGAGTCATTGCAGGTGTGACTAATATCTTGAGCGGAGAACAGGTGAATATCGGACATATGGAAGTAAGCCGCAAGGAGAAGGGGAAGATGGCGCTCATGGTCATTGAGACGGATGAGGCGATTGCCGAACCAATCCTGCAGCAAATTCGAGAGCTCCCTGGAGTAAATCGTGTGCTTCGAATGGAAGACTAAATACGATAGAAGGAAGGAGGAGCAGTTATGTTTCGCAATGTGGCAGAATTAATCGCAATTACTGAAGAACGACAGTGTAAAATCTCCGATGTGATGATTGAGCAGGAAATGGAAGTGCGTCAATGCTCGCGTGAGAAGGTGATCGAGCAGATGACGCGGAACTTGGATGTGATGGAGCAGGCAGTTGAGCGCGGCTTAGCAGGCGTTCGTTCCCACTCTGGGCTGACCGGCGGCGATGCGGTAAAGCTTCAACAATATATTCAATCTGGACAGTCCCTCTGTGGGGACACGCTGCTGGATGCCGTGAGCAAGGCGGTCGCAACGAATGAAGTCAATGCTGCGATGGGGCTTATCTGTGCCACGCCGACCGCGGGTTCGGCGGGGGTCGTTCCGGGTACCTTGTTCGCATTGAAGGACAAATTAAATCCTACCCGTGAGCAAATGGTGGAATTCCTGTTCACATCCGGAGCGTTCGGACTTGTCGTTGCGAACAATGCATCGATCAGCGGAGCAGCTGGCGGCTGCCAGGCAGAAGTCGGATCAGCAGCTGGGATGGCTGCGGCTGCCATTGCTGAATTGGCAGGGGGAAGCCCTAAGCAATCCGCGCATGCGATGGCAATTGCGCTGAAGAACATGCTGGGGCTTGTATGCGATCCTGTTGCAGGTCTCGTGGAAGTGCCGTGTGTGAAACGAAATGCCATGGGCGCAGCGATTGCCATGGTCGCAGCAGATATGGCGCTGGCGGGTGTAGAGAGTGTTATCCCGTGCGATGAGGTGATTGAGGCGATGTTCCGCATTGGGCAGACGATGCCATCGACGATGAGGGAGACGGCGCGCGGAGGGCTTGCGGTTACGCCAACGGGAGAGCGATTGAAGCGGCAAATTTTCGGTGCGGAAGAACCGAAGGAAGAGGCTTAATCGGGGCTTGAACGGCGGATGAAGGAGAATTGCAAACTGTAGCTGACAGGCCATAACTGCACATACGATCAGGTGAGGAGGTGCGCCGATGCGGGAACGTCAGCTAGATTCGGCATCGTTGACCGAGCAGCGCAAGACAGAGCATATTCGAATATGCCTCGAACAACCAGTGAACGGAGTAGGGATAACAACAGGGCTGGAGCAATATCGCTTCGTCCATCAGGCACTACCCGAAGTTGATTTTCGGGAGATCGAATTGAAGACAGAATGGCTTGGCAAGGAAGTTCGCACACCGCTGCTAATTAGCTCTATGACTGGAGGAAGCAGTCATGCGGCGCCAATCAATCGCAGGCTGGCTGCCGTGGCTGAAGCCCGGGGCTGGGCGATGGGTGTAGGCTCCGTACGCGCTGCGGTGGAGAATCCCGAGGTCGCGGGTACGTTTCGCATCCGCGACCTAGCCCCTACCATTCCGTTATACTCCAATATTGGTGCCGTTCAGCTTAATGTTGGGATGGGAATTGAGCAGTGCCGCCGTGCGGTAGAGCTCGTCGAGGCGGACGGGCTTATTTTGCATTTGAATGCGATGCAGGAAGTGTTCCAGCCGGAGGGGGATGTCAATTTCTCCGGTCTGCTTCGCCGTATCGAGCAGCTATGCCGCGAGTTGGACGTGCCGGTCGGCGTGAAAGAGGTTGGCTGGGGCATTGCGCCGGATACAGCGAAGCAGCTTGTGGAAGCAGGCGTAGCCTTCATCGATGTTGCAGGGGCGGGTGGAACCTCATGGAGCCAGGTTGAGAAACTGCGTGCTCGCGATGCTGTCATGCAGCGTGCCGCGGAGGCCTTTGCCGATTGGGGCATTCCGACCGCAGTCAGTGTGCAGCAGGTACGCAAAGCACTGCCGAATCAGCCTGTTATCGCGAGCGGCGGATTACATACAGGAGTCGATGCGGCCAAGTCGATTGCTCTTGGTGCCGACGTGGCTGGTTTCGGGCGCTCACTGCTTGCTGCAGCAGCAGATTCCGAAGAAGCGGTTGATCAGGTTCTGGCTCAGGTGGAAGCTGAGCTGCGGATTGCCATGTTCGGCATTGGGGTGCGTACGATACAAGAACTGCGTCATACCGAACGTTTGGTTCGGCTGCTGTAATCGTCACCGTGGATTGAATATCTGATCGGCATAATTCGGGATAAACGGAATAATATCGTTATATCTATTGCTTTTATAGATAAAATATATGGTTTCCTCCCAATAATCCCTAGTTTTCGGTGCAAAAGGCTAGAAAAACTCGGTTTTGGAAATAAAAACCTGTATCCATACTATGGAAAATCCTTTATATTATGATTGGAATCACAATCTAACGTTCGGATTTAATAAATCGTGATGAGGCCACCTCTCGAACGGGCGAGCGTCGATACCTATTTTGAGTGAGAAGGAAGGGTTGCATAAGGATGAAGCAATCAATTTTCGACTTTAACACCAAAACGGTAGTCGCCATCGGCATCGGGGCAGCATTGTACGGCTTGCTAAGCACAGTCACTATTCCGTTAGTGCCGCAGACCGGATTGCGTCCGGCAATTGCCATTCTGACCATCTTCGGTGCCATGTTTGGACCGATCGTTGGATTTTTGAGTGGAGCCATCGGGCATATCATTACTGATTTGACTTGGGGCGGCGGAACAATCTGGTGGACATGGGTGCTCGGGTCGGCTATTTCCGGCTTTGGGATGGGACTTGTGTATTTGAATTCGTCATTCAACATTAAGGAAGGACGCTCCTCGAAGGGCAGCATTGTAGCATTGGCGATAACCGGATCGCTTGCGCTTGCTGTTGGCTTTGGTGTGTCCAGTATTTTAGATGTGTATTTGTTCGGAGAGCCGGCAGATAAGATGTGGGTACAGTTCACGGCTTCCACGCTGGCGAATATTGGCGTTCACTTGGTGCTTGGATTGTTGGCTGTGCTGGCACTGCTTCAAATGAATCGCAACAACTCGAATCTGCGAGTGCAGAAATAATGCAGCGCTCAAGTTTGAAGACAGGAGCTACAGATTCAATGAAAGAACCGCTTATCTCGTTTCGAGATTTTAGCTTTCAATACCGCAGTTTGTCCGAACCGACATTGCGAAATGTGAACCTGGATATTTACCCAGGAGAAAAAATATTAATTGCCGGCCCAAGCGGCTGCGGCAAATCGACTTTGGCCCATTGTATGAATGGGCTAATTCCTTTTACGTACAGTGGAACGATAACGGGAGAGTACACGCTTAAGGGGAAGCGTCCCTCAGAGCTTAGCATTTTTGAGATTAGCCGCAGCGTTGGGACGATTCTGCAGGATCAGGATGGACAGTTCATTGGTCTGTCGGTCGGGGAAGACGTAGCGTTCGCTTTTGAAAATGATTGCATGAAAACGGCGGATATGAAGCCTAAGGTAACGAAGGCATTGGAAGTCGTGGACATGCTTCCTTATATCGATCATAGTCCGCATGAACTGTCGGGCGGTCAGAAGCAGCGTGTGTCGCTGGCTGGTGTGCTGTCGATGGATGCGGATATTTTGCTGTTCGATGAGCCGCTTGCGAACCTGGATCCGGCAAGCGGCAAGCAGGCCATCGAGTTGATGGATCATATCCATAGCGAGACAAATAAGACGATTATTATTATTGAGCATCGGATTGAGGATGTACTGGAGCAGCATGTTGATCGCATTGTCCTCATGTCAGAAGGTCGTATTGTTCAGATTGGAACGCCCGATGAGATGCTGGCTTCTTCTATCATGCAGCAGCATGGATTAAGAGAGCCTTTATATGTCTCTGCGCTGAAATATGCTGGCTATGTATGCAAGCCTGAGGACAAGCCTTCTTCTCTACTTGCGATTAGCAACAATGATGAGGCAAGGGAATGCCTTTCCAATTGGGTCGCTGGGGAAGGGGATGCCACTCGCCAGACAGAACGGACTTCGATGCTGGAGATGGATAATGTTCGCTTCTCTTATGATGGCGAACGGGAAGTGATTCGGGGAGTATCGCTGACGATTGGTGCTGGCGAGCGAATTGCACTGCTCGGGAACAATGGCGCAGGCAAGTCCACGCTATCGCATTTGTTGACGGGAATAGCTGCGCCGACGGCGGGCACGATCAAGCTAAATGGGGAAGATATCCGCTCGTGGTCGATTCGAAAAAGGGGCGGACATATCGGATATGTGATGCAGAACCCGAACCACATGATTACACAACCTATGATTCGTGAAGAAGTGGCCTTCGGACTGCGTATGCGAGGCATGAAGGAAGAAGAGGTCATGGCGCGCGTTGAGGAGACACTGCGTATATGCGGTCTATACGGATATCGGGAATGGCCGGTATCTGCGCTCAGTTATGGTCAGAAGAAGCGGGTGACCATTGCTTCGATTTTAGCCATGAAGCCGAGTCTTATGATTCTGGACGAGCCGACAGCAGGTCAAGATCATAAGCACTATACGGAGTTTATGAGTTTTATTTCTGAGCTGGCGAACAGCGGCATGTCCTTCCTGTTCATTACCCATGATATGCACTTAGCTTTGGAATATACGGAGCGTGCAGCTGTATTATGCAATGGGGAGCTGATTGCAATTGGCGATACCGCTCATGTGCTGACCCATATGGAGGCGATTGAACGAGCCAATGTGAAGGAGACTTCACTTGGCACGCTTGCCCGTCTGACTGGCGTGTGCGAGCCGGAGGCGCTTGTGCGTAAATTCATCGACCACGAGAAGCGGGTGAAGCATCATGAGTAAGTCAGGTATGCTCTATATTGAAAGGGATACGCTGTTCCATCGTATGGATGGAGCAGCGAAGATGCTTGTGCTGGCTGTGTGGACCGTAATCGTATTTTTATTTCAGGATTTGCGAATTTTCGTGCCCCTGTTTGGGATTGGTCTTGTCCTTCTTATCAATGCGCAGTTGCCATGGAAGCGAATTCGGCTGCTCGTCTGGCTGATGATCGTATTTAATATATTCAATTCCTTATTCAGTTTAGTCATTACACCGGCTTATGGCAGTACATTGACAGGTACGACTACTGTGCTTCTCGATATGGGCTACAACGTATTGACGTTGGAGACCGTTATCTATGTATTTACATTGTCCATGAAGTATATGTCTCTTATGCCGATAACCGTCTTGTTCATCTATACGACGCATCCGACACGGATGGCGAGCAGCTTGAATCGAATCGGTGTTCCTTACAAAATCGCCTATGCGTTCAGTATCGCATTCCGCTATATTCCAGATTTGCAGGCGGAATTCCGGCATATCTCGAATGCCATGCAGGCGCGTGGACTTGGATTCGGCAAGGGCGAGGGCACGATTGTGCAGCGGCTTAAGCATTTTGTATCCATTACGACACCGCTCGTACTCTCCTCGCTGCATCGCATTGAGACGATATCCAATGCAATGGATTTGCGCGGCTTCGGGAAGCATTCGAAGCGTACGTGGTTCTCGTCGACGGAATGGCATCGTGAGGATTATATCGTGGTCATCGTCAGCATACTCGTGCTTGCTGCAGCGATTATATGGCGAGTGCAAGGGTTCGGGACATTTTGGTATCCATTTTAACGAATTCGTAACGAAGGAATCGTAATGTATATACACCCTCTTGGGTTCCTCTAGGATAGAGCATGCATGATGCTGTGCATGACTATTTGGGACACCCGGGAGGGTGTTTTTTTCTTTTTTTTTCTTTTTTTTGATACCGGATCATGGAATCAATAGAATCGTAGGAATCTACTTGAGAATCTATCATTAACAAAACATTTATATGGAATTAACACTCTCTTGCTAGAGCAAGGTTATGGTATGAAAGGGTGGTGTGAGACATACCATCTCAATAAGGACGATATTGAAAAAGGGGAGAACACGGGATATGCAAATGCGCTCTAAGTGGATGCTGCTTCTGTTTATGTGCTTTACGCTGCTGGTCGGCTGCGGCCAGTCAGGGACAGCAGGAGGAACACAGACGCCAGAGAAAGGTGCGACGCAGGAGGGGGCGACAACAGCTCCAGCCGATAATGCAACCACACCGAAGGATGAGAACGTGGAGTTAACATTCTATTTTCCTATCGCAGTTGGTGGTCCACTGACGAAAGTGGTTGAGGGTATGACGGCGAAGTTCACCGAGAAGCACCCGAACATCACAGTGAAGCCTGTTTATACAGGCAGCTATGCAGATACGACGACGAAGATTCAAGCTGGAATCCAAGCCAAGCAGCCGCCGGATGTAGCGGTTATGCTGTCTACGGAACTGTTCAGCATGCTGGATACGAATGCAATCCTTCCGCTGGATGACTTTATCGCGAAGGAAGGCAACGGTTTCCTTGATGATTTCTACCCGGCTTTCATGGCGAACTCGCAAGTCGAGAACAAGACATACAGTATCCCTTTCCAACGCAGTACTATCGTTCTTTATTACAATAAGGATGCTTTCAAAGAAGTTGGCCTGAACCCGGATCAACCGCCGAAGACTTGGGCTGAGCTTACAGAATATGCAACGAAGCTGAAAAAAGACGGCCGCCAAGGCATCGAGGTGCCGGGATCCGGATTTGCTTATTGGATGTTCCAACTGTTTTCCCTACAGAACATGGCTGATCCTAAAGGCAACCTCATGTCCCAAGACGGCAAGAAAGTATTCTTCGATACACCAGAGAATGTAGAAGCATTGCAGTATTGGCAAGACCTGTCGAAGAAGCACAAGGTAATGCCGGAAGGTATTGTAGAATGGGCAACAGTTCCTACAGACTTCTTAGAGCAGAAGACTGCTATGATGATTCATACTACGGGCAACCTGACGAATGTGAAGAATAACGCTAAATTCGACTTCGGTGTAGCATTCCTGCCGATGAACAAGCAGTACGGTTCACCTACAGGCGGTGGTAACTTGTATATCTTCAAGGACATCGATCCGAAGAAACAAGCAGCAGCCTGGGAATTCATCAAGTTCATGACAGAGCCGGAGCAAGCTGCTCAATGGAGTATTGATACTGGCTATGTTGGCGTCCGTAAGTCGGCGTACGACACAGATGTGATGAAGAAATATACAGCTGAGTTCCCGCAAGCAGTTGTTGCACGCGATCAATTGGAGCACGCTTACGCGGAATTGTCTACGCACAACAATGGTAAAGTCTCCAAAGCATTGACGGATCAAGTGCAAGCGGTGCTGACAGGCACGACGGATCCGGCATCTGCATTGAAGAAGGCGCAGGAAGAGGCGGATCGCGCACTGAAGCCGTTCAACAAGTAATACACGCTCAAGATGCAATCGCATGCCTTATGTGCGTGTGTATCGGCAGGGCTTAGGCCCTGCCGATTTATATATATCATGAACTTACTAGAATTCATTGGAGAAGGAGGTCAGGATGATGACCGCCAAATGGAAAGAACGTCTATCCCGCAATACATTGGCATGGGCGCTGCTGCTCCCGTCCCTGTTGTTCCTCATGCTCTTCACCTATTATCCAATGCTGAAGACAGCCTGGCTCAGTATGTATCAATCCGACCTGGCTACACCAGAGCCGATATTTGTAGGGCTTGATAATTTTACCGCACTGTTCCAAGACCCTGTATTCCAGAAAGTATTCAGCAATAATATATGGTTTGCGATTGGCACAGTGCCTACTTCCATGGCGCTTGCTTTCATTATGGCGCTGTTCGCTGATAAGGCACTAGCGGGACGTTCATTCTCTCGTGTGGCATTTTTCTATCCGAATATGATTCCAATGATCGCGGTAGCGAATATTTGGCTGTTTATATACACACCTCAGTATGGTTTGTTGGCTCAACTGGCGAAGTGGGTTGGACAGTCGGCGGACATGAATATGTTGGGGCATCCCGATACGGTCATGTGGGCTATGATCGTCATGATGATCTGGAAGGAAGCAGGATACTTCATGATCTTCTACTTGGCCGGACTTCAGAATATTCCGAAGGACTTATATGAATCGGCCTCGGTAGACGGCATTGGTACTTGGAAGGTAACGACACGGATTACAATCCCATTGACGATGCCTACTACGCTGTTTGTAGCAGTTGTAGCGCTGACGAATGCATTCAAGCTTGTGGATCATTTGTGGATTATGACCAAGGGTGGTCCAGACAATGCGAGCAGCCTGCTTCTGTATCACATTTATGACACAGCCTTCAGCTTCTACGATCAAGGAATGGCGGCGACCATGACTGTCATTATGATTGCACTGCTCTTGGTACTATCATCACTACAATTTTTCGGCTGGGATCGCAAGATCCATTATCAATAAAGGAGGCGCCTTATGGACAAATCAGTTGGGATCAACACAGAATTTAGTACAGGCGCCGTAGGCCGTAGGCCGCCTTTATCGGATCGAGCCTTGAAGATCGAACGGACGAAGCGACGGATGAAGCAGTGGCTCTGGCATGCGATTATGCTCGTGGTCAGCGTCGTATGGTTTGTGCCGCTCATCTGGATGTTATGGACGGCGTTCCGTCCCAAGGATGCGGGCATGAATTCATTCTGGTCATGGGAGTGGACGTTAGCTAACTTTGCAAAGGTATGGGAAGGTGCTCCATTTGCCCAGTATTATTTGAACACCTTCACGATTGCAGGAGGAGTGCTGCTTGCGCAGCTTCTCAGCCTAACACTGGCTGCTTACGCATTTGCACGCCTGCGCTTCTTCGGGAAAGACGCTGTATTTATGCTGTTCTTGGTACAACTTATGGTACCAGCGGATGTTCTTATTTTCTCGAACTACCATGTATTGAAGGAGTTTGGTTTGCTAGATACGAAGCTGGGCATCATGCTGCCGTACTTCGCATCAGCATTCGGGATATTTCTGCTCCGCCAGACATTTAAGCAGCTGCCGCTTGAATTGGAGGAAGCAGCGATGGTGGAAGGCTGCTCTCGCCTGGGCATTTTGTGGCGCATCTTCGTGCCGTTGTCTGCGCCTGTATATATCTCATTTGCGGTTGTATCGGTCAGCTATCAGTGGAATAACTTCCTGTGGCCACTGATTGTGACGAACTCCGTAGAGAATCGTCCGCTTACCGTAGGGCTTGCTATGTTTGCTCAGTCTTTCGAGACGGGGGCGCAGTGGGCAGAAGTAAGTGCGGCAACATTGCTTGTTGTAGGGCCGCTGATTCTTGGATTTTTGCTGTTCCAGCGCAAATTTATTAGCAGCTTCATGCACTCAGGAATTAAGTAAGAGCCACTCTTGGCTGCACGGATGTGAATAGCTCGATCTAAGGCGCTCTTTGGCTGCTCACGCAGCACAAGGGGTGCCTTTTTTCATATGGATGCTGCATGGAGATTGCTATGCTTGAGGTAGGCTGGAGGATTTGAGAAATATTACATTCGATTCGGAGCGCATTTTTGAATAAAATGGAGTTTATCTCAGTCCTTGGGGCACCCTAGAAAATACAGCAGGAAAGAAGGAGTGGCATACCCATTTATGTCAAATAAGCAATCACAGCAGGATCCTCAGAAGGGAAATAAGTCGGAGCAATTCAGCTCTGCAGGATTTATATTGGCCGCTATCGGGAGTTCAGTCGGGCTGGGCAACATGTGGAAGTTCCCATACGTTACGGGGCAAAATGGAGGAGGAGCATTCTTCCTATTATTCATCGCCTGTCTCTTAATTGTTGGCTTGCCAGTATTGCTTGGCGAACTGGCTGTTGGACGTGGCGGACGCGGTGACGCAGTCTCTGCTTTCACCACTTTATCACGCAAAAGAGGATGGGGCGTACTGGGCTTCATCGCCGTATTGGCTGCCTTCCTGATTATGACGTATTACAGCACGATTGCGGGATGGACGCTCCATTATGCATTTGAGTCGGTATCCGGAATCTTGTTCCAAAGCGGCGATTATGCGGAACACTTCAAGGTCTTCACCGGAGGGATGATGCCGATTGTCTGGCAGATCGTCGTGTTTGCCTTAACCGGATTCATCATTGCCAGAGGGATATCTGGTGGTATTGAGAAGTTCAATAAGATTGTTATTCCAGGCCTGCTCATCATTCTATTGGTTATGATGGTGCGTACGCTTACGCTGGACGGCGCTGCTGAAGGAATCTCTTATTTCCTGAAGCCTGACTTCTCACAATTGACCTTCCATTCCGCACTGATGGCATTGGGGCTTGCATTTTTCTCCTTGTCGCTTGGTATGGGGGCCATGCTGACGTATGGTGCATACGTAGACAAGCATCAATCGCTGCCACTAGCAACTATTGCAGTAGGAGCGGGTGATTTAATCTATGCGCTTATTGCAGGGTTGATCATCTTCCCAACGATATTTACATTTGGAATTGAACCGGATTCAGGGCCGGGACTTGTCTTCGTTGCTCTCCCTGCAGCATTCGCCTCGATGCCTTATGGGGCATTGTTCGGCGGCTTGTTCTTCTTGCTCCTGGCAATTGCTGCAGTTACGTCTTGTTTGGCTCTTGCGGAAGTGCCTGTAGCCTATATCATGCGCCGCTATAACTTGGGGCGCGGCAAGGCAACCTTTTATGTGATTGCTGCCATGTACATCATCGGTCTTCCGTGCACGCTGGCAGCAGGAGGGGTTCTGGAGGGAGCGACGCTGGGCGGCCGTAACTTCTTCCAATGGATTGATTTCCTGACCTCGAATGTAATGCTGCCACTGGGCGGTTTGTTCGTAACGCTGCTTGTCGGATACGCATGGAAGCAGTCCGGAGAAGAGACGGGTCTCCCTCCCGTATGGAGAAGTATATGGCTGTTCACGATGCGCATTATAGCTCCTGTGCTCATAATATTGATTTTCTTGTCGTCGATCGGCTTGGTTTAAATTGGAGATGCCGAACAACGCCCCAGATGGCTGGATGAGCCTTCCGGGGCGTTGTTTTGTATTGCCTATTCATCTAAAGGGGGAAAATGTCATGCTACTTATCATTCACCAATCAGTGATGATTTGAATCATCTTTGAATATGATTTCTTACACATACACTTGCACGGCTGCGGGCTGTTTCGGCTAATGTATTCTTTTTTTCGACATATTTCGATAAAACCATTCCAAAGTTGACATGAGATGATATAATGGAAATTAAAACCACAGCCCCTGTAACTCGGGCGGCTTATGGAGGCGTAGAGAAAATGGGCTTGGCTAATGGGGCAGGATCGGTATATTCGTTCGGCTCAGAAGACAATGTGCCGGAATTGCTCTGTGTCATGGAGAACGGATCGATGGAGCAATCGGCGGAGGCGGCTCAAGCATTATTCGAGCAGCTGTGTATGGAGCATGGTGTCCATGAAGCAACTAGTGCGCTGATCGAGCCGCTCTTGGATATTTTGACCGTACGATATAAGTCGGTTGCGAAGGCATCCATCTTGAATGGGATTGCGCAAGTACTGCGAACGGTGATGGACAGCCATCTCCCATTTGGGGTGACACCCTCTCGATATCGACATGCTGATGATGCGGAGACTAGAGATATTGCCTCTCAGGTGAAGCAGAGCTGGCTTCACGTACTTCGTGAGCGCTATGAAGATTGGACGTCTCTCATTCACGAAGATGATCGAACAGCAGTGCAGGTGATTTATGTACTGCATTTGCTCCAATGGACAGATGAGGCTGTTGAGGATACGCTGCAGGAGGCTTCCTTCCATGGCCTTACAGCACGTGTGCGCCTTAATGGCTTGCTTGCGTTGGCAGATTATCGGCACCGTATCGGTAAGCCATTCAACCCATCCATAGCGTTCGGACAGCATCAAGACGATGAGCTTCACGAAGCGATTCGCGCTGTATGCGTAGCTGTTACCGCTCCTGAGTCACTAGGTCTTCTGGAGATGAGCAAGCTCATATCGGGGTGTACGCTGCCTCGTATGGATCGCATTCAGTTTCCGTGGGCGGACGGCGCTATTGCGTCGGTATGTGCGCAAGCTGCATGTCGCTCCTTAAGTAAGGGGACAACCTTGGATGAACGGGCTGCTTTTTGGAAAGAAGCACTGGAGAAGACGATATCTGCTCATCAGCGCCGCTCACGGCAAGTAGTATGGGAGATAGGTGAGTCAACGGTTCAGTGGGATGAGGAGTGGCTGCAATGGAACTGGAACAGCCCGATGCTTGTCGCAGATGGGATGCTGTATTCTTTATTCCAGACGCCAGGTCAAGACGGTGGCGTTATGCAGAAGCAGGAAGATGGAACGGTATCGATCCATCCTGCAGCTGCACGTGTCATTAAGGTATGCTTGCAAAATCAAGTCGATATGCCGAATGCAGAACGCTACGGAGCGGGTATGACGATTCGTTCGCTGTATCGATTCATCACATAAGAGAACCCTTGCTAGGTTAAGCCTACCTTCGGTGAAACAGGTAGATCGATTGGACAAGTTATGATGTGAATACACAATTGGACATTGAAGCTGGCAAGACGGAACTAGTCCGTCTTTTTCTTTTTCTCGGAGAAAGGTGTTACGGATTTTGCTCCTTCAATAGTGTCATTTACGAACGCCATATCTTGATTTTTCGCTTTCATTGCCGTAGTGCCTTTATAATTGCCACGATGCGATTTATTCTCCATAGTTGTACCCCTCACTTTACTCAAAAATGATGAAAATTGAATGTTGGATCCAGCTACAGCAATAGTATGTTCGGTGCACAGTCTCCTTATCCGAGGAGAGCCAAGGCAAGGTAAAGGAAACGGTTGACATAGATAAATATCAGACAACGCTACCTCCAAAAAAATTAATATCTGGCTGCAAGTGGATGGATACGTACTTGGCTTCAGACAAGCAGCTCTTGAGTAAGGATTTATTATTCCGAACAATAAAAATTGCTAAGATCGCAGAAGTCTTTAGTGCTTTTCTGCTCTCCTGAAGTGAGCAAAAGTTGACAATACGGAAAAAATCTAGTCGATGACTAGGTTTTTTTTGCGTTGTTGGTTATAATGGTTAAGGAATTTTTGCGTGTTTTTTACACGCATCTTAGCGATACATGAAACATAATTGATAGACTAGGTTTATGATAGTAAGGTAATGTTCGAAACAATGGTTATTCAAATATACGGTCTAAGGAGTTGTACTTATAAATGGCATTAAAAGCAGGTATTGTTGGGCTGCCTAACGTCGGCAAATCGACGTTGTTCAATGCGATTACACAAGCAGGGGCTGAATCGGCGAACTATCCGTTCTGTACGATCGATCCGAATGTCGGCGTGGTAGAGGTTCCAGATGAGCGCTTGGATAAGCTGACTGAGTTGGTTGTTCCGAATCGTACAGTTCCAACAGCGTTTGAATTTGTTGATATTGCCGGCCTGGTACGTGGTGCGAGCAAGGGCGAAGGGCTTGGGAACAAGTTCTTGGCTCACATTCGTGAAGTAGATGCAATCGTACACGTTGTGCGCTGCTTCGAAGACGAAAATATTACGCATGTTGACGGAAAGGTTGACCCAGTTAGCGATATTCAAACGATCAATTTGGAGCTCGTTCTGGCGGATTTGGAATCGGTTGAGAAGCGTCTTGATCGCACAAAGAAGAACATGAAGAGCGGCGACAAGAAGTATGCGGCAGAGGCTGCTGTATTGGAGCGCTTGAAAGAGGCGTTGTACAATGATAAGCCAGCACGCAGCTTGGAACTGAGCGACGAAGAAAAGGTGCTTGTACGCGACATGCACTTGCTCACGATGAAGCCGGTATTGTATGCGGCGAACGTAAGCGAAGATGGCGTGAAGGATGCGGATAGCAATCCATATGTACAGCAGGTACGTGACTTTGCCGCAGCTGAGAATGCGGAAGTTGTGCCGATTAGCGCAAAGGTAGAAGCAGAAATTGCTGAGCTTGAGGGCGAAGATAAGGAAATGTTCCTTGAAGAGCTTGGACTGGATGAGTCCGGTCTGAACCGCTTGATTAAGGCTGCCTATCGCTTGCTTGGTCTGTATACGTACTTTACTGCTGGTGTACAAGAAGTACGCGCTTGGACGATTCGCAAAGGGATGAAGGCCCCGCAAGCGGCAGGTGTTATCCACTCCGACTTCGAGCGCGGCTTCATTCGTGCCGAAGTGGTCTCTTATAATGATCTAGTTGCTGGCGGTTCTATGAATGCGGTGAAGGAACAGGGTAAGCTAAGATTGGAAGGTAAGGAATACGTTGTTCAAGACGGCGATGTTATGCATTTCCGCTTCAACGTATAGCGCTTCTGCTTCTTCGCTTGCTTAGCTAATGACAGTGAGATCATCTGCGCATTGTAATGCAGGTTGAGCGAGGGAATGGTTGCGGAAATGGTTATGGTGGAATGCCGTAAACATTCATTTATTGAAGCACGAACCATGATTGCGCAAATCAAGGTTCATGAATATACGTGGTAGTATCGAATTGGAGAAGAGAGGTGAGCGTGTATGATGTTAGATAGACTGCAATCCCTTGCGGATCGCTATGAGAAGTTGAGTGAATTGCTATGTGACCCGGATGTGGCGAACGAGCCGAAGAAGCTTCGTGAGTATTCGAAGGAGCAATCCGATCTGCAGCCAGCTTATGAAGCATTTATGGAATTTAAAAATGTACTTAGCGAACTGGATGCGGCGAAGGTAATGATGCAAGAGAAGCTTGACGATGAGATGCGCGAAATGGTGAAGATGGAAATCGAGGAACTGAGTGCGCGTCAAACGGAACTTGAGGAACGTATTCGTATTTTGCTGCTGCCGAAGGATCCGAATGATGACAAGAACGTGATCGTGGAAATTCGCGGTGCGGCAGGCGGTGATGAAGCTGCGCTCTTCGCTGCTGATTTATACCGCATGTACACGCGCTATGCGGATTCACAAGGATGGCGTACAGAGCTGATGGAAGCGAACATGAGCGATCTGGGCGGATTCAAAGAAGTTATCTTCTCGGTATCCGGTAAGGGTGCTTACAGCAAGCTGAAGTATGAGAGTGGCGCGCACCGCGTTCAACGCATACCGGCAACTGAATCAGGCGGACGTATTCATACGTCAACTTCGACTGTAGCTGTAATGCCAGAGGTAGATGAAGTAGAAGTCGAAATATTCGATAAAGATATTCGTGTTGATACATTCTGCTCTTCTGGTGCGGGCGGCCAGTCCGTCAACACAACGAAGTCGGCGGTACGTGTTACACATATTCCGACAGGGATCATGGCTACGTGTCAGGACGGGAAGTCTCAGAACGATAATAAGGCGAAGGCATTGCAAGTCTTGCGTGCCCGCATCTATGAAATTAAGCGTCAAGAGGAAGAAGCCAAGTACGCTGGCGAGCGCAAAAGTAAGGTTGGAACGGGTGATCGCAGTGAACGGATTCGGACGTACAACTATCCGCAGAGCCGTGTGACAGATCATCGTATCGGCTTGACTCTGCATAAGCTTGATCAAATTATGAACGGCGATGTGGAGGAACTCATCCAAACGCTTACGTTGACTGAACAAGCGGAGCTGCTGGAAAGGGAGAATCAAGCATGAGTGAGCCTTGCGGACGGAATGAGGAGCGTAGTCAGCTAAATGCGGCAGACAGAGCTCCATATCGCCTCGCATGGCCTGCAACAATAAGAGAAGCCTGGGTACAGGCTTCTTCTTTTTTAGCAGAGAATGGAGTCGATGATGCTGCACATCATGCCGAACTGCTGCTGCGGCATGTGCTGGGTATGGAGCGAGTCGCTTACTTAGTTGCATTGACAGAGCTGATGCCTGAAGATGCAATCCATGCTTTTGAATCGGCAGTGACACGGCGATCTACGGGCGAGCCGACCCAATATATTATTGGGGATGCTTACTTCTATGGTTTGCCGTTCGAAGTGACGTCGGATGTGCTTATCCCAAGACCGGAGACAGAGCTCCTCGTGGAGGCGATACTGACTGAAGCTGACCGGATCTGGTCGCAAGATGAACCACTTCATGTTGTGGATATTGGTACCGGCAGCGGTGCAATTGCTTGTACATTGGCACATGAGCGTCCACATTGGCATATCACGGCTGGCGATATCTCGCCAGGGGCGCTTGCTGTCGCGAAGCGAAATGCGGGGCGGCTTGGCGTTGCAGAGCGGATGTCGTGGAAACAGGGGGATCTGCTGGCGCCGTTCGCTGGTAGTGAATTGGACATTCTCGTATCCAATCCACCTTATATTCCGGCTGGTGATATCGCGGATCTGATGCGTGAGGTGCGCGACTATGAGCCGCGTACGGCGTTGGATGGTGGAGTGGATGGCTTGGATCCGTATCGACGGCTTGTCACCATGCTGTCCGAGCTTGGCAAGGCTCCACGAATGATTGGCTTTGAAGTGGGTCAAGGACAAGCGCAAGATGTGGCGGCAATGCTCGCGCAAGCTGGTTATGATGAGAAGCTGATCATTGTGCCTGACCTGGCTGGTATTGAGCGCCATGTGATTGGTGTTCGAGGCTTAGGAGAAATTTAACTCTATAAGGACTGTTCCATGACGCAGAACATATCTGCGACTAGGACAGTCCTTTTTTGTGCATTAAAAAGTGGGGTATCGGTTCATAGGCCGCATGATAACCACCAGTTTCACCTAAGACTCTGACGAATCTATCTATCAAAAAAACCACTATTGATAGGTTTAAGGATCCTGCTCGCGGACATACTGATAGACAAGAGGCGCGCCCAACCTCACAAGGAGCAGGATGAACATGAACTTACGCGTGTTCGTACTCGGTCTCGCGATTGCCGTACTGGCAGCGGGAGCTTTGATGCGTTGGGAAAATGGCCATGCGGAGGCCATTGATAATCAAAATATTCAGAAGCAAAAGATAGAGAAGCAGGATCATATTCCTGAGGATGCGATTCGGCTGCGAATATTGGCCAACTCAGACGTTGATAACGATCAGCGTGTGAAGCGCATGGTTCGGGATCGGATTGTGGAGCAGATTAACGGCTGGCTTAAGACAGAAAAGAAGCCGGATACTCGTGAAAAGGCACGCGAGCTGATAGCAGGGCATTTGGACGAACTGAAGCAGACGGCAGAGCAAGTGCTGAACGAAGAAGGACTGGCGTATGGAGTCAAGGTGAAGCTTGGAGAGGTATCCTTCCCTGCCAAGTGGTATGGAGGCGAAGTATATCCTGCCGGGATGTATGAAGCATTGCTCGTTACATTAGGCGAGGGAAGCGGACAGAATTGGTGGTGTGTCCTGTTCCCGCCGCTCTGCTTCGTCGATGGGAGTACGGCTCAAGCACAAGCTGGTGATGCGAAGTCCAAGTCAGCTGCGCTATCTAAGAGTGGAGAACAAGACAAGGGCGCTCTATCAGCTGAGGGAAATGCTCAGGCAGCAGACGGGAATGCTCAAGCCCATGCCGCAACAGAATCGGGCGGGACAGAAGTGAAGTTCTTTCTGTGGGAAGCTCTAGAGGCATTGTTTCGTTTGATTGGTTCCATTTTCAGTGCAATATTTGGGTAATCTAATCGAGTAGTTGTATGCACTAGGTGGCCTTCCACTCGTCTGGACGTGTTGCCGCCATTATGGTACAACTAAAATAAGCAACAGTTATTTATAGATTTGAATTAAGTACGAATACGTGTGAAACTTCAATTTATGAAGATGCCGAAGCTCCTTTGGCATCTTTCTTGCGTTGCTTCCGCCTTTTCTTTTTTTTAGTGTCGATGTCGACATCGGGGCGGGAGAGCATACACTCTATATCGAAGTAAGGGATGTACTCAATGAATACTCGACATGAACGGGAACAGAAGGACAGCGCGACTGCCGTGACGGAAGGAAGCGCTCAACGTTTGCACACGAAGTGGTGGTCGGTAGACGAACATATGCCGCTCGAACAGCAGCATGGAATAACAGAGGGGGCGGCAATTCTAGCTGCCGGCGGCACCGTTGCCTTTCCAACGGAGACGGTATATGGGCTTGGCGCGGATGCCCGTGATACGAAGGCAGTTGAACGTATATTTGCTGCCAAGGGGCGTCCATCCGACAACCCGCTAATCGTTCATATTGCTGAACGGAATCAGCTTGATGAGCTTGTCCTGCCTTATAGTGATATCGCTGCTCGTCTTATGGAACGCTTTTGGCCGGGTCCGTTGACGATCGTGCTGCCAGTGCGAATGGGGGCTGTATCCCCTCGCGTGACGGCGGGACTGGATACGGTTGGTGTACGGATGCCGGGTCACGATACAGCTTTGGCTCTTATACGTGCTTCTGGATGTCCCGTGGCAGCTCCAAGCGCCAACCGTTCAGGACGTCCTAGTCCGACGCGTGCGGAGCATGTACGGGAGGATTTGGACGGTCTTATCGACGGTATTGTCGATGGCGGTGCGACAGGCGTAGGGGTAGAGTCTACTGTTGTAGAATTAATAGGCAGTCGTGTGCATGTCCTCCGCCCGGGTGGGATAACAACAGCGATGCTGCAAGAGGTGGCCTCCGAGGTAACGATTGATCCAGCGGTCGATCCCAATGGGGGAATGATCCATGCGCAGGTTCCACAAACTCCAGAATCTGCGCTGGGGGATCGAGATTCCTTGTCTACGCCGCTGGTGAACAAGGAAGCAGATCCTTCGGCAGCAGCGAGCGGCATGATTAGCGATGAGTCGGTATCTCCTCAAGCTGCTTCGGGGCATATGGGGCAAGCGAAAGACATCCAGATGAACGCGCCTCGCTCACCTGGAATGAAATATACCCATTATGCTCCCCAAGGTCAGCTGCATATCGTGCAGGGGAAGTCTGCGGAACAAGTGACCGAATGCATGAAGCGTATGTTGCATGAAGCGCAGCAGCGTGGGGAGACAACGGGTGTACTTGCCTTCACAGAGCATGCAGAACAATACCGAGCTGATATTGTAGCAACGATTGGCAGTGTGCATGCATTAGAAGAGGCAGCTGCACTGTTATATGACGCACTGCGGCATTTCGATGAAGCGGGCGCAACTTATATACTGGCAGAAGCTTGCACTACAGAAGGCATCGGTCTTGCAGTGATGAACCGTATGATGAAGGCTGCAGGTCATCGTATCATTTGGTGTGAATGAACCTTGTTTGGGTAATGTAGCTTATAAGAGACAAGCCTTGTTATCTCCTTGCTGCTTGTCATGAAACTATCCTTGTCCGCATACGTTGGATACAGACGCTATGGGACGAGGAGTGGGGGCAATGTGGGAAACGGCAGCGCCAATCGGCCAATGGATCACGATTTTTTTGATGGCGGCAGCATTGGGCTCAGATGCCTTTTCACTGTGTCTAGGTATCGGTATGAGAGGGGTACGGCGAAGAGATGCAGTTCGCATTAGCGGGGTTATCGCATTGTTCCATGTGCTGATGCCGCTGGCGGGTGTTGTAACTGGCATGTATATGAGCATGCTGCTTGGTGAAGTAACCACATGGGCAGCGGGAGGCCTTCTTATTATGCTAGGAGGGCATATGATATACAGCTCATTGAAGGGTGAATCCTCTCAAATGATTAATACTTCAACGGTATGGGGGATGCTGCTGTTCGCACTCAGTGTGAGTGTAGACTCCTTTTCCGTTGGAATATCGCTCGGCATGTTCGGCTCTGATTTGTTGATGACGATCATTGCCTTTGGATTGTTCGGCGGTGCGATGTCGATCTTTGGCTTACTGCTTGGCCACCACGCAGGCAAGCATTTCGGTGAGTACGGGGAGGCTGCAGGTGGGGCGATCCTGCTTACCTTTGGGGTATTGTTTTTGCTGCCTTTATAAGCTTTCTAAGCTTTGGAGCGAATTCAAAGCAAGCAGGAATGAGATTGATGAAGATGCGCGACCCTATAGATAGGTTTCATGGTATGAAGGGAGGGGGTCATATGATACGCATTTTATTTGTATGTACAGGCAATACATGCCGAAGTCCAATCGCAGAGGCTATGCTGAAGCATATGGCAGAGGAACGCGGCTTGGAAATTCATGTTCAGTCAGCAGGTGTAGCAGCATGGGACGGCACACCGATGTCACAGCACGCTTCCACTGTACTGGAGGAGCAGAATATTGCCAATCATCGAGATTTTCGATCGGCTGCACTGGATGAAGATCGTGTGCATTGGGCAGATCTTATATTGACATTGACGACTAGCCACAAGCGTCATGTGCTTCAACAGTTCCCGGGTGCAACGAGCAAGACATTTGCGCTTAAGGAATATGTGAGCAATCCGGATTCAGAGCAGGAGCAATATCAACAGCTGCAATCATTGGCTGCGGATCTTCAATTGAAGCTCGCTATGGGACAAGCTCCAACGGAAGACGAGCTGGTACAGCTTGCTGAATTGCAGCGGCTTATGCCGAATCAGGATGTAGGAGACCCGTATGGCGGTTCTTTGGAGCAGTATCGGATGACAGCTGCGGAGATTCAGGCTGCGCTGACTAGGTTGCTTGATAAGCTTCAGCCATAGACGGTTTAAGTGTTGGGTTTATGGCACTGCCAAATGCAGCAGTAGGATGCTGTGTATGAGTGGGCAGGAAAATAACGGTTGCAATTGGTTGCGACATCCATTATGATCGTTCTATATGGAGAGGATCCGATGTAACTGGCGACGGAAGTGGGGAACCACGGTGGAGCATCGGAGCATACGGCCGGTCGCCTGGGCAGAAGAGCAGTGTACGGATAGAGAGCCGTGCTATGCTCTTTTTTTCAATCAATGAGACATGTTACACTGGGAGTAACGTGCAATTGGCTCGTCTAATTTGCGGGAAATTCGTTATAATAGACCCGTAGCATACCGAGCATGGTAACATGGACGGAGAGCACAATTGAAGACAACGGATGGAGGGTACGACAATGAAAATTGCCATTGGTGCAGACCATGCTGGCGTACGACTTAAGGAAGGGATTGTACAAGTCATCAAGGAGCTCGGTCATGACGTCGTTGATGTAGGCTGTGATTGTACAACATCAGTAGATTATCCGGATTATGCGGTACCTGTTGCAGAGATGGTTGCCTCAGGCGAAGCAGATCGAGGCGTGCTCATATGTGGTACCGGGATTGGGATGTCCATCGCAGCGAATAAGGTGCCAGGCGTCCGCTGCGGGCTTGTTCATGATTTATTCTCTGCTAAGGCAACGAGAGAGCACAATGATACGAATGTACTTGCTATGGGCGAACGTGTCATTGGACCTGGGCTTGCTGAAGAGATTGTACGCGTATGGCTGGGTACAGAATTCAGCCAAGGAGAGCGCCATATCGGACGTCTTCGCAAAGTCGCAGACGTAGAACATAAATATCACTCGCAAGCGTAGCGAGTGGAGGTGAATGGGCAGTATGAATGAGATCGAGAAGAAGAACGAACATCAAGGTCCAGCATCGTCATTCTTGAAAATGGGGCAGGTTCGTGAGCAAGCAGAGGCAGCTGCACATGCCCTCGTTCGCGAGGCAGAGCTCAAGCCCGGGCAGCTAGTCGTCATTGGCTGCAGTACAAGCGAGGTGGCAGGTGCGCGCATTGGAACTTCGGGCGCAACGGATACCGCACAGGCGATATTTGCTGGGCTCGACGTGCTCCGCTCAAGCTATGGCCTCGAGATTGCATTCCAATGCTGTGAGCATTTGAACCGCGCACTTGTCGTTGAACGCCGCACATTGGAGCGGCTCCGGCTGGTAGAAGTATCGGCAGTTCCGGTTCGGAAGGCGGGCGGATCGATGGCCGCTTATGCGTATCGCCAGCTGACTGATGCATGTCTCGCAGAAGAGATATGTGCCCATGCTGGCATCGATATCGGCGAGACGCTTATTGGCATGCATTTGCACCGGGTAGCTGTTCCTCTGCGTACAGAAGTACGATATATTGGCAAGGCGCGTGTCAATATGGCGAGGACGCGGCCGAAGCTTATAGGTGGGGAGCGGGCAGTCTATCAGCTTCCAACTGAGGATGGATTGTCTTCATGTGAATAGGAGCAGTGCTTGAATGCAGGCTGTTCACAATTATTTGCAGTGGGGCGGGAGAGCCACTGTTGCACTTTTATTACTGCTACGATAGAACCTTAACGCAGATGCGTTGTCATACATTGCAATAAGGGAATGAAAATGTGGGAGGGCTATGCCAATGGTAGATCATTTACGACAAGCAGATCCTGAAGTGTTGAAAGCAATGGACTTGGAGTTGCAGCGTCAGCGCAACAATATCGAGCTGATTGCTTCTGAAAACATCGTCAGTGAGGCGGTTATGGAAGCGATGGGGACGGTTCTGACGAACAAATACGCGGAAGGTTATCCAGGCAAACGCTACTATGGCGGCTGCGAGCACGTGGATATTGTTGAGGATATTGCCCGCAACCGTGCGAAGGAACTCTTCGGCGCTGAGCATGTCAATGTACAGCCGCACTCCGGTGCGCAAGCGAACATGGCTGTGTACTTGGCAGCATTGAAGCCAGGAGATACCGTGCTTGGCATGGATTTGGCGCATGGTGGACACTTGACTCACGGAAGCCCTGTGAATGCATCTGGTTTGCTGTACAACTTTGTGGCTTACGGCGTGGAAGAAGATACGTTCCGTATTGATTATGATAAAGTGCGCAAGGCAGCATTCAAGCATCGTCCGAAAATGATCGTGGCAGGCGCAAGCGCTTATCCACGTATTATCGATTTTGAAGCACTCGGCCAAATTGCGAACGATGTAGGCGCTCTGTTCATGGTAGACATGGCGCATATCGCAGGATTGGTTGCCGCAGGACTTCATCCAAGCCCAGTACCGCACGCTCATTTTGTTACGACGACAACACATAAGACACTGCGCGGTCCGCGCGGAGGTATGATTATGTGCCGTCAAGCTTGGGCGCAAGCGATCGACAAGGCTGTATTCCCAGGCACACAAGGCGGCCCGCTTATGCATGTGGTGGCTTCTAAGGCTGTTGCATTGGGCGAAGCACTGCAGCCATCGTTCAAGCAGTATGCTGAGCAAGTGATCAAGAACGCGCAAGTATTGGCGAGTACGCTGGTTGAGGAAGGTTTGAGTATTGTATCTGGCGGTACAGATAATCATCTGATGCTGATCGATACGCGCAATATCAATATCACGGGTAAAGATGCGGAGAAAGTATTGGATTCCGTTGGCATTACCGTGAACAAGAACGCCATTCCATTCGATCCGACAAGTCCGTTCATAACGAGCGGTATTCGTATCGGAACACCAGCGGCGACATCCCGAGGCATGGATGAAGCAGCAATGCGCGTTATTGGCCAAGTCATTGCTATGACATTGAAGCAGCCACAGGATGAGGCTGTATTGAACAAAGCACGCGGTATGGTCAGCGATCTGACAGCTCAGTTCCCGTTGTATTCTACATTGAAATATTAATTAGGTAGGAAGACACGCCCTTTTGGCGGGTAGGACTCTTTTATTGCATATTTAATTGACAGAGCAGGTAATCACTCTTGAAGATGATCACCTGCTCTTTTTTGCGTAAATAGGCAGGGAGAACTCTCGATTTCAGTACAGGATGCCTAGGTAGTGTGCGAGAGCCTCAGCAGAGTAGGATCTCGACAATTTCCGATGTTTGCTGCATGACCATGTATAAGCTGTCTTCAACATGCTTAGAAATAGTACAGTGTGATCCTTTTGCACCGAGTTGTCGGAAATGTGAAAAATACCTCAAAAGTGCCTGCAAAACGTGCAGTGATAGGCTCGGAATGTTATAATAGAGCCTGTTTAGCTTAGATGAAGCCGGATAAGCTTGGCATGTACGGCTGTTCAAAGTAGGAATATCAGTTCAAATCATCACGTATTGAGATTAAAAGCAACGAGAGTAAAAGGCGGAGGGACACGAAATATGGGTAAACTGGTCATTTGCGATCATCCACTGATTCAACACAAATTGACATTGATTCGAGACAAAAAGACAACGACGAAGGACTTCCGCGAGCTCGTGGACGAAGTAGCAACTTTGATGGCGTATGAGATTACACGTGAACTGCCATTGCAAACGGTGACAGTCGAAACGCCAGTTGCCGAAACAGAGAGCAAAATGATCGCTGGCCGCATGCTGGGACTAATCCCTATTTTGCGTGCTGGACTAGGTATGGTAGAAGGCGTTGTAAAGCTGATTCCAGGTGCGAAGATCGGACATGTGGGCTTGTTCCGCGATCCTGAGACGCTTCAACCGGTTGAGTACTATACGAAGCTTCCTACAGACGTGACTGAGCGTCAATTGATCGTTATTGATCCAATGCTTGCTACAGGCGGATCGGCGATTGCGGCTATTGACGTGCTGAAGAAGCGCAGCTGCACGCAAATTAAATTGATGTGCCTCATTGCAGCGCCGGAAGGTGTCAAGGCTGTTCAAGAAGCACATCCGGACATCGATATTTATTTGGCTGCATTGGACGAGCGTCTTGACGATCACGGCTATATTGTTCCAGGTTTGGGCGATGCCGGCGACCGTTTGTTCGGCACGAAGTAGAAGAATTCGCTTTTGATCACGAAGTAACTCAAGAGGCAATTCGGCATCGAATCTTGCATTCACTCTCGAAGAACTTATGCTTACGAAGTATGTTTCCTGCGGAAACATTTTAGCTGCTCATGTAGTCTTTGTCTGCACTCTGCTGCTCCTTACAAGTTTTGCTCTGCAAAACTCGCTTCGAAAGCTCGGCTTCGAGTTCTTGCAACCTTCTCGGTGCTGAAAAGCGATCTTTTTGAGGTCAAAAAAATGATTTTAGAGCCAATAATGTATTGACTATTATGCAAGAAGAAAGACGGAGGATAAGACTATGTCCAAAGTGAAAGTAATGACGGTATTCGGTGTTCGTCCAGAAGCAATTAAGATGGCGCCGCTTATTCTGGAATTACAGAAGCATCCGGAACACATCGAATCCATCGTATGCGTCACGGCCCAACATCGTCAGATGTTGGACCAGGTGCTCGATGTGTTCAATATTAAGCCAGACTATGATCTGGACATTATGCAGGCGCGTCAGACGCTGAATGATATTTCCGTGCGTGTCCTTCAAGGATTGGAGCCTGTATTGCGTGAAGCGAAGCCAGATATTGTGCTTGTACATGGTGACACATTGACGACGTTCCTCGCCAGCTACGCGGCATTCATGCAGCAGATTAAGGTAGGGCACGTTGAAGCGGGACTTCGTACATGGAATAAGCTTTCTCCGTTCCCGGAAGAAATGAATCGCCAATTGACAGGCGTTTTGGCTGATTTGCACTTTGCGCCTACCGATTGGTCGGCAAGCAATTTGCGTAAAGAAAATAAGCAAGATGCATCGATATTTGTCACAGGCAACACGGTTACAGATGTGTTTCAATATACAGTACGATCTGACTACAAGCATGAGGTGCTCGATTGGGCGCAAGGCAAACGTCTAGTATTGATGACTGCACATCGCCGCGAATCACAAGGTGAGCCGCATCGCAACATTTTCCGTGCTGTTCGCCGTATTGCAGACGAATTTGAAGACATCGCTATCGTATATCCGGTACATCCAAGTCCGGCTGTACGTGAACCGGCTCATGAGATGCTGGGAGATCACCCGCGCATTAAGCTGATAGAACCGCTTGATGTGGTTGACCTCCACAACTTCTATCCGCACACGCACCTCATCCTTACCGATTCAGGCGGTCTTCAGGAGGAAGCACCGTCATTTGGCATTCCTGTGCTTGTCCTCCGCGAAACTACCGAACGACCGGAAGGCATTGATGCAGGAACACTGGAATTGGTCGGCACGGATGAAGAGAAAGTGTACGCGCGAGCGAAGGCGCTGTTGTCGGACGAAACGACATATGCACGCATGAGCAAGGCTGCAAATCCTTATGGGGATGGCAAAGCGTCCCAAAGGATCGTCAGTGCGATTCTTCACAGTTTTGGGGTTCAAGAAGAGCGTCCGGAGCCATTTCACACAAAGTTCACAAATTGATAGATGACACTCTTCTATGAGGGAAGGCACCAGCATACAGTGATACTGTACGGTTTACGCGGATTTTCAAAGCTTGAAAGCGAATGTATATCGTTTTCATCCTTGTTGTTACGCGGTTTTTATCAATTGACAAAGACTCGTAATCTTAAGTAAAATGAATGGGAATTATAGGCTATGAAAATGTCGAATCGTAACGATCGCCCATGGCTGGTCGCCCTCTCTATTAGTGGAGCGGGTGTCTTGCTTGCCTTGTACATACTCTTAGGCTTTTACGCGGGGAAGTGGATCGCGAATGCGTCTAATGGGTCCAAGCTCTGGCTTGGAGTAGGGAGTATCGTCGGGCTATGCCTTGGCATCGTCAATATCATCTACTTAGTAAAGAAGTTCATGGGGGAACAAAATGAATGATATGGCTTCCATGGTTCGTGCCGTTACGAGAGTAACGCTCCTCTTGTTGTCTGCGTTCATCCTCGGTTGGGCTGTAGCGCCGGAATACCGGATATATACGGCTGGACTGACACTGGGAACTGCGGCAGGGCTGGCCTATGCTCACTATTTGTCTATCAAAGTTAGACAGATTGCAGAGATGGCTGCTAGTCAAGAGAAGAGGCGGTACAGCTTTGGATTTGTAACTCGGATGTGCATTGTACTCTTGGCAGTCATGTTCGCCATTAAGTTCGAACAGCACATATCCCTTGTGGCGACAATTGTCGGATTTTTCATTACTCAGTTATTGTCGATTTTCGTTAGTATAATTTGGGCAAGCAAAAAGAAAGTGTAAGCAGTCTATTGGAAAGGGGTGAACACATTTATGCACTCAGCACCGATTATCGAGGTTATGGGACTGCACCTGGATTTGTCCATCATCTTCACGCTACTTCTTAGCGGAATCATTACCTTTATTATTGCCCGGCTCGCTGTTCGCAATCTTTCGGTTGAAAAGCCTTCCAAGATGCAGAACTTCTTGGAGTGGGTTGTCGAATTCGTGCACGGCATTATCGGTAGTGCGATGCCACTGAAGAAGGGGAAGGCATTCATCTCATTAGGGATGACGCTTATCTTGTTTATTTTCGTATCTAACGTACTAGGATTGCCGTTCGCAGTGATTACCGAAGCGCACCATCCGGTGTCTATCTTCGGTCACGAGATTGTAGCAACTAGTCAGGCGGCATTCGATGAGCTTGCAGCTAAGGGTAAACCTGAACACGTCCACTTGTTGTGGTATAAGTCGCCAACGGCTGACGTATCCGTAACATTCGGTCTGGCGTTCTTGGTTTTCATTATCGTGAACTACCTAGGCCTCAAGAACAATCGGAAGCACTACTTGAAGCACTATATCGAGCCATTCCCAATCTTCCTTCCATTGAACATCGTGGAGAACTTGGCGAAGCCAATTGCGCTTGGTATCCGGTTGTACGCGAACATCTTCGCGGGTGAGGTACTGATATCCACGCTCATTGGAGCAGGGGTATTCGGTCTACCGTTCCTCGCGGCATGGCAAGGCTTCAGTATATTTATCGGCGCGCTCCAAGCCTTCATCTTCACGATGTTGACAATGGTATACATCGCGCAGGCATCTGTACATGAAGAACATTAACAAACTCTGCCGAGACCCATACTCGTATGGGCAACTTCGGGTGAGACATATAAACAAAGCAATTCAATAATACATGAATTTTGAGGAGGACTTTTCTAATGAATTTGATCGCAGCAGCAATTGCAGTAGGTTTGGGCGCTTTGGGCGCAGGTCTTGGTAACGGTATGATCGTTAGCCGCACAGTTGAGTCGATTGCTCGTCAACCAGAAGCTCGTAACATGTTGCAAACGACAATGTTTATCGGTGTTGGTATCGTCGAGGTTATTCCGCTCGCCGCTACAGTTATCGCGTTCTTGGCAATGTTCTCTTAATGAATAGACAAACGGTTTGGCGGGGAAGGCCGATGCCATCCGCGCCTTCGTTTTGTTAGCACGTCATGTTAACGGAAAGGAGTGACTGTAGTGAGTTTTGTTTGGGAAAATTTCGTGTGGGCGATCCTTGCTTTCTTAATCCTATATTTCTTACTTCAAAAGTACGCGTTCGGACCATTGTTCGACGTGATGGAGAAACGCCGCGAGCTCGTGCAGCAGCAATTGGATGAAGCGGCGAATAGCCGTTCACAGGCACAAGTATACGTAGAAGAACAGAAGGAAGCTCTTGCTACAGCGCGCAAAGATGCGTATGACATCATCGAGCAAGCGAAACAAACGAGCGTTCGTCAAGCAGACGAGATTATCGGCGGCGCGAAGAGCGAGGCTGTTCGTCTAAAGGAAGAAGCAGCTCGCGATATCGAGAGCGAGAAGAACAAGGCAGTTGCCGCTCTTCGCGAAGAAGTGGGCAACATGTCCGTGGCAATCGCATCGAAGATCTTGGAAAAGCAAGTTGACGAGAAAGATCAAGAGCAATTGGTCGGCCAATACCTGAAAGAGGTAGGAGGCAAACAATGAGCCAGAACATCGTAATCGCCAAGCGTTATGCCAAAGCGTTGTTCGAACTTGCTCAGGAGCGTCAACTGGTCTCAGAAACGGAACAGCAGTTGAAAGATACTGCGGAATTGGTGAAAGCCAATCATGAATTGTACCTTATTCTGACGTCGCCGAATATTGGTCATGCCGAGAAGTCAGCAGTACTTAGCAAAGTACTGGACGGTCACGTATCTGATATCGTGTTGAACATGGTTCAGCTGCTTATCGAACGTGGGCGCATTGACGCACTGCGCGAGATCGCGGACAGCTATGTTCGCATTGCTGGCGAAGCACTCGGCATCCTGGATGCAACAGTGACATCCGCTTATCCGCTTGATGAATCGGAGAAGGAAGCTGTCGCTGCTGAATTCGGTCAGAAACTAGGCAAGACGATTCGCGTTCATAACGTTGTTGACGCAGCCGTAATCGGAGGCTTGCAAGTCCGCATTCGGGATCACCTGTATGACGGCAGCTTGTCCGGCAAGTTGGAACGCCTAAATAGATCATTGAAATCGCAAGCGCAGTAGTTCTTATCGAGACTGTTCAAGAAGTCCGTTTTTGAACTCTCATTTACTATTTAGCACGGAAGAATGGGGTGAAGCGAGTTGAGCATCAGACCTGATGAAATCAGTACACTGATTAAAAGTCAAATCGAACAATATAAATCGGAGATCGAAGTGGCGGAAGTCGGTACGGTCATTAATGTTGGTGACGGTATTGCCCGTGTACACGGACTAGAGCAATGTATGTCCGGCGAGTTGCTCGAATTCTCTAACGGCGTTATGGGTATGGCCCTCAACTTGGAGGAGAATAACGTTGGTATCGTAATTCTTGGACCTTACAAAGACATTCGCGAAGGTGACCAAGTAAAGCGTACAGGCCGCATCATGGAAGTTCCAGTCGGTGAAGCGCTGCTTGGACGCGTTGTCAATCCGCTCGGCCAGCCAGTAGACGGCAAAGGCCCAATCGCTACGACGGAATTCCGTCCAGTCGAATCCAATGCACCAGGCGTTATCGACCGTAAATCGGTACATGAGCCGATGCAAACGGGTATTAAAGCGATTGACTCCATGGTTCCAATCGGCCGCGGTCAGCGTGAGCTGATCATCGGTGACCGTCAAACAGGTAAGACAACGATCGCAATCGATACGATCATTAACCAAAAAGGCAACGGCGTGAAATGTATTTACGTCGCAATCGGCCAAAAGCAGTCTACAGTTGCACAAGTTGTAGAAACACTTCGTCGTCATGGCGCATTGGAGTACACAATCGTGGTTACAGCATCGGCATCCGAGCCAGCACCGCTTCTGTTCTTGGCTCCATATGCAGGCGTCTCCATGGGCGAGTACTTCATGTACAAAGGCGAGCACGTGCTCGTAATCTATGATGACTTGTCGAAGCAAGCTGCGGCTTACCGCGAATTGTCCTTGCTCCTTCGCCGTCCTCCAGGCCGTGAGGCATATCCTGGTGACGTATTCTACTTGCACTCCCGCTTGCTGGAGCGCGCTGCGAAGCTGAGCGACGAGAATGGCGGCGGTTCTTTGACTGCATTGCCATTTATCGAAACACAAGCATCTGACGTATCGGCTTACATTCCGACGAACGTAATCTCGATTACCGATGGACAAATTTTCTTGGAAGCTGACCTGTTCTATTCCGGTCAACGTCCAGCGATTAACGTAGGTATTTCCGTATCCCGTGTTGGTGGTTCCGCACAGATCAAGGCGATGAAGAAGGTAGCGGGTACACTTCGTCTCGACTTGGCACAATATCGTGAATTGCAAGCCTTCTCCCAATTCGGATCCGATTTGGATAAGTCAACGCTTGCCCGCTTGAACCGTGGTGAGCGCTTGATGGAAATTCTGAAGCAAGGTGTCAACCAGCCGCTTCCAGTAGAGAAGCAAGTTGTCAGCTTGTATATAGCGACGAGAGGGCACCTGGATGAAATTCCAGTTGCAGATATTCAACGCTTCGAGAATGAATTCCATGCTTACTTGGCAAGTAACCAAGATAGCATCTACCAATCGATCAGCGATACGAAAGACTTGGTAAAAGAAAACGAAGACGCACTGGTTGAAGCGGTAACGAAATTCAAAAAGAGCTTCGCCGTGTCCGTGTAATAGATAGAAGTTGACTGCAGCTGGGAAGCCTCAGGGCTCCCAGTGCGCATTCGAAGAAGTCCGCTTTGCCCTGCGCAAAGCGCTAAAGGCAGGTGAGATGGAAGTGGCTAAAGGAATTCTCGAGATTAAGCGCCAGATCAAGAGCGTGCAGAGCACGAAGCAGATCACGAAGGCGATGGAGATGGTTGGTGCGGCGAAGCTGCGCCGTGCACAATCGAAGGCTGAGGCAGCTCGTCCTTATGCGGATAAGCTGAAGGAGGTCGTCTCCAGCATTGCGGCTGGTACGCAAGGGATTTCCCACCCGATGCTAGAGAAGCGTCCTGTGAAGAAGACGGGATATCTCGTTATCACATCCGACGGTGGCTTGAAGGGCGGCTACAATGCCAACGTGCTTCGTAAGGTCATGGTGACGATGCAGGAAAACAAGCTGACGAAGGATGATATCGTATTATTCGTCATCGGACGCAAGGGTCGTGATTACTTCCGCAGAAGAGGATTTAATATCGTGGAGGCTGTTACGGAGTTGCCGGACACGCCTACATTTGCAGATATTAAGTCTATCGCATACAACGCCGTGAAATATTTCGAAGAGCACAAGTATGATGAACTGATTCTGTTCTATAACGAATTCGTGAACGCAATCACACAGGTGCCGGTAGAGAAAAAACTCTTGCCGCTTGATGATGAAGCGTTTAACGGTCCAGTAACATCGTATGAATATGAGCCTTCTGCAGAAGAAGTGCTCGGGCAGTTGCTGCCGAAGTATGCGGAGACACTTATTTATAGTGCGCTCCTCGATGCGAAGGCAAGTGAGTTCGGCGCGCAGATGACCGCGATGGGCAGTGCGACGAAGAACGCAACGAAGATGATCAACTCGCTGACGCTCGTGTACAACCGTGCACGCCAAGCGGCGATTACGCAGGAAATTTCGGAAATTGTAGCAGGGGCAAACGCTCAGGCTTAATCGGAAATGCATGTTTGACAGTAGGAGGGAACGAGATGAGTAAAGGACGCGTGATTAGCGTAATGGGTCCGGTTGTCGACATTGAGTTCGAGCGTGGACAACTGCCTGAAATTTTGAACGCGATCAAGATTGAGCAGAAGTCGACAACTGCCGGCGCGCCTGACATCAACTTGACGTTGGAAGCATCGGTTCACTTGGGTGACAACGTAGTTCGCTGCGTTGCGATGTCTTCTACAGACGGCTTGATTCGCGGCATGGAAGCGTCAGATCTTGGCGCTCCAATTACAGTACCGGTAGGCGAAGTGACGTTGGGTCGTGTATTCAACGTGCTTGGAGAAGCAATTGATAATGCGGGCGAGGTTGTGAAAGAAACAGTTAGCCCGATTCATAAAGAAGCTCCTAAGTTTGACGAGCTTTCCACGCAAGCGGAAATTCTCGAAACAGGGATCAAAGTAATCGACTTGTTGGCTCCTTATGTGAAGGGCGGTAAGATCGGTCTGTTCGGCGGTGCCGGCGTAGGTAAGACGGTAACGATCCAAGAGCTGATCAACAACATCGCGCAGGAGCACGGCGGTATTTCCGTATTTGCGGGTGTCGGCGAGCGTACGCGCGAAGGTAACGACTTGTACCATGAAATGAAGGATTCCGGCGTTATCAGCAAAACGGCGATGGTATTCGGTCAGATGAATGAGCCGCCAGGAGCGCGCTTGCGTGTTGCCTTGACGGGTCTGACAATGGCTGAACATTTCCGTGATGAAGAAGGCAAGGACGTTCTCTTGTTCATCGATAACATCTTCCGCTTTACACAAGCGGGTTCCGAAGTATCCGCCTTGCTCGGCCGCATGCCTTCCGCAGTAGGTTACCAACCTACGTTGGCTACGGAAATGGGTCAGTTGCAAGAACGTATCACTTCAACGAAAAAAGGTTCTGTTACATCCATTCAGGCGATCTACGTTCCGGCGGATGACTACACAGACCCGGCTCCAGCTACGACGTTTGCTCACTTGGATGCAACGACGAACTTGGAGCGTAAAATTTCCGAGATGGGTATCTTCCCTGCGGTTGATCCGCTTGCATCCTCATCCCGGATCTTGGCGCCAGACATTGTAGGTGAAGAGCACTATCATGTCGCACAAGGTGTTAAGCGCCTCTTGCAGCGCTATAAAGAGCTTCAAGATATTATCGCAATCCTTGGTATGGACGAGTTGTCCGAAGAAGATAAGTTGACGGTTGCGCGCGCGCGCAAAATTCAACGCTTCTTGTCTCAACCGTTCCACGTTGCGGAACAATTTACGGGTCTTGCTGGTAAATACGTACCTGTTAAAGAAACAGTACGCAGCTTCAAGGAAATCCTGGACGGCAAGCATGATGACCTTCCAGAAGCAGCCTTCTTGTACGTCGGTACAATTGAAGAAGCTGTGGAAAAAGCAAAGACGCTGTAAGCGGCTTGACGTGAAACGGGCTGTCTGTTGCTAAGGCATGGACAGAACGGAAGGAGGAAACCGCAGTTGAGCACCTTTTTGTTGGAAATCGTTACACCGGAGCACAAAGTGTTCGAACAGCAGGTGGACATGATTAGCGTCAAGGGCGTCGAAGGAGATCTCGGTATTTTGGCGAACCATATTCCGATGGTTACGCCGCTTCGCATTGGTCCAATGAAGATCAAAGAAGGCGGCAAGGAGCATTGGATTGCGGTTCATGGCGGATTTGTTGAAGTACGTAAGGACAAAGTCGTTGTGCTTGCAGAAAGCGCGGAAATGCCGGAAGACATCGATGTGGAACGTGCCAAGGCAGCGAAGGCCCGGGCGGAGCAACGTCTGGCGATGGCTGCACGGAGTAAGCAGGATTCCCTGGACTTCCGTCGTGCGGAATTGTCGCTCCAACGTGCCGTGACGCGGATTAAAGTCTCGCAAAAAGAATGGTAATCATGATATAAATCGAAGAAGAGCTGTTCCAGAACCCCTCAGGTTTTGGAACAGCTCTTTTTTCATAAGGATTATTTTTTCATCATTCATATGAACTTGATTATGGCTTCAACATAACCTCAGCCTCAGAGCGCTTCGTATGCATGCTGTAGAAGGCTTCTCCGACCAATTGTGGGTCAAAGGAGGTATTGGGCTGGACGAAGCCGCAGACGGTCAATGTGCCAGCATAGAGACCGTATTGCTTGAACTCATCATGTAGGCTGAGGGCAAGGCTGCGCAGACCAGATTTCCCGACACCGAGAGATGCCAGTGATGCTGTCGGCTGCAGTGCTTGTCCACCACCCGTCAGCAGGTATGAACCTGTACCGCGCGTTTTCATGCCCGGAAGAATACATTGGGCAGTCGTCAACGCTCCTACTACGTTTACCTTGAAGTCTTCGATCATATCAGAAGGCTGTACTTCAGAGGGAAGTCCAGGTGCATGGGCAGAAGCGTTGTATACGACGGCCTCAGGTGTGCCGATCTCTGTTTCAAGTGCTGACAGTGTTTGACGAAGAGCAGCTTCGTCGCTAGTAAGTGCGACAGCCCCTGTCGCTTCAATATTCATATCATGCAGGATGTCTTTCATTTGCTCTAGCGTATCCGATTCTCGCGTAATGAGAACAGGAAGGTAACCACGTTGTCCAAATGACTTGGCAATGCCAAGTCCGATGCCGCAGCCGGCGCCGACGATCCAAATCATCGGTTGTGTCATATTATCGTTCAACCCCTTGTTGTATGATCCGATGTATGGATATTGTAAACCGAATATGTAGCAGAGTTCAAAACCATTTTTCACATAGCCCGTCATTCATCGGAAAATAAATTTTGGAAAATATCATTTTATTGCTTGACGCATGTATGGGGTATGATTATAATAAAGACAGTTAATATTGATAATCATTCTCAAATGAAGGTTATCAATTAACCTCATCAAGTGAACGTTCGGGAAGGCTACTTCTTGAACCGTCACATCAAGCGAAATATCCTTCTTCTTGGTTCTTTTGATTTTCAGTAGGTTGGTTAATTGTAGGTAGTTTCCTCATCCTCCGTGAGCTGTGGCCGGATCGCAGCTCTCTTTTTTTTGCCCTTATTTCCAAACCCAACTAAATGGATGGTCACTGCTCAAAAGAGTGAATCTAGGTTAGAGCCGAGCTGAATTGAAAATGAGTTATATGAGTTGAAAATAAGTTGAATGTAACTTGTACTGGAATGCGTCGAAGCTGGCCCGTGGAATACGGGCATCCATGGCCCCTTTTTTGATCTGCGGATCAGAAAGGGGGTTTGTTGTTTCTCTGTTTTTTTACTTTTGAAATGAACGAATCAAAAAGGAAAATCGTACTAACTACAGATTCGCAATAAGGAGGAATTCGTAATGAGGAAAAGATTCTCTTGGATACTGGCTTTAACACTTACGCTGTCGATGATCGCGCCGTCAGCAGCAATGGCGTCCCCATCCGTCAGCAGCGATGGCGCGGCTGCCACTAAGGGATTGGAAAAGATCGCGGCGGAGAAGGCGGCGCTTCTCACTAAAATGGGGACAGTCAGTGTACAATATGCGCTGATTGACAACGGCAAGATTACGGTATCGGGTCAGACTGGCATGAACGATATAGAAGGAAAGAAGCCATTGACGAAGGATACGATGTACGGCATTGGCTCAACAAGCAAAGTGTTCACGGCGGCAGCCGTTATGAAGCTAGCGGACGAGGGAAAGATTGATCTCGATGCGCCCTTGATCAACTACATTCCCGACTTCACGATGAAGGATGAACGGTATAAGCAGATCACACCGCGCATGTTGCTGAACCATTCCTCTGGCTTGCAAGGAGGCTCCAGTTACGGCAACGCCTTCCTGTTCGAGGACAATGATACCTATCCGCATGATACGCTGCTTAAACAACTATCAACGCAAAGCCTAAAAGCAAATCCAGGTGCGTTTTCTGTTTACTGTAACGACGGATTCACACTGGCTGAGATTCTGGTAGAGAGAGTTAGCGGCATAAGCTTTACTGCATTTATACACAACTATTTTACGGAACCATTGAAGTTGAGCCATACGAAGACATCGCAGGACGTATTGGAACAAGACAAGTTGGCGGGGCTCTATTTCCCTTTCTACCAAGGTCAGCTTCCGAATGAAACTGTCAATGCGATCGGGACAGGGGGAATTTATTCTACGGCGGAAGATTTGGTGAGATTCTCGCAACTGTTTACAGGTGAGACGAAGGGTGTCCTTTCTGACAAGGCGATCCAGGTGATGGCGAATGAGGAATACAAGAAGGGCCTGTGGCCGAAAGATACGGATAATAGTTTCAACTACGGACTCGGCTGGGACAGCGTGAAGCTGTTCCCGTTCAACGAATACGGAATGAAGGGCTTGGCTAAAGGCGGGGATACGATCCTGTATCATGCTTCCCTCGTCGTGCTTCCGGAGCAGAAGATGGCGGCAGCAGTGTTGTCTTCTGGCGGTTCAAGCATGACAAATGAGATGCTGGCGAACGACTTGCTGCTGCAAGCATTGAAGGAGAAAGGGGCAATTAAAACGATCCAACCGGAGAAATCCTTCGGCAAGCCAGTAAAGGCGGAGATACCTGCTGAGGTAGTGAAGCAGGCAGGCTACTACGGCACTAGAAATCAGCAAGTGAAGGTTGAGATCAAGAAGGACGGTGAACTGACTTTGCCGTTAATGACTCTCATTGATCATTCGAAAGAAAAGTATGTGTACACATCGGATGGAAGCTTTATCAATGAGAACGGAACTTCCAAGATTAGTTTTGTAACTGAGAAAAATGGCCGCACATACATTTGGGTAAGAGAAAATATGACAATGCCAGGTCTGGGACAGTTCGTCTTATCTCATTATGCAGCAGAGAAATTGGAAGAGAACAAGCTCTCGAAGGAGACTGCTGAGGCATGGTCAAAACGGCAAGGCATTACGTTCTATCAAGTAAACGAGAAGTATACCTCCCTCATGTATTCCGTGCTAAAGCCGGCGGTACAAATTGCTCGTTCTAGCGAGCTTCCAGGCTATTTGGGGGATAAAAAAATTACAGGTCCAAACACGGCCGCAAGCGAGCTTAATATTCCGGGCATGCTAGGCGGTCGGGATCTGGCGGAATCTAGATTCTTCACGCAAGACGGAGTCGAATACATGGAGGAGGCCGGCAAATTGTATATCAGCGGTACGAACGTTAATCCCCTCTATGCAGGAAAAAGCTCAACTGCCACGCTGCAAGCGAACGGGCACGCCAGATGGTATACAGTTCCGGATGCAGCTGCAGGCAAGACGATGACTGTTGCACTGCCAGCGAAGGGGGCATTCGCGGTTTATAATGAACTAGGCCAGCTCGTGAACTTTACGGTCGTTAGTGGCGATAACACAGTGACGCTGCCTAAGAATGGGACAATCGTCTTTGCTGGTACACCGGGCTCGGAATTTGGCATTACATTGAAATAAACCAAACGATAGATGATGGAACGGTGACAGCAGCATGCACGCGATAGTTGAAGTAAGCTAAGCCGCTTCTTGGATCTGCTAATCTGAAGTGCACTCTTTATAGTAGTCATTGGGTAGACACCTCTGTGTCATATCTGATGAATATCTATAAGGAGTGCATTTTTGGTTTTTACAGGATATAAATCCATAACTCAGCCAGTGGTTTCATCCAGTGAGGGGAGAGAAGCTTTTCTGCTGATTGGTTACTCTCCTGAGACTCCAGAGCTGCTCGAGCTTCCAGATGTACATAAAACATTCACCAGCTGCTCTTCTATCGATCGCCTTATGTGAATATGTATATAACCAAAACCGAACAACTTTTCATAAAACTGTCCAAAAGGTGGTATTAATTGCATAGACGGAGTTGGTAGGTTTTGTTATAATTGTGGCGGGTTTATTACAAAATTCTCTATTTTTTTGCAAAATGGCAGTTGCTGCGGCGGAGGGGATGACTTTTGGAACAGTACATCAACAATTACGTCATTGTGGCCATTTTTATTGCACTCGGTATTTTATTGCCGGTTGTCGCACTGACGGTAGGGAGATGGCTTAGACCAAAGAAGCCGACAGATATGAAGCAAACAACTTATGAAAGCGGTAACGAACCTGTTGGTGTCGGACAAGTCCGATTCAACGTACGGTACTATTTGTTTGCGCTCATGTTTGTCATTTTTGATGTCGAAACCGTTTTCTTGTATCCATGGGCGGTTGCATACAATCAGCTTGGATTGTTTGCACTTGTCGAAATGTTGATTTTCGTCGGATTGCTGTTGGTTGGATTAATTTACGCCTGGAAAAAGAAGGTGCTTCAATGGGACTCACTTTAGAATCAATTACGCCGGAAGAACGGCAGGAGTTGGAACGCAATGTGTTCTTTGGCACGCTTGAACAGTTGAAGGCATGGGCTCGCAGTAATTCATTATGGCCGCTTACGTTCGGTCTTGCCTGCTGCGCAATCGAGATGATGGGGACGGGAGCGTCGCACTACGACTTGGATCGCTTCGGCGTTATCTTTCGAACGTCTCCAAGACAATCGGATGTTATGATCGTATCTGGTACAGTCACGAAGAAGATGGGGCCGCTCTTGAAGCGTCTGTATGATCAAATGCCTGAGCCGAAATGGGTCATCGCAATGGGATCATGCGCGACGGCTGGAGGGCCGTACGTGAAGTCGTATTCAGTCGTCAAAGGCGTGGATCAGATAGTGCCTGTTGATGTTTATATTCCAGGCTGCCCGCCGAATCCTGCGGCCCTTATCTACGGCATCAACAAGCTGCAAGAGAAAATCCGCTATGAGGCGAAAACCGGAAAGCGGGTGACGAATCGATGAGCGAGGAACAAGAGAAGGACAAGACAGCTGAAGAACAATCCTCTGAGCAAAGATCGAAGCAAGAATCAAATACGGAATCTAATTCGATTCCAGAATCGAAACCAGAATCGAAACCAGAATCGAATATAGGTTCAAAACCGGATTTAGATGAAGCAACAGCAAGTGAAGGAATCAAGATCGCAGCAGGAGAAAAGTCCGAAGTGAAAGCGGATGAACCGCAAGTGCCAGTTCGGGAGGCATCAGATGTGGAGACCGTCCCTGAAGTGCCAGCGCAGAAGCTAGAGACGGTCGAAGGGACAGTAGAAGAGCAGAAGGAAGCGGCAGCACTACAAGATGATCCAGTGGCTCCTGCATCTGCTGAATCCCAGGAGCATGCGGATGCGACGAAGGAGGTTTCCGTAACAGCGGAAACGGAGAAGCCGAAGCGTGCCCCTTTGACGGAAGAGGAGAAGGCTGCGCGAATTCAAGCGGCTGCTGAGGCGCGCGCGGCGCGGGCGAAGGCAGCAGAAGGCGGTAGTGAAACATCGACTACAGCCGATGCAGCAGCTCGTCCACCAAGAGCGCGTGCGAAGGAAGACGGTGCAGGGGATGTTGCGGAGAAGCCAGAACGGCCCGCACGAGCGCCTCGGGTTAAGGCAGACGAAGAACCGCCAAAGCCGAAAGAGCCCTCACCCAAACAGCCAGTTCTTGATCAGCTCATAGCCTTGCTTAAGGCCGAAGTCGCAGAGGATGCGGTTGAAGAGGCGGCTATCAATGAAGTCAATGATCATTTGCCAACGGTAACGGTGAAAAATGAACATTGGCTGGTAACAGCTCAGCTGCTTCGTGAACATAAAGATTGGTCGTGTGACTATTTGCGTAATTTATCCGGCATTGACCAGGAAACTCATTTAGAAGTAATCTATCATCTTATCAATTTAAGCACGAAAGCAGAGGTTGCTGTTCGTGTAAAGACAGATCGCGAGGTGCCTTCCATCGCATCGGTAACGCCTATATGGCCTACTGCGAACTGGAATGAGCGCGAAGTTTACGACTTGTTGGGCATTTCGTTTCCGGGACATCCCGACTTGCGTCGCATCATGATGCCGGATGACTGGGTTGGACATCCGCTTCGCAAAGACTACGTGCCGTTAGATTCGGAGGTGTAACCCTGTGATTCGTACAGAAGAACTATTGCTTAATGTTGGACCGCAGCACCCGAGTACTCACGGTGTATTCCGCATCGTCGTCAAGATTGATGGCGAGGTGATCAAGGAAGCGACCCCGGTAATGGGATATTTGCACCGCGGAACGGAGAAGCTTGCGGAAAACTTGAACTATACGCAAATTATTCCTTATACCGATCGTATGGATTATGTGTCCGCCATGACGAACAACTATGTACTCGTGCATGCCGTTGAGAAGCTGATGCAGCTGGAAGTTCCGGAGAGAGCAGAGTTTCTCCGACTTATCGTTATGGAATTGCAACGCGTAGCAAGCCATTTGGTATGGTGGGGGACGTATTTGCTTGATATTGGGGCGATGAGCCCGTTCTTATTTGCGTTCCGCGACCGGGAGATCATTATCGATTTGTTCAACGAACTATGCGGGGCACGACTGACATACAACTACATGCGGGTCGGCGGCGTCAAGTGGGATGCGCCTCCAGGCTGGATCGACAAAGTCCGCGAGTTTGTTCCATACATGCGCAAAAGGCTGGATGAATACAACAAGCTCGTAAGCGGCAACGAAATTTTCCTGACCCGCATTAAAGGAATCGGTACTTATGATGCGGAAACGGCAATCGCATATGGACTTAGCGGTGCCAATCTACGCTGCACGGGAGTGAATTGGGATTTGAGGAAGCAGGAGCCTTACAGCCTGTACGATCGATTCGAATTCGATGTTCCACTTGGAACCCGTGGGGACTGCTATGAACGGTATTTAATTCGTGTTGAAGAGATACGGCAAAGCTTACGCATTTTGGAGCAGGCTGTGGAGCAATTCCCGAGCGAGGGAGAGACAATGGGCAAAGTGCCGCGCGTCATACGTCCGCCTGCTGGTGAAGTATACGCTCGTATTGAATCTCCGCGCGGAGAGATTGGCTGCTATATCGTATCCAAGGGCAAGGCGGAGCCGTTCCGGTTGAAGTTCCGTCGGCCGTCCTTCGTTAATTTGCAAATACTGCCGAAGCTGCTCGTAGGCGAAACGATGACGAATATGATTACTATACTGGGCGGGATCGATATCGTCGTCGGGGAGGTGGATGCATAGTGGGGGACTTGTTGAATCAGACGCTCACGTGGCAGAATGGTCTAATTTTTATTGCATGGGGAGTTGTTCTTCTTTTCGTCGTCCTTGGCTTCGTAACCTATGCGATTTACTTCGAACGCAAGGTCATCGGCTGGATGCAGCTGCGTCATGGTCCTACACGGGTAGGTCCGCTGGGACTGCTGCAGACGGTTGCTGATATATTGAAACTACTACTCAAGGAAGACACAATACCTCGCAAGGCTGATAAAGCACTATTCATCTTGGCTCCAGTCATCACGTATGTACCGGCATTTGCGGTCATTGCGACGATTCCTTATGCCGCTAATCTAGGCTTTGCTGATCTAAATGTAGGATTGTTATATTATGCCGCATTGTCCAGCATCTCTACCATTGGTATTATTTTAGGAGGGTGGGCGTCCAACAACAAATACTCTCTGCTTGGCGGAATGCGCTCAGCGGCGCAAATGATTAGCTATGAAATTCCGCTCGTTATCTCAGTCGCGGGTATAATCATGTTGAACGGATCGCTCAGTTTGCGTACCATTGTAGAAGGGCAAGGCAACTATTTTTGGGAATGGAACTTTATCCCGCAAATCATCGGATTTATTGTCTTTATTATCGCGGGGGTATCTGAGTTGAATCGTACCCCATTTGATTTGCCAGAAGCAGAATCAGAGCTTGTTGCGGGTTATCATGTTGAATATAGCGGCTTCCGATTCGCCTTCTTCATGTTGGCGGAATACGTGTATGTATTCGCACTCTCGGCACTGACGACGGTCTTGTTCCTAGGCGGTTGGCATCCACCGCTCCCGTTCCTCGACTTCATTCCGGGGCTGCTGTGGTTCATCCTGAAATTTTCATTCTGCGTCTTCTTCCTATTCTGGCTGCGTGCAACGATGCCACGTATACGCGTAGACCAATTGATGGGCTTTGGGTGGAAGGTGCTGCTGCCGCTTGCCCTGCTTAACGTCTTCTTGACGGCGTTTTACATCGAAATTTTCAACAAATAGGCTAGGGGTGAGATCCGTGAAAGGACTGTTGAAGGGTCTAGGCGTTACATTCAAGGCGATGACGTCGAAGAAGGTCACCTACAAATACCCAGATGTTCCGCTTGAAATGCCTGACCGTTTTCGCGGCATACAGCATTTCGATCCGGATAAGTGCATCGTATGCAATCAATGTGCCCGCATCTGTCCAACGGAATGCATTACGTTGACAGGCAAACCGAATCCAGATCCAGAGAAGAAGGGCAAAGTGATCGACACGTACGATATTAACTTTGAGATTTGCATTTTGTGCGATCTTTGTACGGAAGTATGTCCGACCGAAGCGATTGTCATGACCAACAATTTTGAACTGGCGACATACAGTCGCGATGACTTGTTCAAAAATTTGAACTGGCTGAACGACAATAATGTAAATGTTCGTCAAGAGAACAACTCCGCCATGCCGAAGGGGGGCGCGAAGAAAAGTGTTTAACTTCTCTTTGGATTGGACGGGGGGGACGATAGTCTTCTTCGTGTTGGCCATCTGCATTATTTCCGGCGCGGTATTGATGCTTAACTTTACGAAGGTTGTACATATGGTCGTCTCTGTTGCCTTCTCCTTCCTAGGGTTGGCAGGGATGTACGTGCTGTTGGATGCTGAATTTGTTGCTTTTGTACAGGTACTTGTTTATACAGGCGCGATATCGATACTCATGATTTTCGGAATTATGATGACCAAGCACGATAAGCAGGATGAGGCATTGGTCAAGCCGTGGAAGGAAGCGTTAGCCGCGATAGGCTGTATTGCCCTGTTTGGAGTGCTATTCTTCTCTATTCGCAGCTCTGAGTTTCCTGTACATCAAGACGCTGCATTGGTTCAGGATAATACGCTGAATATCGGGAAGCAACTGTTCACAGAGCATGTCATTCCGTTCGAGCTGCTGTCTGTTCTGTTGACGGTGGCCTTTATCGGAGCAATTGTGCTGGCTAAGAAGGAGGCGGATGAAGGATGAGTACGATGCTTGCTTCCTTTTTAACACTTGCTGCTATATTGTTCTGTATTGGTTTATATGGTGTATTAACAAAGCGCAATGCTGTTATCGTGCTGCTGTCCATTGAGTTGATGCTCAATGCGGCGAACTTGAACTTGATTGCCTTTTCGAAATACGGGGTCGTACCGAGCCTGAAGGGGCAAATTTTCTCTCTTTTTACAATTGCGATTGCAGCTGCAGAAGCGGCAATTGGTGTCGCCATCCTTATCGCGTTGTACCGGAATCGCGGAACGGCCAACGTGGACGAATTTGACGACTTGAAGAGATAATCGGTAGGGAGGATACGACAATGGAATCCGTCTTTTCGCAATTCGTATGGGCTATCCCGGTCATTCCGCTGCTCGCGTTCCTCATACTGACGGCATTTGGCCGCCAGATGAAAGGCGCAGCCGTTCTGCTCGGTGTCATCAGCTCTCTTGCTGCGTTCATTCTGTCTGCGCTCCTCTTGTGGGAGCGGGTGTCCGGAACGATGGAGGACTATACCCGGAGCTTTGATTGGATTCGCTTCGGTGACATCCGCCTGGAGTTCGGATTCGATGTGACGAACTTGAACGCGCTAATGCTCGTCATTGTCACGCTGGTCAGCTTACTAGTAAATGTATATTCCAAAGGCTACATGCATGGTGATGAGCGGCAAACGGTGTTCTACGCCTATATTGCGCTCTTTACCAGCTCGATGCTTGGACTTGTGCTGTCTCCAAACTTACTCCAGCTCTATATCTTTTGGGAGCTTGTAGGGGTATGCTCATTCCTCCTCGTTGGATTCTGGTATGAGCGTCCTGCAGCACGTGCTGCGGCTAAGAAGGCCTTCATCGTCACACGGATCGGAGACGTTGGTTTATTTATAGCACTGCTGCTTCTGTTCTGGTACATGCCGGGTCATGCGCTTGACTTCGGATCGATCAGCAATGTGTTCAGCAATGTAGATACACTTGCACAGAGCGGCATATCTGCCGGACTGACGACATGGATTGCATCTCTCATATTCGTAGGAGCGGTTGGCAAGTCGGGTCAATTCCCGCTGCATACCTGGCTCCCAGATGCCATGGAAGGGCCGACACCGATCTCAGCACTCATCCATGCGGCTACGATGGTTGCGGCAGGGGTATATCTCGTTGCACGCACGTTTGATATTTTCCACATGTCGCCTACGGCAATGACGATTGTCGCGAGTGTTGGAGGATTTACTGCGATCTTTGCCGCGACGATTGCAATCGCACAGCGCGATTTGAAGCGCATCCTTGCATACTCAACGGTTAGTCAGCTCGGCTACATGATGATGGCGCTTGGTCTTGGGGCTGTGACCGCAGGGGTGTTCCACCTGTTTACGCACGCCTTCTTTAAGGCGCTTCTGTTCCTCGGAGCGGGAAGCGTCATTCATGCTGTACATACACAAGATATATTCAAGATGGGCGGCGTTGGCCGCAATATGAAGGTTACAGCTTGGACATTCGGTATTGGCGCACTGGCACTGTCTGGTATTCCTCCTCTGTCCGGCTTCTGGTCTAAGGATGCGATCTTGACAGCGGCTTGGGATCAGAATAATTGGCTCTTATTTATTATTGGTGCAGTTGCTGCATTCTTTACAGCTTTTTATATGGCGCGTTTGTTCTTCCTCGTATTTACGGGGGATCCATCAGCAGACAGCGAGGCTTCCAAGGCGCATGAATCGCCATTGTCTATGACAGTGCCATTGATCGTGCTCAGTGTACTGGCTGTGGTTGCAGGATTCGTCAACACTCCGTTCGGGGGCAGCTTCGGCACCTGGCTCACAGGCGAAGAAGTAGGTGAGCACGCAAATATCATGGTGATGATTGTATCGGCGCTTATCGGTGTATTGGGTATTGGACTTGGATATGTCATGTACGGACCTGGTCGCAAGCGTCAAGATACGCTCGAACATACGGCAGCACCTGTCTATCGTCTGCTTGCCAACAAATATTATATTGATGAACTATATCAAATCGTATTTGTTCGTAGCCTATCGGGTATTGGGCAACTGCTGAAGGCAATCGATAAATGGGTAATAGATGGTCTGGTACGCTTGGTAGCATGGTTTACAGTCAGTGTTGGCCGAACATCGCTGCGTGTGCAGAACGGTCAACTGCAAACTTATGGCCTGGTATCCCTGTTTGGCTTTGTCGGATTGATTCTGCTCGTGCTGGCACTTGGAAGGAGGTTCTGGTAGATGCTGAATATACTTTCTTCGATGCCGCTGCTAACGCTGCTGACCTTCTCTCCGCTTCTTGGAGTCATTGTGCTTCTGTGCATTCCGCAGGGGCGTACACGTGCGATTCAGGTGACAGGCATTGTAACGACATTCGTGCCTCTTCTACTGGCGCTTATCATTTATGGCAATTACGATGCACTCGAGCAAGGCAAAACCATAGCAGAGCAATGGTCATGGATATCGATTCCGCTCAATTCAGAATTAATTGAAGGGCTAAGCTCATGGGCATTTACGATTCAATATCATTTGTCGATAGATTCCCTATCGTTGCCGCTCGTGGTAATGACCACGATCGTAGCTTCGATGGCGGCGTTTGCTTCCTTGTATGTGAAGAAACGTTGGAAGTCGTATTTTATTCTTTTCCTGCTGCTTGAAGTTGGAATGCTGGGTGTCTTTATGGCACGTGATTTGTTCTTATTTTTCATGTTCTTCGAATGGACGCTGGTGCCGACTTACTTCCTTATTGGTATCTGGGGCTATATGCATCGCGAGAAGGCTGCGAATCAATTTCTGCTGTACAATGGGCTCGGTTCTGCGCTTCTCTTAGTTGCCTTCATTGTACTTACGGTGACAGCAGGCTTTGCACCTAACCCGGACATGGCGGCGAATGGCCATTACGTATATACGGGCAATCTTGATGTCATTATGAAGAATATTAATGATGCGACTTCTTTTATATATCAAGAGCAGAGCGGCGTATACTTGTCTGACAGCATGCGGACGTTTGTCTTTTTCTTGCTCATTGTAGCCTTTGGTGTGAAGCTCCCGATCTTCCCATTCCACACATGGATGCTGCGCGTGCATGCTGAAGCTCCGGCACCTGTGGTGATGCTGCACTCAGGAATATTGCTGAAGATGGGTGCTTACGGTCTTATTCAGTTCGGAACAGCATTGCTTCCAAAGGAGACCGCATCTTGGGCTGTACTACTAGCAGTACTGGGTGTTATTAATGTGCTGTATGGGGCCATACTCGCCTTTGTGCAGACAGAATTTAGACTTATCTTAGCTTATTCTAGTATTAGTCATATGGGCTTCGTTCTGCTTGGTATCGCAGCGATGAATGACATTGGGCTTCAAGGTGCTGTTGTGCAGATGGTCTCGCATGGATTTATCTCTGCGTTGTTCTTCCTGCTGGTAGGCGCATTATTGGAGCGTACAGGAACAACAAAAATTGGCGAACTGGGTGGATTAGCGAAGGGCATGCCATTCTTGTGTGGCATCTTATTGCTGTCAGGCTTGGCGTCGTTAGGCTTGCCAGGCTTGTCGGGATTCGTAGCAGAGCTTCTGTCCCTGCTTGGTCTGTTCGGAACGATGAAATGGGCAGCCATTCTTGCTGCACTTGGGATTATATTAAGCAGTGTCTATGTGCTTCGTGGGGTACTGGCAATCTCTTATGGGCCAAGAGACGATCGTTATGCAAGCTTGAAGGATGCCAGACTTGTCGAAGCTGTGCCGATCATGGTGCTGACGGCATGCATTATTTTAATCGGATTGTTCCCATCATTCGTTACGGCTCCGATTGATAATGGCGTCGAGCATGTCATTGAATTATTCAAGGTGAGGGGGTAGGCCCATGGAAGCGACTACAGTTAAACTGCTGCAATTGGGCGATCTCGCACTGCTGGCACCTGAGCTGACGCTTGTTATTGCAGCGATTGTGATCTCGCTCATTGATTTGGCGCTGCCCCGTCGTGTGAACCGGGATATTATCGGGGGGCTGTCCCTGCTGGGCGTTCTAATTTCGCTTGGCTTCGTCGTATGGAAGTTGTATCAACGAACATTACTTAACGAGGAAGCGGCTCGATCTATGCAGCTGCTCAATCAAAGCTATCGCGTTGATGATTTTGCCCTGCTGCTCAAAATTGTATTTCTTACCGGTACGGCACTCATACTGCTAATGAGTATTGGCAATATAAGAGATAAGGAGATTCCGCATCGCGGCGAATATTATTACTTGCTGCTTCCAGCTGCACTTGGCGCGATGATCATGGCTTCATCAGGAGATCTAATTACGCTTTATGTTGGTCTGGAATTGTTGAGCATTACTTCCTACATTCTCGTTGGGTTGAAGAAGAATGACCGGAAGTCATCAGAAGGTGCATTCAAATACGCGGTACTGGGAAGTGTAGCGTCTGCATTTATTTTATACGGGATGTCCTTTGTATACGGCATGACAGGAAGTACGCAGCTTGGTGCGATTGCAAGAGGCTTGGCGGATCAAGTTCATTCCTTCGAACCGCTCATCTATGTCAGCTTTCTACTCATGCTGGTGGGCTTCGGTTTTAAGGTTGCAGCAGCACCATTCCATGCCTGGTCACCTGATGTATATGCGGGTGCGCCAACACCTGTCGCTGCCTTCTTGGCAGTTGTATCCAAAGGTGCGAGCTTGGCAATTTTGTTCCGCATATTCTATAGTTTGTATTTTGGTCTGGGTGCCAATAGGGATATGCTCATCTATCACGACTTCGCAACGATTCTTCTCGTGCTAGCAGCGGTGTCTATGGTGATCGGGACAACAATGGCGCTCAAGCAGTCGAATGTCAAGCGGCTCCTAGCCTTGTCTGGTATTGCGAATGCAGGTTACCTGCTTGTGCCGATTGGGCTCGATATGTTGGATGGATCGTGGCATTCATCGAACTTCTCGGAGTTCCTATTCTACTTGTTGGCCTATTTATTTACGACGATCGGTGCGTTTGCCGTCCATACGGTTATGGAGCGCGCTGCAGGCCATGATGAAATGAAGGGATATGCCGGCCTGTATTATCGTTCTCCGTGGCTAGCTGTAGCGATGACCGTATTTGTGCTGTCACTTGCAGGAATCCCAGTTACAGCCGGATTCATGGGTAAGCTGTACATCATTTTTGGAGCAGCTGCCAGCCATGCGGTATGGCTCTCTGTGCTCATGATGGTAACAGGCGTAATCTCCTTCTACTTCTACTTCGGCTTCATACGCCAGATGTATATGCGTGCTGGCAATGAGGATGAAGTTCGTATATCGATTACTCAACGAGCAGTCATCGCCTTATGCGTATTGATTGTACTGCTGCTCGGTGTGCTCCCTGGCTTCGTCGTGAAGGTCATTCAACATGTGTTCTCAATTGGAGTAGATTTGCTGATCCGCATGTAATCGGAACACAGATTAGTTGGAGCATGCAATGACGTATAGGCTAGTATGTGCTAGCGGAGAATCGAGGTCTCTCACGAGAGACCTCGATTCTTTTTTTTTGTAAATGTAGGACTCAGGACTCAAATTGATCAATACGAACAGGAAAGCATGTCTCCATGGCGAAACTTTATAACGTTTAACGTGTAAAGGTATATTGTGATTGAATGGATGTGAGGAACGTTAGTTGCTTGTCTTTACCATTCATTGACGTGAATAAAGAGCAAGGTAGAGGTCGGAAGAATTGGATTTGGTGACGAATTTGGTCATCTTCTCGTGGAATCATGTTTTAACACCCTCTAGCACAGGCCTTCGGAACAAGAATAGGAAGGGATTCATTATGAAACGATTGCCTCGCGTCGTCGTGACTGGCACCATCATTGTACTATCAAGCATGCTGCTAATAGAAGCGTCAGGCATGCGCCAAGCGATCTCGCCGATATACGAGGTAAGGTTGGAGGAGGCGACGCAGCGAAGCTGGACGAATGAGCAGCTATCGCCATCTGCGAGTCTTGTCAGGAATGAGAACCATGAGGAGGAAGCAACCTCAACCTCATGGATTATTAAGTGGAAACAAGGGGCACAGGATGACGTATTATTGCGTCGAAGTATAGTAGAATCAGAACAGGAATCAGTAGGAATTATGGTTGTTCGACCTAAGGAGGAAGAGAAGTCGGAAGATTGGCTTCGCGATGCCAAGCGCTCGGACGATATCGAATACATCCAGCCGAATCATACGGTTCGAACGCTGCAATCGGTGATAAAGCCGAATGATACTTTATACGGGCAGCAGCACTATTTGCAGCAAATCGGAATTGAAGCGGCATGGACGAAGACAAGGAGCAATTTGTCTACTACAATTGCGCTGGTTGATACGGGGGTTGACTTTAACCATCCCGATTTGAAGCCGAATATCGTGAAGGGGGTTAACCTGCTAGATACAGGTATCCCACAAGATGATAACGGTCATGGTACTAGCGTTGCCGGCGTCATCGCAGCAGTAGGCAATAATAACAAAGGGACAACCGGAATTCTATGGTCAGCCAAGATCATGCCTATTAAGGCACTTGATGCTAGAGGCTATGGCGATGAGGATAAATTAGGTGCGGGCATTCTATACGCTGTCGATCACGGTGCCAAAATCGTTGTCATGTCGGTTGGACTGTACCGATATTCAAAGTACATGGAAGAGATTGTGAATTACGCCGAGCAGAAGGGCGTTCTACTCATTGCAGCTACTGGAAATGATGGCAAACGCTTTGGAGAGAAAATCGCGGTCAAATATCCAGCTGCTTATCCTACGGTGCTCGCCATCGGTGGAAACACAAGACAGCAGCGGGTAGAGCCGCGTTCGAATACGGGGCCAGAAGTGGATCTCGTTGCACCGTGGCATGTATTTACCACAGCATTAGGTGGTGGCTATGCTGCTGAGGAAGGCACCTCGATGGCGGCTCCCCAAGTAGCTGGAGTGGCGGCATTGCTGTGGAGCCAATATCCTGAACTGAAGCCATATCAAATTCGTCAGCATTTACGGAAGACGGCGAAAGATATCGAAGCCCAAGGCTGGGACCAGCTTAGCGGATACGGGATGCTGCGTGCCGATCAAGCGCTCTTGAATCCGGTAGAGAAGGATCCGTTTGGGACGAATACAACTCGTGATAAGGCAAGGATGTTCCCGATTGACACTTCCTTAGCAGCAGAATTGAACGGGAAGAAGAATAACTGGTTCGTCGTAGATGCACCCTACGATGGAACACTAGAGTTGAACGTGCAGCGAATTCAAGGAACTAGCAAAATCGGAATCACACATTTCTTAGCAGATAGTCGTTCCGGTACCGCGTATAGTCACCCTATTAGCAAGCCGCTCACCGTTCCAGTTAAAAAAGGGAAGAATGTGTTTCGATTCTATGCGGAAGAAGCTGGCGCAGCCATATCTTACAAACTGTCGTCACGCTTTCTCATTTATGAGGATCCGTTCGAACCGAATGACAAGCAGTTTCAAGCATATGCCCTGCCTGCACGGACGCAGGATATTGTAGGGACATTCAGTCATGCTTCCGACTTGGATTGGTATACGATTCAACTGCCGACCAAGGCGACACTTCGGTTGAAACTAGACACAGACACCGTGCGTATTGACCCTGCGATAGAGATTCGCGGTTCACAGATGGAAACGCGATGGGTGGATGAACAGAAGGAAGGCCAAGCTGAATCGGTAGTTCTGCCTGACTTGCCTGCGGGCAAGTATTATATATTGGTGCAGAATGCAGTAACAGCTCGTCCTGAAGCAGTGGCGGGAGAGTATAAGCTGCATATTGAATACCTGACTCAGTTCACGGATCCGAATGAGCCGAATGATAAAGTATATGAAGCGATAACAATGAGTGAAGGAACGGAATATAAAGGTGTCTTTCATGAGGATAATGATGTAGATTGGTTCCAATGGAAAGTGAAGGAGCAGGCGTATGGGCACTTTCGGATAGGCAATGTGCCTTCGAATCGTGTGGTGACGATGTCCGTTCTGTCGAGAGAGCAGAAGGTGCTTGCCTCAGCACGCAACCGGTTGGGTGAATCCGCTGTAGAATTGGGCACTGAGCTGGAGCCGGGCACGTACTACGTTCGACTCACGACAAGCGATAAGTTCGATACACAGTTCTATTCCTTATCTGTGCAGGCAGATCCACTTGTGGCTGGGTTCCGAGACATAGGGGAGCATTGGGCTAAGGATTCAATCGTTCGAGCAGTCAAGTCAGGCTGGATTAACGGTTATCCTGAAGCGGAATTTGGCCCGGATCGGCCGATCACTCGTGCAGAGGCTGCGTCCATTCTCGCCAATGCGTTTAAGTTGAATGCGAAGGGAAAGCAGACAACTTCATTCAAGGATGTCACTTCGAAGCATTGGGCGTATTCTGCGGTATCACGAGTTGCCAATGCCGGTATTGTGGGGGGTGTTGGTGGCCAGCGCTTCGCGCCCAACCAGAAGGTGAAGCGTTCGGAGATGGCGGTAATGATCGGCAATGCGCTTCATCTGAAGGCTGGAGCGATAAGCACGGGGCCGTTTGCGGATGTTCCTGCTGTCCATTGGGCAGCTCCTATGCTGGCTGAGATGAAGCGACAAGGGTACGTGCATGGTTATGAAGGCAATACGTTCGAGCCGGATCGCGATGCGACTCGGGCTGAGTTCGCAGCGATGCTCCTCGTTGCCTTGGATAGGAAATCGTAAGGAGGAGTCTAAGTGGGCGGAAATGAAACATGGACACAGGTCACCTCGTCTGTAGGTTGGAGTGGCGCGATTCAAATGATCATTACATTGATGTGCATTGCACTCGCGTGGTGGGCACTGCAAAATGTAAAGATCGATTTGTTCATTCGGCATCCGCAGAGCCCACAAGGCAAAATGGTTCATTTGATTTTAGCCATTTTGGTTGGCCGGGCAGTGGCACAGTTTTTTGTCGATTATTGGAGCTGGACACAATCACTGCGTTTTTTGTTTTGAAACCATCAATAATGGTTAAGAGGAATTGGACGGCGGTACACCGACGGGGTTAATACCGTAATTTCCACTTGATTAAACCCCGTCCGGCAAGGGTTCAAGCACTTGTCGAATAACATCGAATGAAGATGTCAACACTGGATGATAGCCCCAAGGAAAATGTGGAAGGGTCTGTCGAAAAATATCGCTTGTCCATAGCTGTAAAGCAGTGGTATGATGTAATTTGGAAATCAAAAAGACGTACCATTTTTTACAGATATACGGATAATGGGGCGAAATAAAGCGCGGAGGGAAACATGATGAGTAAATTTATCGTCCGCGGAGGCAACCGATTGACGGGTACTGTGCGTGTTAGTGGCGCGAAGAACTCTGTACTTCCGATCATCGCTGCTTCGTTACTGGGAGAAAAAGGCGTTAGCGTAATTTGCGATGCACCTCCACTTGACGATGTGAAAACGATACACAATGTACTAGAAAAATTAGGTGCAAGCCTTACATATGCCGACGAAACCATTCGTGTGAATGCGGAGAACCTTCATTCTTTTGAAGCCCCATATGAGTTGGTACGTAAGATGCGAGCATCATTCCTCGTCATGGGCCCATTGCTGGCTCGCGCAGGACAGGCGCGTATTTCTCTGCCTGGTGGATGCGCTATTGGGAGTCGTCCGATTGATCAGCATTTGAAAGGCTTTGAAGCTATGGGTGCGGTTATCGGTCTTGGACAAGGATATATTGAAGCGAAAGTGAACGGCCGACTGAAGGGTACCAAGATTTACTTGGACTATGCGAGTGTCGGTGCGACGGAAAATATTATGATGGCCGCTACATTGGCCGAAGGTACAACAATTATTGAAAATGCAGCTCGTGAGCCGGAAATCGTCGACTTGGCGAACTATCTGAACAAGATGGGCGCAGTCGTTCGCGGTGCAGGAACAGGCGTTATCCGCATTGAAGGTGTGGATCACTTGCATGGTGCAGAGCATACGGTTATCCCTGACCGCGTCGAAGCAGGAACTTATATGGTTGCTGCAGCGATGACAGGCGGAGATGTGTATGTGGAAGGTGCGATTGCAGATCATCTTGGTCCTGTTATTGCGAAGATGGAAGAGATGGGCATTACGATTGATCCGGATGAGAATGGTATCCGCGTCCGTGCGGAGCAGCCGTTGAAGGCTGTCGACGTAAAGACGCTTCCATACCCTGGATTCCCGACAGACATGCAGTCGCAAATGATGGCATTGCTGCTTGCAGCAGAAGGCACATCTGTAGTGACCGAAACGGTATTCGAAAACCGCTTCATGCATGTGGATGAATTCAACCTGATGAATGCAAACATCAAGGTTGAAGGCCGTACTTCTGTCGTAACAGGCCCGGCTAAGCTAAGAGGTGCTAAGGTAACGGCAACTGACTTGCGTGCTGGAGCTGCATTGATCTGTGCAGGGTTGATTGCGGAAGGCACAACAGAAGTCGGAGGCGTTCATCATATTGATCGTGGTTATGTGCACTTAGCAGAGAAGCTGTCATCGCTCGGAGCAGATATCTACCGCGTTAAGATGAATGAAGAGCCACAAAGCGTGAAAGAAGAGAAGGAAGAAGGGACTTTTCGAGCACAGCCAACTTGGGCGTAAGCCTATCGTGAGCTAAAGCTGGAGAAGGAGCTTCCACCCGGATCATATAGACAATTGCATCGATAGAAAAGGTGTACCGGCTAGACATAAAGCCGCCTCGTGAAGAGGCGGCTTTTTTGCGTGTATATGATTTTGGGTGCAGATGTTTTGAGTATGTGCTGTTTTGCATGAAGATGTCCTGGTACGTATACGATTTTTCGAATGTATTCGCATGTGTAGATGACGAGTTGCTGGTAGTTATCCGTATCGAACCTAGAAACCTTCTATACGTAATCAGAGGGATACGAGGGTATGTGGTTCTGTCTTCTCTTAAAAAAGCATAGGGTAGAGAAAGAGGAGGATTGATTCTGTTCTTTTCGTGAAATGCTAGATAAGAAAGTGAGAGGAATCGTTAAAATAGAAAGAGGAGTGAGACCAATGGCAACGCAACCGATGTTATCTGCGCAGGCGCGGCGGCTCGCACGCTGGCTGAAGCCGCGCCTGCGCCTTGGCGGCAGGGGACGCTGGGGCCTGCGAAGACGCCCCCTGCCGCTGCTAGCGCGCACCGCCCTATGGGCTGGCGCGCTTATTGCGCTCGCGCTGCTCGTGCCGCTCCTGCTGGTACAAGAGCACCAGCAGGGGGTAAGCACGAGCGCCCGTAGCGAGCGCGCGGCGCCGCAGGCGCCGAAGGTGCCGCCGCCGCCCAGCACAGTGGCGGCGCAGCCCACGGTGCGCGTGTACCTGAGCGGCACGCGCCAAGTTGAGAGCGTCGCGCTGGAGCAGTACGTGCGCGGCGTCCTCGCAGCAGAGATGCCGAGCAGCTTCGAGCTCGAAGCGCTCAAGGCGCAGGCGATGGCCGCCCGCACGTACATTATGCGCCGCCTGCTGGCGCAGGATACAAGCGGCGCACCTGAGGGGGCCGACGTAACCGATACCGTCGCCCATCAAGCCTATAAGCCGCTCGCGGAGATGGAGCGGCTGCCGAAGGAAGCGGCGGCGAAGCTGAGCCGCGCCGTAGAGGAGACAGAGGATCAGATCATTACGTATGAAGGCAAACCGATTATGGCTGCATTTTTCTCCACAAGTAATGGATATACCGAGAATGCCGAGAATTATTGGGGGAACCCGGTCCCTTACTTGAAAAGTGTGGCAAGCCCTTGGGATGAACGGGTAGCGCCGCGATTTGCGGAGAGCACTACATATAAGGTAGAGGCGCTTCTATCAGAACTAGGTGTATCCGCGCAAGCATTGAAGCTGCAATCCGGTGGCGGGACATCAAATAAGTCCGGATCCGCGCAAGGCATTTGGAATCAGCTCCGGATCTTATCCCATACCCCCGGTAAGAGAGTTGGTCAAGTTCAAGTCGGTACAGAACAGTTCACAGGTCGCGAAATTCGAGAGAAGCTAGGGTTGCGATCGAGTGCATTCGATTGGAGCATGGTGGATGGAAAACTAGTCATTACTACGTACGGTTTCGGGCATGGTGTTGGCATGAGCCAGTACGGTGCGCAAGGAATGGCCAAGGAAGGGGCTACTGCCGAGCAAATCGTAACGTACTATTATAAAGGTGTGAAGGTGGACAAAGCTTCGAAGTTAGCATCTGCTAAGTTGAAAGGATAGTTCAGCAAGACGCGGCTCACGTGCACAGTGAGGCAGGAAAAACCCTTATTATATAAGGAGCTAGACTTCTGGCAGAAGCATTGGTAGCTTCATATCTTAAAAATTAGCATTTCTACGTATAAAAGTACTAGCCTCGGTAACAATGGTTACTGAGGTGATCACAAATGAGTGAACAAAACCAAAATCAAAACTCAAAGAACAAAACAACGATGAATACATCTACGACAAGCACAGCAAATCCGTCTGAAGCCTCCAAATCGATGCAAGGGGCTCAAGCGGTTCACACATCCTCATGGAGAAAGCTGCTGTCGAAGAAATGGGTATTCCCCGCTTTGTACATGGCCGCAGCAGCAATTATCCTAACTCTAGTCTGGGTCTATCAAGACTTGAATCACAAACCGCTCGACCCAAACAAGGATGCGACGCAAGCAGGGCAAACAATCAAGCAAGGCGAATCAACTGCAGGCACAACAGCTGGAACCAAAGAAGACGCAGTCGAAGTAGTTGCAACCAACGAAACACTCGGTTGGCCAGTGGCGAATTCTGGTGATGTAGATGTCGTCATGCCGTACTATGACGAGAAGGCTTCGAAGGAAGAGCAAGCGGCAGCAATGGTGCAGTACAAGCAAACCTTTACGCCGAATGTAGGTATCGACTTGGCGCGTAAGGACAAGCAGGCATTTGATGTAGTAGCTGCAATGAGCGGTAAAGTAACACGTGCTGAACAGCATGCGACGAATGGATTTGTTGTCGAAGTTGATCATGGCAATGGCATGAAGACAGTATATCAGAGCTTGGCTGATGTGAAAGTAAAGCAAGGCGATGCTGTGAAGAAGGGCGACGCGCTAGCTACAGCAGGTCGCAGTGAATTGGAGAAGGAACTGGGCGTTCATGTTCACTTTGAGGTGTACAATGAGAATAAGCCAGTAAATCCGACAACGGTTCTGGTTAAAAACTAATTCAGTTAAACATGGTGACAACATCGGGCGAATGTCTTAAGGGCATTCGTCCGTTTTTTTATTTGTAGGAGGAATAGCGGAATTGAAACGAACTTTTTCTAATATTTTTTTGCTCTCGCCACTCCAATGATGATTGATCGAATTCACGGATTACCAAGAAGCGGAATTCCGCTTGACTAAGCTTTTTTTCCTGTTTTAACTTTGCTTGGATTGCCTTGTTGTTCGACTTGTCCGATGAGAGCCTTGGCAAAAATATCGGCTAAGCCAAGCTTGTCAGGCTCGGTTACAACGCATAAGTGTGCGACCCACTCATATAATGTACCAATTAAACCGAGTAGGGAGGCGGGAACGTGCACGACTACATCAAAGAACGGACCATCAAAATCGGCCGCTGCATCGTCGAAACGAAGCATACGGTTCGTACTATCGCTAAAGAGTTCGGCGTGTCTAAAAGCACGGTGCACAAAGATTTGACCGAACGGCTGCCTGAGATTAACCCCGATCTGGCTGATCAGGTGAAGCACATTCTCGAATACCATAAGTCCGTTCGTCACTTGCGTGGTGGAGAAGCAACGAAGATCAAATATAAGAAGACGACTTCAAAAAAACGTGAGGTGATGACGGCGGGTAAATCCTGAACCACCACCCCATTCCAATAACTTTTTAAAATGTGAGCTGCCCTCCAATCTGTCATTGAACGTAGCAGAGAAAGTATGATATGGTAAACGATGAGTAAATATTTTGCAGAAAACGGTCGTAATTTCTCGATTAAGACATGAAAAATGAATGTGGAGGCTCTCGAACTTATGCTTAGCAAGGATATTGGAATTGACTTGGGAACGGCAAACGTTCTCATCCATGTCAAGGGGAAGGGGGTCGTCTTGAACGAGCCTTCGGTTGTAGCAATCGAAAGCGATTCAAAGCGAGTCCTCGCCGTGGGTGAAGAAGCCCACAGAATGGTTGGTCGGACACCGGGCAATATCGTACCCATCCGCCCGCTTAGAGACGGAGTCATCGCTGACTTCGAAGTTACGGAAGCAATGCTGAAGCACTTTATTTCACGAGTCGGCGGTCGCAAATGGTACTCGCACCCACGCATCTTGATTTGCGCGCCGACAAATATTACTTCAGTAGAACAGAAGGCAATTCGCGAAGCGGCTGAGAAGAGCGGTGCCAAAGATGTTTTCCTGGAAGAAGAACCGAAGGCGGCGGCAATTGGCGCGGGTATGGATATCTTCCAACCGAGCGGCAACATGGTCGTTGACATCGGCGGCGGAACGACGGACGTGGCGGTATTGTCCATGGGAGACATCGTTACCGCCTCTTCTATTAAAATTGCTGGGGACAAGTTCGACAGCTCCATCATGAAATATATAAAATCCAAGTATAAGTTGCTAATCGGAGAGCGTACGTCTGAAGATATTAAGATTAACATCGGGACGGTGCGTGAAGGTGGACAACGGGAAATGGACATCCGCGGACGTGACATGGTTTCGGGCCTCCCATATACCGTAACGATCACATCCGATGAAGTTCGAGAAGCTTTGTGGGATCCAATTTCTTCGATTGTCGCTGCTGCGAAGTCGGTATTGGAACGGACACCGCCAGAATTGTCGGCGGATATTATCGATCGCGGCGTCATTTTGACTGGCGGCGGGGCGCTTCTTGATGGATTGGACGAGCTGATGGCTGACGAATTGAAGGTTCCTGTGCTTATTGCAGAGGATCCAATGCACTGCGTCGTCAAAGGTACCGGAATCATGCTGGATAATTTGGACAAGGTCGTTAAGAAATCATTCGTTTAATCCGATATACATTGTATATGCTTTGACAGATCGGGAGGAAACGACATGATTAGAGGTTTATATACAGCTGCCTCGGGCATGATGACCCAACAACGGCGGCATGATACGGTTACGAATAATATAACGAATATCAATACGCCCGGGTTCAAGTCAGTAACAGGGGCAGTGCGTTCATTTCCTGAGATGATGCTGTCCTTACAGGGCGGAGATCAAGGGGCAGGTCGTACCATTGGCCGCTTGAATACAGGGGTATTCGCGGAAGAGAGCCGTATGCTGTTCAGCCAAGGCGATCTGATGCAGACGAATCAATCAGGCGACTTTGCGCTGTTGGCGGATTTGGGTGTCCCGGGCGTGGTCTTTGATGCTTCAGGCAAGGGACGGGATGCGCAAGGCAATATTGTTTATAAGCCGGAAGCATTCTTTACGGTTCGGGAAGGCAATGAGTTGCGTTTTACGCGTGATGGCCATTTTCGCTTGAATGCCCGCCATGAGCTGACGACGGCAGACGGAGCACTTGTGCTGAACCGGAATCAAGCTCCAATTGTATTGCCGGCGAATGTGTCGATAGATGATATCAAACTGGATGGGACAGGCCGGATGTATGATGCGCGAACGAACGCTGCGATTGGAGGGGCAGATCTGCTCATTTCCCGTATCGACAATCCGAATCAGCTTATTCGGACGGGGAATGGCCGCTTCCGACTGGACGCAACAGGGGCTGGTCAAGCAGCAGCAGTCGCGTGGACAGCTGGTGATCAACAGCAAATTCAGGTACAACAAGGTTATTTGGAGCGTTCTAATGTAGATCCTACGCAATCGATGACGGATATGATGACGGCCTTCCGTGCCTATGAGGCGAATCAGAAAGTCGTTCAATTCTTTGATAAGACGCTGGAAAAGACGGTCAATGAGGTAGGGCGCGTCTAAGCGCTTAGAATAGGAGGAACGATATGAACCAGTCTATGATTTCTGCAGCCTCTTCGATGAATGGCATTCAGCGCAAGCTGGATATCGTCGCGGACAATATGGCGAACTTAAATACGAACGGTTATAAGCGGAAGTCAGCGACATTCGCTGATGTGCTTACGAATGTAAGACAGCATGATAAGGATTACCGCCAACCAGGAAGAGCGACCCCGATGGGATATACGCTTGGCTATGGATCTTATTTGACTGCATTAAGTCGAGACTTCACGCAAGGGGCATTGAAGCAAACAGGTGTAAGCACGGATTTTGCGTTGGAAGGCAACGCGCTATTCGAGCTCGAACTGGTCAATGGTCAATCTGCTTGGATTCGAGAAGGCGCTTTTCATTACACGATTGATCCGAATACGAAGGAAAAGGTGCTTGTGACGGCTCAAGGGGATAAGGTGCTGGACAAAGACGGCGCTGAGATCCGAATTGGACTGGATCAAGAGATACAGGTTAATGACAAGGGGCAAGTATTCGCGACGAAGAACGGCTTGACGGTTGTTCCGAATCCGATCGCTACGCTGAAGGTAGTAAAGCCGATCAGCCCAGAACTCCTTATTCAGACAGAGAACAACTATTACGTAATGGCCCCAAATACGAACCGCAATGCTATTGTGGAGGATCTTGATCTTACACAAAACCAAGCGGTTCACGTTCGGCAAGGCATGATTGAGCAATCGAATGTATCGCTGATCGACGAGATGAATGACTTGATTCAAGCGCAGCGAGCGTATCAGATGTCCGCTCGGGCCTTGACTTCCGGAGACGCGATGTGGGGGCTTGCGAATAACCTTCGCGCGTAAACGAAGCAGGTGAGATAATGAGTGACCAAGAAGGGAAAGACAAGAAGCTGCTCGATTATGAGTACGAGCCGCTGCAACAGGATATATCGTTAGCGCGTCTGCACCGCTCTCATTCCGGCTCGGAACCAGAGGATGTGGAGACGAAGACGGAGGCCGAATCCGACGTTCACGAGGAATTGCCGGTAATGGGCAAGCCTGCTCAGCAGCCAGTATTCGAAGAGCGGCGCAAGCAGCGTCTGCGCAAGGGTAAGGATGCTGCTAAGCCAGCGTCTGAGGTGGAGCAGGAAGAACCTCAGCCACCTCAGCAGAAGCCGGTTCGTCGTTCGAAGGCAGGGAAGTGGATTTTTCGACTGGCCATTGTCCCACTGTTATGCGTGCTAGCCACATTCGGCGGAATGGTTGCCGGATTTGTCGTGTTAGGTAAGGGCTCTTTTACAGATGCACTGAATGTAAATACATGGACACACTTGTTCCAACTTGTGTTCGGATAGCGGAGTCCCCACTTTGTGGGGATTTTTTGCTTGTGTGATGGTAGAAAGGTCTTTGCCCGTCATCGCTCCTCCCTTGAGGGCTATAGGGAGCTGTACGATTTGATAAAGTTTCATTTTTGTTTTCGGGCATGTATAATGAGTTGGAGGAACAATGAAAATGGGGGGAACTGGGGGTTTTGAGGTTGAATTTACCGAATATGTTGACGATGATTCGATTCGTTCTCATCCCCGTATATGTGGCTTTGTTCTTCATAGGTGAGCGGTACGCCGCATTCGGAGTTTGGTTGCTCGCTGGACTGACCGATATTCTGGACGGGTATATCGCGCGCAAACATAATTTAGTAACGAATATCGGCATGATGTTGGATCCATTGGCAGATAAGCTTATGATGTTGACCGTCATGTTTTCTTTGCTATGGTCTGGAGATATGCCATGGATGGCAGCTGTAGCGATGCTGATTCGAGATGCAGGGATGATTGCATGTTCCGCTTTATTTCATTTCAAGGGAAAGAAGACAGTGCCTGCGAATTGGATGGGGAAATTGACGACAGTCTTCTATTATATTGCGATCCTGTTCGTTTACTTCCAATGGACTTATGCAGTTGAGCTCTTATGGGTGGTTATTGTATTCTCATTTCTTACATCCTTTATGTATGCGCTCTTGTTTATTCGAATCAATCGCAAGGAAGAGGCAGAAGCTGAGCATCGGGTATGATGCAGGCATGTCTCTTGTGGGATAACAGAAGAAATGTCTTATTTTTACCTTGATGATGAACCATCATTTGTTTTACGTTCAAGTAGTTACTTGTCTTTACTTGTCTTGCTAAGACAGAATGACTTGCATGGAAGTTGCGCATTCTGATTCTAAGAAGAGAGCTCCCCGAACAGCCGAAGCTGCGGGAAGCTCCTTATCTCAACCTTCAGGCCTGCAGTCATGAAGGATGATCTTAGTATTGACGCATAGCTGTCGTCTTATACGGCAGAGGAAGAGAGGAGATTGTATTATGTTGACAGTTGAGCAAATCCAGGAAATTATTCCACACCGGTACCCTTTTCTGCTCGTTGACCGTATTCTTGAAGTAGAAGAAGGCAAGCGTGCCGTCGGAATTAAGAATGTTACAATGAACGAGCCGCATTTTGCAGGTCACTTCCCTGGTTATCCGGTTATGCCGGGAGTTCTCATTGTTGAAGCGCTCGCACAGGTTGGTGCAGTAGCTATTTTGAAATTGGAGCAAAATCAAGGGAAACTTGCTTTCTTTGCTGGAATCGACAATTTCCGTTTTCGTGGACAAGTCGTACCTGGCGATACGCTTACACTTACAGTAGAGATTACACGATTGAAGGGGACGATCGGCAAGGGACAGGCTACAGCCAAGGTTGGCGATAAGGTCGTTGCTGAAGGTGAATTAATGTTCGCATTGTCGGATCGTGAGTAGAATACAGCATAGGTGGAATCATTTGCAATGAATGCAGAGAGTTCGGTTATTCTAAGGATAACCGGAGCTGAACATTAGCTGTGTGCCATCGGTGTCGAATGGACTCGGAACTCATCGAATGATGCACGGTAGAAGCATTGTGATATTCCACATGATGATGTATTCGGAATGGCTTAAGGAGGGAAACAAGTGTTTCAACAGGTAGAGAAATGGAACCGACAAATGAAAAAGTGGCTATGGCTTGTGGTCATTGTCGGATTGGTAGCTGCTATTCCTGTAGCAGTGCAGCGCGTACAGACAGAACAGTCGGCGAATAAGGTTGAAATTGTATTCAATTATCGTAATTTGGTCGATATGTCTGCGCTGATGCCCAAGCCAAATGAGTTTATTGATGAGCAGTTGGGACGCTTAAAAGATGCAGGCGTTCACACGATGGCGTTGTTCGAAAGCAATTTGTCGGATATGAAGTCCGCACGAAGATTGTTGATTTACAACTCTAGCGATGCAGCAGCGCTGCAGAAGAAGCTTCCGCCTCTGAATGAAAATTATACATATCTTTTGTTCACGTCATCTGAGAACGAACAGAAGCTTTCTCCTATGATTGAGAAGACTTTCCTTCGTTTGGGTGTAGAGGTTCGTACGTGGCAGTATGAAGGCCACAATGGATTGATCTTGGAAACTCCGGTTGAATCCGCAGTAATGAAGTCAATGCCACAGGATCCAATCACAATTCAGATGCTTGTGGATAAAGGATATACAATTATGCCGCGTTTGTCCGACAGCTCGGAATATGATCAAGAGCAAATGGATGAGCTGCTGCAATACTACAATTCATTGGGCGTAACTCGGATCCTCTTTGATGGCGATGCAGTTAAAGGCTTTAATGATGATGCAGAGAAAAAAAGTTTGACAGGCTTTGCTGATTTGTTGAATAAGCACAACATCGGTATTGCTGCCATTGAAGGCTTGAAGAAGCCGCAGCAGGGGATGAACAAGCTTGCTTATTTGACGAAATATAATGTAGTTCGACTTCATTCGATTAACGATCAGGAGTCATTCAATGAAATCGATGTATTAGCTGATCGCTTCTCGCTTGCTACGAAGGATCGCAATATTCGGATGATTTATTTGAACGCAGGTGTGAAAAAAGATATGAAGAAGTCGGAGATTGTGACTTCCATTGATAATCTGATTCACACACTGAAAGAGCCTGGAGATGCAATTGCATCGATTGAGAAAAACGGATTTACAATGGGTACAGCTGAACCATTTACGGTATTTGACGCTTCATGGCAGAAAATTGCGAAGATTATCGTAGTTATTGGCGGCGTAGCATTAATCGCGCTGATGCTTTCTTATTTTGTGCCGGCTGTGATGCTTCCTGCCTTCGTTCTGGGCTTGATTGGAAGCGCAGGAATGTACGTATTGAAGCCAGCCTTCTTCGAGCAAGTGCTTGCCCTTGGGGTGGCGATAAGTGCGCCAACGATTGCGATGGTGCTCGCTGTTCGAAGAGTGGACATGAGTCCTCCGGTTACAAGCTTCAAGGCTCGCTTTGGCAAATCGGTTGGATTGTTCTTGCGCACGACGGTGTTGTCGCTGATGGCTATTCCGTTCGTGATTGCATTGCTTAACAACATTACGTACAGCCTTGTAATAACTCAATTCCGTGGAGTCAGTCTGCTGCACTTCCTGCCGATTGGCCTTACCGCATTGTATATATTCCTCTACCGTGGAGATTCTGTTGTGAAGGAAGCCAATCGTTGGCTTAAGATGCCGGTTACGGTATTGATGGTCGTGGCTGCTGGCATCGCGGGCGTAGTTGGAATGTACTACCTATCGCGTACGGGGAACGCTGGAAACGTATCTTCCTTGGAGAAATCATTCCGTTCCTTGCTTGAGAATACGTTGGGTGTTCGTCCGCGAAATAAAGAGTTCTTGATGGCGCACCCGTTGTTCTTGATTGCGGCATTTGCAGCATACCGTTATCGGATAGCTCTATATGCGTTCATCATCGCTGTTATTGGCCAGTTGTCTATGGTTGATACGTTCGCTCATATCCATACGCCGATCATCATGTCGACAATTCGTACACTCCTTGGTCTTGGCCTTGGACTGGTTATCGGAATTATTGGCATTTTCGTATGGACTATCATTGAAAGGTGTTGGGATGCATGGCGTCCAAAGCTACAAGAATAGTACTGTCCGGATATTACGGATTCAATAATAGTGGTGACGAGGCGGTTCTGTTGTCGATACTGACCGCCTTGGAGCGTGCTGGCGAAGAAGCTGGCATGGCAATCGAGCCTGTCGTATTGTCTGGTGATCCAGAGACGACGACTCGGTTGTATGGGGTAGAAGCAGTGCATCGAATGAAGCCCGGAGCTTTGCTGGGTGCGATTCGTAGCAGCGATGGGTTGATCAGCGGCGGCGGAAGCTTGCTGCAGGATGCGACCAGTTCGAAGACGATTCCTTATTACTTAGGTGTGCTGAAACTGGCACAGTGGTTCCGTAAGCCGACGTTCATTTATTCGCAAGGAGTTGGTCCGGTAAACAGCCAGTCTTTCTATCCGTACATTCGTCACGTATTTAACCGAGCTGCTTATGTGTCTGTACGTGATCGGGAGTCTGCAGAGCTCTTGATGCGAATGGGAGTAGGGCAAGATGCGATCCATGTTGTACCTGATCCAGTAATGGGTCTTCGGTTGCCGTCATCTAAGCCTGGGCAGCCCGCACTCGATTATGGGACAGGGTTCGATGCGGCAGGCCGCCCCTATGTTGGGGTTTCCCTTCGATTCTGGAATCAAGATCGATCCGATATGGATGCGATCGCTGATATGCTGCTTCAGCTTAGTCGGATGCGGAAAGTCCATTTGCGGTTTTTGCCGTTCCATGGAGCAAGTGATGAAGAGGCATCCCGTTATGTCATGAAGAAGCTTGAGGATGAGGTTTCCGAAGTAGATGGATTGTGCGGCGGCCCATCACCTGCTGCTTCTGAAGCTGGCACAGTGATGAGCTTATGCGCTCCGCTTGAGCATCCTCAGTCCATGCTGCAGGAAGTAAGTCAATGCAGGGTGTTAGTCGGAATGCGATTGCATTCTCTCATTTATGCGGCCTCCCAAGAGGTGCCGCTTGCGGGTATTTCTTATGATCCGAAGATCGACCAATTCCTGCATCGACTGCAGGAAGAGGCGATTGGCACAACAGCCAAGCTAGATGCTGCTCGTGCTGCATCTCATATGTGCTGCTTGCTCGATGATGTAGATGGCTGGCGCGAGAAACATCAAAAAGCAATAACTTTATTGAAGCAAGAAGCAGAACAGCCGGCGCAACAAATTGTGCAATGGCTGCGTCATAAGGCGTAAGGTGGTTTGTGATATGTTAGAAATGAAGGATGTACCTAAGGTTTCGATTTACGGCATTCCCTTTTCCAAGTTGAATATGGAAGATACCGTAAAGCTTCTTGTTGATCATATTGACGCTGGGCGCTCCATTCAGGTGATTACAGCGAATCCCATCATGGTGATGGCCGCCTTGGAGAATGATAAGAATATGGCCGTCATGAAGCAGGCGGACTTGGTTGTTCCAGATGGAACAGGCATTGTCTGGGCAGCTAATAAGTTCGGTGATCCTGTCGTTGAACGAGTAACGGGCTTCGATCTGCTGCATGAGCTGCTGAAGATGGGTGAACCGCGCAAGTGGAAGGTGTATCTCTTGGGTGCAGCTCCAGAGGTGGTTCAAGCGGCAGCAGAACGGTTACAAGAACAGTATCCGTCCATCTCCATTGTCGGATACCGAGATGGCTTTTTCAAAAGTGATGAAGATGAAGAGGTTATTGCACAAGTTCGTGCGGCGAATCCTGACTTATTGTTCGTTGCTCGCGGAGCCGACACACAAGATCCTTGGATTGCAAAATATCGCCAACAGCTGCAAGTTCCCTTTATGATGGGTGTTGGGGGAAGCTTTGATGTTATTTCAGGCAAGGCCAAGCGGGCACCAATGTGGGTACAGAAGCTGCGTATTGAATGGCTGTATCGCTTAGTCAAGGAACCGAAACGCTTCATGCGAATGATGGCATTGCCTAAATTTGCTTGGAAAGTGATGCGGGATAAAGATAAGCCCACAAAAGTGCAGTAAAATGACGCTTAATCTTTCATTTTCGTAAGTTTTCACATAAATCCGGCATTGGTGTTTCCATTTTGAACGGAGTATAATTCGATCCGGTAACATAAATGGGGGTTGAAACTACCGATGATGACCGTATACGCAATTGGTGGCTGCCTGGCAGCTCTGCTGCTCGCCACAGGATTAACGCCTTTAGTGAAGAAGTTTGCGATCAAAGTAGGTGCGGTTGACGTACCGAATGCGCGGAAAGTGCATACGCGCATCATGCCCCGCATGGGTGGTTTGGCTATTTTTGCGGCGTTCGTACTGACGCTGCTTGGACTTATGTTATTTATCCCTGATACACTGCTTGGTTCATCGCGAGATGCGAATCTTGTGAAGGCACTGCTTGCCGGAGGCTCCATCATAATACTGATTGGTGCACTGGATGATCGTGTTGAGTTGTCCGCGAAAGCGAAACTGCTTGGTCAGATTGTAGCTGCGTGTGTCGTGGTATTCGGATTTGATTTAACTGTAGACTTTGTAAATGTGCCGTTTGGCGATAAATATTTATTTATTGAAACATGGGTTGCAATTCCGCTTACGATCTTCTGGATCGTTGGTGTGACGAATGCAATTAATTTGATTGATGGCTTGGACGGACTGGCTGCTGGTGTTTCCGCTATTGCCATTGCTACCATCCTTGTCATGGCGATCTTTATGGGCAATCCGGTAATCATCTTGCTCTGTGCGATCTTGCTTGGAAGTATTATTGGATTCCTGTTCTTCAACTTCCACCCAGCTAAGATCTTTATGGGGGATTCCGGTTCCTTGTTCTTAGGCTTCAGCCTGGCTGTCTTGTCCATGCTGGGCTTCAAGCAGATTGCAATCATGTCGTTCATTACACCATTGCTTATTATTGGTGTGCCGCTGTCCGATACATTCTTCGCGATTATACGCCGCTGGCTGCAGAAGAAGCCGATCTTCGCACCAGACAAAGGTCACTTGCACCATTGCCTGCGCGAACTGGGCTTCAGCCATCGCAAGACAGTGCTCATCATTTACGGGATTGCTGCATTCTTCGGATTGCTGGCGGTTATCCAATCCGTAGCCGCATCGCATGATGCGAACTGGGTAACACTCGTTGTCATCTGTGTGTTGCTCGTATCGCTCCAGCTTGGAGCTGAAGTGATTGGTATCGTAAGTAAGACAAGAAAGCCGATGCTGAACATCCTGCACCGCTTGCGCATGAAGGTACACGCTGAATCACGTTCGAAATAACGATAGCCACAAGTCTTTTATGGGGACTTTGATGAAGTAAGAACGCAATTATAATGTATGTTGTAAACAGAACCTTTGCTCTTGAGTAGGATCAGGCTTGTCCTGAATTACTCGGGGCAGAGGTTTTTTTATACTCGTCTATAGTGTCTAAATATGCATTTCAATATGATATGTACTTCTATGTCGCGCTGCTGGTTCTATATCGACCATTAGAATCCTTCCTTCTATTGAGTTAATTTTCCTATTTCTTAACAACCTCATATAGAATCGTTTATGAACTTCTTTAGTAAACCATTGAAGTGTGAAACTATTCAATTCAACTACTTAGCTATTCCCTTTTAAAAACACCTCAAAAAGAACCTCTACAAGTATCTTGTAAGTAGGTCTGTTAAATCTTTTTTTTATCATCTGTAAGTGCTCAATAATTGCCCTCAAGGTGTGCCTCTTAACTAAAGTCCTCTGAGAGTTCTACTTCCGTGAGCACCACAGTAAGTGTTCTTTCCCTTCTCTTTGTCTGTTCTCAATTCAAACTTCGGAGTTTTGACTAAAATTTAGGACGAAATTAGCCGATAACAGAAATAACAAGTAAGAACGAGCCGATGGAGGCAACTCAGCTACGGTTCTATAATAAGGAGGCTATTAGCGTTGAAGAAACTGGTATCCATACTGTTGACGCTCGCGCTTGTCGTTACGCTTATCCCGGCATCTCTCGGTACAGCAGTATCAACGGCATTCGCAGCAAGCGCCAACCACTTCGTATTTCCGAATGAACAGTATTCTCCTACATCTGCACGTATAACAAATAGTGAACGTGTGACGCTAGAAGGAACATTGAATGGCGTTAACGGAAATTCGATCTCTTATAGCGTGTACAAACTGAATAAAAATCCTGATCCAACCGCGACGGATAAATATTTAGTGGATCAGAACGACAAACGTGAAGGCCAAACAGCCAACATTATGATCAATGGTTCGAAAATCCAATTGTATAATTTGCAGTTGTATCCTGGATTGAACCAAGTTACATTCAAAGGCTTGCAAGGCATGTCGGATGTGTATGACTCCATCTTCATCGAGTATCGCAATGGTCCAACGATGTACGACATGTCCGTATCCTTGGACGGGAATGTCTATAACTTGAAAGAAGACGAGTCGACAATTGTTTACTCCGATGCTTCCCAAGGCAAAAAATCGGTGAACGTCAGCATCTCGGGTAAAGCACCGAATGCGGATAAGGTACAAATCGAAGTGAACGGACGAAGCTGGTCCTTCGGCGTTTCCAAAAGCAACGACTGGACGTTCTTTGCTTCTCCAATTGCCCTTGAGCAAGGGCGGAACTTAGTTAAGATTAAAGTATTTAACGGTACACAATCGGTTGAAACAACAAGAGAAGTAGCATTCTTCAATGGTGATGTAACGTTCCACGATGTACACATGAAGGAAACTGGCGGAACAACAAAATATGATTTATCGCAAAGTCCTACGATTACTGCCTCAACTGATGGTGTAATTTATGGTCGCGTTCTTATTCCTTACGATGCAACCAAAGCGAAGCCGACTAGCGTGGGTGTCGCATATGAAATGATTGAAACGGGCAGCGGTAACAAAACAAACGGAAATGCAACGAACGTGGTTGAGGTTTCCTCGAATCCGAAATTTGTGGAGTACTCATTTGAAATATCAGGCGCTGTCAAAAAAAATGAGCGTACCAACCTAACATTGACATCGACGAACTATGCTTTGTCTACTCCTTCATTGCAGAGTATGTCTGGATTTTCCGTATTGTTGAAGGATGCGAACCAACCATATATCTACGCAGCTAATTATTTGAGTGGATATAACAACACAATGACGCCAGGGGAAGCTGTGGCGCTGCAAGGCGGAAAGTTGGATGGTGCACAGTTATTCTCCATGCCGGCTGCGATTCAATTTTTAGTTCCTAATGGAAGCAGTCCTAGAATTTCGATTGAATCTGTAACCGACGCATTAGGCAAAAAGCAAGATCCTAATACTTACCATTTAAACCCTACGATTGTTGCTGAGGACGTAACGGTTCAAAATATCAATGGGGTGCCTACATCGATGAGTCGGGTTGTATACCTGATTGATAAGTTGCCAAGCACAGGGAAACAGACGATTGTGTTTCGTTTGGATGGCTCCAATGAAACATATACGGCAACGGTTACACTTTTGTACGGGCCATATGTAAAATACGACGGAGCATTTGACGGCCAAAAAATTTATACGGACACAACAGATGCTAATCGTCAAGATCAAGTCATGAAAGAATTGCAGGACTTGGCGGGTCAAATCTACAATATTGCCAACGAAGAAGAGCTTAAATACTCAGGGAAAGATCAAACGGTATTTTTCAGTATTAATAATACAACCTTGGAACTGGCTCCAATAAGCGGAACAAACAAAAGTAAGTTCAAATTAGTAAACCAGAAAGACGCCTTTAATGCGTTGTATATGGGAGACAACAAAATCAAATTTGTTTTCCGTTCCCAAAAATCGCATTACGAGAACACAATCACGGTAACGCTCATTCCGACTAACTTGCCGGTTATTCCAGCACCTGAGACAGACGGAATCTATCCATACAGCACAACATATCCAGATCCGAAGCCAAATGACCCTCGCTTTGAGAAAAAAGGCGGAGTTTATCTGACCCGTGAAGCGCAGATGAATGTATACGGTACATTCGACTTTGTTGATCTCGGGAAAAATAAAGCTGAAATTGAAGGAAAGCTTACTAGCTTGCGGGGCAGTGGTACTACAAAAAATGAGCTTCAAAATTATAAATTAGTCATTCAATCGCCTGTATTGAAAAACGACAAAAACCCATTAGGTAAAATCGAGTGGACACTGGAGAATATGTTCACCGACAAAAATGGGGATACGTACAATTCGAGTGCAGTAGTTAACGGAATCTCTGTTTACTACGATAATGATAAACAATTCTTCAGCTTTATTATTAAGGGTATAAATCTTCCGGGTGATGGAACTCCTGTCGCAATGAACATGACTGTATTTAACAGTGGCGAAGGTGGCCCTCGTGCAACATACCGTTTGGAAGTTGTGCCGGTAGATGTGCCTTACACGATTTTGAAGCCAGCGCTTGAAAAGCGAGTGGTTAACCAAAACTTTGTTGAAGTCATTATTGACTCGCCAGGTGCAGAAAAGGTAGTTATTAATAAAATTCCAGCAGAAAAAATTATTTACTACCCAAGCTATGACAAGACACAAAAGCCTTATGAAAATGCCTATCGTGCATTTGTCGTAGGACTTAAAGCAAATAAAGATAATAAGATTGAAATTGCCATTTCAAGAGGCAAGGATACCTTCAAAAATACGATTACGGTGAAGTACGTACCTACGTCAATTCCAGGGGCTCAGTATATGGAGCCAATGAAAAAATCACATAAGGTATTTGAAGGAATAGTAAACTTGACCTTCGAAAAAGGTGCGAATCTCGTAAGACGCGACTATAATGTGCCGCAAAACTTCAAAAACCAAGTTTTTAGTGGCCATAATCTACTGTTCGCGATTGCGAATTCATTCGATGGTGAAGTAGATCGCCGTGAGTTTGAGTATCAGCCAGCGAACTATGACTTGGCGAAGATAGAAGCAAAGAACATTTTTGAAGCAAGCTTCCCTGAACGCTTTATTAAGGCTGGTCCAGTTATTTGGATGGATCCAGGTCAAGCGGATGACATCAAGACAGAGTCTGTTTATGACCCAATTAAGTATGGTGTTGAGCCTTATCAATATCCAGGTTCGCCAATTGAGATGTTCTATAAGCGCGACTTGCGTAATGAGCTTATCATGTCTAAACCAGGTAAATTAACACTGAGCTATGATAAAAACGTAACCGATGATGGTGGTCGCACTGTGAGTGTGTTCCGTTTTGATTCGGAATTACAGCAATGGGAGAACATTGGCGGTGTTGTAGATTCGAAGAAACATACCGTAACCGTTCCAATTACGCGCTTTGGATACTATGTTGTTGGTAAGATGTCTTACTCTTATCATGATGTGGTACAGCATCCATATGCACGTGATTTCATTGAAACGATATTTGCAAAAGGCGTTATGAATCCATTTGATCCATTCTCCATGTTTGGTACAGATATGTATGTATCTCGTGGCGAATTCACTCGTATGATTGTTCGTGCGAAAGAGATGCCATTGAATTATGACGGTAAGAAACATTTCAATGACGTCGTTGTACCGGCGGCTGATAAGATGAATACGATTAATGTGAATCAGCTGTGGGACTTCCGCTATGTGGAGACGGCTGCACGTGATGGTATCGTTCGTGGTGTTTCTCCGAATGAATTTGGTGGAGATTACTCTATTATCCGTCAGGATGCAGCGGTAATGCTTGCGAAAGCTTTGAACATGAAGCTTGAGACGAAGCGTGATAAAGTTCGCAAGGATCTGTTGAAGTATTTCCAAGATGCGGACAAGATAGATTACTATGCACAGCCAGCGGTACTTGCTATCGCGAAGAAAGGCTTCATTACAGGAGTTCCGATTGACCCATCTGATCCGAAGAAGGGTTATGTATTCCAGCCATCTGCGAATATGCTCCGTGGCGACGCTGCTCTCATTATGGCGCGTGCTATGATTGATTTGAAGAAGCTGCCGAAGATGTAACATAGATTCAGCGTGTACATCTTCGGGTAATAAGGAGAGAGCCGATTTTGCTCGGCTCTCTTCCTTTATATAATAGAAGATATTCGTTTTATTAGGATCATTGATCTGGTAAACATGTAATGAATCTACCTATGATCATATTCATGGGTGATCTGTCATTCAGTGGAAAACATTAGCCAGTGACTCCTTCTTAGCTTGGCGCTATACTAGGAGATGTATTCGTTAATGCATACATATAGATGAATTCAAGTATTGCAATATGTATAGCATATCCGTGTATATGCGTTATTGAATGTAATGAGCAAGACATTGTCTGAAATCTGCGAAAAAATTTAAAAATAATTTTCCGTAGAGCGCAACTTTTTCGAAACCTGTGCGTTTAATATGATGAAGCTCGAATACAGTGGTTAATTTAATTATTGTTCCCTGTATTTCACAAAAATATACTTTACGCTAGGCAGTTGACATTGTATAATGTCTAGAGTGGTATGAGCATTTCTATTTATTTTCATTTGTTCCTAATCGATTACTAGTTTCTGTGGCATGTCCTTATGTTGCAGACTTCTTTTTAGATTACATTTCGCTCACTCTGAGGAAGGGGGTGAATCGGCGAATGAGGGAAATGAACTATCAAACTTCTACGCAACAAACTAAACAAACGAAGCAATTTAGAGGAGGAGAAAAAAAGGTTATGAAGAAAAGATTGGCCCTTCTGCTTTCCGTTGCTATGGCGTTCTCTATGTTCGCAAACGTAGCTTTCGGTGCTGACGCAGCTAAAACAACTCAAGAGAAATTTGATGCATTGAAAACTCAAGGTGTATTCAACGGTTATCCAGATGGATCCGCTGGCCTTGATAAAGACATGACTCGTGCAGAATTCGCGAAAGTACTCGTGAAATTGTTCGGTCTGAAAGAAATCCATGGTGAATATTCTTACAAAGATAAAAACTATGGTGCTAAAAACTGGGCAGCTCCATTCATCGAAGCTGTAACAAAAGAAGGCTTGATGCAAGGTAAAGA
>Ga0209566_100111_pt1 | contig 111965 bp, 85 predicted proteins | sample Araplavi_mTSA_r2_2_FD_184287 | JGI IMG/M metagenome (GOLD analysis project Ga0209566, IMG submission 184287) | Arabidopsis root microbial communities from North Carolina, USA - plate scrape CL_Cvi_mTSA_r2 (SPAdes) (version 2) | ecosystem: Host-associated > Plants > Roots > Endosphere | place... | reverse complement strand
CAACGCCGAGCATTGCCACGCAGCCGGCGAGCACCACGGCGGTGAACGTGGGCGGCAGCGCAAGCTTGAGCGTAGCGGCGACGGTGAGCGACAGCGGAACGCTGAGCTACCAGTGGTACAGCAACGCCACGAACAGCAATAGCGGGGGCAGCTTGATAGCAGGGGCAACAGGCGCTACGTATGCAGCACCGACAACGACGGCGGGAACGACGTACTATTATGTCGTCGTGACGAACACGAACAACAGCGTAAACGGTACGAAGACGGCCACGGCAAAGAGTAACGTAGCAACAGTTAATGTTACGCGGGAGGCCCAACGGGTTACAGCTATAACCGTGTCCAGCGCTAGTGATACCCTGTACGTCGGAGACTCGCTTCAATTCAATGCAACCGTAGCTCCTAACAATGCAGCGGATAAAACCTTTAGCTGGTCAGTCGTTCCTGGTACTGGGGCGGCGACGATCAGTGCGAATGGGTTGCTCGCGGCAACCGGGGCGGGTACGGTGACCGTTCAGGCGACTGCGCATGATGGCTCAGGCGTGGTTGGAAAGAAATCGATTACGATCACGAATAGACCATCCGGCGGCAGCGGCGGCGGTGCAGCGCCTGTCGTCACGAAACCGGTTATTGACAAGAATGGCGTTGAGCATGTCCCGACTACAATTGACACCACGAAACCGTCCGTCACGCTGGAAGTGACCCCGAAGGACGGCGCGGCTTATGTCAGCATCCCGGGAAGCATTTTAACGGACCTTGCAGACAAAAACGCGAACTTCTTTATCGAAATCAAAGCGCCTTACGGCAGCTACCAAGTGCCGGTTCATTTGGCGTCGCTCATCCCGGGACTGCCGGATATGATGGCCAAGAATGGGCTCAAAGCCGAGGATATCAGCTTCAAGATCACGGTGACCGACAAATCCGGCGATAAGGATATCCAAGCGACATTAGCAAACAACTTGCAGATTGGCCAAGTGTTAGGAGCTATCGTTGATTTTCACATGGATATCGTGAACGTAAAAACCGGACAAATGATCGGGAAAGCAGACAAGTTCAGTCAGGCGCTGACGCGAATCATTCCGATGCCAAAGAACATGACCGACATGCCGGAGCAATGGGGAGCGTTCCGCTATAACGAGACGACGAAGAAGCTTGAGTTTGTACCCGCGAAGAAAGCGTTGATCGATGGCGTATGGTACGTGACGATCAACTCCTATTCCAACAGCGTGTACGTCGTGACAAAAAATCCGGTGGGTTTTACCGATACGCTTAAAGCTTGGAGCAAACCGTACGTTGAACTGGCTGCAGCGAAAGGACTCGTTCAAGGGGTTGGCGACGGGAAATATGATCCTGACAAAGCCGCAACGAGAGCGGAATTTACCGCCATGTTAGTTCGCGCACTAGGACGCAGCGCATATGTCGGCAGTACAGCGACGTATGAAGATGTCAAACAAGGCGCATGGTATTTCGATGAGATCGCTCAAGCGAAGGAGCTTGGACTATTGGGCTTTGTGAAGGGCACGAGTTTCAATCCCGATCAGCCGCTTACCCGAGAGGAAATGGCGAGTATGTTGGCTGCAGCGATTCGTCTTGAGAACTCGTCGATTGCCAGGGATACTGTAAACCTGAACGGCTACAAAGATATCGGAAGCGTGGACGCGGCTTATTTGGAGGATGTTCGCACCATGGTTACCCTTCAAATTATGAACGGCATAAGCGCAAATACGTTCGATCCGAAGGGCTTGACGTCACGCGCGCAAGCGGCGGTTGTGTTCATCAGGATGCTGCAATCGCTAGGATTAATTGATAAATAAGGGACATGATCCAAACCCGCTTGAGCTGACTCCAATCTGCTCAGGCGGGTTTTGCTATGTCTATGGTAGTCAAACAGATCACCTTGGATAGCCCGCTTGGCACTACGCACAAAAATCAATCTAGCATGCAATGACGAATTCGCGTAATCCCTTTCCGTCGCGGGCACGCCAAAAAGTCGACAGGGTATCATCAATAAGTCGACATTGCGTTGGATAAACGGATCGGGGGTCTTTTATGATAAGTCTATAATAAGGGCATCATAGGCTTTTTGGACAAGAAGAGGAGCGATCTCGATGGCAAGCAGTCTTTCTCGGCTCTCCTGGAACTCCATTCGATTCAAGCTCGTCGTCGGTTTGTTGCTCATCACATTGCCGACAGTTGCGTTCCTAATCTATAACAACAATTATGCGATTCGCGTCGTTCACAATCAGGTTGCGGAATCCAGCCGCAACATGATCTCGATGTATATGGCCCAAATCGACTATAACTTGAACGACATGGACAAGTATTTAACGAATCTGATCGTGAACGATAAGGATCTCCAGGGAATGGAGTACAGCAATACGGAAGAGGACCGAATCTTGGCCAAAGTCCGGTTAGACAACAAGATAAATAGTGACATCTCAACGTTCCAGACCATAGACTCCATGTTCGTCTATTCGTTGCCCGGCGAGGATTATATCGAGGCATTCCAGAATAGCGGAGGCGTTAAGGAGCGGGAGGAGGTCAGAAGTTATATTCGGGGTTTGATTGGCGATCTTCAGCATTCGGGAAAGTTCGACCTTCACACTTGGTATGTCAAACCAATCGGTTCGAATTACTATTTGTTCCGGGTGCTGCAGACGAGCGATGCGTATGTGGGAGCCTGGGTGAATATCGACAGGATGTCGATTCCGCTGGACCTGCTTAATCTGGGGAAGCGAGGGTTGTCGCTTTTCGCAACGGAGAACGGCACCCCGATGACGCATGCCGAATTTGTACGGGAGAACGGTATAGAATTGGGTCATCATACGCAAAGTTACTATTTATCGGGAAAAGATCGGCCTTTTCTAGTCGTCGGAGGAAAATCGGCAAAGGGAAACTTGAGTCTGATCGCCCTTATCCCGGATGAGCAGATCCTGGAGAATTTGCCTTACCTTCGTCGGATTGCCGTAACGATTCCGATCGCGGCAATCATATTGGTACTGGTCTGCCTTCTCCTGCTCCGGAAAATGGTGCTGAGACCGCTCAATCGGATTATGAGGGCAATGAAACGGATCGGCGAAGGAAATTTGAACGCTCGCATCGATCCGTATCCGACCTCCGACGAGTTCCGGCTCGTAAACGACACGTTTAACCACATGATCAAGCAGGTACAAGAGCTTCGGATCCATGTATACGAGGAGCAATTGAGCAAGCAGAAGGCCGAACTTCAGCACCTGCAGCTGCAGATCAATCCTCACTTTTTTTTGAATTCCTTGAACATCGTCTACAATCTGGCGCTGGTTAAGAATTACGAGCTCATTCAGGAGATGGCGCTCAGCCTGGTTCAATATTTTCGATACATGTTCCGAAGCAATCTAACGTTCGTCCCTTTAAAGGACGAGCTCCGACATGTCCGCAATTATATCCGTATTCAGGAGCTGAGGTTTCCCGGCAGACTCGCATTCGAGATGTCTGCGCACGATTATCTGCTGAATACTCGGATTCCTCCGCTTGTTATCCAGACGTTCGTCGAAAATTCGATTAAGCACGCCGCTACCCCCGACGCTTCCATTCGGATCTCTGTCCGCATCGATCTGGAGGATTCCGGCCCTGAACCACGGTTGATGATCGCGATTCGAGATATGGGCAATGGCTTCCCCGAGGACACGTTGACAAAGATTCTGGCGGGCGACCCGATCGAGGACGAGCAGGGAGAGCATATCGGAATCTGGAACGTGAAGCGCAGGCTCGGATTGCTATACGCGGACGAGGCCATCATCGAAATTTCAAATGCCTCGCCGTCCGGAGCGCTCGTCGTTTTGTTGCTGCCTCTGAACCCGCAACCGTAGAAAGGAGAAACGAACATGACCCGATTGCTGCTCGTGGATGACGAAGTACTTGCGGTGGAAGGGATGAAAGCCGCCGTCAACTGGGACAAGGTAGGTATCTCCGAGGTGTTCACTGCGTACGATATCCGTCAGGCGAAAGAAATATTCGAAGCTCAAAGTCCCATCGATCTCATGCTATGCGACATCGAAATGCCCCTGGGCAGCGGTTTGGATCTGCTCGCATGGGTAAGGGAGCATTACCCCGATACGGAATCGATCTTCTTGACCTGCCACGCGGACTTCCATTACGCCAAGCAGGCGATTCAACTCGGAAGCTTCGATTATTTGTTGAAGCCGATCCCGATCTCGGAGCTCGAGGCCGTGATCGCCAAAGCAATCGACAAGAAGGCCGAAGAGAACAAAAAATCGGAATACAGCCAATACGGCCAGTATTGGGTTCAGCATCAGCCGATGCTCATTGAGCGGTTCTGGCTGGATATCCTGAACCGTTCGATACCTTCCCGGCAAGACGCGATCAGGCAAGCCGCCGAGGAACGGAACATCCCGTTTGCGGAGCAGATGCAGTTCGTGCCTGTGCTGATTGCGGTGAAGCGATGGCATAAGAAGTTGAATGTAAGGGACGAGAAAATTCTCGAGTACGCGCTGCGCAACTCCGCCGAAGAATTGCTTCTGAAGCTGGGGAGTTACGGGCAGCTCATTCCGTTTGGCAAAGGAAGCCTGCTTGCCCTTCTTTCCTTCGAGCAATGGTCGGATAACGATGTACGTCGTCTGAGGAGAAGCTGCGAGGCGTTCCTTCGTTCCTGCAGCCAATATTTTTATTGCGATCTGACCTGTTACGTCGGACATCCCGCCTATGCGTTCGAGTTGCCGGCGATGACCGATCGGCTGCTGGAGCTGGACAGGAACAACGTCGCGAAAGATAACCACGTCCTTCAGTTGGACGGGCAACCCTCGGCGCCGGCCTCCTTTAACGAGCCGGAGCTGCAGGTATGGTCCGTCCTGCTGGCGGAGGGGGCTACGGAGAAGCTTGCGGCAGAAGTCGTCTGCTACTTGAACGGGTTGACCCGCGTCTCCGGGCTGGATGCGAAACGTCTGCACCAGTTCCATCAAGATTTCTTGCAAATGGTTTATTCCTATCTTCAGTCCAAAGGTATTCAAGCTCGCCAACTGTTCAGCGACGATGTGTCCATGGACATGTCGATACGCGCTTCCCGTTCCGTCAAAGATATGATCGACTGGAGCCGCCATATAATCGTAAAAGCAACGGAATACGTCCAAACGATCGAGCGTTCCGAATCCGTCGTCCATCGCGCGGCGAACTATATTGCCCAGAATCTGGACGCGACGTTAACGCGGGACGAGCTTGCCAAGCACGTCTATTTGAATCCCGATTACCTAGACCGAATTTTCAAGAAAGATACGGGACTATCCGTCACGGAATATATCGTCCGGGAACGAATGTCCGTCGCCCAGCGGCTGCTGAGCAAGACCAATCTTCCGGTTCATGCGGTCGCGCTGCAGGTCGGATTTACAAATTTCTCCCACTTCGCGCGTATTTTCAAGAAATATGCCGATCTTAATCCCCTCGAGTTCCGGCAAGCTAAGCAAACGCATTCCGATGGCCCAACCGAGAATGGATAGAGGTCGATCATGTGTCATGCGGAAGTCGACATCTAAGTAGTTCGCTTATTTGCGAAGCATTAAGATGATTGTAGATTCGAACCGGGAATACGGCTAAGCCGAACGAACCGTACCGAGTCCACATTACGGAGTAACGGGGGAGTCAGATGAATAAGAAGGTAGGTTGGACCGGCGGAATGCTCGCCATTACGCTTATGCTTGCGGCATGCAGCTCGAACAATAGTTCGAACGAAGCGGCCAGCCCGAATTCGAGCGGATCGACTTCGGCTGCGAGTGGTGGAGCCGGAGAGCCTTACGAATTGACGATGGCGTATTTTACCCTGGGCAGCGTACCGAAAGACCAACTGCTCGTACAGGAAGAGATCAACAAGATTACGAAAGCGAAGCTGAATACGACAGTCAAATTGCTGCCAATCAGCTTCAGTGCCTGGCAGAATCAGATCAACCTGATGCTAACGAGCAACGAGAAGCTGGATTTGATGCCGATCTTGGGAACCACGTACGCGAATCAAGTCGCGAAAGGCCAATTAGTCGAGCTTGACGATCTGCTCGCGAAGGATGGAACGGGAATCATTGAAGCGCTCGGTCCGGATTATGCGTCCGCGGCAATGATCAACGGAAAAACATACGGCGTGCCTTCAATTCGGGATTTAGCCCAAAGCTACGGCTTCGAAATTCGCAAAGATCTTGTGGACAAGTATAATCTGAACCTCGGCCAATTGAAGAAATTGGAGGACCTGGAGCCTATTCTTAAGACGATTAAGGACAACGAGCCAAGCATGATTCCGCTAGTCAGCCCGGCCGGCAGTTCTCCGATTCTTAATACGTGGAGCACGCGAGATGCGCTCGGCGACGATATGGGCGTGCTGCTGAATAACGGCCAGGACTTGAAGGTTGTGGACTGGTTCGAGACGGAGGAGTACGCGGCCACGCTGAAGCTGATGAGGGAATGGTACAAGGCCGGGTACATCGGCAAGGACGCGGTCACCAACAAGGAGTCTACCTCCGATCAAATAAAAGGCGGCAAGGGCGCCGGCAACCTGGCTAACATGAAACCGGGCTACGATATCCAGGAAAGCCGCCAAGCCGGCATGCCGATCGTGTCCGTCGAGATGATGTCGCCGGTCGCAAAGACGAGCACGGTCACGAATATCATGTGGGGAATCGCGAAGAACTCGAATAAACCGGAGAGGGCCATGCAAGTCCTGAACCTCATGTATACGGACAAGGATATCGTCAACCTGCTGGACTGGGGAGTCGAAGGTAAGCACTACGTCAAAGTATCCGATAACGTCATTGATTATCCGCAGGGAGTAAACGCGGGCAACGTCGGTTACGCGGGAACGGGATGGCTGTTCGGCAATCAATTCCTTTCCTACGTCTTCAAGGGGGACGACGAGCAGCTCTGGGAGAAAATGAAGGCATTCAACACAAACGCTATCAAGTCCAAGGCGCTTGGATTTACTTTCGACTCCACCTCGGTAAAGACGGAATTCGCCGCCGTGTCCAACGTGATCAGCCAATACCGGCTCGCGCTCGAAAACGGCGCCTTGGATCCGGACAAAGTGCTCCCCGAATTCATCAAGAAGCTTAAGGACGCGGGCATCGACAAGATCATTGCCGAGAAGCAGAAGCAGCTGGATGCCTGGGCTGCCGCGAACGGCAAATAAGCAAAATCATACCGTTCGATCAGGCCTATGCAATCCAATCAGCCGAATAGTTGGTTGGATTGCGTTCTTTCCGGCCTCTGTATCAACGTGAAAGGGTGGTGAACATCTTGAGCTCCACGACAAAAAGGTGGAAAAAGTTTGCTCCACTGTTCCTGCTTATGCTGCCGGGACTCGTATATTTGATCATAAATAACTATTTGCCCATGTTCGGGATGATCATCGCCTTCAAGGATATCAACTTCGCGAAGGGCATTCTTGGTAGCGATTGGGTAGGATTAAAAAATTTCGAATATTTGTTCAAGACGTCTGACGCTTTTATCATTACGAGGAATACGATCCTCTACAACGTTTTATTCATCGTCATCAATACGATCGGTGCGATTGGACTCGCGATTCTGCTGAATGAAATTCGCCAAAAGTTTTTCCAACGATTCTATCAGAGCGTCATTATTCTGCCTCACCTGATTTCGATGGTTATCGTCAGCTATCTCGTATACGCCATGCTCAGCAGCGATACGGGACTGATCAATAAAACGATTCTCCCGATGTTCGGGGCAGAACCGATCGCGTGGTATTCGAGCAAGGAATTTTGGCCGTATATTCTGACTGTCGTGAATATCTGGAAAGGCATCGGCTATTTGAGCGTCGTCTATTTAGCTTCCATTATCAGCATCGATCCCGAGTATTACGAGGCGGCCACCCTTGACGGCGCGTCGAAATGGCAGCAGATTCGCGCCATCACGATCCCGCTCATCACCCCGGTCATAACGATGATGACGCTTCTGGCGATCGGGCGCATTTTCTACTCCGACTTCGGGCTCTTCTACCAGGTGCCTATGGACTCCGGCATCTTGTCGGAGACGACGAACGTGATCGATACGTACGTATACCGGGCGCTGATGAATTTGGGCGATATCGGCATGTCGTCGGCAGCGGGCGTCTATCAATCGATCGTCGGGTTCGTGCTTGTCATTCTGTCCAACTACGCGGTCCGCAAGTTCAACAAAGAAAATGCTCTCTTCTAGACGGAGGCGATAGACAGTGTCTTACGATAATAAATCAGTCCGATGGATCTCCCATATCGCCCTGATGGGCTTCTCGATTCTTTGCCTTGTTCCCTTTATCCTATTGGTCATGTCATCGATCTCGAGCGAAGACAGCATCATCCAAAACGGCTATTCGTTTATCCCGGAACATCTCAGCGGCAAGGCTTACGAATATTTGTGGGCGCATTGGGGAGAACTGGGCCGCGCATACGGCGTGACCGTGTTCATTACGATATTCGGCACTACGGCCAGCCTGGCCATGACAACCATGCTTGCCTATCCGATGTCGAGACAGGATATCCCGTTGAAGAACTTCTGGGCGTTGCTCGTGTTCTTCACGCTTCTGTTCAACGGCGGGCTTGTCCCGTCTTACCTGATCTACACGCAGGTGTTCGAGATCAAGAACACGATCTGGGCTCTGATCGTGCCCGGCTTGCTCATGAACGGTTTCTATGTGCTGCTCGTCCGCACGTTCTTCCTTACCTCGGTTCCGCCTGCTTTGATCGAAGCCGCCCAAATCGACGGCGCTGGAGAGATCAAGGCGTTCTACAAGATCGTCCTTCCCTTGTCGATGCCAATCCTCGCTACGATCGGTTTGTTCGAGGCGATTCTGTACTGGAACGACTGGTTTAACGGCATGACGTACGTAACCGATCCGAAGCTGTTCAGTATTCAGAATATTCTGAATCGAATTATCTCGGATATTCAGTTCCTGTCGAGCAACAGCAACCTTTCGGCTGCTTCGGGCGGAGAGATGTCCGAGCTTCCGAGCACGTCGGTCCGGATGGCGATCGCCGTCGTCGGGGTGCTTCCGATTCTGATCGCGTACCCGTTCTTCCAGAAGTATTTCATCAAAGGGATTACGATAGGCGCCGTGAAATAAAACGGAGCTGCCGATAAGGGAGGAAAACGAAATGGAACGCAACTTGAAAGCCATGATTGCTCAGATGACGCTGGAAGAGAAAGCCGGCATGTGCTCCGGGCAAGATTTCTGGCGGTTGAAAGGGATCGAAAGGCTCGGCATCCCGTCGATCATGGTGACCGACGGACCGCACGGCTTGCGCAAGCAGAAGGAAGGAGCCGACCACATCGGCCTTTTCGACAGCGTGCCGGCGACCTGCTTCCCGTCCGCTGCTGGCGTGGCGAGCTCATGGGACCGCGAACTGATCGAGAAAATGGGGCAAGCGCTCGGCGAGGAATGTCAGGCCGAGGATGTGGCCGTCCTCCTGGGACCGGGCGCGAACATCAAGCGTTCGCCGCTGTGCGGCAGGAACTTCGAATACTTCTCGGAGGATCCGTTCCTGTCATCCGAGATGGCCGCGCATCATATCCGCGGGGTCCAGAGCCAGGGCGTCGGCACGTCGCTCAAACACTTTGCCGCCAACAACCAGGAGCATCGCCGGATGACAAGCGATTCCGTCGTCGACGAGCGGACGCTGCGCGAGATTTATCTCGCGAGCTTTGAAGGAGCCGTTAAGAAGTCGCAACCGTGGACGGTAATGTGCGCTTACAACAAAGTAAACGGGGAGTTCGCTTCCGAGAACCCGTACTTGCTGACGGAGATCCTGAAGGAAGAATGGGGACACGAAGGCTTCGTCGTCTCCGACTGGGGCGCCGTGAATGAGCGTGCGGTCGGCTTGGCCGCAGGCCTTGAGCTTGAGATGCCGTCTAGCGGGGGGATCGGCGATCGGAAGATTGTCGAAGCGGTCCGCTCCGGGCAGCTGTCCGAGGAGAAGCTGGACCGCGCGGTCGAGCGCATTCTGAGGATCATTTTCAAATCGGCAGACAACAAGAAGCCGAACGCGAGCTACGACCTTGAGGCGCACCATCAGCTGGCAAGAGTCGTTGCGCGTGAAAGCATGGTTCTGCTGAAGAACGAGGGGGGCATTCTTCCTCTGGCGAGAGAAGGCCGCATCGCGGTTATCGGAGGGTTGGCGGCGAAGCCAAGGTATCAGGGCGGCGGAAGCTCGCACATTAAGCCGACGAAACTGGAGGATATCCGCGAAGAGATCGCGAAGTCTGCCGGAAGCGGGGCGCAGGTCTCCTATGCCCAAGGCTACGACTTAGACAGCGACGCTTCGGACGCGAAGCTGGCCGAAGAAGCGATTCGCGCAGCAGCGCAATCGGATGTGGCCGTTCTGTTCGCCGGCTTGCCGGATCGTTACGAATCGGAAGGGTACGATCGGACGCATCTGAGGCTGCCGGCCAATCAGGTCGAGCTGATCCGATCGGTGGCAGCGGCTCAGCCGAATCTGGTTGTCGTGCTGAGCAACGGCTCGCCGGTGGAGATGCCTTGGATTGGAAGCGCGAAGGCCGTGCTGGAGGCGTACCTGGGCGGTCAGGCGCTTGGCGGCGCGATCGCCGATCTGCTGTTCGGGGATGCGAACCCGTGCGGCAAGCTCGCCGAGACTTTCCCGCAACGGCTGGAGGACAACCCGTCCTACTTGTTTTACTTCGGTGAAAAGGACCGCGTGGAGTACCGGGAAGGCATTTTCGTCGGTTATCGTTACTATGACAAGAAGAAGGTCGAGCCGCTGTTCCCGTTCGGCTTCGGCTTGAGCTACACGAGCTTCGCTTATTCCGAACTATCGATCGCGAAAAAGCAGATCCGCGACAATGAAGCGTTGGAAGTTCGGTTGAAGGTGTCGAACACGGGAGATCGGGCCGGCAAAGAAATCGTACAGCTGTACGTCCGCGACGTGGAGAGCAACGTGATCCGACCTGCCAAAGAGCTGAAGGGCTTCGAGAAGGTGGAACTCGCGCCAGGCGAGCGGAAGACGGTAACGTTCACGCTCGATAAGCGATCGTTCGCCTATTACGACGTCGAGCTGAAGGATTGGCGCGTGGAGACCGGCGAGTTCGAGATTCTGATCGGGAAGTCTTCGCGGGACATCGTCCTTTCGGACAAGGTGCGCGTCGAATCGACGACGGTCTCCCGATCGAAGGCGACCCGCAACTCGACCGTCGGAGACTTGCTGGCGGATCCGGCGACGCGGCCGGTCATCGCGCCCTTCTTGCAGCGGGGGAATCCATTCGGCGCTGGGGGAGAAGATGCCGGCGATGCTTCGGATATGATGGAGGCGATCGTGAAGTACATGCCTTTACGCGCCTTGATCGCCTTCAGCGGCGGGGCTATGACGGAAGATGATCTCGATCGGATGCTGGAACAGTTGAACGGGATCCATTAAAGTCACGCAGTACGCATTGCGGGACGCCAGGCTCGAATCTATTTTTTCATAAGGAGAGAAGTTCATGACATTACCCCAATTGATAAAAGAAGACGGAGTCTACAACCTTTACGTGGATGGAAAACCTTATATCGCATTAGCCGGCGAAATTCATAATTCAAGCGCCTCTAGTCTGAAGTATATGGAGGAAAAGGTGTGGCCCCATCTCAAAGAACTGCACCTCAACACCGTGATCTTGCCGGTTTATTGGGAATTAATCGAACCTGAACAGGGCCAATTCGATTTTGATCTGCTGGATGGCATTATCCAACAAGCAAGGGACGAGAATGTGCGATTGGTGTTGTTGTGGTTCGGACTATGGAAGAATGGACTTTCCAGTTATGTTCCGAGTTGGGTTAAGAAGGATGTTACGACCTATTTCCGCGCGGAATATTCTAGTAAAGAACCTTCCGCCTCCATCTCCCCGTTGTGCGAGAGTGCGGTAGAGGCTGACGCGAAAGCATTCTCGCATCTGATGACTCATCTGAAGAAGATAGACGGCGACCGGCATACGGTCATCATGGTGCAAGTGGAGAATGAAATCGGTTTTCTCGGCAGCGACCGGGATTATTCCGAACATGCCAACGCCGAATTCCATTGTCGGTTGCCTGCCGAGATTGAATCTCTTTACGGAGTTAGCGGTACGTGGGAGGAAGCATTCGCGGCAGACGCGGCAGAATACTTTATGGCCTATCATTACGCCCGGGCGGTGGAACGAATCGCAAGCGCCGGTTCCGAGGTCTACCCGTTGCCGCTATTCGTGAACGCATGGTTGGAGCAATATCCTTGGAGACCCGGGACATACCCAAGCGGGGGGCCGATCGCGAAGGTAATGAAGCTATGGCAGGCAGTGGCTCCGACCCTTTGTTTGTACGCGCCGGATATTTATCTGCCTAATTTCGCCGAGATTTGCCAGGAATATACGGCTGGCAACGATAATCCTTTGTTCATACCCGAAGCTAGAAGGGATGTCGCATCGGTTACGAATGTTTTCTATGCGCTCGGCAAGCACGATGCTCTTTGCTACTCTCCATTCGGTATTGAAGATTTCCTCGCTCCGCCCTCGGATGACGGCGGTGGCATCGATATCGGTCTTCTGATGGCTCTCAATATAGACCTGTCCGGCTTTAACCTGAACGGAACCGGTCCCTATCTTGCGCGAAGTTACGAGCTGCTGGGCAATATGCTGGGCGTCATTCAGAAGTATCGCGGAACAGGGAAGATGACGGGATTTCTTCAAAACCATAACCAAGGGTGCCTGTTATCGTTCTCCCAATACGATATCAAAGTATCCTATGATCGTCAGCAAGAAGGCAAGCCGGTATCCGGGGGACTCGCGATCGAGGTATCCGAACATGAATTTATTTTCGCCGGGATCGGATTTTCAGTCGAGTTTTTGCCCAAACGCGGGAATACGGCGAAGGTAGGTCATGTCAGAATCGAAGAAGGGACGTATGTTCAAGATGAATGGGTTCGCGGGCGCGTGCTTAACGGCGACGAAGCCGCCTATCGAGTGAGGATCGGCAGCAGCCCTGCCGCGTTGCGAGTGGAGATGTATCAGTACTAATAGTAGATAAGAAGGTATGAACGAAGATTCGCGCACCATATCCCCCTTGGCTCAGCCAAACGCGAAAAACACGCCGATTAGGCGTGTTTTTTACGAATAGAAAATAATGAGATCTATTCTTGTGGAGTATTAGGGGATGTATGCACGGAACGGTTGATCATCGATTCGAATACGCGATCGAAGCCGTCATTTCCGTAACCTTGTCTGACCATCTGATCGGCGACGGATTGGATAGGCAACAGCCAATCGGCAGGCACGTTTAATTCTCGGCTGCTCTTGACGATGTTATCCAGCGCGAGTTTATTGACCGTCATGTTGGATACGTCGGTTTCATAATGGCCTTCATCCAGTTTTCGTGCGGCGTCCGGATTTGTCAGCGCAGGCACAATAACATGCTGAAGCCAATTGCTCGTATAAGGCAAGAACTTCTCCGCAGATATATGAGCCGTTCGCAGCAGCGCATGGGCGTGAAAATAGCTGTACCAAGCGCCGTACAACATCGTAAGCATGGCCAAATCATACAGCAGCGCCACACCCGTATCTTCGCTCAAATAAGTCGTGGCTCCCCCCATCACTTGAAGCACCGACCGATAAGCTTCAAAGAGTTCCTTCCTGCCGCCATAAAGGATAAGCGCTTCGGGACTTCCAATCATCGGAGGGACCGCCATAATCGCCCCATCCAAATAATCGATGCCCTTTTCCTTGGCCCATGCATCCATTCCCCGCGCTTCATCCGGCGTCCCGGTAGTCAGGTTGACGATGATGCGTCCGGAGAGCTCTGCCTCCAGGGGAAAAAACGTGTTTCTTACAACTTCATATGTCGACAAACAGACTACGATGATACCGCTTGCCGCAACGGCCTCGGCCGCAGTCTCCGCCCGTACGGCTCCGTTGCCGACAAGCCGGTCGGCTTTGTCCGCAGTGCGATTCCAGACGGTCACCGGATGGCCGGCTGCGAGATAGGCAGCTGCCAGCGCTTGACCCATATTCCCGAGCCCAACGACCGATACGGGGATTAAATCGGTGTTCTTAACTGAATTTTGGCTAAGCGATTGTTCGTTCATGGATTCTCCTCCATCGTTTTGAAATCTTTATTTCTAAAGCACGCCGGCATATAATGGTAATCATTCAGGTGCTGGAGGCCAGAAGTCATGAAAATAAGCGAACTATCCCGCCTGACCAATGTCAGCTCGCGTGCTATACGGCATTATGAAGAAAAAGGTCTGCTTACAGCCGACAGACTCGACAACGACTACCGCGATTTTAGCGAATCTGCCGTCGAACGGATTCGATCGATTCAGCTCTACTTGAAGCTGGGATTTACGACAGATGAAATACGCGGATTGTTCCAATGCGAGGTCGCTTCTCCTGACGATTACGAGTACTGCGAAGAAATGCAGGAAATCTATCAAGATAAATTGCGTAAGGTGAAAAGCCAGATCGATTCCATGATGCAATTGAAGCGGCTGTTGGAGCGGCAGGTTGAGTTGTCGGCTGCCGGCAAAAAGCAGGATCTGCCGATATCTATGTAGCACGCATCGGACATCCTATTACCCTCGTACTCTCGTTCCTCCTTTTAGAAAATGTTTGCTGCCGACGTTCTAAACGTAGTATAGAGGTTCACGCTAGTGTGAAGGTCAACTGGTAAGTTTCGATGTTAGCACGCCGATAAAGCGTGTTTTTTTACATTTGGTGGTGCCCTGCAGAGGACAGTCCGCTCGAACGTACAAAGCGTTGATCTTGCAGTCGGCAAGGATTATGCTAGAACCATCTTATGTACGCTGTCGCAAAGGAAGCTGCTTATGACAACGCCGGCTCGGCTCTCCTATTTCTATTTATTTTATTTCTTTATTTACATGGGCAACGCGGTATACGGCACATTCATCCCGCTTTACTTCCGCGATGCGGGATTTGACTCCTCGCAGATCGGCATCCTGCTTGGCATCGGTCCGCTCGTCGCCATCGTCGCGCAGCCGGTATGGGGAACGCTCAGCGACCGGGCCAAAACCAAAAATCATATATTGCTGTTGCTGATCGCCGGGAGCGGAGGCGCCATGCTGTTGTATCCGTTATCCGACGGGTTCGGCTACTTGCTCGGCATGATCGGCATCTTCACCTTCTTCCAGGCTTCGATATTCGCCGTCAGCGACGCGATTACGCTTGAGGAATTGGATCGGCATCGATGGGCGGGCGGGTTCAGCCGGATTCGGCTGGCGGGCACGATCGGATTCGCGCTCATGTCGATCGCGTTCGGCTTGATTGCCGAGAAGCGGGTAGACCTGATGTTTGCGGTCTACGCGATGGTCATGGCCGTGTCTTTTGCGTTCGTCCTTCGCTTTCCGTCTGTCGCGGGTCACCAGAAACAAGGTCGGCGAATCCGGATCTGGATCTTGTTTCGCAATCGCAAGCTCGTATTTTATTTGGCCGTCAATTTCGTTCTTCATATCACGTTGGGCTACTATTATACGTTTTTTCCTTTATATTTTCAGGAACTGGGCGGCAGCAACGCTTGGCTCGGTTGGTCGATGGTCTTATCGTCGCTGAGCGAGATTCCGTTCCTGCTGCTCGCCGGGAAGATATTCCAGCGGGTGCGCATCCACTACATTTTGTTCGGAGCAGGCATCGCGGCGGCGCTGCGGTGGTACTTGTTCTCGGCCATTCATGATCCCTATTGGACGATTCCGGTGCAGGCGCTGCACGGCTTGATCTTTATCGTATTGTCCGTCACGATGGCTACCGTGATCAACCGGGAAGTGCCGGATGAACTCAAGGCGAGCGGACAGACGCTTAACGCGCTGCTGTGTCTGGGTATCGCTCGCTTGATCGGAAGCTACGCGGGCGGAGAAGCGAGCGAGATCTGGGGCATGCGCAACGTGTTTATGTACAATGCGGTGCTCGCCGTCGGATGCATCATCGTGTTCGCGGTCTTGTTCAGGCAGATGGATCGCCGCTCGATGAGGCAATCGTAAATCTCCTCGATCTTCGAACGCCCGGGCTCCATGCAAAATTGCAAAAGTAGCGAAGCGCGTCCCGCGGATTATTTTCACTGAGCAGCATCCGCGGGGACTTTTTGATTCACGGTCGGCGAAGCGTTTTCGATGAGCGTTATGAATTCAGCGCAGTAACGTTTTCACTCCGCATTCTCTTTCTTGATGCCGCGATGAAACGGACAGCCCGACAGCGCCGTATCGTCGTCCCGCAGAAAATATTGCTTGTATTCGAGATTCCCCTTCGATCCGTACGGCTTCAATTCAGGGTGAGCCGGCGCTTCGTCGTAGGCGGCCAGCCGAGAACGGATGAGGGGGATCGTGGCGCTTGCCCGGGAGGGATGGGCGTGCCAGCGTTCCAATACCCAGCGTGGCGTGAGCGCAAGCATAAAGTAGGGGAAATGGCGGCTTTGGCGGGATCGATGCGCCGGCGTCGCGCAGTATACGAAATACCGTTCGTCTTCGAAGCAGTACTCCCACGTCGCTTGCTCGGTGTCCTCCGGGATGTCCGCGGGCCATGCCGCTTTATCCAAGCGGCTGACTTCGCTTAACAAGTCCCAGAATTTCGCTTCGTAAGCCAGCACATCTTTTTCGTCCTGTTCCGGACCGAAAAACACGATCAATGACGAGTAGTCTCCGAACTGACGCGACGCTTTGCCATATTCGGCGATGATCTCGCCTAATTCCTGGCCCGCCGAAGCTTGCCAAGGACTAGAGACAAATCCGTATCTCAAGTGATGAAGCGCGAAAGCTTGGGTGGCCGGAATGCAAGGGAAACGGGCATTCCGATCGGTCATTTTGGCGGCGAATTTCCGAAAAGCATCGCTTTTCCAGTCTTCCAGTCCGAGCGCCACGTTTTCGATTTCGGCAGGCTGCAGCAAAAGCGGCATGAAGCATCCTCCTTTTGCTACAGCATATTGCCTAGGCTCGATAAGGTGACAGAAGCCCTCAAATGGCAAGAGCCTCGCTCCTTTTTAGACGGGGCAAGGCGCTTGTTGCCGCTTGGTTACCGGCGAACGTAGATCGGCGTCTAATAAGCGATTCCTACGCGAGAGTTTATGTATTCGCTCGTTTTTATCAGGCTAAAAGTAAATTCTGCCGTATCCGACACGGATATCTCAACGCCGCCCTCAGGCAGAAAATCGCGTTCCACGCGATAGTTACCTTTTCTTTCTCCATCAGGCAAATAGGTGGGACAGACGATCGTCCAATTTAAGGTTGATTGTTTAAGTAAATCGTAAACTTTATGATGCTCTGTCGCTGCACGGACCGACCTGCGCTTGGATTCGCATGATTGATAACGAAGTTGATCCGGGGTCGTTCTGCTTTGCAGTATACCTGCTGTCCCTATCGTAATCATTCGTTGTATACCTTCGCGTTCCATTGCTTCAATAATAAGCGGCATACTTTCCGATAGCGTGGTTGTCCCATCCGTATTTAGGGCGCTTATAACGATATCGATCCCCTGCATGGCACGTACGATGTCTTGTTTTTCTAATACATTGCCTTGTAGAACAGATAGATTATAGTTACTCATTTGAAGCTTTTCCGGAGTACGAACAAGTACTGTCACACGATGGTTGTCATGAAGGGCATGACGAACGATTTTACTTCCTACGCGTCCAGTCGCACCTAAAATTAAAACATTCATAAGAACAAAACTCCTTTTACGGATGTAAAATCGAAGTATGTTTACGATACGCAATTTTCCCAAGTAAGCAAAATACATCAATGAAGTAAAGACATTATATTGAGCTTCAGTCGATTGCTGATAAGATTGTACCAGATCCGCTTTTTTAACCCTAACTACAAGGAGGATGGGGCGTGGCAAAATCGTTGAAAGAAAGAGCGGTTCGTCTTGGCGTATGCTATTATCCTGAGCAATGGGATGAAGCGTTATGGGAAGACGATTACCGAAGAATGAGGGAGCTTGGCCTCTCTATCATTCGCGTAGCCGAATTTGCATGGGCATACATGGAACCCGAAGAAGGCATTTTTCAGTTCGATTTGTTCGACCGGGCGCTTGATGCCGCCTATCGTCATGGTCTCAAAGTCATTCTAGGTACGCCTACCGCGACGCCTCCAGCTTGGTTAACCCATCGATATCCGGAAGTGCTCAATGTCTCCGCAGAAGGTGTCATCTATCGCCATGGCATGCGCAGACATTACAATTACAACAGTCATGTCTATAAGAAGTTTTGCGCCCGCATTACGAGGGAAATGGCCGAGCACTTTAAGGACCATCCGGCCGTGGTCGGCTGGCAAATCGATAATGAGTTGAACTGCGAAGTCAACGTGTTCTACTCGGATGCGGATCACGCCGCCTTCCGTGAATGGTTGCAGCAAAAATACGGGTCGCTTGATGCGCTTAATCAAATTTGGGGCACCATTTTTTGGAGCCAAACCTATACGGCATGGGAACAAGTGTATCTGACTAGACCGACGCCAAACCAATCGATGAATCCGCATCAGACGTTGGATGAGAAGCGATTTTTTTCAGATAGCGCAATCGAATTCGCACGCATTCAAAGCGATATTTTAAGACAAGTGATAAGGAAGGATCAGTGGATCACGACCAATGGCTTGTTTGGTCACATCGACAATCATCGGCTTACTGAAGAGCTTCTTGATTTTTATGCCTACGATTCGTACCCGCAGTTCGCGTCGATCTCGCCGGATGGGGATCCGGATTCGCTAAAGGATCGAAAATGGAGCTGGAATTTAAGCGTCGTGCGTTCGGTTTCATCCAATTATTGTATCATGGAACAGCAGTCCGGGCCGGGCGGATGGGTCAACAAGTTTGCCATGCCTGCGCCAAAACCAGGACAAATGCGGCTCTGGACGTATCAATCGATCGCGCACGGAGCGGATATGGTTCTCTACTTCCGGTGGCGAACGGCCACGTTCGGTACAGAGATCTATTGGCATGGCATTAACGACTATCACAACCAACCCAATCGCCGCGTTGACGAAGTGAGACGGATTGGGCAAGAAGTTGAGCGTATCGGCGAAAGGCTGGCTCAAAGCCGCTATGAAGCAAGCATCGCAATCGTCAGCGACTACGATAATAGCTGGGACGGCGAATTTGACGAATGGCACGGTCCTTTGGCCGCACAAAGCACTAAAGCATGGGTTAAAGTCTTGCAAAGAGCGCACATCGCCGTCGATTCCCTCACGCTGACCGACCGGACGGTCCTGGCGGATCTGCGGCAATACCGTGTCCTGGTATATCCTCATCCGGCCATCTTAAGCAAGGACACCGCAAAATTGCTCCGTGAATACGCGGAGGCGGGGGGCATTCTTCTATTCGGGGCGCGTACGGGATATAAGAACGAGCATGGACACGCGCGGATGATGCCATTGCCAGGATTCGCAGCCTCCCTGTGCGGCATAACCGTCGAGGACTTCACAATTGTAAAGGGGAGCATGCCGGCGCCCGCACTGCGATGGATGAACGGCAATGAGGAGGCTATCGCCACCGCCGACGGCTTTAACGATATTCTTCGAATCGAATCCGACCGAGTGAAGGTCCTTGCTGAATATAGCTCCGATTACTTTTCCGGCAAGCCTGCCCTGACCGTCAATCCAATTGGGAACGGCAGCGTTTATTACTATGGAGCCGCGTATAGTGAAGCAATCGTGCGCCAATTACTTCCGGAACTCGGGCTGCGAAAAACGGCGGATGATCTCGTAAACGCCCCTGCGAACGTGGAGCTGGCGTCTCGCCGTCATCCGGTCACGGGTGAACGCTTTATTTTTGCCCTGAATTATTCGGGACAAGCGGCTAAGTTGAGACTGCGACGTCAAGCTGTAGATTTGCTGACTGGCGCCGCTGTGGAAGGCGATGTTGAGCTTGAGCCGTACGGCGTAATGATTATTCAATAATCCTATGAGGAGCAACGTCCTTTCGAACTTCGTTTCGAAAGGACATTGTTTTTTTATTAATCAAATTTAAACTGAGTAAAAATATTGCATCATCGAGTAAAACGCTTACATTCATCTGCACAACGACTTAAAGTACGATGGTCTCGTATCACAATCAGTTATTGATGTGGAGGGATCTCATGAAAACCAAGGCAATGAAGATGATGCTTGCCGTTTTGACTGCTTTATCGTGTCTTTTTGTACCTCTCTCTGCAAGCGCTTTCGGACCAGACGTTTTGTACTCGCCTACAAGTTCATGCTCGAGGGTGTATTGTGTCACATACGTGAAGTCGGTTCAATTGCCCAGCGGCAAAATCCTATCAAGCTTTGAAGATAACAGCCAGCCATCCGCCACGCAAAACTTTCCGATATATTCCAGTACAAATAATGGACAGACATGGTCCCAAACTTCTTCCGTTCCGTATACGGGACCGAGAACCGGGTGGATTAACTGGACGAATCCATACTTTTATATCTTGCCTCAGGCAATCGGAAATATGCCAGCGGGCACGATTCTGCTCTCAGGAATAGCCTCTCCTTCAGACTGGTCCGCAACCGCAGTCGTTCTGTATAAAAGTAACGACGAAGGCCAGACATGGACATATGTGAGCGAAGTCGCTTTAGGCGGCTCGCAGAATACGACGCCTATTTGGGAGCCGTTCCTCTTGGTTGCAAACAACAAGCTGATCGTCTATTACTCCGATGAAAGAGACAAAGCCAACCACAACCAAAAGCTTGTGCATCAGACCTCGACGGATGGCATTAACTGGGGCCCTGTGGTAAACGATGTGGCGTTAGCCGATTCAAACTTACGGCCTGGTATGCCCGTTGTCGCTAAAATGGCGAATGGGCAATATATCATGACCTTCGAGATCGTAAACGCCCCTAGTCTTCCTAATAACTTTAAAATCTCCGCAAATCCGGAGTCTTGGAATCCTTCGAGCGCAGGGACAACGATCGATTATGGGGGGCACCCGTTTGTCATATCGCTGCCGAACGGAAGGTTGGCGTATAACTCCGGCGCATCTACCGACATTAGAATCAACAGCAACAATGGTTCAGGGGCTTGGACGCCGGTATTAAGCAATATGCCGTTTGGTTATAGTCGAATGCTGCAATATGTGAAAGGCACAGGCAGATTACTTGTTCTGGCAGCCGACGGATTTTGGACGGGCAAGAGAAATACGATATATTACGGCGATGTCGATGTAGGTTATTCTGCAGGACCTTATTACAAGCTTGTCAATCGAAAAAGCGGTAAGGTACTAGACATTAATGGCGCTAGCCTGACAGATGGTACAAAGGTCATTCAATGGCTGGATACAGGATCAGACAATCAGCAATGGCATGTAACTGATATTGGCGGCGGTTATAAAACGTTAATAAGCAAATATAGCGGTCGGGCTCTTTCCATTTGGCAAACCTCAACGGCCGATGGGGCGGAAGCCGTCCAATGGGTGGAGAACAATAAAAACGATCAAAAATGGACGCTCGTACCCGTCGGATCTTACTACAAAATTGTTAATCTGAATAGCGGTAAACTGCTTTGCGTCCTCGGTAGTTCTACGTCAGACGGCGCCCAAATCGTTCAATGGTCCGATACCGGGACGCTCGATCAACAGTGGCAACTTGTGCAAGTATCCTAATTATCAGCGACTTTTCTAAAAAACCGCCTATAAGGCGGTTTTGTCGTATGATCGAATCAGGTAAAAATAATCTATCTTTTTGGTAAAGCGCATACATGTTCCCTTGGCGTATAAAAATCTAAGATTGTCATGTAAGCGATTTATTCATAACAACGGGAGGTCAAGCAAAATGAGTCTTTTTAGAAATATGGCGACGATCGGTCTCACTTCGGTTTTAGCAGCAGGTCTGGCCGCATGCGGAAGCAATAGCGAAAAAGAGAGTTCCGCAAGCGCTTCGGCATCTAACGACCATGCCGCTTCGTCAAGCGCCTCGAGCTCGCCGGCAGAGAAAATTAAAATCACGATGTGGTCGCAATTCTCGGATCCGAATTCTAAAGATGGCGGATTCATCGGTTTTTTTAAAGCCTTGGAGGCAACGAAGGCGCAGTTCCCTAACGTAGAAATCGAACATACGGGACTGGAAGGCGAATCCTACAAGACGAAGATTAAAACCGCATCCGCCGCTGACCAATTGCCCGACATTTTCTTCTCCTGGGGAGGCGGGTTCGCCCAGCCGTTCGTTGCAGGAAATCGACTTTTGGCATTGGACGATCTAGTCCAAGACGGCACCAAGGACAAGCTTGTTCCAGGGACGACGGACAACTTTACTTTTGATGGCAAACTATACGGATTACCGACGAATATCGCGACAGCCAATCTTTATGTCAATAAGGAGCTGTTTGAATCCGCAGGCGCGCCGCTTCCGACGACATGGGACGAGCTTGTCGCGGCGATTAACGCGCTAAAAGCCAAAAATATTACGCCTATTGCGTTGGGGGCAAAAGACAGATGGCCGGCGATGTTCTGGAATTCCATTCTGGATATTCGGATGGGCGGCACGGCGGCCGTTAACGCAGCTTTGAACAAAACCGGCTCTTTCGATATTCCCGAGTTCCAGGAGGCGGCACGCAAGTATAAAGAACTCTTTGACATGAAGGCATTCGGGGAAAACCCCATTGGGACTTCGTATGACGATTCCATCAATATGTTCTTGACCGGCAAGGCAGCTATGCTGTATATGGGGGCCTGGGTGAATGGACAAATCAATGCAGAGGACTCTCAGGTAAAAGGGAAAGTCGATGTCGTCAAATTTCCTTCGATTCCCGGAGGGAAAGGCAATGTCGACGAATGGCATGGCGGTTCTGGCGAGACCTTTTTTATCAATGCAAAAGTAGACCATAAAGACACCGTTTGGGCAGTCTATAAATTCTTTATGGAAACGATGGCAAAAGAAGTGTTTATCGCAGGTTCAGGTTCTTCGGCTTGGAAGGGCGATATGGGAGACACGTCTAAGGTCGATCCGCTTGCGATTAAGATCGGCGAATTGTCCGCTTCGGCGACCGGATTCTCCTACTGGTGGGATCAGATGCTGAACGGCAACGATACGGAATCGATGTTCACATCGCTGATGTCGCTTACGGGGGGCAAGCTTGCACCGGAACAGTTCAATAAGGAACTTCAGAAGAAACTGAACTCCGGCAAGTAAGGCGTAACAGATATCGAACGGAACTGTGGATACCGTCTATGGTCCACGGTTCCGTTTAAGGGGAGCGAACCATGCAGCAAGTTTTCAGCAACAAAAAAGCCATTGCGGTATTCGTGCTGCCTACGTTGATTTTATTTGTGGCCGTGGGTTTTGTTCCGATTGTTCAGTCTTTTTATTACAGCTTGCTTGACTGGGACGGTATCGGCACCGGACATTTCGTAGGATTTAAATTCTATAAGGACGTCTTCGTAGACGATACGTACGGAATTCAGTTCGTAAATTCGATTTGGAATACGTTATATCTGGCTTTGCTGTCCGTTATGATCCAGATTCCTTTCGCATTCTTCGTGGCTCTCGTTCTGGCACGAGGCGTAAAAGGAGAACGGTTTTACAGGACGCTGTTTTTTATCCCCGTGACGATTTCTTCCTCGGTTATCGGGTTGATGTTTCTTCAAATTTTAAATCCGAATTACGGCGTATTAAATACGATGCTGGAGCAAGTCGGTCTTGGTTCATGGAGACATGATTGGTTGGTGGAGGAGAAAACGGCTTTATCCAGCATTTTTCTTCCTGCGGTTTGGCAATGGGTCGGCTACTATATGCTCCTCATGTATGCAGCCATTAAAGGCATTTCCGAGGAAATGCTCGAGGCAGCTAAAATCGATGGCGCATCGGGTTGGCGTGCGACGATCTCGATCATCGTTCCGTCGGTCGCGCCGATCATTAAAGTTTGTATCGTCTTTGCCGTCATTGGGTCGCTGAAATTTTTCGATCTGACATTTATTATGACAAAAGGTGCTCCGCAACCGGTAACGGACGTTCCGAGCACGCTCATGTATAATTCGATTTTCAGAAGAAATATGTACGGATACGGTAGCATTATGGCTGTTTTTATGGTCATTGAATGCCTTCTGGCGTACTTCGCCTTGCAATGGTTATTTCGTACTCGCGAAGAGGGGGTGGGCAGATGAATTCCGCCCTTAGATTTAGATGGAAAAGCAATGTGCTTCAAGCTTTTCTTATCGTTTTTGCAATCGTTCAGTTGTATCCGCTTGTCTGGTTGGTGCTTACTTCCTTTAAGACGAATCTTGAAATCACCGGAAGCAACGTCATTGGAATCCCTGCCAAATGGATGGTCGAGAACTACAAATACGTATTGATCAGCTCCAATTTAGGAAGAAACTTTTTAAACAGCATATGGTATACGGGAATCACGGTGGTGGCATCCGGTCTGTTGGCTTCTATGGTTTCTTATGCCGTCACTCGGATGAAATGGAAGTTAAGTAAAGTGGTTTTATTGGTGATCATGTCCGGCTTGATGATTCCGGTGCATGCCACGTTGCTACCTATATTTATCTTATTGAATAAAGTCGAATTGCTGAACACGCCTTGGGCGCTTATCATCCCGTATACCGTCAATGCCATTCCGACTGCCATGTTCATTTTGGTAGGTTTTTTCTCCGCATTGCCTCGCGAGCTGGAGGAAGCAAGCGTAGTTGACGGTTGTAACATTTATCAGGTGTTTTTTAGGATCATGCTTCCTTTAGTGAAGCCCGCTATCGTTTCCGTTTCCATATTTACCTTTTTGGCCGCATGGAATGAGTTAATGTTTGCAAGTACCTTTATTAATGATATTCAGCTGATGCCGATTACCGTGGCAATCAATGCGCTTACGGGCACGTACAGAACAGAATACGGACCGATCGCGGCAGGGATGGTCGTCGCGACGTTCCCGACGATCTTATTTTATATTTTTCTAAGCGATCGTGTTCAAAAAAGCATTGTTGCAGGCGCTGTTAAGGGATAAGCGGCCATGCTATGATGGGGAAGACGTCACTCGAAAAGGCAGGCCCAACATGAAAAAGGTGATTTCTATAATGAATTTCACCAAAATCAGAACTCAAATGATGTCCTATTATATTCTATTGTTGTCGATCTCGCTTTTGTTCAGCGGATTCTTATATCAGCGGTTCAACAGAGAATTGGCCGACGACAAGATCGCGGAAGTATCCGAACAAAGTCTGTATGCGATACAATCCAACATGAATTCCCTATTCGAGAGCATCTCGAACTATTCGCAGCGCGTTATCGCCAGCGGAGCTGTTCAGGAAATGCTGCAAGCCGATTTGTCGTACGATGAATTTGTTACCGCTAATCGTGTTATTCGGAAAGAATTAGATTCTATTTTCCTCGCGGAGTCCAACGTGGCCTCCGTGTATTTGTTTCGCCAAGATGGCTTGTCCTATTCGCTTGAACTGCAGAAGGTGGGGCTAAAAAATACCGATATCAGAAAAGCATCATGGTACGATGAGGCGGTACGACGAAACGGCGGATTAATATGGCGAATGAATGCCGGAGGTATTTTGAACACCCGCGCGAACGGCGAACAATACCTTTCGCTGATTCGCGTCGTCAATGATTTGAATACCGCAAAACAAATTGGATTGGTGATCATTAACGTGCCGATTTCGCAGATTCGTAAACTGAACGAGCATTATATCGACGGCAATAAATACGATCTGATGGTAGAAAGTAAAGAGGCTTCGTTAATCCAGTTCTCCAACCTTGAACTACGGGAGTTTGCTGAATCTCAAGATTTCCTGGCTCATGGAGATGGCGGCTTTATCAAAACAATTTCTAAAAACAGGTATTTGTTCGATTCCATCGAGGCGGACGGTTGGCGGTTTACGACAGCGTTATCGATGAGTGAATGGCGCAATCCGTATAGCGCCGTTAACAAGTTTTTAATGCCGATTGCCGCCTTTAATTTCGTTTTCATCTTTCTAGGGTTTACATGGATCGCCAGATCCATCACGTACCCCATATTGAACTTATTGAAATCAATGAGGAAAGCGGAAGCGGGAGATTATCAGCAAGTCATGCTCCGGTCCAAGTCCAGCGAGTTCCGCCAGCTGCAGGATCGCTACAACAGCCTGATTACCACGATTCAAGAGTCGATGGAGAGAGAAAAGGAGGAGCAGTCGCTTCGAAGAAAGCTGGAGCTGGATATCCTGCAGCAGCAGATCAAACCGCACTTTCTGTATAATGCGCTGGAATCGGCGGGATATCTGGCTTTGGCCGGCGATAAAAACGGGACGTACGATCTGATTACCGCTTTGGGGCAATATTATCGTTTGAGTTTAAGCAAAGGAAGCGAAGTCGTATCGTTACAAGAGGAATTCGAGATTTCAAAAAACTACTTGACGATCCAGAACATGCGCTATCCGGGGATGTTTACGGCCGTTTACGAATTGGACGAACGTTTGGCTACGTTCCTTATCCCAAAACTTACGCTTCAGCCGCTGATCGAGAATGCGTTGTACCATGGCATTCGACCGACCGCGCAGGCGGGAACGATTAAAATATCCGCGGTCATTTCCATGAAGAAGGTTATTCTTACCGTGCAGGATGACGGGATGGGAATGAACGAGGATACCCTCAATACGATAAGGGACGATCGATTGAGCCAAAATGTCGCCAGCTTCGGTTTGCGCGGAACGATCTCCAGGCTAAAGCTGTTTTACGGAGAAGGAATGTCCTATTCGATTGCCAGCTCGCCTGGCGAGGGTACCACCGTCAAAATCATTTTGAATCAGGAGGAGTCGAGATGATGGACGGGAAAATAACGGCCATCGCCGTAGACGACGAAGTCAACACGAGAAAGCTCCTGCAGGTGCTCCTGAATTGGGAGGAACTTGGAATCACCTTCGTCGGAGAGGCTAACAACGGTAACGAGGCGCTCGATCTGGTCGAATACATGAAGCCGGATATCGTTTTTACGGACATTAATATGCCGTACATGGACGGTCTTGAATTAGCCGGGAAAATCAAAGATCAGGATCCTTTTACGAAAGTGGTCATCCTAACGGCCTATCCCGAATTTGAATATGCAAAGAAAAGCGTCAAACTAGGCGTTCATGACTTTTTGCTGAAGCCTATTCAACCCGGCACGCTCAGAAAGCTTGCCATCGAGTTAAAGGAGAACATTCAAAGGGAGACTGCGCACTGGAACGAGTTCCGAAAATTAAAAACGGAGCTGCATGAGAATAACCATGAGTTGAAAGAAAAATTCCTAATGGATCTGCTGGTTGGGCGTTCGAGTCTTGAGCATTTGAATCGAAGATACGAATACCTGTACGGGGCGCCAAGCGCTTCGTCGTATTCCGCGGCCGTGCTCGGCGTGGGGACGGAAAAAGAAGATGACGAAAATAATTTGATTCCGGGTATCGGATGCCTCAGGGTCGTAGAATACTTGATTCGGGAGCGCGAAACTGTGGAAGTGATCCATGATTACGGCGGAAAGGTCGTAATCTTGAACCAAGGCGACACGAACGAATTGGAATTCATCGGCGAGCAAGCGATTCGCGCAATAAAGGACAAGCTGGGGTACCATGCGACCGTGGGCGTAGGCAGCGCGTATGGCTCGTTGGTTCGCGTCAAGGATAGTTACCGGGAGGCTCTGGACGCTCTTCGTTATGGTCAATTATTCGGCGGCGGGCAAGTGATCTCGTTCGGCGAGGAGATCCGGGTCGTCGACCAGACGATGGACGTGAAGCTGAACGAGATCGAGGAAATCGTCTTTTACGTAAAAGCAGGCTTTAAAGAGCAGGCGGTACAAATGGTCGGCAAGCTGTTCCAGTCCATGGCAGATACGCGGAGAGCTACGATCGAGCAAGCTTACTCTCATGGCATCCACTTCATATCGTTGCTCGGAATCGCGTTATCCGAACTTGGCTTTGCTCAGCTTCGTTCCCGGATGTTAAACGGCGCCTTATACACCCGATTATTCGGTTGCCGCACGTTTAATGAGATCCAAGTTTTAATAACCGAGTTGACGGAAGAAGCTGCGGACTATATTAAGGGCGTCCGTAATCGCAAGTCCAATCAAATGATCGACGACGTTGTGACCTACCTGGCGGATCATTTTTCGAATCCCGACCTATCCCTAACTTCCGTGTCTCAACATTTTCATCTGAATGCGAGCTACTTGAGTCGAATTTTCAAGGAAGAACAAGGTCAAAGCTTTACGGAATATTTGCTCAAGCTGCGTATGGACGAATCCTTAAAGCTGCTTAACAGCACGAATATGAAAGCTTATCAAATTGCCGAAAAAGTAGGGATCATGGATCCCTATTATTTCAGCCATCGATTCAAAAAAGTAGTCGGAGTTTCCGTGCAAGAGTATAAAAGGAACGCTCTAAAGTAATAATACCAGCGAGACTCCCAAGATGATTCTATTTCTTGGTTCGGTAGACGCGCTCCGGTCGGCCGACGACACCGTAGGAGAGATCGGCATAGACTTTGCCCAGTCCGACCAGGTGCTCCAAATATCGCCTGCTCGTCGAGCGACTCGTGCCGATCAGCTTCGCGATCTGCTCAGCCGACAAGCCCTTGTTCTCGGAGGCGAGCGCTTGCACGACCTTCTCCAGCGTGAGCTTATCGATTCCTTTAGGCAGCAGCGTTGAATCGGCCGCGATTTCGGTCTTGCTTGAACCGGCAAGCACGCGGTCGATATCGGTCTGGTCTACGGTTTGCGAATGCGCTAAACGGTGCAGCTCTGCCTGGAATGCGACATAGCGAAGGAGCGTTTCCCTGAGACGGTTAAAGACGAGCGGTTTCATAATATAATCGAATGCGCCGCCCCGGATCGCTTCACGCACCGCTTCGCTTTCTCTTGCGGCGGTAATCATAATGACGTCCGTATACCGATAATGCTGACGGATGTGGTGCAGCATGCTTAATCCGTTCGTATCGGGGAAGTAGATGTCGAGCAGCACGAGCTGGGGATTTAGCACTTCCAGTTGCGTCCGGGCTTGCGTTTCATCAGTCGCAATGCCGACGACATGAAAACCTTCGATTTGTTCCACAAAGCGTCTGTTTATTTCAGCGATTTTGACATCGTCCTCTACAATCAGCACTTCTACAGTTGGCGTCTCCGTCATCATTTCGGTTGCTCCTTCTGTCTTAAATCTGCATGCTTTGGTATGGCTACCGTAAAAATCGTACCTCCCTGCGGGCTGCGGCTGAAGGTCAAGTTGCCGTTCAATTTGTGAATGGCATGCTCGACCAGCGATAGCCCGATGCCCCGATGTTCGCCTTGCTTGGTGGAGAAGCCCTTCTTGAATATGGCCTCGCTGAATTCCTCAGGTATGCCGACGCCGTTATCCTCGCATTCAATTATTAAATCATCGCCGAGATCGGTCAGAAACAAGGAGGTAAGCTTGTTGTCCTCGTCCAAATCGCTGCGGGCAAGCACCGCTTCCATCGCATTATCGACCAGATTCCCGATAATGGTGACGAGCAGGCTTCGGTCCATATGAGGCGGTATGTCGCGGAAGGAGCTTTCCTCGTCAAGACGGAAGGCGATCTTCAGCTCCTTGGCGTGATTGTATTTGCCGATGAGCAGCCCGGCGATTACCGGGTCGGGAACTTCGCGCATAATGAATTGGACGAGATTTTGATGAACGCTCGCTTCTCTTGTAATAAGGTCGATCGCTTCCTGGTAAGACTCGAGCTGGATAAGTCCCGAGATCACGTACAGCTTGTTGGAAAACTCATGGGTCTGGGCGCGGAGCGAATCGGCGAACCGCTTGACCTGCGATAGCTCCTCGGCAAGCCGGTACAGCTCGGATTTGCTGCGGAAGCTGGATACGGCGCCGCTCACCCGATTCTGAAAATCTCTGATCGGTACGCGATTCACAATGACCTCTTCCTCGCCGATCAGCATCTCCCGATCCGATTGGGCAAGTCCGGAGCGAACGACATCCATCAGACTTGTATTCGGAATAATCTCCTCCACCTGCTTGCCGATGATGCTCTCGTGCTCGGGTATGGCAAGAAGCTGGTGCGCATAGCGGTTGGCCAGCGTTATGCGTCCGGCTCGGTTAATCGCGATGATGCCTTCGCGGATTGATTCCAGAATCGCTTGTTTCTCCGTATAAAGCTCGCCTATCTCCTTGGGCTCAAGGCCGTGAATGGACCGCCTTACGCTGCGGGCAATGAGGATGGAGCCAATCGTGCCTACCACAAGGGCGACGAAGGAAACGAGCATCACTTCACTTTGATACGCATCGATGACGGAATTGACATCGCCGGTCAAAAATCCGACGGAAACGATGCCGATAACGCGGCCGCTTTTGTCAAAGATCGGAGCTTTGCCGCGCAGAGAAGGGCCCATTGAGCCGGTTGCCCTAGAAATAATCGGTTTTCCTTCAAGCACAGGACCGTTGTCCCCGCCGACCATGCGCCCGCCAATTCGTTCGGGAATCGGATGAGAGTACCGTATGCCCGCCCGATTCCCGACGACGATGTATTCCGCGCCGGTTTCGAGCCGAACCGATTCGGCCAGAGGCTGGATGGCGAGCGCAGGGTTCCGGTCGTCGAAAGCGTTGCGGATATCTGGCATGACTGCAAGCGTCTCCGCAACCTTGAGCGCCTGCTCTCCGATTTGCTTTTCCAGCAGGGTAGTGATGACAACATAGAAAATGCCGCCCAAACTTATAATGACGAAAGCGAGCAGGGAACAAATGATAAGAATGAGCTTCGTTTGCAGCCGCATGCAGGTCGCCTCCGATTTTTTCCCCCTATTGTAGCACAGCCGGTAACCGCTATCTTAAATGACGGTCGTGAACAAAATGAACAAAATGACCACAATCGCTTTATTATCGTTTATGTCCTTAACATTTTCATTTAAAAGATCGGATGTTATTCTGAAAGCGCTTCAAAGAAAGCGCATACAAAATGAATGCCATTCGGGAGGTCTTCATACATGAAAAAATTACTTATCAAATCTTCGAAAATCGCTCCAATCGCCGTACTCGCCGTCAGCCTCGCTGCGTGCGGCAGCGCAGCGAAACAATCGGGATCCGGCTCCTCGAATTATCCGAGCAAATCGCTGACGCTCGTAGCGCCATCGGGCGCAGGCGGCGGCTGGGACATGACGGCGCGCACTATTACGAAAGTGTTGACGGAAACGAAAGCGACCGATAAGGCCATCACGGTCGAGAACAAGCCGGGCGGCGGCGGCGCTGTATTCATGGCCGAGTATGCGACGAAAGACGTCAAGGACGACTATAAGCTGTTCATCAACTCTCCTCCGATTCTGATCAACCATTTGAAGAAGGAAGGAAACTCGCCTTACGGCTACGGCGATACGACGCCGCTGGCGCAATTGACGAAGGATTACGGCGCCATCGCCGTTGCTGCGGATTCCAAATACAACGACCTGAAATCGCTTTTGGACGACATGAAGGCAGATTCGTCGAAGTTTACGGTCGCCGGCGGGTCCGCGCCAGGCTCGATGGACCATCTGGTCTCGATTCTGCCTGCATTCAAATACGGCATTGATCCGAAGAGCGTCAAGTATGTGTCCTATGACGGCGGCGGCGAAGCGATTACCGCCCTGCTTGGCGGCAACGCCGATGTGCTGGGTACGGATGCGTCCTCGCTCGACCAGTACGTAAAGGCCGGCAAGATCAAGGTTCTCGCGGTCGAGTCCCCGGAGCGACTGACTGGCGGCGCTCTGGCGGATGTGCCGACGCTGAAGGAGCAGGGCATAGACGCAGAGTTTCTCATCTGGCGCGGCATCTTCGGTCCGAAGGAGATGAGCGCAGATGCCAAGTCCTTCTGGGATACAACGCTAAAGGCGATGGTTGAATCCGAGCAATGGAAATCCGAAATGACGGCTAACAACTGGCAGACCGATTACAAAAACGCGGACGATTTCAAAGCATTCCTGGGACAGCAGGAAGCGCAGCTTAAGGAAATGCTGACGGCGCTTGGCATGCAAAAGTAGAGAAACATGCAGCAATAGGGGAGGGATAATCTCCCCTATTGCTTACAGAGGAGAGTGACCCAAGTGAACCATTCTTTCGACCGCTATGCAGGCATCGTCTTCTGCGCGATCGGAATCGCATTTATGATCGGCAGCAGATCCATTACGGCAAGCGCCTACGGCAGCAACGTTGGGGCGAACATTTTCCCTATGTTTCTGGGCGGTTTTCTGTCTTTGATGAGCGCAAGGCTGATCTACGAGACCTTCCGCAAACAGCGGCAGCAAAAACGCCAATCCAACCTTGACTACAAACGGTTCGTCATCATTTTCACCGCAGCCGTCTTATATGCCTTCTTCCTGGAGGACATTGGCTTTGTCATCTCGACGTTTCTGTTCCTTATGGTCGGCTTTCAGACGATGGAAAGAGGCAAGCTGTGGAAATCGGTTCTCATTGCCGCTTGTTTCTCGTATGGCGTTTATTATCTTTTTGTCAACGTGCTGGACGGCTCTCTGCCTGGTTTTCCAGCCTGGCTTGGCATCTCCTAGGGGGGATACGCGATGAGCACCATTGATTATTTGGCGCATGGGCTGGCTACGGCCATGCAGTGGCACAACATTGTTTTCGTCTTCCTGGGGGTGCTGATCGGCACCGTCGTCGGCGTGCTGCCCGGCATCGGCCCGATGAGCGGCGTTGCGCTTCTCATACCCATTACCGCTACCATGACCGGAGGACTCGGGCCCGAGGAAGCGGCCACCAGCTCGATCATTTTGCTTGCAGGGGTTTATTACGGGGCGATGTATGGCGGCTCCACCACCTCGATCCTGCTAAATACGCCAGGCGAGTCTTCTTCGGTCGTCACTACGCTTGACGGTTATCAAATGGCGAAGCAGGGCAGAGCGGGCGCCGCACTCGCGATATCGGCGATCGGCTCTTTCGCGGCAGGCATCATTTCGCTCATCGGCCTCATTTTTCTTGCGCAGCCGCTGTCGGCTGTCGCAATCAAGTTCGGCCCTGCCGAATATTTCTCCCTGATGGTACTCGGCTTGCTGGCGATCAGCGGCCTGGCGGGAAAATCGATGGTCAAGGCGCTGATGATGACGGCGTTCGGCCTGCTGCTGGCGACGATCGGCATCGACAGCGTATCGGGCGTCGAGCGTTTTACTTTCGGCATGCCGGAGCTTTATCAAGGACTTGAATTTTTGACTATCGCAGTCGGCATGTTCGCGGTCGGCGAAGTGTTCAAGACGATTCTGGAGCGTGAGAGCAACGATGGCGAGATTGCGAAGATCAATCGGATTCTCCCGACTAGGCAGGATATGAAAGAAAGCGCAGGGCCCATCGCCCGCGGCTCCGTGCTAGGCTTCTTCATCGGCCTGCTTCCTGGCGCCGGCGCGATTTTGGCCTCCTTCTTTTCCTATGTGATGGAGAAGAAGCTAAGCAAAAATCCGGAGAAGTTCGGCAAAGGCGCGATCGCAGGCGTAGCCGCACCGGAATCGGCGAATAACGCGGCTTCCGGCGGTGCAATGATTCCGCTGCTTACAATGGGTATTCCTTCGTCGGGCACGACGGCCATTCTTATGGGCGCGTTCATTATGTATAACGTTCAGCCGGGTCCTTTGCTGTTCCAGGATCACCCGAAGCTCGCGTGGGGCGTTATCGCCAGCATGTTTGTCGGCAACCTTATGCTTCTTATTCTGAATATGCCGCTCGTCAAACTGTTCGCCAAAGTCATTGAGACGCCGGCTAAGTATCTAATTCCGCTCATTATCGTTTTTTCCGTATTCGGGGTTTACGCGGTGCAGTATTCAACGTTCGATTTGTTGCTCATTATGGCTTGCGGCGTCATCGGCTATGTATTGTCCAAGAATGATTTTCCGCTCGCTCCGCTCGTCCTTGGTCTTATTCTTGGCCCGATGATGGAGAACAACATGCGGCGGGCTTTGACGATTTCGAACGGCGACTTCATGATCTTCCTGCAAAAGCCAGTATCCCTCGCGTTCCTGATTATCGGCGTGTTGTGGATTAGCATTCCGCTTCTACTGAAGCTGCGCGGCAAGAAGGTCATCATTAACGAAGAAGGCTAAACGGACGGGTGGTTTTTCGATGGATATGCAGTGGTTTCTGCTTGGCCTGCTCAAAATTACGCTGATCAATATCGTGCTCAGCGGCGATAATGCAGTCGTGATCGCCCTGGCATGCCGCAATTTACCCGGGGAGCAGCAGAAGAAAGCGATATTCTTCGGAAGCTTCGGCGCTATTGCGCTGCGAATCGTGCTAACGTTTGCCGCCGTTTGGCTGTTGCATATCCCTTTCGTTCAGTTAGCCGGAGGGTTGCTGCTCATCTGGATCGCTTTGAAGCTGATGAAGGGAGAGGACGAAAAGGGGGAACTCGCATCCAGCAGCGAACTTGGCGTGGCGATTAAAACGATTCTAATCGCCGACCTGGTGATGAGTCTGGACAATGTGTTGGCCGTTGCCGGCGCTTCGGATGGCAACTATGCGCTCATTGGCCTGGCACTTGCGATTAGCGTTCCGTTGATTATTTGGGGAAGCGCGCTATTAATGCGATTGATGAAAAAGTTTCCGATCATTATCGTGCTGGGCGTCGCCTTGCTTGGATATACCGCTGGCGAAATGATCATGGGCGACGAGAGGGTCGCGCATGCAGCGGATTTATTGCCGCCTGTCGTTCACGGCTTGCTCCCGGTGCTGCTTGCCGTTGCCGTCGTGACAGCCGGCAAGCTGATTACGCGCAAGCAGCACGCGGTTATAAGGCAGGAAGTGCAATCCTAGAAAACAAAGGGAGGCGCTCTTATGGACGGCTTAGGGACGAAAACGATTGTCGAAATCAATCGAACGGCTAACGCGTTTCAATCGAGCGTTGTGATGAAGGTAGACAACCGGGCGATCGATGTGAAGAGCATTCTCGGACTCAGTCTGTCCCTGCTGCACGATTCGCAATATGAGCTGGAAATTCACGGTCCGGACGAGGTAGAAGCGAAGGCGGTCATGGTCGAGTTGTTCCAAAAGCACGGCCTCCCGGTCAGGCTTGCCCGTTAGCGGATACGAAAGTTGAACTGGAAGGGAAGCTGAGGAGAATGGCTATGCAGAAAACAGGGAGCAGCAATATCGTCATCCGGCTGGAGATGGACAAGGAGGCGGCAACCTTTGGCTTGATTGTTACCGCGATTGGCAAGGCGGGCGGCGATCTTGTCGCCATCGACGTAAGCGGCAACGGCCGAACGTCTACCGTTAGGGACTTGACGATTAATATCGTGGATGCGGCGAGCAAGGATGTCATCGTCCGTATGCTGAACCATCTGCCGGGCGTAACGGTGCTGCAAGTGTCCGATCAGACCTTCCTGATGCATCTTGGCGGCAAGATCGAGGTGACGCCCAAAATGACCATCAAAACAAGGGACGATCTTTCCCGTGTCTATACCCCCGGCGTCGCCAATATCTGCATGGCCATTCACGACAATCCGAACAGCGCTCACAAGCTGACCATTAAACGCAATACGGTTGCAGTCGTTTCGGACGGAAGCGCCGTTCTAGGCCTTGGCAACATCGGTCCGCTCGCTGCGATGCCGGTCATGGAAGGCAAGGCGATGCTGTTCAAACAGCTGGCCGGCGTTGACGCCTTCCCCATCTGTCTGGATACGCAGGATACGGAAGAAATCATCGCTACGATCAAACGGATCGCTCCGGCCTTTGGCGGCATCAATTTGGAGGATATCTCGTCCCCGCGCTGCTTCGAGATCGAACAACGGCTGATCGAGGAGCTGGATATTCCGGTTTTTCATGACGATCAGCACGGAACTGCCGTCGTTCTGCTGGCTGGACTGTATAACGCCGTGAAGCTGGTCGGCAAACGGCTCACGGATTGCAAGATCGTACTGTGCGGCATCGGCGCGGCAGGCATTGCATGCACGAAAATATTGCAGGCGGCGGGAGTGACGCGGATTGTAGGCGTTGACCGGGAGGGCGCGCTCGTTCGCGGTAACAGCTATCCGCACGATGCATGGCGCTGGTATGCGGAACACACGAATCCGGAGATGGAGCGCGGAGCGTTGTCCGATGTGATCGAAGGCGCGGATATTTTCATCGGCGTTTCGGGGCCGGGCGCACTGAAGCGCACGGATATTGAGCGGATGGCTGCCGACCCGATCGTTTTCGCGATGGCCAATCCGACGCCTGAGATTTTGCCGGAAGAAGCCGAGGGCCTCGTCCGTGTTATGGCAACCGGGCGTTCGGATTATCCGAACCAGATTAACAACGTGCTGTGCTTCCCGGGGCTATTCCGGGGCGTGCTGGATTGCCGGGCTTCCCACGTGACGGAAGCGATGAAGCTGGCTGCGGCCCAGGCAATCGCAGACGTCGTGAGCGAAGAGGAATTAGGCGAGCATTACATCATTCCAGGGGTATTCAATCCGCATGTCGCAGAACGGGTGAAGGAGGCAGTCATTCAAGCCGCTTATGCCTCAGGCGTAGCGCGCAGGAGAGTGCGAAGCGCAACCAGCTAATTTGCGAGATTCGGATATCCCATGATGAGAAACCGCCCAGCCGGGGTAACATCCGGCTAGGCGGTTTTTTCACAACAATAGTTCCATCGCCGTGCGTTCTTTATCGACGATCTCAAGCAAAAGTTTCGACGCTTGCGATAGCTCTTGATCGTCGCCCGTTCGACCGGCGCGGTCGATCGAAGCGGAGACGCCGACCCACATCGGAGCTATTTCCGAAAACAGCGCGTGGGCTTGTTCGATTTTCGGCTCTTCCAACAGCGCGGCGCTCTCCTTCAAAAAATCGCGGTACAAATTCCGAAACAAAGCGCCGCCGGTGCCGGCCCGCTCCATTAGCAGCGCGGTCAAACAAAAATCGTGTTCGATATTGCTGCTGCGGGAAGGCCACTTCAAAATTTCCTGGCTCATTTTTACGATGCCTTTAAAGCCAATGTTGCGAATGGGCGGGTTCAGATAGTCTTGCGCATTGTTGGCTAAGGATTCGCGTATCGCAGGAGCGAGCGGAGGCAATTCATCGATTGGCCCTAGCGTACAGGAACGATTTTTGGAACTCATGGGCCCTTTTGCGTTCCTGGCTTCGGCCAAGCTTGCCAGACTCGTCTTCACCTGTCCGCCCTGTTGTCTGGTGTCCGACATATAGGCGTGCTCATCGTCGATGCCGTATAGGACTGAATAATGGCCGGCAAAGTGCACTTTGTTCGTAAAATAATCTAAGTAATAGGAGTCTAATTTTAGTCCAACCGGAATTCCGCTTTCGATGCTAGCCCGCACGTTCTGCCAAGCCTTATCGACGGACGACGTTTCTTGAATTTTGACGGTCAATTTGAGCCGGTCGGCGAGGTTGTCGATCAACGCATCCGGTTTAATCCTTCCTCCGATAAACGGAAATTCCATTCCCTTCGAGTCCCAATAGATGAATCCAAGCCCCTGCCCGAGTCCGAATAGCATCGGTTCGGATAGTTGGACCCCGGCATGCTGCAGCAAATTGCCGATGGCGGTCGTCTCGCAATGTTCGCCTTGATAAGGAACAAAATTTTCAATGATTTTTGTCATCTAAACCTCTCTCCTCTAACCATTCATCTATGAGACGGACAACGAACGCCTGCTCGTTTTCGATTAAGCTGATCGGATGCAAGAACAGTGCCCTTACGTGCAGCGGCAAGCGGGCACCGCCTTGCGATTCGTACGCCTGGTTAATGTTCATTGAAGCTTGCGCAAGGAAATCCAACCGTTTCCGCAGGGCATCGATCGCCTCGTCTTTTCCAATAAGAGGCAAGGCCGCCAAACCGAGATCGAAGCGGTTGTCGCGCTCCCTTGTAGAAGACAGACTGTCGAGGATTTCAATTCTCAGCTTGTCCATACCCGCTTCGGTGAGAGAGAATCGGGTCGGCATGGGGCCTTTGCCGGATTTACCGTCGGATTCCTCGGGTGCGATCCAGCCTTTTTCGTTTAATTTCTTCAGTCCGGCATAGATCGATGTCGTACCGATATTCGCCCATTGTTTGTAGCCTCGCTGATCGACGAGCTTATTGATGTCGTAACCGGAGGCTTGGCGGCATTCCGCGATCATTTGCAGGAGCATGAATTCGACATTTGAAATGGCGTGCATGGAGGCCCCCTTGTTCGATTTTATTTCATGTGTGTAATATAACACTGGTGAAATAAATGGTCAATATGGGGAGTGAAACGGATGATGGCAGTAGAATACAGCGTGGGGATGCGTTTGGGTACCGAGGAGATTTTACCGGATTCGGGGGCAAATATCAGGGCATGCGCGTTTACCAATGCAAGACACTCAAAAAGATTCTCGAATTAAGGCAACGCAACTAAGGTTATAGCTGCTATAGAAGGGCAAGGGATGGTTAATTTACAACCTTTACTCTAACGGGTTCATCAGGCCAAGCTGTGCGCTTACTAATCAAAAAATTATTAAGGAAAGTGAGTTGAAGTTCAGGCTGAACATGATAGATACTTCTATATGAGTTTTTTACTGAATAGTAGACATAGGTATAAGTTCCATCAAAATTACTTTCAGTGCCGCCGTGATGGCCTTCGTGACCAACATATTGAATGATCTTATCCTCTGTAATTCCGATTTCAAGATTGTTGAATTCATCCATAGTCATGCTCGGATAATGGTAATAATAACGATTATTGTCAAGGTAAGAATAAATACTTATACCAACAAATAGAACAGCAATTAATATGGAGCAGCCAAATAGGAAACCGAATATTTTCTTCATATTCAATACTCCTTGCAAAGAATGTTCTCAGTTCGACATTGGTGTAATAATTTGTCATACGTAATTTTAACCTACCCGTTGCAGTTTGAATAGATGGGGAAAAAGCCCCCGACCTATTGGGATAAGGCACCGGGGGCGAACGAAGGTTTTATATATCGACTCTCAATGTGCCCAGCATCTTAACGAATTTTGGATCGTGGTACGACAAGAAAAGCGTTTCCCGCGTATCAAGCGCGGAAATTCGTTCGATATCGTCCACGCTCAACTCAAAATCGAAAATGTCGAAGTTTTCTTTGATCCGCTCTTTTCTTACCGATTTTGGAATGACAACAACTTTACGCTGGACCAGCCAACGCAAGATGACCTGGGCGACGGACTTGTTGTGTTTGGCCGAGATCGAGGCCAGCACTTCATTGCCGAACATATTGCCCAGCCCTTCGGCGAACGGCGCCCACGACTGGTGCTGTACGCCTTGCTCTTTCATAAAAGCGGCGGCCTCTCCCTGCTGGTAGAACGGGTGCGTTTCGACCTGGTTGACGGCAGGCACGACCTTGTTGTGTACGATGAGGTCCATCAGACGGTCGGGCAAGAAATTGCTGACGCCAATCGCTCTGACTTTGCCTTCGCGGTACAGGTCTTCCATCGCGCGCCAAGCGCTGTAATAATCGCCGAATGGCTGGTGAATCAGATACAGGTCTAGATAGTCGAGCTGCAGTCTTTTCAACGACTTGGCGAACGCCAGCTTGGCGCTCTCGTATCCGGCATCCTGAACCCAAAGCTTGGTCGTGATGAACAGCTCCTCGCGCGGAACGCCGCTGCGCTTGATCGCGCGTCCGACCGCTTCCTCGTTCAGATAACCGGCGGCTGTGTCGATCAGGCGATAACCGGTCGTCAGCGCCTCATATACCGCATTCTCGCATTGTTCGGCATCGGGAATCTGGTAGACGCCGAAGCCGATAATCGGCATTTTAACCCCGTTGTTTAACGTAACGCTTTGCATGGTGTTGCCTCCCATTATTTAAATGTAATACAGTGAACGGCGCGTATCCGGAATCGGGCATTGCGCGATTTCCGCTTACGGCTGACTTGTATTACAATGAGCTTAGTACCTTCGTGTTACACGAAGTCAAGCCGCCTTCAAAATATATTTTTAAGGGAAGGAATTTCACATGCATACGGTCAAAGAAGCTGCAGAAATAACGGGACTCACCGAGCACGCCGTGCGTTTTTACACCGATAAAGGCCTGGTGCCAAGCGTACAGCGCGATAAAAACAATATACGGATGTTCGACGAAGAAGCCATAAACTGGCTGCATGGCGTCAAATGTCTCAAGCAATCGGGGATGCCGATCGAAGTCATTAAAACGTACGTCGATCTCTGTCTCGAAGGGGATTCGACGATTCCGCAGCGCTGCGCGCTAATATTGGCGCATAAAGAGGCGGCGCTCGCCAAGCTTGAAGAAGCGAAACGGCACATTGACCATTTGGAACAGAAATCCGCCCTCTATCAGGCCATTCTGGAGCACCGTATGCCGGATACGACCAATCCCGGCAACTGGGACAAAATGATGCATATGCACGGCGACGTATTTTACGCTTCCTCTGCTTGGAAGGCCTGACGGAACGCCTATTGGGTAAAGAAGGCTTTTAACCTCACCGTTTCCCCCTCATCTTTTCTCCCTCCGATACTCGCTCGGCGACAAGCCGTTGCGCTTTTTGAACGCTTTGCTGAAGGGATAGACGTCCGGATAGCCGCAGGCCCGGGCGATGTCCGTGACGCTGTCTCCCGTATACAGCAGCCGGCGGACGGCATGCTCGTTGCGAAGCCGGTCGAGGTATTCCTTGGGGGTGCAGCCGTACCGGTCCAGGAAGGTTCTGCGCACGTACGCCGGGGAGAATCCGGATTGTTCCGCCAGTTCGGAGATTCGCAAGTCTGCGGCAAAATCGCGGTCAAGCCGGTCTTTGAACCGGCGAAGCGCGTCGGTCAGCTCGGCGGCCGTTCCCTGGTTCTCATCGGTCTCCGCGGCTTCGTGGAGCTCCTGGATCAATCGGTACCATCCGGATTGTACGCGTGCTTCGCGACCTTGATCTCCCGGCACCCATTCGCGCTCCGCTTCTCGTAACAGCAGCCCGACTTTATTTTTGCGGTCTTTTTTCAAATGCATCAGAAAAGGGAGGCGAAGCCGTTCGACCGGTATCGCCTTTTCCCATTCGCTGCCGCTTTTCCGCAGCCAGGCACAATCGAAGAACAGCATCGTCATCCGCAGCGGCTGCGCGTTGGCGGACTTCATGTAGAGCGGCATGCCTGGCCATAAATAGGCGAAGGTGCCGTCTTCCACAGCGATCTCTTCTTCCCCGTGACGAAAAACGCCTCTGCCGCTGTGGATGTAATAAAAGGTATGGCCGTCCGTATGCTGCCTGATATCCGCCCAACCGGGCACGGCCGGCTTGGCGAGCACCCAATGGATATGTGCGATGAGTTGACTCAGGGCATATGTCATGACGACCTCCCGGTACGGATGCGACTTAGTATCGATAATGATAAATCATTCGGTTTGTTTTTGCCATTGTTGCCCGCTCGTCCGGGTGCTACACTCCATCAGTAGAAGGGCGGCAGGCCGCTTGATACGTTCATGGAGAAGGGGCGAAGCAGGATGATTCGGACGTTTGAGCAGCATCGGATTCGTTCGTCCAGATTGCTTGACGGACTATGGGATTTCGTTTTTGACAAGGACGATGTGGGATTGACCGAAGGGTGGCAGGCGCGGTTCCCGTCCGGCAGCGATCGGGTGCCGGTGCCCGGGTGCTGGAACAACGAGCTTGGGAAATTCGATTACGAGGGCGTGGCCTGGTACCGCACGCGGATCGCCTGCGAGGAAGCGGGGCATCTCCGTCTCCTGTTCCATGCCGTGCTTGGCCATGCCGACGTCTACTGGGACGGGCAGCATCTCGGCGATCATTTCGGCGGCTATACGCCGTTCGGCTTCACGATTCCGAACGCTGCCGCGGGGGAGCACGAACTCATCGTGCGGACGGACAACAGGCTCGCGCGCAATACCGTGCCGACGCACATCGTCGACTGGTTTCACTACGGCGGCATCATTCGTCCGGTAGAGCTTCAGCGGCTGGCCGACGTATCGATCGAGCGGATGCGGATTACGTATGCGATGACGGGCGAGTCCGACGCCAACGTCCGGATCGCGTTAACCCTTCGCTCGCTGGGGGCGGATGTGGAGGAGGTGCCTGTCGCGCTGTACCGGGACGGCGAATTATTTTTCTCGGAAACGGTGCGCGTACCTGCCGGCGACTGCGTGGAGCTGAACGTGAGCCAAGCCTGGACGGGACTTCAGCGGTGGGAGCCGGAGCGGCCGGCGCTATATCTCATCCGGGCCGTTGTGAGCCAGGACGACTTGACGGACCGCATCGGATTCCGAACGATAGAGACCAGGGACAAGAAGATTTTGCTGAACGGCAAAGAGATCTACCTTCAAGGCGTCAATCGCCACGAGGAGCATCCCGAATGGGGATTTGCGTTCCCGAACAAGCTGATGACCAAGGATCTCGACATTATTTTGCAGATGGGCTGCAATACGGTGCGCGGATCTCATTATCCCCAAAGCGAATATTGGATCGATCTGCTGGACGAACGCGGCGTCATTTTCTGGAGCGAGATCCCGATCTGGGGCGCCTTCCTGCCCGCGGAGGACACGGACGATCCGCTCTTCGTGCAGCGCGCGATGACGATGATGGACGAGATGGTCGAACGGGACATCCATCATCCCTCGATTCTGTTCTGGTCGGTCCATAACGAGATCGATACGCGGTCCAACCAGGCTTATGAGCTGTCGGTCAAGCTGACCGAGCTCGTTCGGAGCAAGGACCGGTCGCGGCTTGTCGCATATGCGACGATGCATCCGACGGAGGACATCTGCCTCGCGCTGTTCGACGTCATCGGCATCAACCATTACGGCGGCTGGTACAACGGCAATGCCGACTTCGGACCGATGCTCGAACGATTCTATGAGCGATGCGAGGCATTTGGAGCGGAAAATACCCCGGTGCTCATGACCGAGTTCGGCGGTGCCGGCGTTTACGGCGATTCCGGCTGGGAGCCCCGGCTGTTCAGCGAGGACTACCAGGCGGAGCTGCTCGCCAACTGCCTGAAGCGGTTCCGATCCGACCCGAAGATCAGCGGCACCTATGTCTGGCAATTCGCGGATACCCGCGCTGACCTGCAGAGCCGGCGCAATGTCTTCAGGGACCGCGCCCGCTCCTTCAACAACAAAGGGCTGGTGAACGAATATCGCAAGCCGAAGCTCGCTTACCGCGTCGTGAAGGGCATTTATACCGGGCAAACCGATCCTTACCGGTGGGGTTCGACCCTGAAATAAGCCGGTCCGGCGACGGTAAACAAAGCGCAGCGCGACACTTCGCGCTGCGCTTTGTTGCACCTTGCTGCGCTTGTTGCACTTGCTGCACTTTAGGAGGTGCGACGTTTAAGCTGCCTTCCCGGCTGACGAGCGTCTGCCGAATCCAAGCGCTGTAATGGTTATACCGAGGACCGACGCGGCGATCGGTACGATCAGCGCTGTCCGATATCCGTCGAGCAGCGATTGCGCAGAGCCGTCGATGTCCGTGGCGGCGATGTTGACGGCGGTGACGATGGCCAGACCGAGCGCCGCGCCGAATTGGAACGATGTGTTGAGCAGGCCGCCGGCGAGCCCTTGCTCTTCTTCCGGGATGCCATCCGTAGCGGCAATGGTGAGGGGGCCGTAAGTCAGAGAAAAGGCGATCCCTGTCAGAATCATCGTCGGGAACATGGCCGCGTAGGTCCAGTCGAGGCCCATCGGCAGGAATAGCGCATAGGCCAAGGCAGCCAGGCAGAATCCGCCGAAAATGACCGGTATGTTGCCGAAACGGTTCACAAGCCTTGGTGTAAGCGTAGGCGCAAGCACGGAATCGACGCCGACGGCAAGCAGGGCGAGGCCGGTCTCGAGCGAAGACCATCCTCGCAGCTCCTGAAGGTACAGGACCGCCACGAATTGGAAGCCGAAAAAGGAACCGGAGAACAGCATCGCGCCGACGTTTGCGCGTAGCAGCGAACGCTTCGCGAAGATACCCAGACGCACCAATGGGTAAGCCGAACGCCGTTCGACGGCGATAAAAATCCCAAAAAGCGCGGCGCTGCCGATCATGACGCCAAGCGTCCAAATCCAACCCATCCTTGAAGCCTCGACTACCCCATAGACGAGCAAGAGCATCGCTCCCGTAACGCTGATCGACCCGGCCAGATCAAAGCCGCGGGCGGAAGACGCCGTTCGGTCCGAGGCGGGGATAAGACGGATCGCGGCCAGTAAAATCGCGAAAGCCAATAAGACCGGACCATAGAAAACCCAACGCCAACTGACCTCAGTCAATAAACCGCCGACGACAAGTCCGAGAGAGAAGCCGGCGGCAGCTGTCCCGGAGTAAACCAGCAGCGCTTTATTGCGTGCCGGACCTTCGGCGAAGCTAGTCGTGATGATCGATAATCCGGCGGGCGTCATGAAGGCCGCGCTGATGCCCGTCACGAATCGGGCAACCATCAGCAGCCAACCTTCGCTCGCAAGTCCTCCAAGACCTGAGAAGACGAGGAAGATACTGAGCCAGGTCAAGAACATTTTTCGCCGTCCGAACAAATCCGCCGCACGTCCTCCCAGCAGCATGAAGCCGCCATATCCGAGGACGTAAGCGCTGACGACCCACTGCAGCGAGCTCGTCGACATGCCGAGTTCGGCACGAATGGAAGGCAGCGCGACGCCCATCATCGATACGTCGATTCCCTCCAGAAAAATGGCGCCGCAAAGCACCAACAACATTCCCCATGACATACGGCTTGCCGCCAGGGGGATGGGATTGCTCTTGTTCAAGAATTAAACCTCCCTGCTAAGTGTGTTTTAAACTTGCGACTGACGGCTTCAGCGAAGAGAACCGCTTGTCGTGCTGGCACAAGAAAATTATGTAATATGGATGCATTTAGGAAAAGTACGCACTTTTTTGTGTTATAGGGACTTGAAAGTGGCATAGGTACTCGAAAGTACCTGATATGCAATCGAAGCGAAACGACATCCAAGCCCGTTTTTTTTAAAATAATGGCCTGATTATTGGAAGCGGTCGAACCGCCCAGCCGACTAAACTGAGTGCAGAAAGCGACAGATTGCTCAGAAGAGTCGGGGGGCAAGACCATTAATGAACTTCAACGAGAGACTATATCTGGAGGATCGGACCAACGACCTGTTGACGATCGGCGAGCTGCTCGTCGACATGATCTCCGATGCGTACGACGACACCTTTATGTCGAACGGGTACACGAAGCACTCGGGCGGTTCGCCTTCGAATATTGCATTAAACGCGGGGAAGCTGGGTGTCCGCTCTCGAATCGCCGCAAGCGTCGGAAAGGACGGCTTCGGCGATTTCCTCATGGAGACACTTCGCCTTGAAGGCGCCGACACGCAGTTCATTCAACGCGCGGAAGCATCCACCAGCCTTGTCGTTGTCGCAAAAAGCCGCGCGACGCCGATCCCGATTTTTTATCGCGGGGCCGACTTTCAATTGAGGTTTACGAATCAGCTTGAAGAAGCTTTGCTCGACTCGAGCGTGGTTCATTTCTCCTGCTGGCCGCTCTCCATGCAGCCGGCACGCGACGTAATCGAACGGAGCATTGCCCTTGCGAGGGATCGGGGGACGTGGATCGGCTTCGATCCGAATTACCATCCGCTGATCTGGCGGACGGGCGAGGACGGCGTGCAATACGTCAAATCCATGATTGGCAGCGTGGACGTCATTAAGCCGTCGGAAGATGATGCGGAGCGATTGTTCGGCCCGGACACGCCGGCCAATCAGCTTGAGAAATTTCTGGAACTGGGGGCCAAGCTCGTCATTTTAACGCTTGGCCAAGACGGAGCGATCGTATCGAACGGGCGCGAGACTCGCGAATTTCCGACGATGGCTGCAGAAGTCGTCGACACCACGGGAGCCGGCGATGCGTTTTGGTCCGGCTTCTATGCGGGAATGATCAAAGGCCATACGCTGGAGAATGCGCTGAAGCTTGGCTTCGCCGTCAGCGCATACAAGCTGAAGCATGTCGGGGCTGTCGTCGAGCTGCCGAGGCTGGAAGACATTAAGGATCAATACGGGATATAGGAGGCTGCGAACGTTGCCTATTCAGAATAAAGTTCAGTTAATCACGTATCCGGATTCTTTGGGAGGCCATTTGCGGTCGTTGAACGAGCTGCTTCGCCATGACTTCGCCGGTCTCTTCGAGGGAGGGGTGCATATTCTTCCTCCTTTTCCGTCCTCGGGAGACAGGGGGTTCGCGCCGCTGACGTATCTGGAGATCGAGCCGAGCTTCGGGACGTGGGCGGATATCCGGGAGATCGGGGAGCGCTTCGACGTGCTGGTCGATCTGATGGTGAATCACATCTCCAGGCAATCGCCGTATTTCCAGGATTTCTTGGCGAAGGGACGGGAATCGGAGTACGCCGATTTGTTTCTCGCGCTGGATAAAATATGGGAGGACGGAATTCCCGTTCAGGCGGACATCGACAAGATGTTCTTAAGAAGGCCGCTCCCCTATTCATCGTACCGTGTCGGCGAGGCGGGGGAGGAACGGAAGGTATGGACGACGTTCGGGAAAACGGACCCTTCCGAGCAGATCGACCTCGATGTCCGTTCGGCGCTGACCAAGCAGCTGCTGCGCGCGTTCTTCGAAAATTTCAAACGGATGAACGTCAAAATCGTTCGCCTTGACGCGGTCGGGTACGTCATCAAGAAGCTTGGGACAAGCTGCTTTTTCGTCGAGCCGGACATTTACGAATTTCTGGACGAGATCAAGGCGCTGGCGGATTCGCTTGAGATCGAGCTGCTGCCGGAGGTGCACGCGCACTACAGCACGCAGTACAAGCTGGCGGCGCATGGCTGCTGGATCTATGACTTCATCCTCCCGTATCGCGTGCTGGAGGCGCTGGTCAACCGGTCGAATACGGAGCTGTACGGCTACTTGAGGGACAGGCCAAGCAAACAATTCACCATGCTCGATTGCCACGACGGCATCCCTGTCAAGCCGGATCTGGACGATCTCATCGATCCCGCAGAGGCCAGGAAGCTAGTTGATCTGTGCGTGGCCAGGGGAGCCAACCTCAGCCTGATTCTGTCGGACGCGCACAAGGCGGCCGACGGGTTCGACGTCCATCAGATTCGCTGCACGTATTACAGCGCGCTGAATGGCGACGACGACGCCTATTTGGCGGCGAGGGCGATCCAATTTTTCGTGCCGGGCATCCCGCAAGTTTATTATGTCGGCTTGCTGGCAGGGGAGAACGATATGGAGCGCGTCGCGTCTACCGGCGAAGGGCGCGAGATCAACCGGCACAACTATACCGTTGAAGAGGTCAGGCAGGCGCTGGAGAAAAAGGTCGTTCAGCGGCTGCTGAAGCTGATACGCTTCCGCAACGCTTACGGCGCCTTCGACGGTACGTTCAGCATGCCGGATTCCCGGGAAAACGAAGTCCGCTTGCGATGGAGCAAGGGCCATCTGCGCTGCGAACTGTTCGTCGATCTACAGACCTATCGAACAGTCATTAAATATATCGACGATACAGGGAAAACGATGCAGGACGTAGTTTAATCGCAGCGAACAGGAGTGGTACAATGGCGTTATTGCCTATGGCCATTCACAATTTTGAATACCCTCGGCTTCGATTTTGCGATCGAGCCGGGGGTTCGCTTGATTTTCGGTAGTACGGGGGGCGCATCATGCGTACGAACAGCATCGTATTTAAATTTTCGCTGCCATTAACTATCATCGTCGTGATGCTGTTTGCCGTTCTCGTCCTTAGCAACGTGTATTCGCTGGAGGTCGTGCGGAACAATACGGTGGACAGCGCGCGCAATGCGCTCTCCCTCTATCAAGCCAATATCAACAGTTACTTGAACGCCTTCTCCAAAGATCTGACCGAAGTGTTCGAGACCAACGCCGATGCGGCGAGCGACTACGAGGAGCTGGACGAGAGCGGGCGGTACTTCCGATCCATGCAGCTAAAGAAAGCCCTGGCGACGAAGATCTCCCGCAACGACGCCGGCGACGGTCTCTTTATCCGGCTGCCCGGCGATACGCTGCTCGTTCAGTTCAATGCGCGCATCGATTCGAACGAGAAGCTGCCGCTGATCGATTTTATCGGCCGGCGCGACTGGCGGCCCGCTTCGGAAGCGAACGTCGATGCTTGGACGGTCCTCGAGGTACAGGGCTCGCATTATTTATTTAAATATATGACCTATTCGGGCATGACCTTCGGTACGCTCGTGAACGCGGACACGCTCCTTAACATGGTCAACCGGGGAGGCAACGACCGCAACCGGTATGTGCTGAGCGATTGGGACGGCCGCATACTGACCTCGAACGATGCGCGCCTTGCGTCCTTCCGGTCTATGGACGAGCTGCGCACGCAATATCATGGGCGCTATCTGACGGTCTCCGAGCCGATCGTCGAATTTGGCTCGATCACGAACATCGTCGCCAAGCAGAGCGTCTTCTCGAAGCTTCAGATGATGCAGTGGATCATCGCGCTGCTGGCGCTGGCGTCCGTCATCGTGGTGCCGCTGGTCGTCCGCCGGCTCGCCAAGGATATTCTGAAGCCCGTGCTTGAGCTGGCCAGAGCGGCCAAGGAGGTTGAAAAGGGGCAGCCTGAGCTTCAGATCGAAGGCGCCGCCCGTTACTCGATGGAATTCACGAAGCTTCTGCACGCTTTGCAGTCCATGGTTCGGGAGATTACGGATTTGAAGATCCAATCCTACGAGGAGCAGATCGAACGGAGCCGCGCGGAGATCAAATATTTGCAGATGCAGATTCGGCCGCACTTTTTCCTGAACGCGATCTCGACCGTCACCAGTTTGACGTATCAGAACAAGAACGAAGAGATCCGCAGTCTGATCGCGCACTTGTCCGAGCATTTGCGGTATATGTTCAAGGGCGGGCTCTCCCTGGTGCCGCTCGAAGACGAGATCAAGCACGCGGTCAATTACATCCGCATGCAGGAGATCCGTTATCCGGAACAGATTTTCTACATGCTGGAGATCAAGGAGGAGGCCGGCCGCACCCTTGTACCGCAGTTCATCGTCCAGACGTTTATCGAGAATGCGTTCAAGCACGCGATGTTCTTCGGCGAGATGCTCTCGATCTATATCCGCGCCGGCATCGAGCCGCTGGACGGGATGCCTTGTACGAGGATCGTCATCGAGGATAATGGCGGCGGCTTCCCTTCGGCATGGCTAAACGGCGAAGCTTCGGGTCGCGAGCCGGAGGACGGCGCAAGCATCGGCATCGCCAACGTGCGGCGAACGCTGCAGCTGCTGTACAAGCGATCGGATCTCCTCGAGCTGTCCAACATCGATCCTTCGGGGGCGAGAGTCGAATTGCGGATACCCGCGACGACCGACGAGCGAGCGGAGCAAGGAGGCATAGGATGCGCTGTTTATTAATCGACGACGATATTCCCACGATCGACGCGCTGCTTGGGGTTGTGAATTGGCAGGATCATGGGATCGAAGAGCTGGATACGGCTTACAACATTCAAGATGCCATGCGTTTATTCGAACAGAATCGGCCGGATATCATCGTGTGCGACATCGAGATGCCGCGCGGGTCGGGGCTCGACATGATCAAATGGGTAAGAGAGCGCGCATTCAAAGGCGGCTTTATTTTCTTTACCTGCCACGAGAGCTTCGAGTTCGCTTCCACGGCCATCTCTTACAGCGCCGACGCGTACCTCGTCAAGCCGCTGGACAAGCCGAAGCTGGAGGCCGCGCTGCGCAAGACCGCCGATGCGCTGAGATATAGCCGAATGCAGGACGAGTACAGCAGACTCGGACTAACCTGGATCAAGAATAAGGATTGGGTGGAAAAAAACTTCTGGCGTGAATTGCTGATGGCCGAAATCTCGCCCAGAGCGGATCTCATTCAAAGCGAGATCAGTAAGAGAGAGCTGACCATTTCGGTACAGGAGTCCTACAGATTGTTCCTCATCAGCGCCGTCAAGTCGGAAATCGGGGAGCGGTGGGACCACAGCATCTTCCTGTACGCACTGTCCAACTTGGGCTCGGAGATCGTGTTTCGGCAGGTCAACCATGACCGGGTCATTCCTTACCAGTCGGAATCGGCCATTTATAGCGCTATGATCCTCGACCGGTCCTTCGACGCGGAGCGGCTTCTGGAGACCGGGGAGCGGCTCGTTGCATTGTGCGGGCAATATTTAAATTGTACGGTTACCTGCTACATGAGCGAGTCGATCTCCCTTGCAGATTTATCCTCAGCCCGCGAGCAGCTGGAGCATCTCGACGCGGCCAATCTCATCTTCCGGGGGAAAGTCCACCGGCAGCATCAGCCGCTCGCTTACGATACGAGCGAGCGATATGTCCTGGACGCGGAGCGGTTCGAGCTGTTGTTCGTTCAGCAAGAAAAGGTTCAAATCGTCAACGGCTTGAAAACGGAGCTTGCGAGGCTGGCCGATCAGAACAGGCTGAGCCCCGCGGTTCTTCATTCGATTCGGGAAGATTTTCTGCAAGTCGTCTATTCCTTGCTGTCGAGAAATCATATCCAGGCGCACCGATTGTTCGCGGACGACGTCATTCAGCAGCTGGCTCAAAAAGCGGACGGCGGCGTGTTCGATTTTATGAAATGGGCCCAGGCCATCTCCGACAAGACGATCGACGCCGTTCGGACGGCGTTGAAGTCCGAAGGGGTCGTCGAGCGGGCGAAGCGCTTCATCCATGACAACTACAAGCAGGAATTGAGCCGGGAGGACGTGGCCGCACACGTCTATCTGACGGGGGATTATCTGGCCAAAATATTCAAGAGCGAGACGGGCCGCACGATCAAAGAGTACCTGAATGAATGCCGCATTCACGCGGCCAAGCAGCAGCTGCTCGAGAGCAAGGCGAGCATCAGCGAGATCGCGCTCGACACCGGCTTCGATACGCTCTCTTACTTCTCCACCGTGTTCAAAAAGCTGGCCGGCGAGACGCCGATCGCGTATCGCGCCAGGCATCGGCAGCGCCCCTGACCAGCTCCGCCTCCGAACCGGAGGCGGAGCTTGCCGTGTGCAGCCGCGCGACCAAAGCAGCGCTTATTTTCGAAAAAACAGACCGTCTTTTTGAAAGCCGCGTCTTTCCCTAAAAGGTAAACTGAAAGCGAAAACAACGAATCAATCGGGAGGAACAACATGAATAGAAAAAAGGGGATGGCGGCGCTGCTGCTATCTGCAGCGCTCACCGGGTCGGCACTTACGGCATGCAGCAGCGGCAAATCGGATTCGAACTCGGCGCAGGGCGGCGGCGATTCCGGCAAGGTACAAGAGATCGTATTCGCGATGCCGTCCTTCAATCGCATTCCGGACGATCTGAGCAAGGTCAGGGATGCCATCAACGCAATCACGGAGAGCAAGATCGGAGTCAAGGTAGACTACCGCGTATACGGACCGGCGGATTATGCGCAGAAGGTCAACCTCGCCCTTCAGAGCGGGGAGAAGATGGACGTCTTCACGACGCTCGGCCAGTTCTCCAACTACGTGTCGAAGAGCCAGGTCGCTCCGCTTGACGATCTGCTCGCCGCGAATGGCAAAGAGATGACCGCGATCCTGGAGAAGGACTTCGGTCCGGATATGCTCAAGGCCACGACGATCGACGGCAAAATTTACGGCATTCCGGTCAACAAGGGCATGTCCCTGCCGATCAGCTTCGTTTACAATGCGGATCTGTTGAAGGGTGCCGGCTTTAAGGCGGACGACGTCAAGACGGTGGACGATCTGCCTGCGATTTTCGAAGCCGTCAAAAAGGCGAATCCGGACGTCGTTCCGTTCGGGCCGATCAACGTCAACCCGAGCGATACCGGTCTCCTCAACCTGCTGAAAGGAACGAACAAGGTCGACTTCCTGACGGATGCGACAGGCGTCGGCGTGGTGGTCGGGAATGACGGCAAGGTCGTCAACTTCTACGACACGGACATTTTCAAGAACGGCGTTCAAATGATGAGAGATTGGTACGAAAAGGGATACCTGCAGAAGGACGCCGCGACGACGACGATCACGTCGAGCGAGATGATGTCCTCCGGGCGCGAATTCTCCTTCCTCGGCGGCTACGGCGGTATGGAGGTCGGCAAGACGCTCAGCGCGCAGACAGGCAAAAACGTCGAGACCAAGCGCATCGCTCCGTTCTACTTCGACACGAGCGCGGTCAATTCCGTCAGCTGGATGGTATCGAGCACGTCGAAGGCGCCGGAAGCCTCGGTGAAATTTCTGAATCTGCTCTATACGGACGAGCAGCTGATCAATACGATTCTGTATGGCGTGGAAGGCGAAGATTATGTGAAGGTCGACGACCACCATGTGAAATTCCCGGACGGCAAGGATGCGAACACCGTCCCCTACACGGCGATGCTGAGCACCGGCATCGTCGGCTCCGAGTCGCTGCAGTATCAATTCGAGGGGATCAACTGGTCCGATATCGAACTGAAGCTCAAGGAAAACAAGGAGACGGAACGCTCGCCGTACTTCGGCTTTATCTTCGATCAAGGCAAGGTGAAGACGCAGATCAGCGCAGTGAACAACGTCGTCAACCAGTACCTGCCGGGTCTGGTCACGGGTTCCCTCGATCCGCAGACGACCATACCGAAGTTCGTCAAGGCGTTGAACGATGCCGGAGCCGAGAGCGTCATCAAGAGCAAGCAAGAGCAGCTGGACGCTTGGCTGGCTTCGCAGAACAAATAATACAGCAGAGGCATGAAGGAGAATGGAGCCTGCCAAGGTTCCATTTTCCGTAATGAAGGAGTTGACGGTATGAAACGAGCGAAAGGAACCTCGAACGCGCTCCGAAAAACGGCGCCGCTGATGATGCTGGCCGCTCCGGGCTTGCTCTATTTCCTGATCAATAGCTATATTCCCATGTTCGGCGTGTTTATCGCGTTCAAGGACGTGAACTACGCCAAGGGGATCTTCGGCAGCGACTGGATCGGCTTCGACAACTTCCAGTTCTTGTTCAAGACGACCGACGCCTGGATCATGACGAGGAATACGCTGCTCTACAATATCACGTTTATCGCCGTCGGTACGCTCTGTTCGATCTTCATCGCGATTCTGATGTCGGAGCTGCTCTCCAGATGGTATTCGAAGCTTTATCTGTCCGGGCTCGTGCTGCCCAGCTTGATCTCGATGGTCGTATTATCCATGCTGGTGTATGCCTTCCTGAATGCGGATAGCGGCTTCGTGAACAAGTCGATTCTGGCACCGCTCGGTCTGCCGGAGATCAGCTGGTACGCCGAAGCGAAGTACTGGCCCTACCTGCTCGTCATCGTGCAAATGTGGAAAACGGCGGGCTACGGCTCTATCGTATACTTCGCTTCCATCGCCGGCATCGACAAGAGCATCTATGAGGCGGCGAAGATCGACGGCGCCGGCAAGCTGAGGCAGATTCGGACGATTACCCTGCCGCTGCTCAAGCCTACGGTCATCGTGCTCTGCCTCATGTCGATCGGCAGAATTTTCAACTCCGACTTCGGACTTTTCTATCAAGTCCCGCTGAATGCCGGCGCCTTGTACAGCACCACCCAGACGATCGACACCTATGTATACCGGGCGCTCATGCAGCTTAACGACATCGGCATGTCGGCGGCGGCGGGATTGTATCAATCGCTCGTCGGCTTCGTGCTCGTGCTGGTCGTCAACGCGATCGTCAAACGAGTGAATTCCGACAACGCTTTGTTCTAGGAGGCAGCGCCATGATTCAAACGAGAGGCGAACGCGTCTTTACCCTGTTTTCCGCCATCATGATGGGACTCATCGCCTTGGCCGCGTTCTTGCCGTTTATTCTGATCGTCATTTCTTCGGTGACGAAGGAGTCCAGCCTGATTAACGACGGGTACAGCTTTTTCCCGAAGGCATTCAGCATGGACGCCTATATCTACCTGGAAGCTTCCGCGTATACGTTCCTCAGGGCTTACGGCGTGTCCTTCCTCGTGACGATCGTCGGCACGGCGGTCGGCCTGCTGATCACGAGCATGCTCGCCTACCCGATGTCGCGGAGAGACTTCAAGTACCACAACCTGCTCGCCTTCGCCGTCTTCTTCACGATGCTGTTCAGCGGCGGGGTCGTTCCTTCCTACATCATGTGGACGCAGTATTTTCATATCAAGGATTCGCTTGCGGCGCTGATCGTGCCCAATCTGCTGGCGAACGGCTTTAACGTGCTGCTCGTTCGAAATTATTTCAAGAGCAACGTGCCGCTCGATCTGATCGAATCGGCGCAGATTGACGGCGCGACCGAGACGAAGACGTTTTTCCGCATCATGCTCCCGCTCTCGGTACCCGTGCTGGCGACCGTCGGTTTGTTCATGGGCCTGGCCTATTGGAACGACTGGATCAACGCCCTTTACTTCGTAAGCAAGCCGCAATTTTACGGCATACAGAATCTGCTCGTACAGTTGATGAACAATATTCAATATCTGAACTCGGGTCAGGCGGGCAATGCCGTAGGCGCGGGCGCCGTCGACCTGCCGAGCAGCGCGGTTCGGATGGCCATGGCGGTGCTCGGTATCGTGCCGATTCTGGTCGTGCTGCCGCCGCTGCAGAAGTTTCTGACCCGCGGCGTCGTGATCGGAGCCGTGAAGGGATAATCACTAATTTAAGAGAAGAGAGGATGCGCGAAAATGAAGGTGCAAACGATTATCGATCGGATCTTGGAGGAAAGCTGCGGCAGCCGCAGACTGGAGCAGACCTGCGACGTATTGGCGAGCGGCAGTCCCGATATGGAGGTGACGGGCATCGTGACGACGTTCATGGCTACCGTGGACGTGATCAAGGAAGCGATCGCAGCCGGAGCGAACCTCATCATCACGCACGAGCCCACTTACTTCACCGGCGCCGACAAGGTCGATTGGCTTGCCGACGATCCGGTATACGCGGCCAAGAAAAAGCTGCTGGACGATCATGGCATCGCGATCTGGCGATTCCACGACCATATGCACATGGCCAAGAGCGATCTGATCTACGATGGGCTCGTCCATGAGCTCGGATGGGGGGACAAGAAACTGGATCCGGCTTCTCCATGGAGTTATCAGATCGAGCCGACCACGGTGAGCGAGCTGGCGGCGTTTCTGAAGGACAAGCTTGGCATGAATATCATTAGAATCGTCGGAAAGCCGGAGTCGCCTTGCGCCAGAATCGGCGTTCTGGTCGGCGGCGGCAGCCTCGGCCTCGGGCGCGAGGAGATGCCGATGGAGCTCATGCGCAATCAGGAGCTGGACGTGATGGTCTGCGGCGAGATTACAGAATGGACGCTGTGCGCCTACGTCAACGACGCGGCCATGCTCGGAATGAACAAGGCGATGATCGTCGTCGGTCACGAGCGAACCGAAGAGTGGGGAATGAAGTATTTGGCGGATTGGCTGCTCCCCATCGCGGACGGGATACCGGTGAAGTTCGTCGACGCCAAAGAACCGTTTATTTATTTGTAGTAAGATTCCAATATAAATAAAAAGCCAACCCGTCCGTTTTTGCGGACGGGTTTTGCCATTGGAATCTTCGCAACAACTTCCGGTATGGATGGGGAGAATCTCCCTGCCGCTGCCGGCTGAGACAGAAAAGCGAATGCTCAGGCTAAGGACCGCACGGCAAGTTTGGCTTGATCGCACCTCAACGCGAGATTATCATAACGGATATAAAGTGTGCCTTCGACATTTTGCACGGGCTGATGGACGGTGCGGTCAAAGGACCATTACCGAAGGAGCGATCTTGTGATTAGAGTGGGTGTCGATTACTACCCGGAGCATTGGGATCCGTCGATGTGGGAGTCGGATGTCCGGCTCATGAAGGAATCCGGCGTGAATGTCGTGCGGCTGGCGGAGTTCGCCTGGAGCCGGATGGAGCCGGCCGAAGGACAGTTCGCGTTCGAATGGCTGGACCAGGCCATCGCCTTGTTTGAGAGCCGCGATATCGCAGTCGTGCTGGGCGTGCCGACGATGACTCCGCCGGCGTGGTTGATCCAGCGCTATCCTGACGTGCTGCCGGTATTGCCGGAGCAGCATCTGTCGAACCCCGGCGTGCGCGGCCACCGCTGCTACAACAGCCCGTCCATGCGCGAGCGTACCCGCATCGTCACGGAGCGGATGGCCGATCGCTACGGCAGCAGCGAGGCCGTGATCGGATGGCAGACGGACAACGAGTTCTCTCTTCATATGTGCCGCTGCGAGTCGTGCAGGACAGGTTTCATCGCTTGGCTGAAAAAGAAATACGGTACGCTGGAGCAGGTCAACCGGGAATGGGGAACCGTGGTTTGGAGCGGGGAGTTCACGGAATGGGAGCAAATCGCCCTGTACGAGACCAGCGAGAGGTATTTTAATCCGTCGTTGCTGCTGGACTTCCGCCGTTTTCAGAGCGAATCGGTCGTTTCGTTCCAGCAGATTCAGGTGGAGGCGATCCGGAGCCGCTGCCCGGGTCAATTCATTACCCATAATGCCTGGAGCGCGCCGCTTCCGCTAGATTACGCAGCGCTTTACGAGCCGCTCGATTTTGCTGCGATCGATTATTACCCGGCCACCTCGCCGGACAAGGCCGCGAGCAATCCGTACAGCGGCGCGCTTCTGCTGGACCGGACGAGAGGCTTCAAGAATCGCAACTTCTGGGTCATGGAGCAGCTCGGCGGGCCGCCCGGAAGCTGGATGCCGATCTGGCGCAGTCCTTATCCGGGCGCTCTTCGCGCCTATGCCTGGCAGAGCATCTCGCGGGGTGCGGACGGCGTCGACTTCTTCCGGTGGCGGAGCGGCATTGCGGGCGCCGAGCAGTTCTGGCACGGCCTGATCGATCACAGCAATGTTCCGGGCAGGCGCTTCGCCGAGTTTCAGCAGTTCAGCCGGGAAGCGAACCGCCTGTCGGACCGCATTTTCGGCACCGTCCCGAACAACCAGGTCGGCATCCTCTACGACTTCGACAGCCATACCGCGCTGCAGCTGCAGCCGCAGGCAGAGGGGCTCGATTATTACGAGCATATGAAGTCGATCCACCGCGCCGTGCTCAAGCTCGGCATCGGCGTCGACATCGTGCACGGACGCACGCCTTCGCTGGACGGCTACCGCATGCTCATCGTTCCTGCGCTGTTCGTGGCGGACCGCCGGACGGCCGAATGGCTGGAAGCGTTCGTCGAGAAGGGCGGTATTGTGATCGCGACGCCGCGCACGGGCGTCAAGCAGCCGAACAATCAAATCTATATGGAGATGCTGCCCGGCCCGCTCTCCAGACTATTCGGGGTTCAGGTCGGCGAATACGATGCCATCGGAATGGACGCACATGCGATCAAGGACCGTCAGGGCAGACAGTACGGCTGCTTCCACTGGAACGACCTGCTCGAGATCAGGGATGCGGAAGCCCTCGCCGTCTACAGCGGGGACTTCTACGAAGGGACGCCGGCGGTTACGGTACGGGGCAGCGGCAAGGGCAAGGCCGTCTATATCGGCACGTATCCGGATGAGGATTACTATCGGGAACTGTTCGCGGCGCTCGCGGAACAAGGCGGAATCGAATATTGGCGAGATCTGCCGGAGGGCATTCATATCTCCCGTCGGGAGCGAGAGGGGGAGACCTTGACGTTCGTGCTAAACCTGTCAAGAGAAACCCGAACCGTGGAACTTGCCGGACCTTGCACGGGATTGTTGAGAGGCGAGGAAGTGCGGGGCGAACTGGTACTGAGGCCTTATGAGCTCGAGATACTGACAAGCTCTTAACGACAGGTGCCGGATGGCGGGTAGCTAATGCCGTTCTAGCCCGACAAGGGATTGCATGAAGTATAGGGACGACTGTCCGGCGATAGGCCGGAATGTCGTCCCTTGTTCGTTTTTAGCGCAGTCCGTCGGACGTTTGGAGGACTTGTCGGGCGTGCGTGCCGCTTGACAATGTCCGGAGGGTTGGTTATACCTCAAATATTAAATCGCGATTGAAACGAAGGTGCGGAATTTGAGCATTCGTGTAATGCTTGTCGACGACGAGCCCTTGGCTTTGGAAAATGTGTATGAAACGGTGCCCTGGCAGGATTACGGATTTGAAGTCGTGGCCCGTGCGACCAATGGAAAAATGGCGCTGGGATTGTTCGAGCGGCAGCGGCCGCATATCGTCATCACGGATATCTCGATGTCGCCGATGGACGGACTCGAGCTCGGCAGGCGAATCCGCGAGATCGGGCCGAAAACGCGCCTTATTTTCCTTACGGCCTACCGGGATTTCGACTACGCCAGGCAAGCGCTCGATTTGAAGGCTACGCATTATTTGCTGAAGCACGAGATCAGCCGCAACCGACTGCTGGAGCAGCTGTTGAAGCTGCGCGAGGACGTCGAGCTCGAGCAGGCCGAGGAACGTCAGCAGACTCGAGGGCTGTGGAGAGCGCTGTTCGCCGGCAAGCTGGATGAGAGGTCGGGCAGCCGGGAAGCGGATAGGCTTATTCCCTCCGCGGCTTCTCTGCTTTATTTTGAGTTGAACCCCAGCTTGAACCTGGAAGGCCGCCGCGTGTCCGACCGGATCGAGGATCCGGCCGTATGGGATGCCGTCGCGAACGAAGCGGTAAGGGAAGAGGCAGGCGTGAAGGAGCTGCTGCTGCTGGAGACGGAGGAGAGCGGCTGCGCGGCTATCGTTCAGTTGTCGGCGCCGAACAGCCTGTTGATCGTGCAGTATACGCTGCAAAAAATCTCGCTCGCCCTTCAGCGCGTGCTGCAGGACCGGGCGTTAAAGGCGCCTAAAATCATGATTGCGGCGACGCTTGAACGCGGGAATACCCGCCGCCAGTATGAGAAGATCAGGCACCTGTACGCCTATTCGTTTTATCTCCCCGAGCGGGCGGTATTTCTGCTGGAGCAGGCCTTGGATTCGTATGAAAAGGAACCCGCTGTAGGAGAGGCATGTAAAGGCGCGCCGGAAACGGCGGAGGCTGAAGCGCTGGCCGACTGGAGGCAAAGCTTGAACGACATAACGGCGAGCAAAGCGATTGACGCTCTTCTCTCAGCCGTTCGACAAACGGGACAGACGTTGATCAAAGCGGGGTATGGAAGCTTGGAATTGCGGCTGGGTTCGGACGCCGGTCAAATCGCGGATGCCTTGTACCGCCTGGTGGAGGAGAAGGCGTATGCGGAGCGTCAACGCTCGCAGTACTCCCGCTGGGTGCTGAAGGCGATGGAATACGTCCGGGAGCGCTATGCCGATCCGGAGCTGTCGCTCGAGACGGTAGCGGAGCAGCTCCAGATCAGCGCGGTTCATCTGCGGACGACATTCCGGAAAGAAACCGGCCAATCGCTGCTGGATTACACGACGGAATATCGGATCGAGGTCGCGAAGCGGCTTCTGCTTAAGGAGGAGCTGAAAATTTACGAAGTGTCCGAAAAGGTCGGGTACCGGACGAGCCAATACTTCAGCCAAGTATTCAAAAAGGCGACGGGACTTCATCCGAAGGATTACGTGCGGAGGGAAGCCGGCCGATGAGAGTGCGCCGCATCCGGAACAAAATCATGGGGAGCGTCATCCTGATCGTAACGTTGTCGATTACGCTGATCAGCGTGCTTGCGCTGGACAGGTTCTCCTCCATACTGGAAAACCAAGCGCTGAAGGAAGACGTCATTCATATCGATCAGACTGCTGGCCAGACGGAGCAGTTCATCGAGGACGTCACGTTATACGCAGGCAATATGGTCAATGACGAGCTGCTGCAGAAGTTCGCCAGCCGAACCGTCTATCCGTCCGTATACGACGAGATTCAGGCCTATCATCAGGTCGTCGTGCAACTGACCAAGTTCAACGTGCTGCGCGATTATCTGGCGAGCTCGGCCATCGTCCGCAGCGACGGCAAGGTGTTCTGGTCGTCGCTGTATTTCGACCCTTACTTCGAGCAGGAGCTGGGAAAGAGCTGGTACCGGGACGCGATCGGCACCGGGCGAAAGAGCGGGTTTACTGCCCCCCATATCATCCGGGATAGCGGCGGCGACCAGAACGTCGTCAGCTTCTTCATACGCTTCGCGCCTGAATTCGGAGGCGTGCTCCTGCTTAATATCAAATTCGAGGCGATCTCCGAGCTGTTCGATTCGCTGGCACCGTCCTTCGAACGCTATGTATGGACGGACGCCGGCGGCCGATCCGATCTGCTGAACCGGAACATGACGAGCGACATCTCCGCGTTCCTCGCGGATCATTCGGACGAAGAGGTGGCCGTGCACCGTACCAAGTCCGGCTATTACCTGAGCCGCTCGTTTAAGGAGACTGGCTGGGCAGTCGTTACGTTTACGTCCAAGAGCCGGTTTTATCGGCTTCTTGGTTATGTCGTCCAGTATTGGGCAGTGTTTCTGTCCCTGTGCCTCGGTTTGTGCGCGCTGTTGTTTCTGCCGATCATCTCCAGCATCACCCGCCCGATCTCCCAAATGTCCAAGGCGATGAAGCAGGTGTCCATGGGCAATTACGATATTCGTCTGCAGTTCCGAAGCAATGACGAGCTCGATGTGTTGCGGACCGGCTTCCAATCGATGCTCCGCGATATCGAGATGCAGATGGAGGAGCGCGTCGAGCAGGAAAAGTTGAAAAGACGCATCTCGACAGAGCTTCTGTTCGCGCAGATCAATCCCCACTTTATTTACAATACGCTGAATACAGTCGTCTATTTGTCGCGCAAAGGCAACAATCAGGCCGTCGAGGAGATGGTCGAGGCATTTATCGGTATCTTGCAGGATGCGGTAAAGCTAGGGGAAAACGGTCTGTTTATCTCGGTGGCGCAGGAGCGGGAATTGATCGAGCATTACGTGTTGATTCAAAAGTACAGGTATGCCGACAAGTTCGATCTGGTCTGGAAAGCGGAAGCGGGTATGGATGAACTGCCGATTCCGAAGAGCATGCTGCAGCCTCTTGTAGAAAACGCGATTATCCATGGGTTCGCGGAGCTCGAGTCGCCCGGATTGATCGAGATCACGCTAACGCGGAGCGAGGAGCGGATCACGCTTGAGGTCATAGACAACGGAGCCGGCATGGATCCGGAGACGGCTGCGCGAATCGCGGCCGGCACGCTCCCGCAGACGGTGCGGCATACCGGCCGAATGAAGCATATCGGCATCGCCAACATCCGCGAACGATTGGCGTATTTGTACGGCGATGCGGCGGAATTCAAGCTGAGTACCCGCGAGGGAGAGGGAACAGCGATCCGGATTATTTTGCCGATTACAGATGACATTCGGATTGAAAACGTTTAAAAAAGGCTATCGTTTTTTAAACAAAACCATCGGATCGTATCATTGTCGCACATGGACGCCGAAGGTATAGTACGTGTTGTACAGTCAGCACGCCAGGCAGCAGCCTTATTGCCAATGCTGTCCGTCGCAAGCTTACCTAAGGGGGATGCAACACATGCAGCAAGAATTACGCAAGAAATCGAACTGGAGCATGCTGCTCGTACTGGCGCTTTGCTTCACGTTCGTGCTGTCGGCATGCGGGTCGAACAAAGACGGCGACGCGAGCGCTGCAAGCTCGCCGGCCGGGTCATCCGACGGCGGCTCCGCCGCAGCCGAGAGCGGCAAACTGGTCGAATGGGGATGGGACAAGAGCGGCCATGACAAGCTGATGGCGGAATTCTCGAAAAATCATCCCCATATTCAAGTGGAATACGTCGAGGTCTCGGCGAAGGACTACTTGAAAAAAATCCAGACCTCGATCGCCTCGGGTTCCGATCTGCCGGACATCATCTGGGCGGAAGCGGCGCAGCGCGGCGCGATTTATGAGCTCAACGTACTGGACGATCTCGGCGCGGCGCCGTACAGCTTCGACAAGAGCGCACTGCTCGACTTCGAAGTTCCGCTGCTCACGAACAGCAAGGACCAACTGGTCGCGCTCGACCAGCAGGTAGCGCCGGGCGCCGTCGCCTATAAGCGGGAGCTGGCCAAGCAATACCTCGGCACGGACGATCCCGATCAGCTCGCTTCGATGTTCAAGAGCTGGGACGACTTCGCGCAAAAAGGCAAGGAAGTATACGATAAGAGCGGCGGCAAGGTCACGATGTTCGCCAGTCTGATGGATGCCTACACCATACTGAGCAATCAAATGACGAAGCCGTTCATCGACGGTGTCAGCGTAAACAAGACGGATATGCTCGGCATATTCGGCCAGCTGCAAAAGCTGCGGGATATGAATAACGAAGCCAAACTTAGCATGTGGTCGCCTTCGTGGAGCGCATCTTATTCGCAGAACAGCGTCATCTTCTACCCGGCCGCGAATTGGTCACCCGAGTTCGTCATCAAGCCGAACGACAAGAGCAGCAGCGGGGCATGGGGACTGACGGTGCCTCCCAGCGGCGGCTTCACCTACGGCGGCACGTCGATCGGCATCTGGAAGGGCAGCAAGCAAAAGGACGCAGCTTGGACCTACCTCAAAGGCATGTACGGTTCCGCCGAGGGCGCCGACGTCAGCTTTAAAGGCATGCAAGCGATTCTTCCGCTCAAATCCGTCTTTGACGATACGTCCAAGCTGGCTTCCGGACCCGACGCGTTTTTCGGAGGCCAGGATCTGAACAAATTCTGGATCGAAAAGGTGTTCCCGAGCATCAAAGCCAAGCCGGTGACCAAATACGATCAGGACGTGTATTCGGCTTCGGAAATCGTGCTTCAGACGATGGCGCAGGATATGAAGTTCGACGCCGATAAAGCCTTCGAGAAATGGTCGGAAGAGCTGAAGAAAAACCATCCGGAATTGACCATCGAATAACCTTAGCAGTCGAGCGAAAAGAGAATAGAGAAGAGAGCGGCGGTCGGTGGTCAATGCCATCGCCCGCCGTTTTCGGATAGGACGTGACGCGCATGGCGAAAACAACGGGGATTGCCCGGAACGATAAATGGCCTTATTTGTTCATAACGCCTTACTTTTTATTTTATGCGGTATTCAGCTTGTTCCCGATCCTGTTTACGCTGTACTTGAGCTTTACCGATTGGGATTTGTTCGGCAACAACAACTTTACCGGCTTCGACAACTATAGACAGCTGTTTATGCATGACAAGTTTTTCTGGAAGTCTCTTGGCAATGTGCTGCTCTTCATTGTCTGCTACCTGCCGGCGCTCGTTTTATTCGGCATGCTGATTGCCAGCCTGATCGAGAGCAGGCTGATCCGCCGCAAAACCTTTTTCCGGCTGAGCTTTTTCAGCGCTTATATGACGACCCCGGTCGCCATCGGCATTATTTTCGCGCTTCTCTTCGACTGGCAGGGCGGCTTCATCAATAACCTGTTCATCGAGCTCGGATGGATTCACGAAAAGGTGAACTGGCTCGGCTCGTCCGGCTGGGCGCGCTGGATCGTCATTCTGATGATCTTCTGGAAAAATCTCGGCTACTTCATTATGTTCTACACCGCTGGAATGGCGAGCATCGACACGTCGATCTACGAAGCGGCTCAAATCGACGGCGCCTCCGCCAAAAGCGTCTTCTTCCGCATTACGATTCCCCTGCTCAAGCCGATCAATCTGTTTCTCGTCATCACGTCCATTATCGGGGGACTTCAGCTTGTGGAAGAACCGATGCTGCTCTACAGCGGCTGGGCTTCCGGCACGTCAATGACGGGAGGACCGGACGGCTCGGTATTTACGCCGATCTGGTACATGTTCGACGCTTCTTTCAGCGGCTCGTCGTTCAAATACGGAAAAGGTGCGGCGATTGCGTACTCCACCTTCCTCTTTATCGCGTTGTTCTCGCTGATGGGCATCAAATGGCTGAACCGGGACGGTGATTCGAAGTGAGGACGCAAAAATGGCTGCTGATCGCGGCACTGACGATCATGTCGCTGATCTTCCTCTTTCCTTTTTATATGATGCTGGCCATGGGCACCTATTACTCCGAGGATCTGTTCAAAACGCTGCCGATCCTGCCGAGCGGCTACCTGCTGGAAAATCTGAAAACGATTCTGTCGGCAGACTTTCTTCTCAACTACTGGAACAGCATCTATGTGGCCTTGCTGTTTACCGCCGTCTCGGTGTTCATCAGCGCGCTGACCGGCTTCGCATTCGGCAAGTACAGCTTCAAAGGGAAGAAATGGCTGTACGGCTTCATTCTCGTCACGATGATGATCCCGGGTCAGCTCGGACTGATTGCCTTCGTTATGGAGATGAAGTGGTTCCACCTGAACAACTCTCACGCCCCGCTGATCATCGCAGGCCTGAACAATGCGTTCGGCGTCTTCTTCATGACGCAGTTCGTACAGTCGTCCGTACCGACGGAGGTCGTCGAGAGCGCGCGGATCGACGGCTGCACGGAGCCCGGCATCTTTTTCCGCATCGTGATTCCCTTCTTGCTCCCGGCAGTCAGCACGCTCGGCCTGATCTGCTTCCTCGGTTCATGGAACAATTACCTTCTGCCGCTGGTCACGATCAACAAGCCGGAGCTGTACACGCTGCCGCTCGGCATCGCCAATCTGTCGACCCGCTACCGGACCGATTATTCGGCCAGCATCCTCGGGCTGACGCTGGGAACGCTGCCGCTGATCCTGCTGTTCCTGTTCGGCTCGAAAACATTGGTCCGGGGATTAACGGGCGGAGCGGTCAAAGGCTAAAGGGCGTACAAGGAGGAGGACGCAGTAATGCTGAACGAACGCAAGACATACCGCGGCGACGACTTCCTGCTCGGCGTCTGCTATTATCCGGAGCACTGGAAGGAAGCGTGCTGGGCGGAGGACTTCCGCCGGATGTCGGCGCTTGGTTTTAATACCGTCCGCATGGGCGAGACGGCGTGGAACATCATGGAGCCCGAGGAAGGAAAGTACGACTTCTCTTTATTCGACCGCGCGATCGAAGGCGCCGCCGGCCATGGACTTCGCGTCATTCTGGGGACGCCTACCTATGCCCCGCCGGCATGGTTGACAGAAAAGTATCCCGAGACGCTGCGGGTCGATTTCGGCGGACGAACGATGGCGCATGGCTCCCGTCGTCACTACAACTATACGTCTGCGACGTATTTGCGGCTCTGCGACGGGATCGTGTCGGCGATGGCCGACAGGTACAAGGATCATCCCGCCGTCATCGGCTGGCAGATCGACAACGAGTTGAATTGCCATTCCGACGCCAGCTTTGCGCCGAGCGATCACGAAGCGTTTCGCGATTGGTGCCGGACGAAGTACGGCGCGCTGGATGCGCTGAACGAAGCGTGGGGAACGGCGTTCTGGGCGCAGACATACACCGACTGGAGCCAAGTAGCGCTGCCTAGACCTACGGTTACCTATCATAACCCGAGCCATTTGCTCGACTTTTATCGGTTCACGTCCGAATCCGCGATCGCGTTCGCCGAGCGCCAGTACCGCATTCTGAAGTCAGCCGCTCCGCATCAGTTCGCGACCCACAACGGCATGTTCGGCAATATCGATTACAAGCCGTTTACGGAAAGGGCGGTCGATTTCCTTTCTTACGACTCGTACCCTTCCTTTCAATTGATGCGCAAAGATGTGCCCGTCCGGGAGAAAGACAAGCTGAGCGGGAAGCATCTGAGCCGGATGCGGGGGTATTCCGGGAAGTATTTGATTCTGGAGCAGCAGGCAGGACCGGGCGGCCAGACCGGCAACGGGCTGAACGGCGACCGCGACGATTACTTGCAGGTCTCGCCGAAGCCCGGGCAGATTCGTCTGTGGACTTGGCAATCGATCGCGCACGGCGCGGACGGCGTGCTATATTTCCGCTGGCGGACTTGTCCCTACGGGGCCGAGACGCTCTGGCACGGCTTGAACGATTATGGCAATCAGCCGAATCGTCGGCTCGAAGAAGCAAGCGCAACGGCATCTGAGACCGGGAGATTGTCGAAGTTGATCGTGTCGACGAACGTTCATGCCACGGCCGCGATATTAAGCGACTACGACAACGACAGCAACTGCAAGATCGATCGTCATACCGGCTCGGCGTATTGGAAAAGCGAGGAAAACATCTATCTGGCGCTTGCATCCCGACACATCGGCACGGATGTGCTTGATCTCGGAGCGGCCTCGGAACAGGGCGTCCTGAATCGATACGAGCTTGTATTCGCGCCGAACGTGCAGCTTCTGGACGAACGGGAGCTCGAACCGCTGCGAATCTATGCGAGCCAAGGGGGCACGCTCGTGTTAGGGCCGCGCGCCGGATATAAGGACAGGAACAATCATGCGCATATGCTGCCGTTCCCGGGCGTCGTACGCTCGCTCGCAGGCATCGCCGTGGAGGACTTCACGATGGTCGACGCCGACAGTCCGGCCCGGGTGCGGTTCAAGGCCGGCGGAAAGGAAGCGGGAGCGCCGCTTTTTCACGAGATGCTGCGGCCGGAGGCCGAGGACGTCCGCGTCATCGCGGAACACGCGCAAGACTACTATGAAGGTAGCCCGGCGATCACGGTTCGGCGATACGGCAGCGGGCGGATCGTCTATGTCGGTACTTTCTTCACGATGGACAATGCGGCAGCGCTCCTGGATGAGCTGCAGATAGCCGATCCTTCTTCGGAGTGGGCCGCGGTGCCCCCTGAAGTGGAGACGGTATATCGGAGCGATGGCGAACAACGTTTTGCCATTCTTCTGAATTATTCGGGTGAGCGTCAGATCATTCACTTGAAGCGTCCGCTGTTCGATCTGATCCGGCAAACAGAACTGGAGCCGGCGCATACGATCGAGCCTTACGGCGTGAGATGGATTTCATTGACCTGAAGCTTGGCTTCATCACGAATGGACCGATGTTCTTGCAGGAGAACGCGGTCTGTTTTTGGTTAGTTTAAGCCCCGCTTTTGCGATGCAGTTGTGAGATGACGGGGTCACCCGGACGGAAAAGCGCAAGGTACAGTGTTTGGCGGGTTGGATGTTGTGGATGAGCAGAGAAAAGGGCTTGTTTGGGACGATTATCAACAAGAGCTGATCCATGCCGGCGTGGAGAAAATGGAGAAGGGATTTACGAAATACGTTCAGGATCGCGTCAAGCTTTGGAACGAATAGGAGAATTAAACGAAGAAATCAGCCGTGTGGGGGATCACGCGGCTGATCGTCTGCGCCCTTATTTTAATAATTGGTACCTATACTTATCCCTTGACGGCACCGCTGCTCAGCCCGCCTATCACTTTTTCCTGCATCGTCAAGTAGACTGCGATCATCGGCAAGATGGCAATGACGATGGCGGCAAATATGGGGCCCATTTCGACGCTTCGTTCGCCTACAAATGAGAGCATGGAGAGCGAGATCGTATACATCTCTTTTTTCGTTAAGAACAGGACGGCGAAAATCAATTCATTGTAAATGAATAAGAAGGTCAAAATCGCGGTCGTGGAAATGATCGGCATAGAGATCGGAATGACGAAGGTGAATAAATAGCGCACCGGGCCGCATCCGTCGATCATGGCGGATTCGTCGATTTCCTTGTTCAAGCTTCTGATATACCCGGTGATGAGGAACACCGCGAACGGGATCTGAAAGGTCGCATAAACGGCGATAATCGTAAAGTAACTATTATATCCGTCTATCGACGACACCAATTTAACCAACGGTACCAGCGTCGAGTGTATCGGCACCATGATGCCTATGCTGATATAAGCGTACAGCATGCCGGGCAGCCTTCCAGTCGATTTAGCCAAATAAAAGGAGGCCATGGATGCCAGCAGAACGACCAATAAGGTAGATATGGATGCAATAAAGAATGAATTAAAGAGCGCTCTGCCTAAACCCGCTTCGACGAAAACGCGGACGAAATGCTCGAAATGGTATCGGGTCGGCAGCTTGAAGGCGGATAAGCCGAAGATTTCGGTATTCGACTTCACGGAGGAAATCAGCGTAAAGTACAAAGGAAATAACGTGATCGCGGACCAAATGACTGCGAATCCATAAGCTGCGATTTTTTTCGTTTTCATCGTATCCTCGTTTCCTCGTTCTACGTGTCGTGTTTGACGAAGCGATTCAGGATCAGGCTGAATGCCAGGCCGACAACCAGAATAAACGTCCCGATGCTGTTGCCTAAGCCGAAGTTATTGTATTTGAACGTTGCATTGAAAAGAAGCGTAGCTGGTACCTCAGTCATCTGATTAGGGCCACCTCCCGTCATGACATAGACGATGTCGAATACCCTGAGCGAGCCGGTAATCGCAAGAATCGCAAAAATTTTAAAGGTTTCCTTCATCATCGGAATCGTAATCTTCAAAATCTGATTTGCACGGTTTGCGCCATCGATTTCCGCTGCCTGGTAGATGTCCTTTGGAATAGAAACGAGACCTGCCGCGAAGATGACCATATTGAGCCCCGCATACACCCATGCGTTCACGAGCACGGTGATGTAGACGGAAACATGAGGATCCCCGAGCCAGTCGTGCGCGAGTCCTCCCAAGCCCAACGTATCGAGTAAAGCGTTGAAGGCGCCGAAGTTCGGGTTCAGGATATACGTCCACATCAATCCGACGGCTGTAAGCGGAAGGACGACGGGCATGAAAAACGCCGTCTTGAAAAAACGCTTGAATTTCAGATCGCTAGTAACGACCAGGGACAGCGCGAACGAAATCGGCATGAGCACCAGAAACGAGCCGACGATAAACCAGGAAGCGTTTCTCAACGACCTCCAGAATAGAGGGTCTTCAAACATTAACTTATAGTGATGGAGCCCGACAAAATTCATGGTCGATTCCGCGATGAGATTCCAATTGAAAAAAGACATGTAGACGGCAAAGATAAAGGGATAAATCATGAACAACGTATATAAAACGAATGCCGGCAAAATGAAGCCGAGTCCGATCCATTTTGCTCGATGTGCGAACATGCGAAGCCCTCCATTGAAGGGTTCAACCGACGTGCCGGCCGATTGAACCCCCGTCGTTAATTGCTTTTCTTGATTTCATCGGCGATTTCTTTGCCCGCTTTCTCCGGCGAGTTTCCAATGAATAAGCCTTGAATTGAATTTCTTACGCGGTCGATCAACTGCGGCAGATCGTCATAGGAAGGAACGTCGTTCTTGTAGACCTTGGCGCTGCTGATCGCGTTCACGAATTCGGAAGAAATCGGATTATTTACGTCCGGACTCGGCGACATTTTGACGGGGTAGACGCCGCCTTTATTCACTTTCTCCTGAATCCGGAAATAATCGACGGACGTCAGGTACTTGAGCAGTTTGATAGCGGCGTCCTTCTGCTTGTCATTCAGCTTGGCGTATATGGAGTAACCGCCGCCGCCGCCGCCCATCCAGTAATCTTTATTTTCCGGTTTGTCCTTGAAATACGGGAACGGCACGAAGCCGATCTTGTCCTTGATATCGCTGGTGGAGGCTTCGCCGATGAACCAGCTGCCGTCCATGTGCATCGCCGAACGGCCGCTTAGGAACAGCGCCTTCTCCTGATTCATATCGACGCTGACCGCATTATCGCCGAATACGCCCGCTTTGTTAAAGTCCGAGATGAGCTTGAACAGAGAAACCATGTCGGGGTCGTCGTAATGGGCTTTGCGCGAAGCCAAGTCGTCAATTTTTTGCGGACCGAACTGCTTCATGACCAAGTTATTGAAGAAATGTCCGCCCCGCCAAGTATCCTTAGCGCCGAGCGCCAAGGGGATGTATCCTGCGGCTTTCAGCTTCGGCGTCTGCTCCAGCAATTCCTCAAGCGTCTGCGGCGGCTGCAATTGAAGCTGCTTAAAAATCTCTTTGTTATAGAAGATGCCCACGGCGAAAAATTCGGCCGAGATGCCATAGATGCCTTTCTTGTCTTTATACTGCCAATTCTCGAACAAGGGCAGAAGTTGATCGGACCATTCCTTGTCGTTGTTGATGACATCGGTTAAGTCGAGGAAGGTGCCGTTATCCGCATAAATCTTGCCCGCCTTCCCAAAATAGGTTTGGGTGATCGCCGGAAGAGACGCGGAAGCGATGCCCGTTTTGAATTTACTCATATATGCGGACTCATCGGTAATCGACTCGTCCAACACTTCGATATTCGGGTTTTCCTTCTGAAACTGCTTGAGTCGTTCCCTGAATGCGACGGGGCCCGGCGTATTATCCGCCCATCTGGTCATGATGCGTATCGTTACCTTTTCCGGTTGGCCGTCTTCTTGTGCCGATTTGTCGCCGCTCGCGCTGCTGCCGCAAGCGGAAAGTGCAAGTAGAGACCCTGCGAGAGAAGTCGATATCAGCGATTTTGCCAACTTTCTCATCTTTTGAAGCACCCCTTCTGCGTATGGTTAAAGCACACTTCTATCATAGTTTGAACGGATCTTTGGCCGAAACGTGAACGAACGTACTTTTCTTGGACTATAACGACAAAAAAGCGACCCTTCTCCGCACCTCGAAAAGGGTCTTAGCCGTTAAAACTTATCTAAGTTGCGATATTCATTCGGCGTCACTGCATGCAAAGCTTTGAATAATCGGCTGAAATAGGCGTTGTCTTCATAGCCGATCTCATGCGCGATTTCGTATATTCTGAGCGTCGTTTGTTTTAGCAGTCTCTTCGCATGCTCCATTCGAACGCGTACCAGGTAATCGGTGAAATTCATGCCGGTTTCCTTTTTGAACAACCGACCTAAATAATTCGGATTGACGTGAAGCTGCTCCCCCAACGTCAGGAGCGAAATGTCCTTTGCATAATGCTGCTGGATCCAATCCATCGCTTTCTTCACCAGGTAATGGTTCGCTTCCACGTTCGCGCCTTCGGACGACGATTCGGTTTCGAGCGACATGCTTTGCTGATACAGTTGCGGGATTGCAGCTAAATCGTCCGTGATGCCCGACCAGCCGATCGATAGATTTTGACGGAAAAGCCGTTCGACCGCCTGCTGACTTTCCTTTATTTTGATCAGCAACGACGCCTCGGAGACATTCAAGAAGAAAAAAACGACCGTGACTTGACGAACTTCATCAACGAACACCGGAATGCCAATCTCTAACAGGAATTCTTCGAAAATATTTTTCAAGAAAAATCGCAATTGGTGATCCATTTCACCGAGGTTTGAAGCGAACACGTGAAACAAAGCGATTTCCCTGTAGTCAGGCAGAAGCATTTCGTCGTAGTAGGGGATCGGGATGTTATGGCACCAATCCCGTATCCGCTTTTCGAGCATATTTTTGTCCCGCAACCCGTTGAGCATTTTCTTCGATTTTCTCTCCGAAAGCTTATTCTCCACTTTGCGAAGCAGCTCCGTCATTTGCAGCTTGTTTACGGGCTTGGTTACGTATTCGAATATGCGTAAGCGGATACCGGTTACCGCATATTCAAAATCGGCATAGCCGGATAACAGCACGACATTCGCTTCTTCGTTCATCTCCCTGATCTCTCTGACCAGATCCAGTCCGCCTTTGCCCGGCATTCGAATGTCCGAGATCACAAGATCGATGGGATGTTGGCTGAACAATTCCAAGGCTTCGTTCGTGTTCTCGGCTTCTAACACGACATGCTTCGGATCGATGGACCTGATCATTCCAGCCAATGAGGTTCTGGGCAACCGTTCGTCGTCAACCACCAATATCATCATCTTTGTTCGCCCGCTCCTATGATCGGAATTCGCACAGTGACGTTTAATCCGCCTAACTCGCTTTTGGACAGCTGAATGCCTCTGTCCAGATTGTAGATCAGCTTGATTCTTCGATTTAAATTGGCCAATCCCAGACCCGTGTGGGAATCGCTTGAGACATGCGGGTACGCCAATAAATCTCTATATTTACTGGCGCTCACCCCGACGCCGTTGTCTTCGACCGACAGTACCAGCTCTTCGCCGTCGCGAAACGCCAGAATTCGGATCAGCCATGGACTTCGATCCATCGGTTCCAGCCCATGGCAAATGGCGTTTTCAACCAAAGGCTGAAAGAGCAGGCGCAGGATATGGACATCCAGAATCTTATCTTCCACATGCAAGTCGACTTGAAGCTTGTCTTCGAATCGAAAGGTCTGCAAAGTAATATAACGCTGCAGCTGCTTCAAATCTTCCTTTAGCGGCACTAAATCCGAGCCGGGTTGTATCGTATAGCGCAGCATTTCGCTTAACGAATGCACCATTTCCGCCGCCTGTTCCTCGCCCTTGTTATACAGCATCCAGAATATCGTATTGAGCGTGTTGTACATAAAATGCGGCCGAAACTGGGCTTTCAATGCGATTAACTGCGCTTGTTCTTCGCTGATTTGTTTGTCGGCCAAATCCTTTACCGCGCTGTTTAGATCGCCGACCATTTTGTTAAAACCATGAATGAGGGTGATCACTTCCCGATTGGAATATTGACCGTGAATCGGAAGCAGGATACCTCGTCTAATATTTTGAAAGCTCTGCGTTAGTATCCTCAGCGGCCTTGAGAATGTCCAGGAGAAAAGCCAAACAAATAGGACGGAGCCCGATAAAGCGATCAGTCCAATCGTAACGATGCGATATTGCATTTGCTTGATTTCGTGTTCCAGCGCACGTTTATTGAAGTAGGATAATATGGTGAATTGGCTGTAAGACGAGTTTGATTTGATAATAAACTCATCCTTATCCTTAATCGTTTCGGTCAGGGCAGAAGCGTCCTGAAGCCGGAGGAGACTTTGTTCCTTTTCCGTTAACGTTTGCCCGATTTCCGAAGTTCGCCTCGAATAAACGATACGTTGATAACGGTCGACGATCCGAATATTTTCAATGTCCGCCAGATGCTTGTCCTGGCTGATTGTTTCGATCATGGCAGCAGGGATGATGATGAGAATTTGTCCAATCGGCTTCAAATCGTTCCAGCTATTAATGATGCGGCTGCCGATTACGGCCGGAACTTTAATCGTATTGATCATCTCGCCGCCTGCCCAAACCATGCCTCCCTCCGCTTGAGAGACTTGCGGATACCAGGCCATCTTTTTCAGTTGGTCGATGTTTGTCCACGCCAGGTTGAATCCGTTTAGAGCCGTATATTCGTTCCTTTTCTCATCCCAAATTTGAACGATCATGTCGCGTGCGAAGCTTTGACTTTGCCGCGCGATCTCTTTATCCAACTCGTATTTCGGAATTTTGGTTTTTTTATTCATATGGATTTGGGTCAAATGATCCAAAACTTCCGGGCTGTATGCCAGTTGCTTGGAAAAGTTATCGTATTCTTGCAAGGTGCTGTCCATACGCTCTTTCATTTGATTCGTTGAGTACAATAAAAATTGAGTGGATTTTCGATAGAGGATGACCGAAGATTTTTGATAGGAAAAAAAGCTGACGACCAAGGTTAGGATGAGCATAATTACGCTGAATCCGAATATGAGCTGCATCAAAATGGACATGTTTTTCATGATGTTTGCCCCCCGAGCCGACAAAATGAAGGACGCCGAAAAGAACAATAAAGCCGGCTCATGGATAACGTTAGCCGGCTTTGCTATTAGGTTGTCCGGGTTAAGGCTTGAGTTCGATCGCCATACAATGGACGTACGGCGTCGGACGCCGGTCCGGCAGGGATATGACCAGCGCGCCGTACGGCTGTTCGAACGGAACTTCGCCGACGCCTAGCAGACGGACGGATTCAACCCGGTCTGCCGGCGTCAACGTACGAATGACCGCGCGATGATCTTCCGGCCATCGCATCTGGAAGGCGTACAGCGTATTGCCCTTCCGGGTAAACCGGAAGTCGGCGGCGTTCCAATCTACTCTGTCCTCTTTGAAATGATCGATGACAACGCGAGAATGGCCTTCGCCCGATACGCGGAACGGCCGGGTGCCGTATACGCCTTCGCCGCAGATCCGTATCCATTTCGCCATTTCCTGCAAGATATACGTGCACTCGTCATCAATGGAACCGTCCGGTTTCTGAGGAATATTGAGGAGCAGGTTGCCGTTCTTGGCGATAATGTCTACCAGTATTTCGATGACATGTCCCGGTTTCTTGTATTCGGTTCTTACATTGTAGAACCAGTCCCCGACACAGGTATCGGTCTGCCACGGGTCAGGCTTGATGTCCTGCGATTGGCTGCGCTCAATGTCGAGGATTCCGACGCGGTAAACGTCCGGTCTTCGGTCTTTCTGATTATACACGGAGCGATTCACCCCGCCGTTAGACGCGGCGCTGGTATTGTAAAGATGCGCGACCGCATGCAGCCCTGCGGCGAACAACGGGTCATCCAACGAAGCATCCCGATTGTCCCACGCGCTGGCGAAAGGAAGCCCGCCGTCGGAATACAGCAGATCCGGCTGATACAGATCGATGACTTCTTTGATGATGTCGAACCAGCGCTGATGCCACCAAGGATTGACCGAATACCATGGCGTAGGATCGGTCGTCAGATTGTCGGGATCATAATGCTCGCGGTTCGGCAAATACAAATCTTCGTGCGCAGGGTCGTTTCCGTCATAAGGGATGCCTGCGTAAGGCCCTTGTTTATCTTGGCCTTTATTGAATTTGAACCAACTGAACGTCGCTCCCAGATGCTCGGACAGGCCGAAAGGCAGTCCCCGGCGGGAAGCGGCGGCTTTCCACAGGGCAACGATATCTTTCTTCGGTCCCATGTTGACCGAATTCCACCGATGGATTTTCGAATCGTAATTAAAAAAGTTATCGTGATGCATCGCCTGCGCAACGAAATACTTGGCGCCTGCGGCGACGTATAAGTCCATTAGCGATTCGGGATCGAAATTTTCTGCTTTCCACTGGTTCACGATGTCCTTGTAGCCGAATTTTGACGGATGTCCGTAATGGCGGATATGGTACCGGTATTGCTCGGACCCCTCGTCATACATGTTCCGCGCGTACCAGTCCCCGTACATCGGCACCGACTGCGCTCCCCAATGCGACCATATGCCGAGCTTTGCGTCCCGAAACCAGTCCGGGCTCTCGAAATTACGCAGCGAATCAAATGTGGGGTCGAAAGGACCCTTGGCGATTTGCGCTTTAACCATGCGGACCTTGCCTCCTATACTTTTGCTACGGACTTATCCTAGCAATACTGTGGTATACTCTTGAATATAAAATTCTAACTCCCTTATGTATAAAATTATCTTCTAAACACGGCATACACGGTGAATGTCCATGGACGCAGAGCGAAAACAACTCATCCGGCTCTATCTCGATAACCTTCAGGTACGCGTAACCGAATTAGGACATAATCAGGTTTGGTCCGACTGGCGGGAACTGGATTACACGCCGGACTACAACAAATTTTATTTGATTTGCGACGGCGAAGGCTGGCTGAAAATCGGCGATACGGAATACGCCCCCAAACCGGGGCAATGGTTTTTGATGCCGCAAGGCGTGAAGCAATCCTATTCGTATACGGCCGGCCTGCGGTATACGAAATATTGGTGCCATTTCACTGCGAAGGTGGGGGAAAACAACCTTTTCAATCTGCTGAATACACCGGTATTTCTCGATACGGGGGACGACGGCGAACCGCAGCGGCTGTTCCGGGAGCTGCTAGCCAGTCAAGCCGATTCGTCATTGACCGCCCCTTTGCTCTTAAAAGCGGCCATGATGAAGCTGATCGCGTATTATGTGGAGCATGCGGCGACAGGCGTGACCGGCGTCGAACCTGCAGCAGCAGCCATGCCGCTTCAAGCCGTCATCAAGCACATTCATCTGCATTACAATCGAAACCTAACGATCGACGAGCTGGCGGAACGCGCCCATCTGCATCCCAATTATTTTATACGCGTGTTTAGAAGACACTTCGGCACCTCTCCGATCCAGTACGTGAACGGAAAAAGGATCGAAGAGGCGAAGTGGCTGTTGACCTCTACGGATCTTCTGCTGGCTGAGATCGGCGCCCAAGTGGGTATTCCCGATGTCTCCTATTTGTCCAAGCTATTCAAATCCTTGACGGGCTTATCTCCGACGGCGTACCGATTGGCGCATCGTCCGAAACCATGAAGGATATAGCAATCCATAAGAACCCGCCCGGGCTGAAATGTTGTAAGATGTACATATAACGGGAACAAAGGAGAACGGATCATGAGAAAACTCGTATTATTTTTGCATTCGTCGCTTGACGGCTTTGTAGAAGGGCCAAACGGCGCCATGGACATCGGCTGGGTTTCCTACGATCAAGATTTGGCCAACCATGCGAAAAACATCCTAAGTACGGCCGACACAGTCATGTGGGGAAGGGGCACGTACGAAATGATGTACGGTTATTGGCCGACCGTCCCTTCGAACCCTTCAAGTACGCAGCATGAACTCGATCATGCCGAGTGGATCGAAAAAACGGAAAAAGTCGTTTTCTCCACAACGCTGGACAATGTCGAGTGGAATAATGCGAGGCTGGTCAAAGAAAATGTGAAAGAAGAGATCCTGAGTCTTAAACGGCAGCCAGGCGGGGATATGGTCATCCTCGGCAGTCCCAGGTTCGCGCACCAGTTGATGGCGCTTGATTTAATTGACGAGTTTAAGATCACGGTTTCTCCCGTTCTGATCGGCAGCGGCCTGCGGTTATTCGAAGGCCTCAAAGAGAAGACCAATCTGAAGCTTGTCGAGAGCAAAACCTTCGATTCGGGGGCCTTGGGTCTTGATTACCAGGTCGTAAGATGACCGTTCTTCTCTGATTCAAGGAGGAACGTCGTTTCTATACAGACAGCGGCAGTCCAGGACGTTACTTTTCGGTCCAAGGCTGCCGCTGTTTGTTTGTTAGCCCTCGCAAAACTGTCGAACAATTTGATCCTTCATTTCCTCAACCGGATAGCCATCCGGGTAAGTAGACATCATCAGCATCGTTCCGTGCAAGGTGGAGGAGAAGAGCAGCGACCTCATGCGCGAATCGGCAATGCCGAATTTGTCGAAGATTTTGCATTGTACCTCGAATTGTTCAGCCATCGCATCATTGAGCATCTGACTGTACCGGGACAGCAGCTCGTCTTTTTCAGGCTGGGTTTGAAGATGCAAATAAAATTTGTATATGCTGGGATGCTGTTTAGCGTTGCTGAGCGCGCCCTCAATAATGTGCTTGAGCTGTTCGGAAGGCGAAGGGAGTGCGGCGGCGGCCTGCATCACTTGGGTGATTTCTTCTATTCGCACGTTGACCATTTCCGCCAACAGTTCTTCTTTCCCTTTATAGTAGTTATACATTAAGCCTTTGGAAACGCCGGCCCTTTTGGCAATATCGTCAATGGCAGAGGCGTGGTATCCTTTTTCGATAAAAATCTCCATGGCAGCCGTACGAATATTCTCTTTGGCCGCTTGACGAATTCGATCATTCTCTTCGGGCGTTCGTGGCATCGTTATATTCTCCCTGTACAAATCGTCGGATAAGCTGGGCAAGTTGTTCCGCATGAGTCAGGACAAGCATATGATCGGCCCCTTCGATCTCGACGAACCGGATTTCGGGTACGCGTTTGAACTGCTCGGCGATCTTATACATGTCCGGCCATTCTATCGTACCCTGTATAAACAACGTACCCGCAGTGATCTTTTCTAACCGTTCGATTGCCGGAGGCTCGGGCCAGACGATTTCGAAGCTTTTCCACTCGGTAAATACCCTGCTCATGTACTGCGTATGCAATTCCCGAAGGAAAGTCTGATGCGCTGTGGCCATCGCAACGCGATAAATCGGCCCCGCCAAAGACAACTCAACAAGCTTAGCGATATCGGGTGCTGCTGCATTTACCGAGGTCATATACTGGGTGAACTCTGGCGAATAGTTGAAGCCGGTCAACGATGGAGCGATCAACACAAGCCTCTCTACCATAGAAGGATAGGTTAGCGCAAAATCCGTCGCGATTTGTCCTCCCATGGAATGCCCGACGAGCGAGACGCGATCCAGACCCAGATGCTCGAGAAGTCCGCGTAAATCCTCTACCAGCGAAGTCGGCTCTAGCAGAGCGGGCGAACGTCCGGTTCCACGACCATCGAAGGTAACGACCTTAAAGGAGCGGGCCAGCATCGGCGCCATCAACTTCCATATCCTCGAATCGACGCCTCCAGTATGAATCATGACGATGGGAGATCCGCTTCCTTGGACTTCGTAATAAAGTTCCATATCGTAAGCCTCCTCTTACCGGGAATGAATAACTGTTTTTATTATATTTATGACTGAACGTACAGTCAATAAAAGAGAGGCCACACCTGTCCCAGCGCTTTATAGCTGCTGGAACAGGGTTATCCGTCAAGACACGCTCCCCCTGAACCGCTTCCGGTACTGCTGGGGAGAGATGCCCTGCCATTTCTTGAAGATATGGCTGAAGTTGTGCAGATCGTCGTAGCCGACGAGCGCGCCGATCCGTTCGATTTTCTCGTCCGTCTCGAGCAGATACCGCTTGGCCGCTTGATGGCGCAGCTTTTGCACGTATTTTTGCGGCGACTCGCCGAACAGCTGCTTGAACAGGCGGATAAAATAATCTTCGCTGACGTTGAGCTTCCGGGCCATCGTCCTGTTCGTATGCGGCAGATGGAGATTCTGCTGCACATCCGCTCTCAGTTCAAGCAGCCTTTTCTGATAGGCGGTAACGTTCTGCCGCTGCGGCTGCAGCGAGAGGCCGATCAGCGCGGCCAGCACGAGCTGCATGTAGCCGCGGCAGGCGAGCGAGGCGGCGGCGCGACTGGCGTGGAACGCCTCCGCCGCTTGCTCCATCCAGGAGACGAGCTCCTGTGGAACCGAACGGTAGCGCCGAGCGAACACGAGATCTCCGGCTGCCGTCTCGGGCCAAATGCAGATCTGATCCTCCCGCGCGTCTTCATCCCGGATGACCAGTTGGTGTTCAAATTCGATCTCCAGCTCGTCGTACAGGTCGAAGTGAACGCCAAGCAGACGGGTGTCCGGCGTCCCGGCGAGTTCGATCCGGTGCCGGACGGCCGGCGGCAGCACGAGCAGATCCCCCGCGAACAAAGCAAGCGGAGCCGCTTCATCCTCGAAATGCGCCCGGATGCTGCCCGAATAGACATACATCAGTTCGCTGTCGTACAGGCGGCGCCAATAGCCGCGAGCGGGCGGCGTGCGCTGATATTCGGCATAGTGTACGCTGGGCGCGAATGCGCGGATGTCCAAAGGCCGCGTATGGGGCTGCTTGAAGGCGGACGACATGATTTTCTCACCTCTTGCCGGAACGGAAATTCACAACTCGAATGCGCAGAACGACAAATACAAGCCGATACGCTCATGATAGCATAAACGTGTCTAACAGGAATTCACAATTTTCGAAGGAGAGATGGAATCATGCAAGCTTCGTCCGCGAACGTCCGGCTCGGCGTCATCGGATTGGGTCAACGGGGCAAAAGCCTGTTCGCCTTGCTTCAGGAAATGGACGGCGTCGAGGTCGCGGCGGTAAGCGATCTGTACGAGGATCGGCTGCGGCAGGCGGCAGCGGATGCGCAAAGCGCTTCGCAACCGGTTCCTGCTCTGTATCGGGATTATAAAGAACTGCTGGCGCGCGAAGATATCGAGGCCGTCGTCGTGGCTTCGTCCTGGACGAGCCATGCGGAGATCGCCATTGCGGCTATGCGGGCGGGGAAATATGTCGGATCGGAAGTCGGCGGCGCCGCTTCGATCGAGGAATGCTGGGAGCTGGTGCGGACCTCGGAAGCGACCGGCATGCCGTGCATGCTCCTGGAAAACTGCTGCTACGGACGCAGCGAGATGGCCGTGCTGAATATGGTCAGGCAGGGGCTGTTCGGCGAATTGATTCACTGCCGCGGCGGTTATCTGCACGATCTGCGCGATGAAGTGGCGACTGGCATCGAGAACCGGCATTATCGTATCCATAACTATCTGAATCGCAACGGCGATCTGTACCCGACGCACGGCCTGGGTCTGCCCGCAGCCTGCCTGAACATTAACCGAGGCAACCGCATCGTGAGCGTCACCTCGATCGCTTCCAAGTCGAGGGGGATTAATGCCTGGGCCAGCGAGCATCTCGGGCCGGACCATCGGGCCGCGCGTTCGCCGATCGAACTCGGCGACGTCGTCACGACGATGATGAAGTGCGCCCACGGCGAGACGATCTTGCTGACGCACGACACCTCCCTGCCGAGACCGTATTCCAGAGCGGGACAGATTCAAGGCACGAAGGGCGTCTGGATGGAAGACGGCAACTCGATCTATATCGACGGCGCCAGTCCGGCGCACGAGTGGGAATCGTTCGACAGCTATCTGGAGCGTTACGAGCACCCGGTCTGGCAGCGCTTTTTAAACGAGGGCGTCAAGGGCGGACACGGCGGCATGGATTATCTGGTCCTGCGCGACTTTATCGATTGCGTGGCTGCCAGGACGCTACCGCCCATCGACGTCTACGACATGGCCACCTGGATGGCGGTGACGGTGCTGTCCGAGCAGTCGGTTCACGCCGGCGGGGCGCCGGTCGCTTTCCCGGACTTTACGAACGGCAAATGGATCGAGCGCTCGGAGCCTATGCTGGCATCCACGTTCGGCGCCTGAGTCCGGCACCTTTTATTCTTATCGTCGATTGTTCCGAATCGGATCGGCGGTTGATCCTCCGATGCGATTCGCGACGTCCCGCGCTGGCAGCCTCCCTGGCGGCTAGCGCTTTTCGCGTTCCGTACGCTCTTTTTTCCGAAAGCCGCTCGGACTCGTGCCGGCCCATTTACGGAACTGGTTGATAAAGTGGTTGTAGTTCTGGAAGCCGACGTCATAGGCGACTTCGGAGGCGCTGCGGTCCGTATGCTCGAGCAGCAGGGCCGCTTGGCGGATCCGCATCCGGTTCAGCGTATCGATGACGGACAGTCCGGTCTGCTCCTTGAACAAATGGGACAGACGAGAGGCGGATAGGCCTATCGACTTGGATAGCGCCTCGATTTGAACCGGGCTGCGCATGTGAACCGACAGGAAATGTAGGGCCTCCCCGACGCGCGGATCGAGCTTTTGGTTTCGCCGCAGCGCCAGCAGCATTAAAATCTCGCGAAGCGAGTTCAGGCACAGATCGTGCCAGAACTCGCTTCTTTCTCTCGAATCGGACAGAATTCTTCGGAACGCCTCGTACACCCGCGACTGCACGGAGCCCGGCTCCAACGATTGAACGCTGAGGGACTCGGACGGCAGCAGCTGGTCGCCGATCGAACGGGAGCCGAAGTGCGCCCATACGAAGTTCCAGGTGCCGCCTTTGGTCGTACCGTAAGCATGGGAGGGCCCGGGACCCAGCAGGACGACATCCCCGGCGCCGCATTCGACCTTTTTGTCCGGAACGATGAAGTAACCGCTGCCGCTTAACGTATAGGTGATCAGCCAATCTCCCATGCCGTTCGGACGGTGGGTGGAATAACTGTCGTCGACCTGGAAATGCCCCGAAATAACGATGCCGTTCGATTTTCCGTCATACTGAGACGGCTTGTCGAATTGTTCCATAGGTGAGTTCCTCTTCGGCTTATTTTTATAAAATAGCATAGCTCGAATCGCGCGGAAAATCTAGTAAACAGCAGGATCGTGTGAGTGAAAAGCAGGATCGTTACTCCCCTGCGGAACGCGAAAAAAATATACTGAACTTGTGAATCAGACAATCGCGTTTTAAAACCCGGAAGGAGCGATCGTATGTCATACGTGCCGAAATATTTGAACGAAGAGCAGAAGCGCGAATTCGAGAAGGAAGGTTATCTCATTGTAAAAGGGGTATTCGCCCCGCAAGAGCTTCAGGAAATCGAAGATACGTTCGAAGAGATCGGCAAAGCGGTCGTTCCGGGCCATTTCGAGCCGGATCTGACTGCGGAAGGCAGCGATCCGCTCAAGCGTTATCCGCGCGTGATGCACCCGCATCGTTTCAACGAGACGGCCAAGAAGTACATGCTGCATCAGCCGGTGTTAGCAATATTGGAGGATTTGTACGAGGAGCCGGCGCTGGCTGCGCAAAGCATGTTTTACTACAAGCCGCCAGGCGCGAGAGGTCAGGCGCTGCATCAGGATAACTTCTATCTGAAGGTGGAACCGGGCAACTGCATCGCCGCATGGACGGCGGTCGACGCGGCCGACGAAGAAAACGGCGGATTGCTGGTGGTGCCGAAGACGCAAGAATACGAGATCGTGTGTCCGGAGATGGCCGATTCGAAGGAATCGTTCACGACGCATTTCGTGAAGCCGCCGAAGGATCAGAAAGCGATGCCCGTCGTGATGGAGCCGGGAGACGTGCTGTTCTTTAACGGCAATCTGATTCACGGGTCTTACCGGAACAAGACGAAGGACCGCTTCCGCCGCGCGTTCATCTGCCATTACGCGAACGAGTCCGCTACGCACATCGGCCAATATTACAAGCCGCTGTACCGGGCGGACGGGTCGGAGGTCGACCTGGAATTGAATCCGGACGGAGGACCTTGCGGTGTCGAATTCGACGCGCTCTACCCGCACTGATCCGGCAGCGCCGAAGCTTGAGGTGCAGATGTCCTGGTGGGGAATGTCGGGATTAGCCTTTGACGGCGGCGAGAGTTCGCTTGAAGAAAAGTTCGAGTGGATCGCGGAAGCCGGGTTCGACGGCATTAACGGCTTCATTCCCCCGCCGGAGGAAGAAGAGCAATGGGACCGTCTGCTCGCGCAATATGCGCTCAGCTTGAGCGTGAACGCCTATCCGAGGTCGGCCGCGGAAATGGCCCTTTTCCTCGAACGCGCCAAGCATTACGGAAAAATCCAGCATATCAACGTGCAGGTGCTGACGCCGTTTTTGATCGGCGAACCGGCCGTCCGGCTGCTTCGCGAACTCGACGATTTGTCCCGTGCGGCCGACATCCCGACCTATATCGAGACGCATCGGGGCACGATCACGCAGGATCTGCTGCGCACGATCGATTATATCGAGGCGCTGGATACGCTCCGCTTGACGATCGATCTGTCCCACTATATCGTCGCGGGCGAGCTGCATACGATATCCGACGAAGCGGAAGCGTTGATTCAGCAGGTGTTGACCCGATCGGCAGCCTTCCACGCACGAATCTCCAACGGCGAGCAGGTGCAAGTGGACGTAGGCAGGCATGGGGAGCATCCGATGCTGCGGCATTTCGAACGCTGGTGGAGAGACGGCATGAACAACTGGCGGGCGAGAGCCGGCACAGGAGACGTGCTGCCGTTCGTGGTGGAGCTCGGTCCTCCGCCGTATGCCATCACGGCCGACGAATATGCGGGACGTACGCGGGAGATCGGCGATCGGCGGGCGCAGTCGCTCCTGTTGCAGCAAGTCGCAAGAGACATATGGTCGACGTTACCGTCAGTTAAATGAGGGATCAAGAGAGCTGTCCGATTCGGACGGCTCTTTTTCGCCTGGACAGGTCATGAAGCGTTAACTCGTAAACATAGGGTAACGAAGTAAAAACTTGCCCATTGTGGACGTAAATTTAAACCTCCTATACTGAATTGAAAGCGCAATCAAACAAGTCTCTGTTCCTATCTTTGATTCGCAATCTGCGGGGAGGAAAAGCGATTTGCAACCACTGAACGGAAAAAGCGTCCTCGTGCGCGACGAGGAGATTAATCGAAGGAAAGCGGCGAACCGCTCGTATTTAATGAAGCTGAACAGCGATCATCTCCTCTTTAATTATCGGTTGGAAGCGGGCCGCTTCTCCGGCCGGGACATTCCGCCCGACGCGCATGGCGGATGGGAATCGCCGGTCTGTCAGCTGCGGGGACACTTCCTCGGCCACTGGCTGTCGGCTGCCGCCATGTATGTCGACGAGACCGGAGACCCGGAGCTGAAGGCGAAAATGGATCTCATCATCGACGAGTTGGCGGCGTGCCAGCAGGACAATGGAGGGCAATGGGTCGGTCCCATTCCGGAGAAATACTTGCACTGGATCGCGAGCGGCAAGCAGATCTGGGCGCCGCAGTACAATCTTCACAAGCTCCTCATGGGCCTGGTCGACGCTTATCGATACGGTCGAAACGAGAAGGCGCTCGCCATCGCGGATTCATTCGCCGATTGGTTCGCGGATTGGAGCGGACGATTTTCCAGGGAGCAGTTCGACGACATTCTGGATGTGGAGACCGGCGGGATGCTGGAGGTATGGGCGGATCTTCTGCATATTACCGGCAAGAAGAAGTACGAGACGCTGCTCGAACGGTATTACCGCAGCCGTCTGTTCAAACCCCTGCTCGAAGGCAAAGACCCGCTGACGAACATGCACGCGAATACGACCATCCCGGAAGTGCTCGGCTGCGCCCGCGCTTACGAAGTGACCGGCGAAGCGCGATGGATGGACATCGTGAAAGCCTACTGGAATTGTGCGGTGACGGAGAGAGGGTATCTGGCGACGGGCGGACAGACGGCCGGCGAGGTGTGGATGCCGAAGCAGAAGATGAAGGCGCGCCTGGGGGACAAAAATCAGGAGCACTGCACGGTCTACAACATGAACCGCCTGGCCGAGTTCCTGTTCCGGCATTCGGGAGATCCCGCGTATGCGCAATATATCGAATACAACTTGTACAACGGCATCATGGCGCAGGCGTACTACCAAGCGTATCCTTTGACCGGCAGCAACCATAACGATCCTTCGACCGGATTGCTCACCTATTTTCTGCCGATGAAGGCCGGACTGCGCAAGGAATGGAGCAAGGAGACGGACAGCTTTTTCTGCTGCCACGGAACGATGGTCCAGGCGAACGCGGCCTGGAATCGGGGGCTCTATTATCAAGACGAGGACGACATCTATGTCTGCCAATACTTCGAATCCGAGTTGAGCGCGGATATCGAAGGAGCGGCCGTGCGGATCGTTCAATCGCAGGATCGTATGAGCGGGAGCTTGATGAATTCCTCGATTACCGCAGGCATCCAAGGCATCAACGAGATGACCGCGATTCACGAGAATATGCCGTCGTATCGCAAGCACGATATCACCGTGCACACGTCTGCGCCGAAGGCATTCGCCATTCATATCCGGATTCCGGAGTGGATCATGTCGGAGGCGGCGATTTACGTCAACGGCAGCCTTCAGGAAAAGACGTCGGAGAGCGGCCGCTTCCACGCCATTCGACGGACCTGGATGGACGGGGACAAAGTCAGCGTCATCCTGCCGGTCGGAATCCGCTTCGTACCGCTGCCGGACGACGCTAACGTCGGGGCTTTCCGGTACGGTCCGGAGGTGCTGGCCGGGATCGGCGAGACCGAACGGATTGTACATGTTGAAAAGGAAGACATCGCGTCCGAGATCGAGATGGAAAACGAGCGCGAGTGGGGAAGCTGGCGATACTTTTTCAAGACGGTCAATCAGGACCCTGCGATTCAAATGAGGCGAATTCGGGATATCGGGTACGAGCCGTTCCAGATCTACTTCAAAGTGAAGGAAAAATCGTCGGGGGAACGTCTGCAGTAAGGAAAAAAGGGGAGTTCGCTATGCATACAACTGTCTCCAACCCGATCCTCTGGGCGGACGTTCCGGACGTCAGCGTCATCCGGGTCGGCTCCGTCTACTATATGGTCAGCACCAGCATGCATTCGATGCCCGGCTGTCCGATTATGAAGTCCGGGAATCTGATGCACTGGGAGCTCGTCGGCTACGTCTTCGACAAGCTGGAGGACAACGACGCCCACAATCTGATCGACGGCAAGGGCGTCTATGGCCAAGGCTCGTGGGCCGCGAGCCTTCGATACCAAGAAGGTCTGTATTACGTCGCCTTCAGCTGCAACGACATGAACCGGTTCTACGTCTATCGCACTGCGGATATTGAGCAAGGTCCCTGGGAGCGCTCCGTCATCGAGGGGCTGCATCACGATCCGAGCTTGCTCTTCGACGACGGCCGCGTCTACGTCATCTATGGCAACGGCGACATTCGCATTCGGGAGCTGAACGAGCATGCCTCGGCCCTTCGGGAAGGCGGGATCGATGGGCTGCTGTTCGAGACGGAGCGCGAAGGCATCGGCTTGCGCTGCGAGGGCTGTCATGCTTACAAGCTGAACGGCTACTACTATCTGTTCTTCATCGAATGGCCGAACGTCGGCAACCGGCGCCGCCGGCAGATGGTCTACCGTTCGCGGGAGCTGCTCGGTCCCTACGAACGCCGCATCGCGCTAGACGACGATCTGGGTTATCGCAACAACGGCGTCGCCCAGGGCGGCATCGTCGATACGCCGGCAGGCGACTGGTACGCGGTGCTGTTCCAGGACCATGACGCCGTAGGCAGGCTTCCGTGCGTCGTGCCGATGCGCTGGCAGGACGATTGGCCGATACTCGGAGTGGACGGGCAGGTACCCAAGACGTTCGAGGTACCGCTGCCGGACTCGGCACCCAAGCCGCTCGTGATCGGCGACGAATTCGACTATGCCGAGGATAGGCTTGCGCTGAACTGGCAGTGGAACCACAACCCGGACGACACGCTGTGGTCGGTGACAGAGCGCCCGGGCTGGCTGCGGCTGACGACGGGATCGGTCGTCGACCGGATCGAGCGGGCCCGCAATACGCTGACGCAACGGACGGAAGGGCCGACCTGCGTCGGAGAGACGCTGCTGGACGCGAAGGGGATGAAGCCGGGCGACCGCGCCGGCTTGGTCGCGCTGCAGAGCGGCTTCGGTACCGTCGGCATTTGGATCGGCGAGAGCGGCGAACGGCGCGTCGCGATGTGCGTGCGAGGAGCGGACGGAAGCGAGGAGATCGTGGAAACCTTGCCGTTCGCCGGCGTTCGAATCCGCTTGAAGATCGCTTTTAACTTCAAGGATAGCGAGGATACGGCGGTCTTTGCTTATGCAGCCGAAGGCGAGACGTGGAGGACCATCGGTCGCCCGCTAAAGATGAAGTATACGCTGGATCACTTTATGGGGTACCGAGTCGGCTTGTTCAACTACGCGACCCGCGAATACGGCGGTTTCGCAGACTTCGATTATTTCCGCTACGCAAAGAGCGACCAACAGGGCGGCTAGCAGGGCATCTGGCCTGTCCGATGAGCGGCTCTTCTCGTTTCACGGCAAAACCCGCTTGTTGTAAGGATGAATTTCCGCCGCTAGGCGGCACACATTTTCTATGGATGGAGAGAAACGCTAATGAATACGAACCCGCCGAAGCCGAATCAACCGCTCGTCACTCATATTTATACCGCGGATCCGTCCGCTCACTTGTTCAACGGGCGAATCTATATCTACCCTTCGCACGACCTCGACCACGACGGCGAGAGCAACGACAACGGGGACCAATATCGGATGGAAGATTACCATGTCCTGTCCATGGACGACTTCGATTCCCCGGTCGTCGATCACGGCGAAGCGCTGCACCTGCGGGACGTCCCCTGGGCGTCCAAGCAGATGTGGGCGCCGGATGCCGCGTACAAAAACGGGAAGTATTATCTCTTCTTCCCGGCGCGCGACCGGGAGGGAATCTTCCGGATCGGCGTCGCGACAGGCGCATCTCCGGAAGGGCCCTTCCAGGCGGAGCCGAACTATATCGCGGGAAGCTTCAGCATCGATCCGGCGGTGCTCGTCGACGATGACGGCCGCAGCTACATGTACTTCGGGGGACTTTGGGGCGGCCAGCTGGAGAAGTGGCGGACGGGCGAATTCGAGCCGGAGCCGGAAGAACTCGCGCCAGACGCCCCGGCGCTCGGTCCGCGCGTCGCGCTGCTGAGCGACGATATGCGGTCGCTCCAGGGGACGCCGCAGGAGATCGAGATTGTGGGCGAAGACGGCAGCCCGATTCTCGCGGGCGACGAAGACCGGCGCTACTTCGAGGGGCCGTGGGTACACAAGCACGAAGGCTTATATTACCTGTCCTACTCGACCGGGACGACGCACAAGCTGGTTTATGCCGTCAGCCGCGACCCGCTCGGGCCGTACACGTTCAAGGGGACGATTCTGACGCCCGTGATCGGGTGGACGACCCACCACTCGATCGTCCGGATCCGGGACAAGTGGTATCTTTTCTATCACGACAGCTCCCTATCGGGCGGCGTCAACCACAAGCGCTGCGTCAAGTATACGGAGCTGCACTACAACGAGGACGGGACGATCCGGACGATCGATCCTTACCCGGAGAAAGAGAATAGCGTCTGATTTCATCGGGAGGCCGCGGAAATGAATACGCGAGCCGTAGCCGATTCGCGGCTTTGAAAAAGCGTTGTGCTTGCGCATATCCGGGGTGATGATCCTGTAATTTTCGATTCGATCCGCTGTTTTCCTATTGAACCCGCCGTCCTTCAGGACGGCGGGTTCAATTTGTTCCGAAGAGCTTCAGGCCGCGCCCCGCAAGGGTTTGCAAGATCGTTGCAGTCCATTCAAGGCGGCGGCAAGAAGTTTTTAATGCAGGCAAAAGGGCGGCGTCCTATGCTTCGAATACAGCTTGACGGTCCGACATCCGGGAGGGACCGCTCGAGTGCAACGGCGCAAAAGGAGAGGCTGCAACATGCGAACGCTCAGGATGCTCAGGCGGGATCTGTTCCTGTACCTGCTTGTTCTTCCGGGACTGCTTTTTTTTCTGGTTTTCAAATATGTCCCGATGTGGGGGGTGGTCATCGCCTTCCAAAATTACTCGCCATATCTAGGGCTGTGGCACAGCGATTGGGTCGGCTGGATGCATTTCAACAGACTGTTTTCCAATCCGGATTTCCTTATTATCCTGCGTAATACGCTGGCGATCAACGCGCTTAGCCTGCTGTTCTTTTTTCCGCTGCCGATCGCCTTGGCGCTCATGATGAACGAGATCCGCGTGCGCTGGTTCAAGGGCGCCGTACAATCGATTATTTATTTGCCGCATTTTCTGTCCTGGGTCGTCATTGCAGGCATCAGCCTTGTCATGCTATCAGAGTCGGACGGCATCGTGAACGGCATGCTCGCGTCGCTCGGCTTCGGCCGCATCGACTTTCTGACGAATTCCAACTATTTCTGGGGTCTGCTGACCGTCCAGTCGATCTGGAAGGAGGTCGGCTGGGGAACGGTCATCTTCCTCGCCGCCATCGCCGGCGTCGACGTGCAGCTGTACGAGGCGGCGAAGCTGGACGGCGCGGGCAAGCTGCGCCAGATGTGGCATGTCACGCTGCCGGCGATCCGCAATGTCATTATCATCCTGCTCATTCTCAAGATCGGACATATCATGGACGTCGGCTTCGAGCAAGTGTACCTGATGATGAACGGCGCTGTATCCGAGGTCGCGGAAGTGTTCGACACCTATGTGTACCGGGTCGGGATCCTGCAGGGCCAGTTCAGCTTCAGCACGGCCGTCGGTTTATTCAAGTCCGTGGTGGGCCTGGCGCTCGTCGTCATCGCGAACCGGCTTTCCAAAATGTTCGGGGAAGAGGGGATGTACTGATGAACGCAGGGATCAGGGAGAGCGCCTTCGACCGCTGGTTCGTCCGGATCAATGCAGTCCTGCTGACGATCGCCGCGCTGGTTTGCCTGTTTCCGTTCTATTACGTTTTCGCCGTATCGTTCGCTTCCTCCGAGGAGGTGCGACAGGGCGGTTTGTTGCTCTGGCCGAGCCGTTGGACGCTGGACGCCTACCGGTATTTGTTCGCCACGGACGCCTTTATCCGGGCTACCGGCATCAGCGCGTTTCTGGCCGTCGTCGGCACCGCCTGCAGCCTGCTGATAACGTCGATGCTCAGCTATGGGTTGTCGCGCAAGCGGCTGAAAGGCAGACGCACGCTGCTGCTGCTCATTCTGATCACGACCTTGTTCAACCCGGGCATCATTCCCGGTTTTCTGGTCGTGCGAGATCTCGGGATGATCAACAGCGTCTGGTCGCTCATCATCCCCGTACTGACCAGCGGCTGGTACGTGCTGCTCATGAAGGGCTTCTTCGATTCGATCCCGGCCGCGTTGGAGGAAGCCGCGCTGATCGACGGCTGCAACGATTTTACGGTATGGTACCGGATTATCCTTCCGCTCTCGCTGCCGTCGCTCGCCGCTTTCAGCCTCTTTTTCGCTGTCGCTTACTGGAACACCTTTTTTACCGCCATTCTGTACATCAACGCGCCGGACAAGTGGCCGCTTCAGATTCTGCTGCAGAATCTGCTGATCGATTCCTCGACCTCGCTCGGCGCGATGAGCGATTCGGCGCTGCAAAACGTGCCGTCGCAGACGAAAAAAATGGCGGCGATCATCATCTCCACGATACCGATACTGCTGGTCTACCCATTCCTACAGAAGCACTTCGCCAAAGGCGCGATGGTCGGTTCCGTGAAGGAATGATGATGACAATATATAATGGACTCGAAAGGGAGGCTGCAACATGCAACAAAACAAGAAAACGGCGATCGGCCTGCTCGCCGCGGCCACTGCGCTTAGCGCCATGCTAGCCGGCTGCAGCGGAAAAACGGAGGGAGGGGCTTCGGCGCCTTCCGCGGCAAGCGCAAGCGATGGAGGGCAGACGGCTTCGGCGCAGGCGGACGGTCCCCCGACCGCCATCAGCATGATGTCGATCTTCTATCAGAAGGAGCCGCCTGCGGCCGACAACGAGATTCTTAAAGAGGTCGAGAAGCGTACGAATACGAAGCTCGACATTACATGGGTGACGCCGAACAACTTCAGCGAAAAGGTGAACGTGACGCTGGCTTCCGGCTCGATGCCGGATCTGCAGCTGGTCACTGACACCGGCAACGCGGCGTTCCAGGCGATGGCCAAGCAGGGCGCTTTCTGGGACCTGACCGAGCTGGTCAAGCAGTATCCGAATCTGATGAAGTTCCCCGACGTCACGTTTACAAATAATCTGATCGACGGTAAACTGTATGGCGTCCCCAGAGTACGGCCTACGGAAGGCAATGCGCAGCCGCTTATTCGCACGGACTGGCTCAAGCAGGTCGGACTCGAGATGCCGAAAACGGTCGACGAGCTGTACGCCGCGATGAAAGCGTTTAAGGAAAAAGCGCCTGACGGTCAATCCGGCACGATCGGGCTGTCCGGCTACGTCAACCAGGACAACATGGGGCAGTTCGGCTTTATCGAGGACGCCTTCAACGGCACGAGCGGCAAGTACAAGCTCGTCGATGGGAAGCTCGTCGACGTCACCTTTGAGCCGAGCGAGCGCGCGGCGCTCGAATGGTTCCGCAACGCCTATGCCGAGAAGCTTATTCCGCAGGACTTCGCGCTGCTCAAGCACGACCAGGCGAAGGATCTCGTCTACGCCGGCAAGGCCGGCATATTCGCCGACAAGCCGAACCAGATTCCGGGCATGCTGAAGGAGCTTCAGAAGGCAGGGAAAACGGATGCGGATCTCGAATGGATGCCTTATCTCGAAGGCCCGAACGGGAAGTTCGCTTCCAAGGGCAACGGCCACTTCGGCATGTTCGTCATTCCGAAAAGCGTTCCGGAGGAAAAGGTCAAGAAGCTGCTGGCCTTCCTCGATTACGGCGCTTCCGACGAAGGCCACGAGCTCGCGAACTATGGACGCGAGGGCATCGAGTTTAATCGGGTCGACGGCGGCTATGAGCTGACGGACAAGGCGCTGAACGATCCGAGCTTTCAATTTATGCAGAACATCTTCATGAAATTCGACAAATACGCCAATCTCGGCACGGGGCTGCCGGCCGCGAAGCTTAAGGCGGAGCGCAAGCTGATCGACGAGGCGGCGGAAGTAAGCGTGGCCAGCCCGATCAACGGCCTCACGTCGGAGACGGCGGCGACCAGCGGAAGCGACTACGGCAAAAAGATCCAGGATATGAAGACCAAGGTCATCATGGGCGACCGGACGCTTGAAGACTGGGACAAACTGGTCGCGCAGCTGAAAGCCGACAAGACGTATTTGAAAATCAACGAAGAATACAACGCGGCTTATGAGGCCCGCGCCAGCGCAAATTCTTAAAGCAAAACGAACGCTCCCGTCCGGCTCGTCCGGCGAGAGCGTTCTCCATTGTGCGAGGCGTCATGCGGAGGTGGCATCTTGCCAGGCTGGAATCGACGGATAGACAAAAAGGAACGCGGCGGAAAAGGCCGTTATTTTCGCCGCAGTCTGGCGCTGCTGCTGATCATCGCAAGCGTGCCGTCCCTGTTCATCGCGGTAAGCAACTACTGGATCGGCATGCGGCAGATCGAGAAGGAGGCGATTCGCTCGCATCAGCTCCGCACCGAGCAGGTGTCAGACATGCTTGCCAGACAGTTCGACCAGATCGGCATGGTCATGAGTCGCTGGTCCACGAACCCGCTGTTCGGCAGTTATTTGGACCGGTTCTCGTTTCTAGAGAATATCAACCAGTCGCACGAGATCATGCAGTCGCTGCTCGTCGTGGGCGGTTCGAATCTGTTTATAGACGATGCCCGGCTGTTTCTGGGCAGCCAGCAGACCCTGGTGTCCGCCGAGGGGATCCAGCAGCTGTCCGGCGCGAGGCTCGATGCCTACAAGCGCTTGCTCACGCAGCACGAAGGCTTGTTTCTGGCCTACGATCTCCCGGTTGGCGATAAGGGATCTGTTTCGCCGGTATCGATGATTTTCAAGCTTCCCTGGTATGCAGAACGGCCATTCGGCGCCTTCGTGCTTAATTTAAGCAGTCCCGAGATCGAGCGCGCGGTCGATTATCTTCGGACCAGCGACGGGGGCGCAGCTTTTCTGATGCAAAAAAACGGCGAATGGATCACGAAGCCGGCCGAGGAGTCGGGCGGCTTATCCGAAGTGCTGCGGAGCGAGGTGCTGGACCGTTCGCAAGCGCGGGAAGGTTTTTTCTCCTTCACATGGCAAGGGACCGAGTATCAGGCTTCGTTCAGCCGGGTAGCGCAGGCCAACTGGCTTTACGTAACGGCAAGTCCCGTCTCGGAGCTGCTTCGTCCGGTGCTGGCCACCTCCCGCTGGCTGGCGGCAGCCGGCTTGGCGGGACTTGCCGCCGGACTGGTTCTCTCTTGGCTGGCTACCGAGCGGTTGTACCGGCCGATCGGGCGTCTCGTCCGGCTGTTCGGGGACGACGATGCATGGGGAAACGAGAAGCGGCTTCACGAGCTTGAGTATCTGGAGCATCAGTGGTCGCGGCTCGGCCATGAGAGCCGGACGTTGAGCGAGCGGCTGAAGCGTGCCGAGCCCGCGTTGAAGGAGGGCTTCCTGCTGCAGCTCGTACAGGGCCATCTGTATGCGTTGAGCGAAGCCGATTTGCGCGACCGCATGACGCATTTGGGCTGGCCCGTAGGGGACGGCAGCTTCGCCATGCTGCTCGTGCAGCTGTCCGGCTTGTCCGCCGAGCAGGCAAGGTTCGGCGAGCGGGATAGGCAGCTGGTCACGTTCGCTGCCGCTAACGTCGCCCAGGAGCTCGCGGACGGGCAAGGGCTCGACATGAACGCCATCAACTTCCAGAACTTGTCCGTCGGCTTGCTGCACTGGCGGCAGCGCGGCGCAGACGCCGCGGAAGGCAAGCGGGAGCTTCTGGATTATTCGCAGCGGCTGATTGCGACGCTGGCCGATATCCTCCGCATGCATGTCACGGTCATCGTCTGTCCCTGGGCGGAGCGGCTGGGCATGGTGCCGGGGCTGCTGGAGCAGGCGCGCAAGGCGGTCAGCTTTAGAGATTTGCAGGAGATCCATCAAGTCATCGATCTTGACGAATTTGGCGGCGGAGCGAATGCTGCGCCAGGAGCCGGCTACCCGTTCGAAGAGGAGGGAGAGCTCATGCACGCGATGCGGCTCGGGCTTCCCGAGGAATCCGAAGAAGCCTTCCATGCATTTATGGACGCGGCCGAGCGGATCAGCGACAATGACGCCGCCTTCAGGAGCAGTTGTATGCAGCTGCTCGGCAAGATCCGGGGCATGCTGCTGGAGCTGGGATTCACGCAGCATCCGCTGTTCGTCGAAGGGCGCGTCTACGAGGAGCTCTCGGAGCTGCCCGACGCCCGGACCGTCCGCAGCTGGATGTGGCGGCGGATCGTAGCTCCCTATCTGGAGGAGTTCGGCAAGGCGCACAACATCGGCGCGCGCAGGCTGACCGAGTTGGCGGCCGAATGGATCGGAGAGCGCTACGCTCAGGATCTGCCGCTCGAGGCGTGCGCCGCTCATCTGCACACCAGTCCCTATACGCTCAGCCGGTCGTTTAAGCAGGCGCTAGGCGTCACATACGTCGAGTATATTCAAAATGTGAGATTGGCCAAAGCCAAGGAGCTGCTGCTGACCACGACGTGGAAAATCAGCGAGGTGGCTGAGCGCGTCGGCTATCAGCACTCTTATTTCAACAAGCTTTTCAAAGCCGAGACGGGGGAGACCCCGACTCAGTATCGCGAACGCTACCGTCACCATACGACGTAGCCGCAAGGAGGAATTGGGATGGAACGCATGTTCATCAATCATCGGGTGCGCCGCAGCAGGACGCTGGACGGGCTGTGGGAATTCGCCAAGCTGGAAGGTAAAGACGGCGATCCGGGCAACGCGGACTTCGCATTCCGGCTGATGGTGCCGGGCTGCTGGGAATCCGCTCCGGAGCTTCGTACTTACAGGGGAGAAGGCGTATACCGCCGAAGCGTCCGAATCGAGCGTACTGGACCTGTCAAGCTGACGTTCAAGGGTGTAAGCCACACGGCCCGCATTTTCTGGAACGGGACGCAGATCGCTTCGCACTACAACGCCTATACGGCATTCAGCGTCATCGTGCCCGAAGCGGCGGCGGGCGAGCATGAGCTGCTCGTGCGCGTCGACAATTCGTTCGGGGAGCATTCCGCGCTGCATATCCCCAACGATTATTATACGTACGGCGGACTCATCCGTCCGGTCGTACTGCAGGAGCTGGAAGGTCCCTATGTTGAAAATGCCGCCTTCACACCGGAGGGCGGAAGCGAAACCTGGTCAGGTAGCGTGAAGATCGAGCTGGGCAATCCGTCTGACGTCGCCCGCGAGGTAAGGGTCGAGCTGGCGCTTGCCGGACGCATACAGCATTGGGATCGCGTCCGGCTTGCGCCGGGGCAATCGATGACACTTAGCGGCCGGTACGCATTTCCGGAGGCGAAGAGCTGGTCGCCGGAGCGGCCGACGCTGTACGAGCTGTCCGTGCGGCTGTTCGACTGCGAGACGTACCGCGCCGTGGACGACTGGATCGACCGGGTGGGCTTCCGCACCGTGGCAGCGAAGGACGGTCGCCTTCTGTTGAACGGCAAGGATATCGTGCTGAAAGGCTTCAACCGCCACGAGGACCATCCAATGGCAGGGGCGGCGCTGACGCCGGCTTTAATGAACCAGGACATCGACCTGATGCTCGATATGGGCGCGAATACGGTCCGCACGAGCCATTACCCGAACGACGAACGGTTCCTCGATCTCTGCGACGAGCGGGGACTGCTCGTCTGGGAAGAGAATCACGCGCGCGGTCTCAGCATCGAGCAGATGCGCAATCCGAACTTTATCGGTCAGTGCGAGCAGGTCAATCGCGAAATGGTGACGCAGCATTACAACCGGCCGAGCATCCTCCTGTGGGCGATCCTGAACGAATGCGCCAGCGACTGCGAGGAGGGGCGCGTTCATTACAAGCGGCAGCTGGAGCAGATTCGCGCGCTCGATGCGTCGCGTCCGCTCACGTTCGCCTCTCATCATAGAGACAAGGAGATCTGCTTCGATCTGGCCGACATTGTGTCGTTTAACCTCTATCCCGGCTGGTACACGGACGAGGACCCGGGCGCGCTGTGCGACTTGGCGCGGGGCTGGGCGGACGCAAGCGGCGGGGCGGGCAAGCCGATGATCATGAGCGAATTCGGAGCGGACGGCTACTACGGCCTGCGGGATCCCTCCCGCGTCAGAGGGACGGAAGAGCGACAGGCGGACATTCTTGAAGCGAATCTGGCGGCCTATACCGCTCGTTCGTACTTATCCGGCATGCTTATCTGGCAATTCTGCGATTGCCGCGTCACCGAGGATACGGGGTGGCTGCTGACGCGCGCGGGAACGCAGAACAGCAAGGGCGTCGTCGACCGGTATCGTCGGCCGAAGCTGGCTTATGCGGTCGTACGGCGGTATTTTAACAACTGATAGGTTGGCTTGAACGGTGGGGGGCGAATCCTTATCCCGATAAAGAGAATAGCGTCTGACCCCGCTGCAAGTTACGAGGGAGCCGCCACAAGGTCGTACCGCCGACTTTGGGGCTGGCTTCTTTTTGTTTATCGAGTCAGCTTGCGGCGTCAAGCGACTACAGCTCCGCTCACGCTCGCATGTGCTTCCCATCGACAGCACTTCGCGCTTCTAGCACCGCCCACGCTCGCATGTGCTTCCCGTCGACAGCACTTCGCGCTTCCAGCACAGCCCACGCTCGCATGTGCTTCCCGTGGACAGCACTTTGCGACTACAGCTCCGCCCAAGCTCGCAAGTGCTTCCCGTCGACAGCACTTCGCGCTTCCAGCACCGCCCAAGCTCGCATGTGCTTCCCATCGACAGCACTTCGCGCCTCCAGCACCGCCCTCGCTCGCATGTGCTTCCCCTCGACAGCACTTCGCGCCTCCAGCACCGCCCACACTCGCATGTGCTTCCCGTGGACAGCACTCTGCGCCTCCAGCACCGCCCAAGCTCGCAAGTGCTTCCCGCCGACAGTGCTTCCCGCCGACAGCGCTTCGCGCCAAGCAGCACTCCCCAGCGCCCAGCGACACTCGCGCATGCCTTCCTGCATCGCAAAGACGGCCAAATGATCGTTTTCCATAAGCTGTAATATACAGCGCTTACAAACGAGTAAACGATAGTTAAGCAAGTAAAAAGATGCACGTAGTTCGAGCCCGAGGCGGGTGCCTATAATGGAAATATGAAAGCGCCACCAAGGCAGCGCCGCACGAAGGAAAGGAGATCGATATGAAAGCGAAAGCCCACACCCATCGAAGAGGAGAGGCGGAGTGCTCATGCTAACTTACAACAAGAGAAGCACGTCGTTCAGAAAATTTCTCTACATCTCTCCTTTCATGATTCTGCTGTTCATCTTCGCCTACTACCCGCTGTACGGTTGGGTATACGCCTTCTTCGACTACACGCCGCCGATTCCGTTGTCCAAGTCACCGTTCGTCGGGCTTCAATGGTTCAGATCGCTGGTCGAAAACCAGGTGAAGGTCGACCAGCTGCTGCAAGTCATCAAGAACACGTTCGGCTTGAGCGGACTAAGCTTGCTTTTCTCATGGCTTCCCATGGTTTTCGCCATCTTCCTCACCGAGATCAAGGCCGTCCGCTTCCGGAAGTTCATCCAGACGGTCACGACGCTTCCGAACTTCATCAGCTGGGTGCTCGTGTACTCGCTCGCCTTCTCCATGTTCTCTAGCGAAGGAATCATTAACGGCATGCTTCGGCAGCTTGGCTTGACCGACGCGCCGATCCTGTTCCTCCAGAGCTCCGAACACGTGTGGATCACGATGTGGATGTGGACAACCTGGAAAGCGTTGGGGTGGTCCGCCATTCTGTACATCGCCGCGATCATGGGGATCGACGATTCCCTCTATGAGGCGGCCCATGTCGACGGCGCGACCCGCATGCAGGTGATCCGCCACGTCGTTCTCCCGAGCATGCTGCCGACGTACTTCGTGCTGCTGATGCTGCAGATCGCGAGCTTCCTGAACAACGGGCTGGAGCAGTACTTCGTCTTCCAGAACGCGTTCAACAAAGACAGCATTCAGGTGCTGGACCTGTACGTGTACAACCTGGCCATGGGTGGCGGCAGCTATTCCGTGTCCGTCGCGATCAGTATGCTGAAGAGCTTGATCAGCGTCGTGCTGCTCTTTTCGGTGAACGGTCTGTCCAAAATGTTAAGAGGGGAGAGCATCGTATGAGCGAGCATGCGGCAGAGCCGGTACTCGAGCCGGTCCGTCAAAGCCGAGTGGATCAGAAGACGCGCTACAAGCTCAGCGCGACGGACAAATTCATCTCAGTCGTCATCTATACGCTGTTCTCCCTGTTCGCGCTGATCTGCGTTTATCCCTTTTACTCGATCATCATCAACACGATCAGCGCGAACGATATCAGCGCCAGAGGCGACGTCGTCTTTTTCCCGAAGCATATTCACTTCCAGAATTACATCGACGTGTTCAAGATCCCGGGACTCGGCCACGCGGCGCTCGTCTCGCTGGGTAGAACGGTCATCGGCACGAGCTTGACGGTGGGCGCATCCGCCTTCCTGGGCTTCATGTTCTCGCAGGAGGACATGTGGGCACGGAAGTTTTGGTACCGCTTCACGGTGATCACGATGTTCTTTAGCGCCGGGATCATTCCCTGGTACTTGACGATGAGATCGCTGCATCTGACTAACAACTTTCTGGCTTATATTTTGCCTACGGTCGTAGCTCCCTTCTTCATTATACTGGTCAAAACGTTCGTGGAGTCGACGCCCAAGGAGCTGCAGCAGGCGGCGAGCATCGATGGCGCCGGTACGATGACGATCTTCTTCAGAATCATGCTGCCGATCTGCAAGCCGATCTTGGCGACCGTCGCCATCTTCGCGGCCGTTGATCAGTGGAATTCCTTCCAGGATACGCTGCTCCTCGTGACTGACAGCAACCTCTACAGCCTGCAGTTCATTTTGTACAACTACATCAACCAGGCGAGCTCTTTGTCGACGATGGTCAACCTGCAAAACGCGGGATCGACGGCGATGGCCAGTCTCTCGACCAAGCAGACGACGACGTCCATCCGGATGACGGTCACCATCATCGTCGTGGCGCCGATCCTGCTGATTTACCCGATTTTCCAAAGGTTTTTCGTAAAAGGGATTATGATCGGCGCGGTAAAGGGCTGACCTGGCTTGCGCCATTATAATAATTTGACCAAATGGGGGTTTCACATGAGCGACAGCAGAAAATGGGCCAAGAAATCGATGGCCGTATCGTTGGCAGGGTTGTTCCTGGCGTCCGCAGCGTTGACCGCGTGCAGCGACGGTTCCAAAAATAACACGGCGTCCGGCGAACCGTCCGGTTCCGCCGCCAGCTCGGGCGCATCCCAGTCCGCTGGGGCGATCGATCACAGCAAGCCGATCACGATTACCGTGTTCGACAACGCGGCCAATTACCAGGGCGAGCAGACGGGGTGGTACGGCAAGCTCGTCAAGGATAAGTTCAACATTACGCTCAATATCCTTGCCCCGCAGGTCGCCGGCGACCAGCTATACAAGACCCGCACGGCGGCGGGCGATCTGGGCGATCTGGTCATCGTCGACAACAGCCAGTTGGAAGAACTGATCCCAGCCGGTCTTGTCATGGATATGACGGACAAGATCAAGAACACGAAGTACTTGTCCCAGTACGTCGACAAACACTTCAAGCCGTTTAACGCGGGCTTTGACAAGGTCAATCCGGAAGGCAAGATCTACGGCTTGCCGACGTTCGAGGCGGATACGTCGCCGACGACCTTCTCTGAAGAGATTCCCTACTCCAGCCCGATCATGCCCTGGGATTACTACAAGGGCGTCGGCGCGCCGAAGTTGAACAACCTGGACGACCTGCTGAACGTGCTGAAGCAGATGCAGGAGAAGTATCCGAAGACGCCGGACGGCAAGCCGATCGTGCCGATCTCCCTGTGGAAGGATTGGGACGGCGGCAGCATGGAAAACGTGCGCTGGCTCAGCGGCTGGTACGGCTTCGAGCAGCCGGACGGCACGACGACCCTTCAGCTGAACGCCAAAGGCGACATCGTACCGCTCGTCGACGACAACAGCATGTACAAGAAGATTCTGCAATTTTACTTTAAAGCGAATCAGATGGGACTGGTCGATCCCGACTCGCCTTCCCAGGATTGGAACAAGGTCGCAGAGAAGCTGACCAACAAGCAGGTGCTGCTCCTGTGGTACTCCTGGCAGCGCGGCTTCTACAACTCGATCGAGCGCGGCAAAAACGGGGACGGCAACGTAGCCGTTCCGATCGCCGACACCCATATCATTCAAAACAGCGACGCCTACTACGGCAACGGAAGAGCGTTCGCGATCGGCGCGAAGACGAAATATGCGGACCGCATCATGGAATTCATGGATTGGCTCGTATCTCCGGAAGGTCTGCGCTACTACGTGAACGGCTTCGAAGGCTTCAACTACGAGAAGACGGCCGACGGCAAGTTCCAGCTGACCGAAGTCGGACAGACCGCCTTCCAGAAAAACACCCCCGTGCCGGACGAATATGGCGGCGGCGGTTACCAGGACGGACAAAGCAAGCTCAATACGATGATCATGAGCGACTTTACTTTTGATCCGGACACCAAGGAATTCTATAACAGCAACTATTGGAGCGCGACGATCGAAGCGAACAAGACCGTGCTGACGACCGACTGGCAGAAGACGTACAATGCCGAGAACGCGACGGATTACTACTTGAAAAACAAGATGATCGATATCGTGCCGAATATCAATACCAGTCTCGGAACCGATTCCTCGGACATCAAAAACAAGCGCAGCCAGATCTCCGACTACGTGAAGAACACGTCCTGGAAGATCGTATTCGCAAAAAATCAGGCGGAGTTCGACCAGCTGTGGACGAAGATGCAGAAGGACGTCGAAGGCCTCGGCTGGAAGGACGTCTTGGCAGCGGATACGGTCAAAGCGCAGAAGATCGTCAAGATGCGCGCCGATGCATTAGCCAGCAAATAAAATCGATTCGAAGGGGGACGGATATCCAAAAGGATATCCTTCTCCGCATTTTATCGACCATGAGGCGGAAGGGAGACGCAGCGATGTTAAGAGTCGTGAAGGTGGAAAACGGTACCGTGCAGGGATTGCCTGCCGCCGATCCTCGGATTACGAGTTTCAAAGGGATTCCGTTCGCCGCGCCGCCGGTCGGCGACAACCGCTGGCGCGCCCCGCAGCCGGCCGAGAACTGGGAAGGCGTGCGCCAGGCCTTTCAATTCGCGCCGGTCCCGATGCAAGTGCGGCAGGAAATAGACGAAAACAATATTTATACCCGCGAATGGGCGGTCGAGCCGGATATCGCCATGGACGAGGACTGTCTCTACCTCAACGTATGGACGCCGGCTAAAAGCGCCGATGAGCGGCTGCCGGTATTCGTGTGGTACTTCGGCGGTGGCCTGCAGGTCGGCCATACGGCCGAGATGGAGTTCGACGGCGAACGCATCGCCCGAAGAGGCATCGTAGTCGTCACGATCGCCTACCGGCTGAACGCGTTCGGATTCTTGTGCCATCCCGAGATTACGGCGGAAGCGCCGGAAGCGCCCGGGAACTTCGGCCATCTGGACCAGCAGTTCGCAACCAGATGGGTCAAGCGCAACATCGCGGCGTTCGGCGGCGATCCGGACAACCTGACGATCGGCGGGCAGTCGGCAGGCGGCGGCAGCGTCATGAACCAGCTGGCTTCGCCGCAGAACGAGGGTCTGTTTCAGCGGGCGATCGTACAGAGCGGGGTTTTCACGAGGCTCTATCCGGGGAACGGCGCGCCCAAATTTCTTCGCGATTTCGCGGAGGCCGAGGCCGACGGCATTCGCTTTTTCGAATCGCTCGGCGTATCCTCGCTCGCGGAAGCACGCAAGCTCGATGCGGCATATGTACGCGACAAATATTTGGAATCCGGGCGCTTCTGGGGCACAGTGACCGACGGCAAGTTTAATGTAGGAGATTCGTTCGAATTGTTCCTTCAGAACAAGCGCTGGCCGGTGCCGGTGCTGTTCGGCCACACCTCCTCCGAATTTTTCAGCGTCCCGGAGGCCGATACGCTTGACGAATTCAAGCTCTTGGCGGCAGATCTGTTCGGCGATGATGCGCGGACGTTCCTGTCGCTGTGCGAAGCGCAGTCGGGCAGCTTGGAAGAAGCTGTGAAGCGGGCATCGGCGAGCGGCATCGAATATGCGATCCGCATAGCCGGACAGGCGAATAGCGATACGGGCGCGAACCTGCCGCTCTACTATTACAACTTCGACGCGGACATCCCGGGTTGGGATCGCCCCGGCACGTTTCATTCGGTCGATCTCTGGTTTTTCTTCGAGACGCTCGCCAAGTGCTGGCGGCCGTTCGTCGGCAAGCATTACGATTTGGCGCGGCAGATGTGCGATTACTGGGCGAACTTCATTCGCAGCGGCGATCCGAACGGGCAGGATTCGATCGGCGAGGAGCTGCCGCGCTGGGAGACGTATACGCCGGAGGCGCCTTACGGCATGCGATTTGCGGACAAGGCCGAGTTTGCCAGAGAGCGGCCCGACGAGATCATGGCGTTCCTCGTGCAGCAATACTTCAAGAAAAATCCGGTGCATTCGTATTCAAAAGGATAGCTGGACAAAGGAGGGACGTTAAATGAGACTGGCATGCGGCTATTACGTCTTGCTATTCAAAGAGGGCGGCGTCGAGGTTCGTAAAAACGACCGACTCCTTTATTTCAACAAGCGTCCGATGTTCGTGACGGTAAAGACCTCGTTCGCCGTCAGCGAGTTTTACGACAGCGCTTACGACGATATCGCCGCTTCCGACGGGAAGATCGTCTCCCGGGGCACGATGACCGTGCCTTCGGGCACGGCGTTTGCCTTCACGGACGTATACGAAGCCGCGGGCGCCGGGTTCAAGGTGAGCCGGAACGTTAAGGTGCTGAAAGCTGGAGACGACCTTGGGTTTTCCACAAAGGTCTCTTTGACGATGGCGGAATCGGATGACGTCCGCGACTACAACTGTTTCGCGCCAGGCGTTTGGTACAAGCAAAACGAATTCGCTCCCGATACCCCGATGGGAAAAGATATGGACAACGAATATTTCTGGCGAATGGAGACCCGATACGCCCTGCCGCTGTTCGCGATGCAGCATATCGCATCGGGAGAGGCTGCGGCGCTGTCGCGCTGGGCGGCGGACGCTACCTTGCCGTCTACCGATATCATGAGATCGGAAAATATCACGGACCCGAAATGTACCGTCGGCGCCATCGGCATGAGCAGGCCGGAGAGCAAGACGCTGAACTATATGTATTACGGATATGCAATACGCAAGGAACTCGAGACAAAGACGGCGGGCCTGTCAATCGATTACGTGTATCCGGGCTGCGACGGCCAACTGCCCGTTAACAATCCGTATGCCGGCCTGGATTACCGTGAGAAGCCGAAAGCGTTCCAGCGCGTGAACCATCCCGTAGCGGTCGGCTTCGAGCAAAATTACGCCGTCGCCATCCATTTCGACCATTACGCCGGCGGCTTCCAGCCGATGATGAAGGCGCTGTGGCGCATCACCTATGCCCGGCTGCGAGACAAACTGTTCGAGGTGGATAACGAGCGCCATTTCCACAACGGCATGAACATACTGACCCGATACACGCGGCCTTATGGCGATTCGAACGGGCTGCCTTTCGCTTGCCAATTGCCGGACATGGATATTTCGAGCGTCTCTTTTCAGTTCGGCTTCGTAGGCCAGCAGCCGGGCATCGGCTATCAGCTGCTCAGGTACGGCGACAAGGAGAACGTGCCCGAAGCCTATGAGAAAGGCTTGGGCGTGATCGAGTTCTGGGTTAGAACGGCCATGACCGAATCCGGCTTGCCGCGGATGTGCTACAATCCGACCCTCCAAGGTTTCGAACCTTATCCGCACTATATCCGAATGCTTGCTGACGGGGTAGAGGCCATTTTGGACGCCTACCTTTATATGCGCGGCAAAGGCGACGAGCGGCCTGCATGGCTGGAATTTTGTAGGCGGACGGCCGATTGGCTCGTGAACGTTCAGAACGAGGACGGCAGCTTCTACCGGGCATACCATGCAGACAGCTCGATCCGCATGGACTCGAAGTCCAATACGCCCAGCGTGATCCGGTTTCTCGTCCAATTCTATCTCGTGTCCGGCGAGGAACGCTATAAAACCGCCGCGCTCCGGGCAGGCCGATGGTCCTTCGATCACAATTATCGCAATCTGGAGTACCGGGGAGGCACCTGCGACAACGCGGATATCCAAGATAAAGAGGCCGGCATTTATGCGTTATTCGGCTTCCTGTCCTTGTACGATCTGACCGGCGAGGACCGGTGGCTCGAAGGTGCGATCGGCGCCGCGGATTATACCGAGACTTGGACCTATGCCTGGAGCTTCCCTGTGAGCACTCCGTGGCCCAAGCACCCATTCAACAAGTTTTCCATCAGCGGACAGAGCATCATCACGATCGGCGGCGGCGCCGATGTCTATATGGCGGCTTGCTCGTATACGTACTACAGGCTTTATGTCATTACGGGCGACGAGCACTATCTCGATTTTGCCGAGTTCATCCACAAGAACACCAGGCAGTCCACCGATGCCGACGGCAGCATCGGATATGTCATGCCCGGCCTGGGACACGAGAGCGGCAACTTCGCGAGCCAAACGCTGCAGAGCCACTATCACTGGCTGCCCTGGTGCACTTATGTGGAGGTCGATCCGGCATCGCGGCTGCACGACACCTTCGGCGTCTATGAGATCGCGGACGCGCAGAAGCTTGATCCGGAGGAGAGGGCGAAGAGGAACCGCATCTATGATTCGTTCGGCTTGATGGCTTCGCCCTTCACGACGGAATGAGCGGTCTTGCGAAAGGGAGTGTCGGCATACAGCCAAAGAAGTATTGAATTGTAACCATAGTTAGGAGCGAGCAGGGATATGAAAAAACAAGGATTGAACCCTTACTTGCCGTCATGGGAGTATACGCCCGACGGCGAACCGCATGTTTATAATGGCAGAGTCTATGTCTACGGCTCGCACGACCGGTTCAACGGACACGCGTATTGCTTGAACGACTACGTCTGCTGGTCGGCGCCGGCGGAGGATCTGGCTGATTGGCGCTACGAAGGCGTTATCTACGAAAAAACGGACGATCCGCTGAATCCGGACGGCCGCATGTGCCTGTATGCGCCGGACGTCACGGTCGGGCCCGACGGGCGGTATTATCTTTATTATGTGCTCGACAAGGTATCCGTCGTGTCGGTCGCGGTCTGCGATGCGCCGGCCGGTAAATACGAATTTTACGGCTACGTCCGGTATGCCGACGGCACTCGTCTGGGCGAAAGGGAAGGCGACGAGCCTCAATTCGATCCGGGCGTGCTGACGGAGGGGGATAAGACCTACCTGTACACCGGCTTCTGCGCGCCGGGCGATCGTTCCCGGCACGGCGCGATGGCGACGGTGCTGGGTTCGGATATGCTCACCATCGCCGAGGAGCCGACATTCGTCGCGCCAAGCGAGCCTTACAGCGGCGGAAGCAGCTTTGAAGGGCATGCGTTTTTTGAAGCGCCGTCCATCCGAAAAAAAGACGATACGTATTACTTGATCTACTCCTCGGTCGTCATGCACGAGCTCTGTTATGCTACGAGCGGATCGCCGACCGGCGGCTTCGTCTATCAAGGCGTCATCGTCAGCAATAACGATCTGCATATCGATTCGTACAAGCCGGCGGATAAGCCTATGTATTACGGCGGCAACAATCACGGCAGCATCGTCGAGATTGACGGTAAATGGCATGTCTTCTATCATCGGCATACGAACGGAACGAACTTCAGCCGGCAGGGCTGCATCGAGCCGATCGAATTCCGGGCGGACGGCACGATCGTTCAGGCGGAGATGACATCCTGCGGACCGAACGGCGGGCCGCTCGAAGGACGCGGCGAGTATCCGGCTTATCTGGCGTGCCATCTGTTTTGCCGGGACGAAGCGCTGTATACGGGCGCTCCCGGGGAGTGGATGGACAGCCGCTTTCCGAAGATCACCCAGGACGGCAGAGACGGGGACGAGGAGACCGGCTATATCGCCAATCTGAGAGACGGCGCAACGGCCGGCTTCAAGTATTTCCGCTGCGAGGGGATCCGGTCCGTCCGCATCAAGGTGCGCGGCTACTGCCGAGGCGCCTTTGAGGTGAAAACGTCGTGGGACGGCCCCGCGCTCGGACGAATTCCGGTCGATTTTACGAACGTGTGGCATGAATATGCGGCCGATATCGTCATCCCGGACGGCATTCAGGCGATTTACTTCACCTATACGGGGACGGGGGGCGCAAGTCTGGCTTCTTTTGCGCTCGCCTAAGACTGGTCGAAGATGTGCATTGTCCGGGCCGCGTTCGCCCGCCTATAATGAGAGCGTAACCATTGCGAAGGCTGAGCCGAAGAAGAGGGGATGGCTATGAACAGAAGCAAAGCGCTTTCCGTGTCGGCTTTGGGCTCGGCCATGCTGCTCTTGGCGGCGCTGGCGGCCTGCGACGGCGGCGGCGACAATACGGGCAGCGGCAGCGCGAGCGCGGCTGCGAGTCCCGCCGTTCCTCGCTCGTCCGGCGGGACGACAACGGATGCGGCCGCGGGTCCGCTCGGCAGGTACGACCCGCCGATCGAGATTACGACCGTGCGCAATCTGAGCGACATCGTCGAGAACAACGTGCTCGGAGTGCTGAAGGGCGAGAACTTCGAAGATAACCGGTGGAGCCGGCTGTACGCCGACCGGCTCGGCATCAGGATCAAGTACAACTGGGTCGTCAAAGGCAACGATACGTCGGATCCGTATGTGCAAAAAATGAACGTCATGCTGGCTTCGGGAGACTTGCCCGACATTATTCCGGTCAACGCCTCCCAGCTGAAGCAGCTTGCGGACACGGGCGAGATCGAAGACATGACCGAGCTGTACGAGCGCTACGCTTCGCCCGAGCTCAAGAAGATTCTATCCGAGGAAGGCGCCGGCCCATTCGACGCGGCGACGTTCGGCGGCAGGCTGATGGCCATTCCGCAGACGGGCTCCTCGATCGAGCAAGCGCAGTTCGTATGGATCCGGACGGATTGGCTCGACCGGTTAGGGCTGCAGCCGCCGAAGACGATGAACGACATCCTGGCGATTTCGAAAGCGTTCGCAGAGCTGGATCCGGACGGCAACGGCCAAAAAGACACATACGGTCTTGCGGTCACGAAGGACCTGTGGGGCGGGTCGATGGGGCTCGAAGGCTTCGCGGCCGGCTACGGCGCTTACCCGAACATATGGATGGAGAACGCGGCCGGCAAGCTGGTATACGGCAGCGTTCAACCGGAGATGAAGAAGGCGCTTCTCGCCCTGCAAGGCATGTACAAAAACGGCGAGCTGGACGAAGAGTTCGGCGTCAAGGAAGGCACCAAGGTGTCGGAGGCCGTCGCGAGCGGGAAATTCGGGATGGAGTACGGACAGCAGTGGAATTCCATCTGGCCGCTTCAATTGAATAAAAACGCCGATCCGAACGCGCAATGGCGCGCGTTCCCCATCGTGTCGGAAGCCGGCGGTCCGGCGAAGGTGCCGCTCAAATTCAGTACGACGAAATTTTTTGCCGTCCGCAAAGGATCGGCGCATCCCGAGGCCGTCATCAAGCTGTTCAATATGCATGTCGAGAAAAACTGGGGCCAGACCCAGGAGAACGCGTATTATTATGCGCCGCCGGACGCGGAGAGCGTATGGCAGCTGTCCCTGGTCCAGCCGGCGCCGACGAAGAAAAATCTGGAGCTGTTCCGAACGCTGGACGAAGTGCGCCGCACCGGGGACAAGACGAAGCTGACGGGAGAAGCGAAGGCCGTCGAGCAGAAGCTGGACGCTTACGCAAGCGGCTCCAAGGAAGGCTTCGCGCTCTGGGGCTGGGAGCGCATCTACGGCTCCGATGGCGCGGAGGGCGTCGTCGATCAATACGACAAAAACAAGCAATTTTTATTCGATAAATTCGAAGGCGCGCCGACCGCCACGATGGTGGAGCGGCAGACGACGCTCGACAAAATGCAAAATGAAGTGTTCGTCCGGATCATCCTCGGCGCGCCGATCGCGGAGTTCGACAAGTTCGTGCAGGATTGGAACAAGCTTGGCGGCGAGCAGATTACGAGGGAAGTCAACGACTATTACGCAAGCGTAAAGGGAAAAGTCCGGATCGACAGACAGAGTAGGGGTTGACGCCGCCATGTTCAAGACACCGATGTTTTCGATTCGCAACACCCTGTTCCTTCGCTTGATCTTTACGTTTCTGCTGATCCTGACGCCCTTGCTTGTGCTCGGCGTCTATCTGTACCAGTGGTCGATCCACACGGCGAGCCAGGATATCTCCAAGACGGCGGCCTCCCAGACCGCCTTCTACCTGACCGATCTCGAGAACGAGATCGAGCGGATCAAGCTGCTGCAGTTCGGTCTGCTCGAGGACGAGGATCTGAACAAGCTGACGCTGCTCTGGAACCGGATGGGCGTGATCGAAAAGACGGACAAGATCAACTCGCTCCGCAATCGGCTCTATCTGGTCCAGAACAGCAGCAAGTATATCAAAGAGGTAAGCGTCTATATCCATCCGATCGGGCGGATCATCTCGTCCGTCGACGGCGTTAGCCAGCTGGACGCGTCGCTGTACGACGCCGTTCTCGCCGTCTACGGCAGCCGGAACAGCCGGATTAACGAGTGGAAAAACGGGCTGTATCTCAGCGCGGCCAAGCCGAGCGGCAGCCAAAACGGACAGCCGCTGTTCATCGTCGAGATCGAGCTGGACCAGCAGAAGCTGACGGAGGCGTTGGCCCAATTCAATACGTATCCTGGCAGCGGCACGCTGCTGGTATCGGCGAACGGCGGCATCCGGCTGGCGAGCGGTTCCGTGACGTCGTTTCTGGATGAAGCTTCGTCGTACGTCAGGCAGCGGAAAGACGGCGGCGAATACGGCGAAGCCAGAGCGTTCGGCGGGCAGTCGTATTACACCATCTACGCCGGCTCGGACAAACTGGACACGGCCATCTACCGTTTCATACCGTCCGAAGTCATCCGCAAGCCGCTCGACAAGTTTTACAGATGGGCCTGGCTGTTCGCTGCGGCGGCGCTCGTCATCGTCGCCATCTATGCGATGTCGACATACAAATTCATTCACAAGCCGCTGCTGAGGCTCGTGAAGAGCTTCCGCCGCGTGGAAACCGGCGACCTGGAGCAAGTCATCCTGCACACGTCCAAGGACGAATTCGGCTACCTGTACAGCCGGTTCAACCAGATGGTCGCCAACCTCCGGTCGTTGATCGATCAAGCTTACCGGCAGAAGCTGATGGCGCAGCGGTCGGAGCTGAAGCAGCTTCAATCGCAGATCAATCCGCATTTTCTGTTCAACAGCCTGTTTATTCTGAGCACGATGGCACGGACGGGAGATATGGAGCGGGTCGAACAATTTACGATCCAGCTCGGCGAATACTTCCGCTTCGTGACCCGCAGCGCCTCCGACGAGATCTCGCTCGCGCAGGAGATCCATCATGCGCGCACGTATACGGACATCCAGCTCCTTCGCTTCTCCAGGCGCATCCGGGCGCGGTTCGACGAGCTGCCGGCGGCGCTTGCGGAGGCGAAGGTGCCGCGCCTGATCGTGCAGCCGATCATCGAGAACGCGTTCGAGCACAGTCTGGAGCGCAAAGAGGAAAATGGACAGATCGTCGTTCGCTTCGAAGGCGAGGGCGGCGAGTTCCGGATAGTCATCGAAGACAACGGCAGCGAGCTGTCGGAAGAGAAGCTGCTGGAATTAACGGGCATGCTGGCGAACCGGGACGACATTGCGGAGACGACGGGCATGGTCAATATTCATCGGCGCCTCGCGATCACGTTCGGCGAGCGGGGCGGCGTTCGGGTCGCTCGAAGCGAGCTGGGCGGACTGCAAGTGACGCTATACTTTCCGTGGGAGGGACAGGCCGATGTACCGATTGCTGATTGTGGATGACGAGGAAATGATCACCGACGGCTTGTACGAGACGTTGTCCGGATGCGGCCTCGATCTTGATCTGTGCAAAGCCTATTCCGGCAGGGAGGCGCTCAATTGGCTGCATCGGACGCGGGTGGACATCGTGCTGTCCGATATCCGGATGCCGGGCATCGACGGGATGCAGCTCATGGCCGCCATCAAGCGGCATTGGCCGCACTGCCGGCTGATCTTCCTCACCGGCTACAGCGACTTCGATGCCGTGTATCGGGCGATTCAGACGCCCGGCGTTCAATATCTGCTCAAGAGCGAAGGGTACCCGAAGGTCATTCAGGCGGTCGAGCAAGCCGTCGCGGAGCTGAGCGACAGCCTGCGCGTGAACGACCTCGTCCAGCGGGCGCAGGAGAAGCTGAATACGCTCGAGGTGCTGGCGCGCGGCGAGTACTTCCGGCATCTCCTGCACGGCGCGAACCCGGCGTCGAATCTGGCGGCGGACTTCGGCAAGCTGAACATTCCGCTTGATGCCGGCAGGCCGGTCTACGTGGCGCAGGGGGATCTCTCCCGCGCCTCGTCCGCCGTGTCGTCCTATGCGAGCCGGCACGAATCGGCGATGGCCGTCACGCTGCTCGCCGAGCGCTTGCTGGACGGTCAGGTGCGCAGCCTCGGCATGATCGACCGCTTCGGCGACGTGGTCTGGCTGATCCAGCGGCCGGCGGATGGACCGGACGCGGACGCCGAAGAGGACGAAGCGTCCGTCCTGTCCTATCTGGTCGGCCAGTTCGAATTGATCCAGCAAGCGTGCCTCAGCAGCCTTGCGCTCTCCGTTGCCGTCACGCTTGGAGACCGGCCAGCCGAATGGGCGAAGCTGTCCTCGACCTATGACAAGCTGCGGCGCCAAGGACAGACCCGAACCGGAGACGGCTCGCAGATGGTGCGGACACTGAGCCTCGATGCCGCATGTTGCGTGAGGGAGCGCTCGCCGCGGGACAAGTCGGATGCTTTATCCGCGCACCTGGATGCCGGCAGGCGCGACGAATTCTTTCAGGTATTCGACGAGCTGACGGCGTCGGAGCAGGGCAACGCGTCTTCCTATTTGCAGGAGCTGTATTATACGATCTCGCTTGTTCTTTTGTCTTATATCAACCGTTCGGAGCTGGAAAATCAGGTAGCGGGCTTCCCGGCCCTGATGAGGCCGGACGAATTCGCATCCTGGAGCGATGCGTTCGCGTTTTTGCGCGCGACGTCAACCACGCTTTTCGAGCTCAGAAGCTCCGGCGAGCGCAACCGGGCCGCCGAAGCGATCGGGAAGGTGCGCGCTTATATCGAGGAGCATCTGGACGAGGATCTGTCGCTCGTGCGCCTCGCCGGCTACATCCATTTTAATCCGTCGTATTTATCCCGCCTGTTCAAGCAGGAGTGCGGCGTCAATCTGTCCGAGTATATCGAGGCCGCGCGAATCGAGCGGGCCAAGGCGCTGCTGCGCGGCGACGACCTGAAAGTGCTCGAAGTGGGGGTTCGGGTCGGTTACGAAGCTTCCCAGTCGTTCACCCGTTTTTTCAAAAAAGCGCTGGGCGTAACGCCGCAGGAATACCGGGAAGCGGCAAGAAAGTAACGGGCCGGCCTCAGAGCAGGGGCAGATCCGGACTTGACAGGAGGAGTGGAAAATGGCGTTCGTACAAGTGAGCCATTATGCGAAATCGATGCGGAGAGAGGTGACGTTCAGCGCCGTCCTGCCGCGGATCGACGAAGAGGATACGGGGGATTCAGGTTCCGCAAAGCCGATGAAATCTTTGTACCTCCTTCATGGCTACGGCGGCAATCATACCGATTGGATACGATTCTCGCGCATTAACGAACTGGCGGATCGGTACCGTCTGGCCGTATTTATGCCCTCGGGGGAGAACCGGTTCTATCTGGACGACGAGGAGAAGGATGAAAGGCTTGGCGAATACACGGGGAAGGAATTGGTGCTGTTCACGCGCCAGATGTTCCCGCTCTCCCGCGAGCGCGAGGACACCTGGATCGGCGGCTTGTCCATGGGCGGCTACGGCGCGATCCGGAACGGATTAAAGTACGTGGAGCGCTTCGGCCGCATCATCGCATTATCCTCGGCGCTTCTGCCCTATGAGATCGCGAACATCGCGCCGGACTATCACAACGGGATCGCCGGTTACGCCTATTATCGCAATGTGTTCGGCGATTTGGACCGGCTGATCGGCAGCGATAAAGACCCCGAGACGCTCATCGCATCGTTGAAGGCGAATCATTCGGACATTCCTGACATTTATATGGCCTGCGGAACCGAAGACTTCCTGTTGGAACCCAATCGGCGATTTCACCGGTTTCTGGAACAGGAAAAGATCGAGCACGTGTATGATGAACGACCGGGCGATCATAATTGGGACTTTTGGAACGCGACGATCCGCGATGCGCTGGCGCATGCCGACTCTGGCGTATAAATCGGCGAGCGTTAAATTGGGCGAGTGTTAACAGGCGATCGTTAAACAGGGTGAATATGGCTGTCCTGCTCTTTTCAAGGAGCAGGATTTTTGATTTCCCCCCGCCGATAGGCGGCCGGCGTCTGGCCGACGATGCGCTTGAACAGCCGATGAAAGTGGGGCATGCTCTCGAAGCCGCATTCGGCGGCGATCAGCGCGACGTTGTGTCCGGTCTCGAGCAGCAATTGCTTGGCCTTCACGATACGCTTGGCGGCGATGAAGCCGGTGACGTTCATGCCGGTCAGCTGCCGGAAAACCCGGCTGAAGTGCGCCGGGCTCACGGCTGCCCGCTCGCTCAGCTCGCCGAGCCCGATTTCTGACGCATAATGCGCGTCGATGTGCAGCAGCGCATCCCGCATCCAGGCGGGCCCGACCGCCCGCGGCGGGTTCGGACGGTCCAGTGCCGGCGCGCCGGTCTCCCGGCCCACGAGCAGCAAGATTCGCTGGACCTGCAGGGCCACGGCATGCCGGCATCCGATCTCCGAAGCGCGCAGCTCTTGATCGATCTCGCGCAGGCAGTGCTCGAGCGACGTTTGAAGTCCGGCGCCGCACAGGACGTGATGCGTCCGGTTCACCGGCTCCACTCGAAGCATTG